>JACCDY010817920.1_pt1 | contig 41811 bp, 17 predicted proteins | sample 7446391 | NCBI WGS metagenome assembly JACCDY01 (sample SAMN15323451, study PRJNA562643) | freshwater metagenome | isolation source: river surface water | place: USA:Blue River Watershed | collected 2017-08-18
GTTCCTGATCCAGTATTACAAGGAGCTCGGCGACGTGCCGACGTTTTATGGTCTGCGCAGCGAGACGCACAAGTTGGTTGTTTATCCCGGGCGGCCGGAATGGACCGAGTTGTTCGATCTGCAGGCGGATCCCTACGAGATGAAGAATCTGGCAGCCGATGAAGCGCTGCTCAAAGGTTATCGCGAGCAACTCGACCGCCTGGTGGATGAATACCGCTACCCGATACCGAAGCATACATTGGACCCCGGTCCACGGCTCAAAACGGTGAACTGAGTTGTGGGTCGCGGCTATCGTCCGCCCGCTTGTTTGCGCAGACGGATCGCTTCGGCGTCGCCTTTGCCAGCCGGATGGCGAAGGGCGTGGCGGATCAGCCAGCATCGCTCGTCGGAGGCGCCCTTGAGCCACTTGCGGCAAATGGCAAACATCAATGGCCGGTGGTCCTTGGCGATGTCTCCGAGGTGGTTGGCCACGCTGCGGCGCACGTAAAGTTCCGTATCGTCGCGCAGTGCTTCCAGAATCGGCAGCGTCGGGCGAGGGTCCTTGATGAATGCGGGAATGCGGCAGGCCCAGGGCAGCCGTGGGCGGGAACCTTCCGAGCACAGGCGCCGGACATGTGGGTCGGGATCATCTGTCCAAGCCATCAATTGCTGCAAGGTGCGCTCGGGTTGGTGGATGAGGAAATGGCGCATCGAAAACTCCGCGGTGAAGCGCCGCGTGAGTTCGTGTTGCGCCTTCATCGAGAGCGGGAAGGGATCGCGACCGTGGTTGTGGCTGGCATCCAGTCCGTAGCTTCCGACGTAAGTGACATGCGGCAGGTAAAAGAATCCGGCGAGACCGAGACCCTCGGTTCGTTCCTGTGGTGGCGTCAGGGAGGCGAGCAGAACCTCGATCGCCTTGCTGTAGGGTTGGGGGAGGAAGGCGTGGAGTGCCCGTGCGAAGTGATGACCGCGTTGCATCAAGCTCAGCGGCGCCAGTCCCGTGAGACAGGCGCGGCGGAATCCGGCGCCATTGAATTCCGGGTGAACGAGTGTCAGGTTGTGGATCAATGCATCGATCGCCTTGCGATCGAGCAGCTCGCCCAAATCGCTTCCCTTGCGGATGGATCCGGGTGCGGATGGCAGGATGGGTTGGTTTTTCCGGTTGCGGGATGGCACGGCATCATGATGGTCGAATCGACTGGTTCGGCGAGCCGTATTTGGGCCGGGTGTGGATGCTTCGGCTTGATTGTCGGATGCGGCCAGACCGCGGGTGAGGTCCGGTTACCGGGCGTTTCTGTTGGATTGGAATGGGATTTTGTCTGCGACTTCAGCAAGAATCATGTCGCTTGTGGGCATCGCAGGGTGAGGACATTCACTTCCGGTCGGCAGGCGAAGCGCACGCGCAGGCCGGTGGTGCCGATGCCGCGCGAGACGAACAGGCGGGAATCGCCGCGGCTATATGTCCCTTCAAGGTAGTTCTCGCCGTAAGCGACTTTCACCGGTGCATATCCGGTGAGTGGAACCTGGCATTGTCCGCCATGGGTGTGGCCGGACACCTGCAGGGTGATCGGGCGGTTGGCGATCATCTGATCGAAGAAGTCCGGCTCGTGAACCAGGCTGATGACGGGCACCTGCTTGGGGATGCCGCGTAGGGTGCGCGAGGGATCCGGGTTGCCGAGCCAGACGTGGTCGGTGGCGGCGATGGCAAGATCCTCGCCATGGATCTGCAAGCGGCTGTGCTGGTTGACGAGAAAACTGATGCCGCTGCGTTCGAATGCCAGGCGCAGTGCGGGGCCTGCGAGTTTCCAGCCGTCGTGGTTGCCCATACTGGCGAACACGCCGTGCGGTGCATGAAGCCGCGAGAGGATGCGCATCATCGATTCGATCACGTCAGGCGAATGCTCGACGAAATCGCCGGGCATCACGATCAGGTCGGGGCGTTCCTTTAGCAAGGCGTTGACCGCCCCGGTGAGCAGGGTTTCGTCGGTGGCGGGGTGGAAATGGATGTCGCTGAGCACGCCGACCCGCAGGCCGTCGAGTCCGGGCGTCAGTCCTGGGCAGGCGATGGTCTCACGGGAGGTCGTCAGCCAGTCGGGTTCAATCCCGAAGGCGTCGAGAACGGCGCCGCCGGCACCTGCGAAGAGCAGTCCCAGCATCTGGCGGCGGCTCGGGCGTCTTGGAGTGGGTAACTTCATGCCGCCATCCTGCTGCGGCCGGATGAAGCGCTTGTGATGTGAGTATGAAGAATCAAAGAAGTGCGCTCGACGGATGCGAGCAAGGTTCACTTGCTCTTCATCGAGCACAGGTAGTCCATCAGCGAATTGAACTGCTCCACGGTGAGACCGGCGGCGAGACCGGCGGGCATCATTGATTGGGGCATGTGCGTCTCGCTGGCGACCTCGGCGCGTTGGAGCTGGCTGGCTTGGCCGGCGATATTGCGCATTTCGATCACGCCGTCCGACTCGCTGGTGATGAAACCGATGTGCACCTTGCCGTCCTTCATCGTCAGCATGGTCGTCTGGAACCCTTGGGCGACCACGGCATTCGGATCGAGGATGGATTCGATCAGGTAATCGCGGGTGAATTTCGAACCGGCGGTGCCGAGGTCGGGTCCCTTCTGCACGGCGGCGGGATCGATCGCGTGGCAGGCGATGCACCCTTGGGAGGTGAACAGGCGTTTGCCTTCGGCAATGTCGCCTTTACCGGCGGATTTCATTGTGATGTCCATCACTTCCTTGGCCGTCAACTCGCCGACTTTCTTGCCGCCACCGTGGCCGGCGGCAGTTGCGTCTTTCGCGCGTTTGGCGGCGGCGATCAGTTCGTCGTTGTCCCAATTCATGCCGTCTTCAATTTGTTTCTCGAAGCCGCTGAGCTTGAGTTCGGCGAGTGCGTTGAAGAAGCCGACTTCGCGGGGTGTGGGATCGGTCAGGGCTTTGGCCGATTTCTTCCACGCGTCTTTCGCCAGTGGACTGTTGATGACGGTGAGGATCGCTTTCCATGCCAGGGTGCTTACGGCGTTGTTGCCTTTGGCGGCGATGCCGCGCAGCGGTTTGAGTTCCTGACCGCGGGTGGTTTCATTGACGAAGTCGTCGATGTGCTGGGCGACTTCGGCAGGCAGGCCGTTTTCGGTCGACCAGTCGCCTAGGATGTCGAGGCGCAGCGGCAGGTTTTGTTTCGACGGCTGACGCAGGATCGCCTGATAGCATTCCAAGCGGCGCGGGAACGGCAGCTTGTCGTCTTTGGCGGCATCGACCAGCAGCTTGATCTGGGATTCATCCGGGCGGTTGCTGCCAAGGGCGACCATCAGCGGATCGATGCCTGGAAGTTTCAGGCTGGTGACTGGAATGCGGTTGGTGGAAAGGCCGGCGAGCAGGGTGCCCTGTTGGTCTTTCGGCACCTTGGTGAACTCCTGTTCGATCACTCCGCGGATGGTGGCGGATTGCTCCCACTCGACCGGTTCGTAATAGGGGCCGCGGTCATCGGGGCGGGTGCCCCACCAGGCTTTTCCGTCCCACTCGGCTTCCTTGAAATGGAGGCGGGCAAGGGTCAGCAAGGTGTTGAGGTGGAGCTCCTTGTCGTTGGTGTTTTTGGCGAGTTGGGCGAGTCCGGCGACGGTTTTTTCATCATGGAGTTGGCTCAAGGCGCGCAGGCAGGTGCTGCGGCTGGCCGGATTCTTCGCGCCTTCCAGCAAGGCGGGCACATCGCCAAGTGAGGAGAGTGTCTGCACGGCGGTGTGTTGGAGGCGCGGTGAGATGCCCGGCTCCTTCCAGTTGGTGGAGGCGGCGATGATCTCGGCGCTGGCCTTGGCCGCCTTGAGGCGTTGCAGACCGACGAGCGCCTGCAGCACGACGCGTGGATTCGAATCCTTGAGCGCCTTGACGTAGGTGTCGGCCGATACGCCGTCGAGTTGGCTGAGGCGGTCGCTCATCGCGCGCAGCGCGTATTCACGGACGCGGGCATCCTCCAGCACTTCGACGAGTCCGGCGTTGGCCTTGTTGCCGAGGAGTTGCTTGTAGGTGAAGATGGCGGCGACGCGAGCCTCCAGCGTGGCTTCGGGATCGAGCGCGCGTCCGAGCACGTGACTGGCGAAATCCTGCGGCCCCGGGCGTTTGAGGATCTCGCGTTGGGCAGCGAATCGCTGCACGGCCGACGGGCTGCCGAGCAGGGTGATCAATTCGGCATCAGTTGCCTGTGCGACTTCGCGGTATTTGGCTGGGGTGCCGCCCTTGACGGTGACCTGCTGAATTTTGCCGACGGGTTTGCCCTTGCCGGCGTAGTTGAAGCTGCCGCCGTTCCAGTCGGCGATGTACAGCCGCGAAAACCCGTCGACATCGATGTCGGTTGCGCGGGCGACTTTTTCGAAGACTTCCTGTTTCACTTCGAAGCTGGCACCGGCCTGTTGGCTGGGGTGGAAGTAGATGTTGCCGGTGGTCCAGTCGCAGGAGTAGAGCATGTTGCCGAATTGGCCCGGGAACCCTGGCTCGGAGACCCACAGCATGCCGGTGCCGGAGCCGCCACCGTAGTCGGCGAGCGGCACCACCGCCTCGTCGGCGAAGTGCTGATAGAGCCGCGGGTAGCCGTGGTTGGAAAGGGCCGTGTAGTGGTGGAAGCGGGTGTTCCAGCCTTTGCCGTCGTTGGTGTTGTCGCGGCTGAACAGATCGAGGGTGGGAGAGATCGCGGTGTCGCAGATGTTGCGGACCATCACCGAGTAGGTTTCGAGCTCCGAACCATCCGGGCGCACGCGCAACACACCGCCGCCGTGCAGCTTCACGCTGCTGCCGTCGGTGCCCTTGGCCGGGATGGCGCCGAAGTCGCCGACGGAAATGTAGAGCCAGCCGTCGATGCCCATGCGCACGCCGTTGGTCGTGTGGTCGGCACCACGCGGATGCTCGATGCCGCCACCGAGGCCGGTGACCAGCACCTTGTGTTCGTCGGCCACGCCATCGCCGTCGGTGTCGCGGAAACTACTGAGGTAGGGCGGGTGAATAAGAAACAAGGTGTCACCGACGATGTGGCCGCCGCGCGGGCTGTTGATCTTGGGCACGAAGTGCACGAACTGGTCGGCCTTGCCATCGCCATCGGTGTCGCGGCAGCGGATGATGCGGCCCATGTCCGGTGCCTTGCCCAAGGATCCGTTCTGATCCGAGGACACATAGACGTCGCCGTTGGGGGCCACCGTGATCGCTGCCGGGTAATCGGCATCGAACGGGGCGGCAAAGGTGTGGATCTCGAAGCCCTCCGGAAGGGCATGCGCGATCGAAGTGGCGAACAGGGCGAGGAGCGGAGTGCGGATCATGGGGGTGGAAGCATTCTATACGCAGAAAGCGGATGGTTTTGTCGGATTTTAAAGCCCAGCGCAAGCAGGCTGACCCGGATGGCAAACCCATAGCTGGGGGGGAGCCAGAAGAGCGGAATGCGCGAGATCTGAGGACTGCGCCTAGTTGTCAGCAAGGTAGCGCGCCCTTGGGCTAAAGGTCTGTCCCTCTGTCTGAATATGTCCCTCTGTCTGAATACCTCGCTAAAAATCTGTCCCTCTGTCTGATTTTAAGGTCTGTCCCTCTGTCTGATTTTAGGCCCTTTTATCGGAGATGCCCTCTCGGCGAGAGGGCGCTACCTTAATTTCATATCATCATATCTAGATAAGAAGATTTGTTTCTTGCCATGCTTGTTCAGGCGGCTAGCCTGCGGCATGCCGCAGCCGGACTGTACTGCCGAATTGGGAAAGTCACTCGCCTCCCGGATCCTGATTCTGGATGGGGCGATGGGGACGACGATCCGTGGGTATGGGCTGACGGAAGCCCAAGCGCGTGGGGAGCGGTTTGCGGGTGTCAGCAAGGATTTGTTGAACAATGGGGACATCCTCAGTCTGACCTGTCCGCAGGTGATTGGTGACATTCACCGGCGCTTTTTTGAGGCGGGTGCCGACATTTGCGAGACCAACACCTTTTCGGCCACCAGCATTGCCCAGAGCGAGTTTTTCATCGAGGACCCTCGCGAGCATGGAGGGCGCAAGGATCCCGAGTTCTTCCAGAAGATTGTCGAGGATGCGTTTCTCAACGAGTTGGCCTGGGATTTGAATGTTGCTTCGGCACGTCTTTGTCGCGAGGCGGCGGATCGTGCGGCGGAGCAAAGCGGCCGCAAGCGGTATGTGGCCGGGGCGATCGGGCCGATGACCGTTTCCTTGTCGACTTCGCCGGATGCCAACGATCCGGGGTTCCGGGTGGTGACATTTGATCAGGTGTTGAACTCCTACAAACACCAGATCCGTGCCCTGATCGAGGGCGGTTGCGATCTGCTGATGATCGAGACGATCTTCGATTCGCTCAATGCCAAGGCCGCGGCGGTGGCGGTGCAGGAAGTCTTTGCGGAGGATCGGGTGCATCTGCCGGTGATCATTTCCGCGGCGGTGGGCCGGGGTGGGGAGACGATGATTTCCGCGCAGAAGGTCGAGGCGTTCTGGAATGCCTTTGCCCATGTGAAGCCCTTGGCGATCGGGCTGAATTGTTCTCTGGGCCCTGATCTCATTCAGCCTCACCTTGAGGAGCTCGCATCCTGTGCGACCACGCACGTGTCGTGTTATCCGAATGCCGGGTTGCCCAACCCGTTGGCACCGACGGGGTTCGATCTTGAGCCGGCGGACATGGCGAAGTTCATGGCGGACTTTGCCGATGCCGGGTTGTTGAACCTGGCCGGCGGATGCTGCGGCAACACTCCCGAGCACATTGCCGCGATCGCCAAGGCGCTCGAAGGCAAGGCGCCGCGGCAGGTGCCGCGGCTTGAACGTCCAACATCGAACGTCCAACGTTGAACGTCGAAGTTCAGAAAATCAAATTTCCACATTCACCCGTGCCGTGCGCATCTCAAAGCCAACCATGATCTCACAACGTCGAACGCAAACAACTTCGATGTTCGATGTTGGACGTTCGATGTTCGATGTTCAGTTCCATTCATGAATGCGATTCCAGACACCCTGCGACTCTCCGGCACGGAGGCCTACAACCTGACCGCGGAGAAGCGGTTTCTCATGATCGGCGAACGGACGAACGTCGCCGGCTCGCCGCGATTTGCCAAATTGGTCCGCGAGGGCAAGCTTGAGGAGGCGGTTGAAGTGGCCCGTCAGCAGGTCGACAACGGGGCGGATGTGATCGACATCTGCTTTGATGACGGATTGATCGACGGCAAGGCGATGATGACGCGTTTCCTGCAGTTGCTGCAGGCGGAGCCGGATGTGGCGAAAGTGCCGATCATGGTTGACTCTTCGAAGTGGGAGATCCTTGAGGCGGGTTTGAAGTGCCTGCAGGGGAAGGGAATCGTCAATTCGATCTCGCTGAAGGAAGGCGAGGAAACCTTCAAGCGGCAGGCGCGCCACATCATGCGTTACGGTGCGGCGGTCGTGGTGATGGCATTCGACGAGAACGGTCAGGCGGCCAGTTACAGCGAAAAGATCCGGATCTGCGAGCGGGCCTACCGCGTGCTGGTGGATGAGGTGGGGTTCAATCCCTGCGACATCATCTTCGATCCCAACATCCTGACCGTGGCGACCGGCATCGAAGAGCACAACAACTATGCCTTGGACTTCATCAATGCCACGCGCTGGATCAAGGAGAACCTGCCGGGTGCACGGGTGTCGGGCGGGGTGTCGAACATCTCGTTCTCGTTTCGCGGCAACAACGTGGTGCGCGAGGCGATGCATTCGGCCTTCCTGTATCACGCCGGCAAGGCGGGTATGGACATGGGCATCGTCAATGCCGGCATGCTCGAGGTGTACGACGAGATTCCCAAGGAACTGCTCGAGCGTGTCGAGGATGTGTTGCTTAACCGCCGCGATGATGCGACCGAGCGCCTGTTGGAGTTTGCCGACCGCTTCAAGGGGCAGGCCGGCAAGCAGGTGGAAGAGGATCTGTCGTGGCGCGAGGATTCGGTGGAGAAGCGTCTCGAGCACGCCTTGCTCAAGGGGATCGACAAGTTCATCGACGAGGATACCGAGGAGGCGCTGGCGAAATACGGTCGTCCGTTGAAGGTGATCGAGGGGCCGCTGATGAGCGGTATGGGTGTGGTCGGCGACCTGTTCGGTGCCGGCAAGATGTTCCTGCCGCAGGTCGTCAAGTCGGCGCGGGTGATGAAGAAATCCGTCGCCTGGCTGACTCCGCACATGGAGGCCGAGAAGGCCGCCAATCCGAATCAACGGTCGGCGGGGAGATTCCTCATCGCCACCGTCAAGGGCGACGTCCACGACATCGGCAAGAACATCGTCGGCGTGGTGCTCGCGTGCAATGGCTTTGAAGTCACCGACATGGGGGTGATGGTGCCCTGCGACAAGATTCTCGATAAGGCGATCGAGCTCGGGGCCGATGTGATCGGTCTTTCGGGGCTGATCACGCCATCTCTCGACGAGATGGTGCATGTGGCCAAGGAGATGGAGCGCCGTGGGTTCACCGTGCCTTTGCTGGTCGGTGGTGCGACGACCTCCGCTGCGCACACCGCGATCAAGATCGCGCCGCATTATTCGGGGCCGGTATTGCACGTGCTCGATGCTTCGCGCTCGGTGCCGGTGACCACTTCGCTGCTATCCGAAGATCAACGCGATGGATTCGTCCAAGCGAACCGCGACCGACAGCAGGTGTTGCGGGAGAATTACAACAGCGGACCGAAGAAGGAGACGCTGACGCTCGAGCAGGCGCGCGCTGCCGGGCCGCAGATCGATTGGGCTTCTTACGTGCCGCCGGTGCCGTCGTTCACCGGCGTGCGGGTGGTGGATCAGGACCTTCGCGAGTTGGTGAAATACATCGACTGGACGCCGTTCTTCCATGCCTGGGAGTTGCGTGGTGTCTGGGACCGCGAAAAGAATGTGCTCAAGACGCGCGATGAGGCGGGTGCGGCCGAGGCGGCCAAACTGCATCAGGATGCTCTGGAGTGGATTGAGCGGATTTTGAACGAGAAGCGGTTCGAGGCGAAGGGGATCTACGGATTCTTTCCGGCCAATGCCGATGGCGATGATCTGATCATCTGGCAGGATGCTTCGCGCGCAAGCGAGCGCTGCCGTCTGCATTCCCTGCGTCAGCAGGTGCGCAAGGACAGTGGCAAGCCGAACGTCGCGCTGGCCGATTGGGTGGCGCCTGTGAATGGTGAGGACTACATCGGCGGCTTCGTCGTCGGTATTCACGGCGCGCATGAATTTGCTGACGAATTGGAGAAGGCGCACGACCCGTATGGCTCGATCATGGTCAAGGCGATCGCCGACCGCTTTGCCGAGGCGTTTGCGGAATGCCTGCATCATCGGGCCCGCGTCGACTGGGGATATGAGGTCGAGGGTGAGCTCACCCAGGATCAGTTGATCCATGAAAACTACCGAGGCATCCGTCCGGCACCGGGGTATCCCGCGCAGCCGGATCACACCGAGAAGCCGATCCTGTTCGGGTTGCTGGGTGCTGAGGCGGCGACCGGGGTGAGCCTGACCGAGAGTTGTGCCATGCACCCGGGGGCGGCGGTCTGCGGCTTGTATTTCTCCCATCCCGACAGCCATTATTTCGCGATTTCCGAGCTGCAGAAGGATCAGGTCGAGGACTACGCCCGGCGCAAGGGGATGAGCGTTGAGCAGGCCGAGAAATGGCTGGGCCCTTGGCTGGGGTATTGACCCTGGGTTGCGGGAATTTCCCTCGACGGCGAGGCGGTGCGGTTCCATGGTCGGACACCATGAAATCCATGAAAGCACTGATGGGCGCCGCCGTGTTGGCGCTGGTTTCTCCCGCCTTCGCCGGTGGTGAAGGATGGACCGCCGACTTCGAGGCGGCGAAGAAGGAAGCCGCCGCTTCTGGCAAGGATCTGCTCATCGACTTCACCGGATCCGACTGGTGCGGCTGGTGCAAGAAGCTGGTGAGCGAGGTGTTCAGCCAGGATGCATTCAAGGCCGGGGTGAAGGACAGCTTCGTGCTGGTGGAGATCGATTTCCCGCGCGACAAGTCAAAGTTGGCCGAGGGCCAGCTGGAGACCAATAAGAAGCTCGGTGAGCAATACGGCGTGCGTGGTTATCCGACGATCCTGCTGTGTGATGCCCAGGGCCAGCCGTTCGGCAAGACCGGTTACAAGGCGGGTGGTCCGGAAGCCTATGTGAAGCATCTCAACGAATTGCGCGAGGGTCGGATTCAGCGTGACAAGGCGCTGGCAGAAGCGGCATCCGCCCAAGGTGTGGCCAAAGCCAAGGCTTTGATTGCCGCGCTTGAGGCGCTGCCATTGGATGAGGCGATGGTCAGCAAGTTTTACGGTTCGCTGGTCGATGAGATCAAAGCGGCAGACCCATCGGATGAGACCGGCTTCGGCAAGAAGCTGGCGCAGGCCGGCAAGGTCGAGGAGTTCAAGACCAAGCTCACCGAGTTCGGTCGCGCGAAGAACCATGATGCGGCATTGAAGTTGTGCGATGATACGATTGCCAAGGGTGAGATCACCGGCGTCGATGCCCAGCGGATCATGGCGACGAAGGCGCTGGTCCTGCTCAATACGGGTGGCTTTGATGAGGCGATCGCCGAGCTCGACAAGGCAATTGCCCTGGTCCCCGACAGCAAGGAGAACGAAGGACTCCGTAATCTGCAGGGAAAGATCGGACAGATGAAGGAGCAGGTCGAGGCGAAGAAGAAGGCAGCCGAAGAGAAGGCTGAAACCGCGCCGGAAGCCGACCCGGGTCCGCCGATCCGCGCCCGGGACAAGTGAGCCTTCGGGCTAGCATGTCGCGCCGCTGATGCTCATGCGCATTGAAATTCTCAACACTGGTACGGAGTTGTTGATCGGTCACACGGTCAACACCCATGCCGCGTGGTTCGGTCGCGAGTTGTTCAAGCTCGGGCTGCGGGTGGCCCGTCAAACGACGGTGCCGGATGGCGAGGCGATTCGCGAAGCGATGGCTGAGGCAGTCGGGCGCGCCGACGTGTTGATCGTCACCGGCGGCCTCGGGCCGACGAGCGATGACCTGACGCGTGAGATCACCGCCGAAGTGTTGGGGGTCGAGTTGATCGAGGATGAAGCCGCCTTGCGGTCGATTGAGGCGTTTTTCGCCAAGCGTGGTCGGCCGATGGCCGATTCCAACCGCAAGCAGGCCTTGATTCCGGTGGGGGCGGATGTGTTGTGGAATGCGCAGGGTACGGCTCCCGGTGTTTATGTGCCGCCGCGTTTGAACGGGCGCTCGCGTTGTGCGGTGTTCCTGTTGCCGGGGCCACCGCGCGAGTTGTATCCGATGTATCAGGCCGAGGTGCCGCATCGGCTCAAAGCCTTGTTCGGGATCGAATCCGTGCCGCCGATGCTCGAGTTGAAGTTCACCGGCATCGGCGAGAGTGATTTCCATCAGGAGGTGGATGCGAAGCTGGCGGCGATCGATGGATTGGAGTTTGGCTACTGCGCGCACATCGGTGAGGTGGATCTGCGTCTGATCGGCCCGCAGTCGGCGATTGAAAAGGCGCGGGCGATTGCGCTGGAGAAGTTTTCAGCATTCCTGATCAGCGATGACGGATCCTCGTTGGAGGAAGCCGTGGTGCGCTTGTTGAAGGAGCGGGGTAAATGCTTGGCGACCGCTGAGAGTTGCACCGGTGGGCTGATCTCCAAGCGCATCACTGATGTGCCGGGTTCGAGCGCGGTGTTCACGCATGGTTTTGTCACCTATGCCAATGCGGCGAAGGAGCAGATGCTCCAAGTGTCCCATGAGCTACTGCAGGAGCACGGCGCGGTGAGTGAAGCGGTGGCCCGGCAGATGGCGGTGGGTGCGCTTGAATCGAGTGCGGCGGATATCGCCGTGGCGGTGACCGGCATCGCCGGGCCGGATGGTGGTAGTGAGGACAAGCCGGTGGGCACGGCATGGATCGGTGTTGCCGTGAAGGGTGGCGAGTCGCGTGCGTTCCGGGTGTATCATCCGCGCAACCGTCATGACTTTCGCCAGGCCGTCAGTCAGGCCGCGTTGGAAGCGGTGAGGCGGGAGTTGGTGGGTTGAGATAACCACGAAAAACACGGAAGACACTAAAGTGGAGGCAGGAAAACCGTGCCGATGCCCCTGCCTCATCTTCACTTCGATGTTCGATGTTGGGCGTTCGATGTTCGATGTTCAAATCCTGTTACCGGGCGCGCATGGTGCTAAAAGGCACGACTTTTTCCAACATTCCCAGATCGGCCTATCATATTACGCAATAGTTAATCCCAGAAAGCGGGGCTAGATCTTGTATGCCCGTTGTGCGATTGCTGGGACTGCCCCGACCTGAAATTGCAAGAATGATCACCTGACCCCATTTTTGCTGGAGGCGGTGAGGTGGGAGTTAGTGGGAGAAATTTGAACCACGGATGAACGCGGATGTAGTGTGTGACTTGGAATCACTCATCATCCACCTGATCTGGATTTGTTCAGTTTATATCTGTGTTCATCCGTGTTGATCCGTGGTTTTCCTTTTCGTCTCAAAGCCCATTCAGTGCCTGAATGAGATCATCCGGACTCAGCAGTTCCGGCAGGATGACGGGTTCTTTCCCTGGGACGAGCAGCACGTTGACCGGGATGGCGGCGCGACCGTAGCTGCGGATGGCGACTTCGATTTCGGGATTGGGGGTGGTTTTATCGGCCCGGAGGGCGACGACGCCCTTTTGTTGCATGAGTTGGATCACCTCTGCGGTGTAGGCGCGTTGTTTGTTGGTGCGGCAGGTCAGGCACCATTTGGCGGTGAAGTCGATGTAGACGGGAGTGCCGGCGGCCAACAACTCATCGACCTTCTTTGGTGACCACGTTTCCCAGACCAATTCGGTGGCAGTGGTTTGGTTGGCCGCGGGTGCGGTGGGTGGTTTGGCGAGGAAGATGCCGCTGGCGGCGAAAATCACGATCATCAGCAAGGCGATGCCGCGCGTGCGTGGGCTGCGGTGGGGCAGGTTCCAGCGGCCGTGGATCCAGGCGGCGATGGCGATGCAGCAAAGGCCAAAGATCGGCAAGGGGAAGGCCATGTCCGCCATGCGGACGAGGTCCGAGTAGACCCACAGCAGGTAGCCGGCGGTGGCGAAGAGGAGGAAGGACATCGCCTGCTTGAAGCTTTCCATCCACGCGCCGGGACGCGGCAGCGATTCGATGAGTTTGGGGAAGGCGGAGAGGACGAGGTAGGGTGAGGACAGGCCGATGGCCATGGCGCCGAAGCAGGGGAAGAATTGCAGGGCGGGCAGGGTGACTGCCGCGCCGATGGCAGCGCCGAGGAAGGGTGCGGAGCAGGGGGTAGCGATCAGCGTGGCGAGGGTGCCGGAGAAAAACGAGCCGGCCAATCCGCTCTTCGACTGCAGCGAGCTGCCGATCGAGGTGGCGGATGCGCCGATTTCGAAAACGCCGAACATGTTGAGTCCGAGCAGCAGCATCAGGATCATCATCGGCAGCACGAACCACGGTTCCCCGAGTTGGTCGCCATAGCCGAAGGATTCCTTGAAGAGGAAGAGCAGCAGGCTCAGCACGGCGAAGGAGGCCAGCACGCCGACGGTGAAGAGGATGCCATGGAGGGCGATCTTCTTGCGATCCTCACCGGCCTGTTGGACGAAGCCCATGATCTTGAGGCCGATCACCGGGAAGACGCAGGGCATCAGGTTGAGGATGAGGCCGCCGAGAAACATACCGCCCAGGATGGGCAGGAGTGCGCCCAGGCTCAGCGCCTTGGCTTGCGGTGCTTTGCTGTCCGCAGCACTTGGCGGTGGGGTTGAATCCGCAGCTTGGATCGTCGTCTCGGGAATGAGCAGTGGGGGAGTCGTGCCGATCGCGATACCGGAAATCGTGTTGCCTTGATCGATCGGATCGCCAAAGGCATTCGCTTTGGCACGCGGCAGGCGGATCAGGATGTCCTTACCGTCGCGTTCAATTGCGCCACCGGTTTTCGCTGATTTCCAATACGCCTGATCCGGAATGAAGTCGCTTGGGAGTTCGGCGATTTCCTCGGAAGGCGTGATGCGCAAGACCGCGGTGTCCTCACCACTTGCCTCGGCGCGGAAACGGGCATCCGGGAGGGCGAGGGGAAGTTTTTGGCGCGCCTGTTGGAAGAGGGGTGCGTTGGTGGCGTCGACTTGGCTCTCGGCGGTCACCGGTAGGGCTAGTGTGAAGCTACCGTCTTCACCGATGCAGCCGACTTCGCAGATCTGCCAGTTGGCATCCGCCTGCAGGGTGGCGGTGGAGCCGATTTCCAATCCGGCGGGCGCTTGGATATCGACCAGCAGGGTGACTTGTTCCGGATAGATGAAGCTGATGCCGAATTCGCCGGACTTCACTTCGGGCACCGGCCATTGGATCGGTCCGGCTTGGAATCCATCTGGCAGCGACCAGGTGATTTCCGGGGGCATTTCGATACCACCCGAATTGCGGTAGTAGCTGTGCCAGCCTTTCGGATGTTCCAGGTGCAGAGCGACCGTAAAGGTGCGGCCCGGTGCGATGCTGCTGACTTCCGAGACCAGCGATGACTTGGATTTGGCGTCCACATCCGCTCCGAATTGGGCATGCAGCGGAAGTGCCAGCGGGAGCAGGGCAAGAAGCAGGGTGAGGAGACGGGTCATGGGGTTGGGCTGGCGTTGGCGGATGGGAATGAACTGCAGATTAGAGGCTGCGGGTCAAAGATCATTCCCAAAAAAAGGGGCTCCCGGATCGGGAGCCCCTTGAGAAATGGCGGAATGGCAGGAATCAGTCCTTGGTGCTGCCGTAGGCGCCGCCGGCAGCGGCACCGGCTGCAGCGCCGAGCAGGGCGCCTTCGGTGGCGCGGCCCGATTGGTGGCCGATGATGCCGCCGAGGACACCGCCAGCGACTGCGCCGGTGGCGGCTCCGCGCTTGGTTTGCTGGCCCATGTCCTGGCAGCTGGTCAGGGTGAGGGCGGCGAGGGAAGTGATGAGTATGAGTGTCTTTTTCATAAGGATGTGGGTATACGGGATCATCCTAGCGGACGGTCGGATCGGTGCAAGGAGTTTGTCATGCAGTCGATTGCTGGAGTGACAAACATCATGGTCAGATGGCTTTCCGCACTTGCTTCGACCGTAGAATCATGGGGGAATCCGCCATGAAGTGTTTCAGGTGGTTGCTGTGGATGGTGTTGTCGTTCACATCCTTCTCTCCGGCGGATGAGGTTTATGATTCGCGGATCGGCGAGCGGGAAATTCTGACGCCCGTGGCCCCCAAAGCACCACGGATCAACGGGGCTGCCATCTACGGCGCGCGACCCTCCAAGAAATTCGTCCTGCGGATTCCCACTCAAGGGGAGCGTCCGATCCGCTTTGAAGTGACCGGCTTGCCGGAGGGCTTGGTGCTCGATGCGGAACATGGAATTCTCAGTGGCGTCACACCGGAAAAGCCGGGCGATTATCCAATGACTTTCCTGGCGACCAATGGTCACGGCAAGGATGAGCGTAAATTCAAGCTGGTGATCGGCAACAAGACGGCCCTTACGCCGCCCACCGGATGGAACTCATGGGGAGGTCACATGTTGATGGTTTCCGACAAGGTGATGCGCAAGGCGGCGGATCTGATGGTTGAAAAGGGCCTGGCGGATGTCGGATTCCAGTATGTATCGATCGACGATTGTTGGATGCGGATCAGTCCGGAGAATTTTGCAGCCCGCAACGAGAAGAAGACCAAGCAGCATGAGGGGTTTGATTTTGAAGGCATGATCGGCCCCGAGCGGGACCAGGACGGCAATATCCTGCCGAATGCGAATTTTCCAGACATGAAGGGGATGGTTGATTACATCCACGGTCATGGGTTGAAAGTCGGGCTGTACAGCTCACCGGGTCCCACGACCTGTCAGGGCTTTGCGGGTTCCTATGGTCACGAGATTGAAGATGCCCGGCAATACGCGCGTTGGGGTTTCGATCTGCTGAAATACGATCAATGCAGTGCTTACAAGCGCTTGGGTCATTTGCAGAAAGAGCCGGGATTCCGCTTTGCGGACTTCTGGCGGCCGATGGTGCTGGCGCTGCAGCTGCAGGATCGCGACATCCTGTTCAATCTCTGCGAATACGGTGACAGCAATCCGTGGACCTGGGCACCGGGAATCGGCATTGAGACCTGGCGCACCGGTGGTGACCTGAATCATCAAGTCACCGGCTATTTCGACGAGGCGGTTCGTTTGGCGACCGACTTGCGGGCGTTCAGCAAGCCGGGCCAGTGGAATGATCCGGATTTCTTGTACATTCAGAAGATCCGCGATCATCGCAAGATGATGGCACCTGCGGTCGAGGTTCCGTTGGATACGAACCAGCGTTATCAATACGCCACCTTGTGGTCGATGATCTGTGCTCCGTATTTCTTTTCCTGCGATATTCATGAGATCGATGAATTCACCATCCGTTTGTTGGCCAATGCGGATGTTGTCGGGATCAATCAGGACGAGTTGGGTCAGGTGGCGACCATTGTGAAGCGCACGGAGAAGGAAGTGGTCATGGTCAAGCCGCTTTCCGATGGTTCCAAGGCGGTGGCATTATTCAATCATGATGCGCAGAATGAGGCCGAGATGGTCATTGACCCTGTCTGGTGGGGTGAGCCGGTGGCGGTCCTTGATGCCTGGAGGCAGCGCAAGCTGGATCCGTTGAAAAGCGGTCAACGGGTGAAGCTCAGCCCGAATGGTGTGGCCATGTTCATCATCACGCCGGGCAAGTGATGTCGGATCGCGTCAGTCGCGTTTGCGTTTGGCTGCCTTGAGCATGCCGCAACCGGCCGCCACATCGATGCCGCGGCGTTGACGGAAGGTGCACGGGAACCCGGCGTCGCGCAGGATGCGTTGGAAGGCATGGCCGGACTCGCTTGCGGTGCCGGAGAATCCACCGGTCGGATTGAGCGGGATCAGGTTGATGTGGGCATCGATGCCTTCGAGCAGTTTCGCCAGTCGCTGGGCGGTTTCAGCCGAGTCGTTCTTGCCGGCGATGAGCGTCCATTCGAAGAAGATGCGTTTGCCGGTTTTGTTGCCGTAATCGCGGCAGGCATGGATGAGCATCGCCAGATTCCAGCGTTGCGATGCCGGCACCAGTGCGGAGCGTTCTTCCTCGGTCGATCCGTGCAGGCTGACCGCCAGCCGGTAAGGCCAGTTTTCATCGGCCATGCGCTGGATGCCGGGGACGACGCCCACGGTGCTGATGGCGATTTTCGACGGACCGATGCTGATGCCGCGGACGTTGGAAATGGTGTCGAGCGCCTGCTGGACGGCGTCGATGTTGTGGAGTGGCTCGCCCATACCCATCATCACCAGATTGCGCAGGCGTTTGTCGGGGTGGTGTTGTTTCATCACGCGGCGTGCGTGGTGGACTTGGGCGACGATCTCCCCCGGTCGCAGGTGGCGGACGAATCCCATCTGACCGGTGGCGCAGAAGACGCAGCCCATCGCGCATCCCGCCTGGGTGCTGACGCAGACGGTGTGGCGGCCATCGTAGCCCATGAGGACCGTTTCAATCGTCTGCCCGTCGCGCAGCCGGAGCAGGAACTTGCGCGTCAGTCCGTCGCTGCTGGGGATTTCATCGGCGAGTTCCGGCACATCGAGGAAGAAGCGTTTGCCGTCGCCGACGTGTTGGTCGACCCACTTGCGCAGTGGTGGCAGGAAGGGTGCTTGATGCAAGTCGGTGAGTGCTTCGCGATGCAGCGCGCGCCACAGTGCTTTGGCGTGCGTCGGGTTCAAGCCATCGCTGCGCAACAGCTTCTCGAGTCCGGAAAATCCGAAGTCGTGGAGCGAGGCGGGAGTGCTTGCTTGAGTGCTCAAGGGTCGATGCGTTGCGAGATGGAATCAACGGCCCGTCGCGCACGCTGGCAAGGTCCATTTTGCTTGTCGGCAGTGTCTTTGGTGCCGAAATTCGCATCCCCGGCCGAATGCCGGTGTTGGTCCCATGCTGGAGTTCATCGTCATGATTGCGGGCTTTCTGATTGTCATGATCGGTTTGCCCTTGGCGCCGTTCCTCGTGCGCGACCGGCTGCGCAAGCGTGCGCGCAAGCGGCGGCAAGCCGGCTTCGCCGAGCAATTGGCGACGTCCCCGGCTGCGGATTTCGAGATCGACGTCCGTCCTTACCGTGAGGACTTGCTGCGGATTCACGATATCGGCCGGGATTTGCGCTACCCGTTGTGGCAGCGGCTGGTGCTCACCGCATTGTTCGGTTGTTGGTTCTTCGGCGGATCGATCCTGATCTACAAGCTGCTTGCCGGCATCGAGCCGGCGAGTCCGTGGGCATGGCTGCGCGCGATGCTGGGGGTGGCGGTCGGCGGCTTCGGGTTGTGGAACCTGTTCATCGTGCCGGTTCTCGTCCGCAAGGGCATCCGTGCCTCATCGGACTTCGAGTTGTCGCGGGATCTGCATCATCGGATCTTGATCCAGTTCGGAGGGATCCGAGTGCATGGTGATGCCGGTGAACTCGAGTTGCCATGGAGTGATGTCGACCGCGTCGTGGTCGGAGAGGACGGGATGAGGATCATGCTGAGCAATCAGGAGTTCTTCTGGATTCCGCGGCAGTCGATGTTCCAGACCGGCGATTGGGATGGCTTGACGGCCTTTCTTGCGCCCCTCGGCAGCAATCGTTGAGGTTCCGGCTTGGCAGCCGGGCAAGAAAAACGGGCAAGCTGCGTTGGCAGCCTGCCCGTTTCCTGAAGGATGTGTTCGTTGCCTTACTCGACGCCGATGCGGAAGAACTTCGGTGCCTGCTCAGGACTTCCGAGGCCGTCCACCGGCACTGTGGCGGGGAAGATCACGCTCACCGCCTCATAGTCGCCAGCGCTGGCGCCCGGGGTGTGTTGAGTGATCGTCGGATTGGTCAGTCGATGCCAGTGATTCATATTGGCGCTGAACTCGACGTAGTAGGTGACTCCGGCGAGGGAGTAATCCTTGCGGCGGCTGAAGACCGCCAGTCTGTTACCACCGTTCTTGATGGTGATCGGCAGACCTGGAGTTGCCAAGGCGGCGCCATCCGCAAAGACCATCGACCGTGTGGCCGGATCGGTCGGATCCAGACCGAAGGCGAACTCCTGCAGGGTGGTCAGATTGTCACCATCCGGATCGTGGGTTGGGTCGGTGTCGCTCAACCCGTGGCTGAAGCCTCCGGTGATCCATGCGGTGTATGGGGTCATCGTCCATTTCGCATACAGCGTGGTGTCGGCGGTAAGGGTCCAGTTGGCTACACTGGTCATGGCGGCCGTGTAGTAGGGAGATCCTGCCCCGTTGGGCGATGTGAAATAGCCGCCAAAGATATAGCCGCTACGGCTAGGCGCGGTTGCGGCCGGCATGGGCAACGAATAGGTGGTGATCACACTGGCGGTGCCGCCGGTGCCGCCTTGTTTATCCAAGGTCACGTTGTAGGTACTGAGCGTCCACTTCGCGTAGAGGGTGGCGGTGTCCAGAATGTCCCAGTTGCGAGTGCTGGCCATCGTGTCGCTGTAGTATTGGCTACCACCGCCATTGGCAGCGGTGAAGTAGCCACCGAAGGTGTAGCCGATCCGTGTGGGTGGTGTGGCGGCTGGCATCGCGGATTCGAAGGTGGCGGTCACTCCGGTGCTGCCACCGGTGCCGCCTTGGAGATCCAGCGTGACCGCATAGGTGTTGGCGATCCACTTGGCGTAGAGGGTGGTATTGGCTGGCACATTCCAGTTCGTGGCGCTGGCCATCGTGTTGGTGTAGTATGGGGTTCCCGTGCCGCCGATGCCGGAGTAGTAGCCGCCGAATGTGTAACCGGTGCGGCTGGGCACGGTGGCTGCTGGCATCGCGCTGCCGAAGGTGGCGGTGACACTGCTGCTGCCGCCGGTGCCGCCCTGCTTGTCGAGGTTGACGGTGTAGGTGTTGGCGATCCACTTGGCGTAGATGGTGGTGTTCGCCGACACATCCCAGTTGGTGACGCTGGCCATGGCTGCGTCGTAATACTGGGTTCCGGTGCCGTTGGTGCCGCCGTAGTAGCCGCCGAAGGTGTAACCGGTGCGGCTGGGCGCGGTGGCGGCTGGCATTGCACTGCCGAAGGTGGCGGCCACACCGTTGTCGCCGCCGGTGCCACCCTGTTTATCGAAGGTGACGGCATACGCGCTGACAGTGGCGCCGCTGATCGTCCAGTTGTAGGGGTTCTCATTCGAGTCGTTATTGGCGATCGAGAGCGTTGCGGACCAGGCGCCGGCAGCGGTCGGGGTGACCGTGATGACCAAGTTGGTGTCGCTGGAGGCGACGACCGGGCTGCTTGGCTCGGTGTTGACCACGATCGAGCAGTTGGAAACTGCGGCGGCCGAGACCGGGGTGGTCAGCGTCATGTTGGCGTTGCCGAGGTTGGCGATCTTGTAGCTGAGTTGGGCGCCGACGCCGGGAACGGTTCCGTTGACCGTATCCGTGCCGCCATCAGCGACCAAGGAATCGGCACGGCTGACGCGCATCTCAGGAACCTGGCTGCCGCTGGTGTAGGTCAGGGTGAGTTTGGGGCGGTAACTGGTTGTCGCGTGGTTTGAGGAACACACGGCGATGTCCGTCGTGCTGGTGGTTTTCAGCGAGAAGCCATAGTTGACCGCAGGGTTGGCGATCCAGGAGTTGATCAGCGCGATGCCGGCCGCGTTCAGTGTGATGGTAGGCACGGCAGTTCCGGCGGCGCCGGTCGGAATCGATCCGGTACCGTAAACGGTGCTGCCGATCCTGGTGTTGCTGTTGGTCCAGGTGGGTTGGGTTTCAGTCCAGGTCGTTGAGCCGGTGACTTCGCAGACATCGAAGGTTCCGGTTGCCGTGCTCCCGCTGCGGAAATCCAAGGTGGCGGAAGTCACCGTGGCGTTTGTGGGAATCGACGACAAATCAAAGCACAGCATCCCATAGCGGATGTATTTCGGGTTGCCGGTTTTCTTGTAAACCATGACCATGGTGTTATCGGCTCCGAAGTTGATCCCGGTGTTGGCATCATTGATGTAGGTGTCATTGACGCCGGTATAGCTGGTCTGCGGGCTCACGCCTTTCTGGAAGCTGGTGGTGATGGCACCGCCGGGCACGCCGTGAACCGTCCAGTTGTATGGGTTTTCGTTGGGATCGTTATTTGCGATCGACAAGTTGAAGCTCCAGGCTCCCGAGTTGCTGGGGGTGACCGTGACCAGCAGGTTGGTTGAAGTCCCTTGGGCTACGGTGGTTGCCGGTGCGGGGCTATCGATGGACACGATGCAGTTGTCCACATCGGATTTGGCGGCAGCTTGGAGAGTGAGGGTGTTTTGTCCGTTGTTCGCGATGACGAAGGTCAGTTGGGTTGCGCTGCCGGCTGCGGTCCCGATGACTGCATCGTAGCCGCCGTCGGCGATCGGGTTGCCGCCTCGCGTCACATCCATTTCAGGGGTCAGCGGCGTCCATTGAGCATAGAGAGTGTGGTCTGTCGTGCTCGTCACGGTGGTGCCCGCGTTGACCTGTGTGCCACCGGAGGCGGCAGTGAACCAGCCGTTGAATGTGTAGCCGCTCCGGTCGGTGGTCGCGAGTGTGCCGTAGGCAGATGCGTAGGTGACGGACTTGCTGCTTGGTGCGGGTGCCGTGCCGCCGTTGGCGTCGAAGGTCACCGTGTAGGTGTCCGCCGTCCACTGAGCATAGAGCGTGTGGTTGCTGGCGTTGCTGACAGTGGTGGTGGTTGTCACTTGCGTGCCACCGGAAGCGGCGGTGAACCAGCCGGTGAAGGTGTATCCGATGCGGCTCGTAATGGCCAAGGTGCCATAGGTGGAGTCGTAGGTGACGGATTTGGTCGCCGGGATCGGCACATCGCCGCCATTGGCGTCGAAGGTCACTGTATATGTGTTAGCCGTCCACTTGGCATAGAGGGTGGTGGCGGCCAACAGATCCCAGTTGCGGGCGCTGGCCATCGCGCTGGTGTAGTATTGGGTGCCGCCGCCGTTGATGGCGGTGTAGTAGCCGCCGAAGGTGTAGCCGGTGCGGGTCGGAGGAGTCGCGGCAGGCATGGCCGACTGGTAGCTTGCATTCACCGAGGAGCTGCCGCCGGTGCCGCCTTGGCTATTCAGAGTGACGAGGTAGGTATTGGCCGTCCACTGGGCATACAGCGTGTGGTTGCTGGCATTGGTCACGCTGGTGCCACTGGTGACTTGGGTGCCGCCGGATGGTGCGGTGAACCAGCCGTTCAGCGTGTAACCCGTGCGGGTGGTGCTGGCCAGAGTGCCATAGGTGGATCCGTAGGTGACCGATGTGCTTGCTGGGGTGGCTGCAACGCCACCGTTCGCATCGAAGGTGACCGTGTAGTTATTCGGCGTCCATTGGGCGTAGAGGATGGTGGCGGCGTTGATGGTGAAGGTGGAACCGGGAGCGCGCGGGGTGCCGCTGCCGTTTGCCGCGGTGTTCCAGCCGGCAAAACTGTGGCCGGTTTTGGTCATGCCGGTGGTGTTGCCGAGTACGGTCGCGGTGGCGCCGGCGCTGTAGGGGCTGCTGGGGTCGACTGGTGCGCTGCCAGTGCCACCATTCACATTGTAGGTGAGCGTCACCGCCGAGCCGCTGACCGAGGTGAGGATCAGTTGCAGGCTGTTGCCGGAGATTGTGACTTCACCTGCCCAGCCGTTCGGCAGACTGAGTGTCGGCAGCGTGCTGTAGGTGATGGGATTGCCGCCGGTGACCAGCGTGTAGGTGCCGGGTGAGGCACCACCGCTGGAGGTGATCGTGATGGTGGAGTTGCCGGAGAAGGTGAAATCCCTGCCGGTGGAAATGGCGAGCGGGCTGTGGCCGACTGCATTCGTGCTGATGTTGAACTCCAGGAGACCTCCGGTGGCGATGGTGACGTTGCGGCCGATGGTGCCGTTGCCGCCGAGGGTGGCTCCTGCGTCGACATTGAGAGCGGCGGCGACGTTGCTCAGGCTGCCGTTGATGATGAGCTTGCCCGCACTTACCGTGGTGGCTCCGGTGTAGGTATGTGAGCCCGAGAGGATTTGCTTGCCGGTACCGGTCTTTGTCAGGGTGGTGCCGGTGGCGAAGTCCGCGATGGCGCCGGAGTAGCTACAGGTGACGCCTGCGCCGGGGTTGAGCGTGAAGCCGGTGACTGCGGTGGCGACCAGCACCGTTTCATTGTTGCCGCCAGAGCTTCCCGAGAAGGCGGTGAGCAGGTCACGGCTACCGATGAGGCCACCGAAGGTCGGGCTCGGAGAGGCGACGCTGCCGGTGATTCTTGCAGCGTTGGTGCCATCGGAGAGCGAGAAGGTGCCACCGGTGCTACCCAGGTCGAGCGGGCTGTTCTGCAGTGCCAGGTTGTTGCCGAGGGTCAGGCGGCCCGATTGGATCACCGTGGTGCCGGTGAAATCGTTGGCGCCGGCGAGTTCGACACGGCCGCCGCCGGTCGAGGTGCCGACGATCAGTCCGCGGGCACCGGTCAGCTTGTTGGTGCCGACGATGCCGAGCAGGCCGCTGTTGAATTTTCCACCGAGCCGGTAGGCGTCCGCTGCCGGGGTGATGGTGCCGCTGAGTTCGCATTTCGCGCCGTTGCTTGCCCAGTTGCCGAGGAAGGCATTGGGCAGGTTGGCGCCGGTGCTGCTGCTGAAGTCGAAGCTGTTGCTGGTGCTGCCGGTCAGAATCGTGATCTCGTTGCTGGTTTCGGCGATGCGGTTGAGTATGGCATTGGACAAGGCGTTGAAGCGCACGCCAGCGCCGTCCGCCACGCTGATGTTGCGGCCGGAGCCACCGCCGATGTTGGCGAGGTTGATGCCGGTGAAGTCGAGCGCGCCCTCGCTGATGGTAGTGCTGCCGTTCCAGGCGCTGGAGGCGTTCGAGATCAGCAGCATGCCAGCTCCGGTCTTGACGATTCCTGCGGTGCCCGAGCTGTTGCGGATCTGGCCAGAGATGGTTGCCCGGGAAGTTCCTGCGGCGCCGCTATGGACATTGATGGTGCGGGTGGCGCCGTTGAGGTCGAGTTTGTTGGAGAAGGTGACACCGGAACCGCTCTGGGAGTATTGCGATTGGAACATCAGGGTGGTCGGGTTGAAGAATTCAGTTCCCCAGACGACTTCGTAGCTCGAGCTGTTATTGAAGGTGAGGGTGAGTCCCTGATTGCTACCGTTCATTCCGAATCCGGAATCCCCACCGGTGACTTGGATTTCACCGGCAGCACTGCCCAGGTTGCGGTTGATGGTCAGGCCCCAGTAAACATCGAGGATGCCGCCGTTGAGCTTCCAGTTGCCGGTGCTCAGACCGCCGATGTTGTTGATCATGCGCAGGACACCGTTGTTGAGGAACACGTTGCCGGAGTAGTTCGCATTGACGCCGCCGAGCGAGACGAGCCCGCTGTTGTTCATGACGAGGTCGCCCGTGCCTGTGATGGATTCGGCGGTTTGGTTGATGGTGCCGATGGTGATGCCGCCACTGCCATCGAGCGTGAGTTGGTTGCCGGCGGTGTCGATCAGCTTGGTGCCGTTGCCGGTGGTCAGCGTGGTCGTGGAGTTGTTGGTCCACGATTGGGCTCCGCCGAGGGTGATCGGGCTGGCGAAAGTCACTGCGCCGGAGTTTGCGTTCTTAATGATGCCACCGTTGAGCGTGATCAAGCTGGTTGAAGTTCCCAGTGTGTAGGTGCCGCTGAACGGGTTGAAGATCAGCGTGTTGATGGCTGTGGGGCTGGCGAGTGTGACCGAGCCGCCTGTGCCACCGTTGCCGAAGTTGGCTGAGGAGCCGGATGCCCAGTTGGTGTTGGTTGTGCCATCCCACCATTTCAAGGCATCGAGCCAGACTCCGCCGCCGTCAGTGCGGTTGGCAGTTCCGGCGTTGGCATCCCAAGTCAGTCCGACCACGAGTTCCACCGTGGTGGTTGCGATGTGGGTTTTTGAGGAGCTGTCGGTGACGCGCAGTTTGATCGTGTTGACGCCCTCATTCATTCCGTGGACGTTGATCAGATCGTTGTAAGGGATGGCAGTGGGGGTGGCGCCTGTGACATCACCGAAGGTGCCGTCGTTGTTCAGGTCCCAATCGTAGTTGCTGATGGTTTGCAGGTAGGACGGCTGTGAGCCGCTGCCATTGAGCGAGAGGGATTCACCGAAGAGCAGCTTGTAGGGGCCTGTCGTTACGGCGAGCGGGTTGGCGCGGCCGACAATCAGCGTTTGCGGCACATCGGCGGCGGCATCGTAGTCCTGGTCGCCGGGTTGCGAGGCGGTGATGACCGTTGATCCGACACCGACGATGGTGACTTCACTGCCGGAGATCGTGGCGACTGCGGGATTGGAGCTGCTGTAGGCGACTTCCATGCCGGAGGAGGCGGTGCCGGTCAGGGTGAATGGCGGTGCCGTATCGAGCACCGGAGCGAGGGCTCCGAAGGTGATGGTCTGCGAGGCCTTGTTGATGACGAGCGTGCCGCTGGCGGTGCCCGCGTAGTTTGGTTCGGTGATGGTGGCCACCACGCTGTAGGAACCGGCGGCGATCGGCAGGGTCGCCACGCCGTTGTAGGTCACCGTATTGGCCAGACCGGCCGGTGTGGTGGTGACGGTGGCGCTTTTGGCAGTGCCATCGTAAGTATGGACCAAGTTGCCCAGCGTTGCGGTGGCAGGGAAGGGGTTGACCGTCAGGTTGACCGCGCGCGTGGTGTTGCCTTCGCTGTTGGTGATGTTGGTGAAGCTCACCGTATCGGTATGGTTGCCGACATTGCGGGCGTTGGCGTTGCTGTTGATCGAGACGGTGACGTTGGTGGTGGCGCCGGCGGCGAGTGTGCCGCTGGCGGCGCTGAGGCTGACCCAGTTGGCAGTCTTGGATGCGGTCCAGTTGATGCTGCTGTTGCCGGGGTTGCTCAAAGTGTAGATTTGTGAATTGGGCGAGAACGGGCCGCCGTAGTTGCCTGTTGAGTCGAGGTTGCCTGCAGGAGTGACGGCGAGTGTGCCCACGGTGATGCCGGTGCCGTTGAGGGTGATGTCGAAGGGGTTCTCATCCGAATCGTTGCTGGCAATCTGGAGGTTGGCGGTGCGGGCGCCGGCGCCTCCCGGGGTGAAGGTCACCGTGAAGGTCGTGTTTCCGCCTGGGGCCACCGTGGTGGCACCGAGTGTGCCGAGGGCGAAGTCCGCGCTATGAGTGCCGCTCTTGGACAAGCTGAGTCCGGTGAGGTTGGAAGCGCCGACGTTCTTGATGGTGAAGGTGACCGCAGTCGCGGGGGTGCTGAGCATGGAGGTGCCGCAGTTCACAGAGGCGCTGCCGTCCACGAGGTTCGTGCCCAGAGGGGCTTCGACGGCAATTTCCGGAGAGGCTGATGGTGTCCAGACGACTTGATCGACCCAGGCGGTGTCGGAGCCGGAACCCACGCTGCCGTCCTTGGAGTAGGTCCATTTGACGGTTTGAGATCCGGTGGGGATCGAGACGGTCTTTTGCACCCAGTCCACGGTGCCGGAGATCTTGGCGAGGGCGCCGGTTTGTTCGACGCCATTGAGGTAGAAACGAAGGTAATCGTAATTGGTTTCCGACGAGACTTTCCACCAGAAGGTCATGGTGCCGGGACCGGTGACCGTGGTTTCGAGGGAGCTGCTCTGGCTGTCGCCGATGGCGCCGCTTTGTGCTGCGTCCACGCCGTCATGGGTAGTGGTCGTTTGCGAGAACCAAGGCAGGTTGCCGGTGCTGGTCCAGGTCAGGCCCGAGGTGTCGAGCGCATCGGCCAAGGTGGCGAGGATGGTGAAGTTGGCATTGCTGGTATCGGATTTGGTCGTCTGCTGGTTGCTGGTGATCTTGATGGTGTAATCCGATCCCGCGGTCAGGGTTGAGGGGATCGTCCAGTTGTAGGAACCGGTGTTGTTGGTGCTGGTGGTGATGGCCGGGGTCTGGACCACGCCACCCTTCAACAACTCGATCTTGACGGTTCCACCGAGGCTGGAGGTCCAGGTGATGGGTTTGGTGTCGCCTTTGTTCCATTGTTCGCCGCCGTTGGGGCTGATGAGGATCATGTCCGCGCTTTGCACCGTGAAGGTGACCGGAATGGTGCGCGGGGAGTTGGTGGCTTGGGCAGAGGTGACCGTGATGGTGTCGGTGTAGGTGCCGGGGGTTAGTGAAGTGGCGTCGAAATTGGCATAGATCGTATCGATTTCGCCGACGACCGTGCCGGAAGCCGGCGACAGCGAGAGCCATGGTTGGGTGGCGCTGACGGTGTAGGTCATCGAGCCGCCGCCGGTGTTTCTAACACCGAAGGACGCCTGCGGGCCGGATACGCCGGTGATGCCGGTCTGGCTGATCGAGGTGGCCGTGAGGGTCATCACCGGCTGCGCGGCGATGGTCACGGACACCGCGATGGTCTTGGTGGTGGGTGATGCCGATGGGTCGGTCACCGTGATGGTGCCGGTGTAAGTGCCGGCAGCGAGGCCGGTGGTGGCGAAGTTGACGGTGATGGCAGCGGTGCCGGTGGTGACGGAGCCCGTGGTGGGTGTGCAGGAAAGCCAGGTCTGGTTGTCGGAGACGGTGTAGTTGAGGGTTCCGCCCTGGCCGTTGGAGATGAAGAAGGTTTGGGATGCCGGTGAGGCACCGTAGTTGCAGTAGCCGTTCATGGTGGCACGGCTGAGGACGATGGTGGGTGTGGCCGGTAGCGAGCCTGATCCCACGTTGAAGGTCATGATGTTGCTGTCGGCACTGATGCTGTTGATGTTGCAGTTGGAGGTGGTGTTGCGGCCGGTGGCGTCCCAGAATTTCAGGTCAGGTGTGGTGGTGTCGGACAGCGCGCTCTTGCCGGAGGCGCGGAAGGCATCGGAAGTGTCGGGCGTGGGGTCTGTGTACCATGGTACCGCAGCGGGCATATTGGCCTCGATGACCATGATTTCGTAGGGCTTGGTGTAGGAGACGGGATTGGCACCGGTGAAGATGGTCGAGTAGGTATTGCTGCCCGTTTCATTGACGTGGTAGGCGACCACGCCGGTGCCCGGGTTGACGCTGCCAGTGGCACCGCCATAAGGACCTTCGTAGCCGGTGTTGTCGCGCAATTCGAAGAGGAAGTATTCGGTGGTTTTCGCCGGGTTGTTGAAGCGATAGACCTGATCGCCGTCGACCTGCAGTGTGCCGCGCAGGTTGCTGGAGCTATTGATGTCGACGATGTCCATCCAGCCCGAGGCTTCCTTGAGGTAGGGGTCGATATGGGTCGGATGTTTTCCACTGCCCGCATGGTTGCCGCCGGCCATCAACGAGTAATTGCCCATGTTGGCCGCGTTGCCGTCATAGGAATACAAGTCCGGGTAGCCCAGCATCATGTGGCCGTTCTCGTGGCAGAAGGTGCCGATCTTGAGATCTGTCGTAGTGCCGATGTTGGTGATCTGGTAGTCGTAGATGTACTTGCCGCCGCCGACCGCCTTGGAGGGCGAGAGTACCCAGCGGTGCGGCCACAGGCCTTTGGCCCAGACGCCGCTGTTGTTGCCGGCGAAGAACACGTTGCAGCAGCGGATGTTGTTGGTGCCGGTCTTGGTGGTCAGGGTGGAGAAGTCGTAGCCGTTGGCGATGAGCACGTCCAAGGCGTCGTTGAGGATCAGGCGTCCGCAGAGGCCGCTGTCCTTGGTGGTGTCGTTGTAGTAGGATTTGGGCTGCGGGACGCGGACATAGTACGTCACGGTGTTGTTGTAGCGCAGCTTGCCGCCGGACTGGATGAAGAAGTAGTCGTACACGGATCCGGCGTTGTTGAAGCCGGTGTAGTTGGGCTTGTTGAGGTAGTCGTCGACTTGAGCTTGGGTGATCACGGTGCCGGCCTCGTCGGGGAAGTCGATGAGGATGGTCAGGCCGACGACGTTGCCGGTGAGGGTGAATGACGGCGGGGCTTGATCCGGTGGTGGTGGGTCGGTCGTCCCGTCGCCGCCGGCCATCTGGGGAGAGCTGGGGATTTCCGAGTCCGGAAAGATGGTGCCGACGGGGATGACAAAGCCCTTCTTGCCGGCCTTTTCCTGTTTTTTGACTTCGTTTTTGAAGGCATGATAATTTCGTTTTGCCGCCTTCAGCGCTTCCCAGCGGGCGCTGTCCTGACGGACTGCGTCGAGTTCCGCCGCCCGCTTCATGGCCAGCTTGCGCCGGGCTTCGGGGTTCAGCTCGAGATGCTTGGGCACGGCCAGATCCGCCGGCTTATTCTGTTTTGCAAGCACACCCGTGGAAACGAATGCATCGCCGCCTGCCGCAAGCTGCGCGTAGTAATAGGCCTTGGTGTTGGGATCAAAGACCAAGGTGTAGCCGTCCGCAGTTGTGGTGCGTGTGTATTTCTCGTTACCGTGGAAATGCACTTCGAGGACGGTGCCATCGGGTTGGGTGAAGCTGCTGGGCTCGGCATTGCAGCATTGCGCCTGCACGGAAGGCAGGATGCTGATGAGAGCGCTGATCAAGAGGATGATTCTGAGCAACAGCGTTGATGCAGGGATCCGACGGATGGGATGTGTGGTCATGGTGCGGGGGAACGCGGATTGGGTTGAGCGGAGAATCGAAAACAGCTTGGATTTTGGAGAGCGGGGAATCGTTGACTTGCGGGTATGGTACGGCCAGTGCAGGTCGGGTGCGCGTCTTGCTCGTCAGGATGCGGGAGCAGCGACGCAAGTGCGGGGGATCGGGATTTTTTTCGGGTTTGCTGAACAAGTCGGGACCTCGCAGTCGTAACGGGTTTTTGGGTCGATCCGTTAGTTTCTGGGATGGTCCGCGTATGGCGTTTGCTGGCTTGTCGGTAGCTTGTTAGTGATGCGGTCAGATCCGGATCACAAGGTGGGGATTTTTGGGCGGGTTTGGGATTTGGGGTTTTGCCACATGCGGTTGGGGTTTCCCGCTGTGCATATATTGCCGCTTAAACTAGGGGATTAAGTGCCAGTCTCAAGCTGGAATCCGCCCTCCCTGGGGGGTGTGTCATTACATTCTTTCTTGTTGCCTGTCCATAGATGGACAGGTGGTTTTTGTGGTTGTGTTGGCCGGGTGCTCGAACTGGTCGCTTGGGGCATGGCTTCGGGGCGCAAAAAAACCGGGCACCCCTGGTGAGGGATGCCCGGTTGTGAGTTGGGTTGGGCTTGGCGATTGGAAACCGCTGCCACAGGGCTTACATCATGCCGCCCATGCCGCCCATGCCGTGGTCGTGACCGCCGGCGGAGGGCTTTTCCTTTTCAGGGATGTCGGTGATCAAGCACTCGGTGGTGAGCAGCAGGCCCGAGATCGAGGCGGCGTTCTGCAGGGCGGAACGGGTCACCTTGGTCGGGTCGACGACACCGGACTTGATGAGGTCCTCGAACTGGTTGGTGGCCACGTTGTAGCCCTCGTTGCCCTTGCCGTTCTTGACCTTCTCGACGATCAGCGCGGCTTCGCGGCCGGCGTTGGCGATGAGCTGGCGAAGCGGGGCCTCGATGGCGCGAGCCACGATGCCGGCGCCGGTGGCTTCGTCGCCCTCGAGTTTGAGGTCGCCGAGCGCACCGTGGGCGCGGATGAGTGCGGTGCCACCGCCGGGAACGATGCCTTCTTCCACCGCAGCGCGGGTGGCGTGCAGGGCGTCCTCGACGCGGGCCTTCTTCTCCTTCATCTCGGTTTCGGTGGCGGCACCGACATTGATGACGGCCACGCCGCCGGCGAGCTTGGCAAGGCGCTCCTGGAGCTTCTCGCGGTCGTAGTCGCTGGTGGTGTCCTCGATCTGCTTGCGGATCTGGTTGACGCGGCCGGTGATGGCTTCCGACGAGCCACCGCCTTCGACGATGACGGTGTTGTCCTTGCTGATGGTGAGGCGCTTGGCTTCGCCGAGGTCGCTGAGTTCGACCGACTCGAGCTTGATGCCGAGGTCTTCGGTGATCACGCGGCCGCCGGTGAGCACGGCGATGTCTTCGAGCATGGCCTTGCGGCGGTCGCCGAAGCCCGGTGCCTTGACGGCGCAGATGTTGAGGATGCCGCGCAGCTTGTTGACCACCAGGGTGGCGAGTGCTTCACCTTCGACGTCTTCGGCGATGATGAGCAGCGGACGGCCGGTCTTGGCGACCTTCTCAAGCAACGGCAGCAGGTCCTTGAGCGAGCTGATCTTCTTCTCGTTGATGAGCAGGTAGGCGTTTTCGAGCTGGGCTTCCATCGTGTCCGGATTGGTCACGAAGTAGGGGCTGAGGTAGCCCTTGTCGAATTGCATGCCCTCGACGACGTCGAGGAAGGTTTCGATGCCCTTGGCTTCCTCAACGGTGATGGTGCCGTCCTTGCCGACCTTGTCCATGGCTTCGGCGATGATGTTGCCGATTTCGGCGTCCGAGTTGGCCGAGATCGAGGCGACTTGGGCGATTTCCTTGGTGTCGGAGACTGCCTTGGAGATCTTCTTGAGTTCGTTGATGATCGCTTCGGTGGCCTTCATGATGCCGCGTTGCAGCGAGATCGGGTTGGCACCGGCGGTGACGTTGCGGAGGCCTTCCTTGTAGATCGCCTCGGCGAGCACGGTGGCGGTGGTGGTGCCGTCGCCGGCGATGTCGGAGGTCTTGCTGGAGACTTCGCGGATCAGCTGGGCGCCCATGTTTTCATAGGGATCTTCCAGTTCCACTTCCTTGGCGACGGAGACGCCGTCCTTGGTGATGGTGGGGGATCCGAACTTCTTGTCGAGGATCACGTTGCGGCCGGCGGGGCCAAGGGTCGCCTTGACGGCGCGGGCGATTTTTTCCACGCCGCGCAGGAGGGCCTGGCGGGCGGCTTCGTCGAATTGCAGTTGTTTAGCCATAATGTTCTAGTTTGAGATTTGTTAGTGAATGGATGTTGGTTGGTGACTTGGGGGTCGTGGAAGTGCGGATGAGTCATGGGTCATGGGTCAAAAGTCATGGGTGGCCATTGCAAAGCCAGTTACTCATGACTCATTCACTCCTGACTCATGACTCGTCGGCGTCAGCCGACGATTCCCAGGATGTCGGATTCGCTGAGGATGAGGACTTCCTGACCGTCGATCTTCACTTCAGTGCCGCCGTATTTGGAGATCAGCACCTTGTCGCCGACCTTGACGGTGAATTCGATGGTGTTGCCGTTTTCATCCTTGCCGCCGGTACCGAGGCTGAGCACTTCGGCTTCCTGGGGTTTCTCCTTGGCGGTGTCCGGGAGGACGATGCCGCCGGCGCTGACGGCGTCGGCTTCGAGGCGCTTGACGAGGACGCGTTGTCCGAGTGGTTTGATGCTAGCCATAGTGTTGTTTGTTTTGTGTTGGTGGTTTGTCTTGGTGAAGTCATGTCTGCTCTTAGCAGCGGACATGGAAAATGGTTGGTTCGGTCTTGGGATCTACGATCTTCAATCCGCAATCTTCGATCCCTTATCAGTCGTTGACGACTTCGGCGTCGACGACCTTGCCTTTGGCCTTCTTGGGCTCGGCGGATTCCGGGGCGTCATCGACTTCGGGTTGCGGGGCGGCACCGGCGCCGGCCTGTTGGGCGGCTTGGGCGAGCGCCTGCAGCGAGCTTTCGAGGTCGCTGGTGGAAGACTTGATGCGGTCGGTGTCGTCGCTGGCGATGGCGTCCTTCACGGCCTTGATCTTGCCGCCGAGCATGTCCTTGAGTTCGGCCGGTGCCTTGTCGCCGAGTTCTTCGAGTTGTTTTTCGACCGAGAACACCAGGCTGTCGGCCTTGTTCTTGGCGTCGACCTTCTCGACGCGCTTGCGGTCCTCGTCGGCGTGGGCTTCGGCGTCGCGCTTGGCTTTTTCGATTTCTTCCTGCGAGAGGCCCGAGGATCCCTGGATCGAGATCTTCTGTTCCTTGCCGGACTGCTTGTCCTTGGCGGAGACATGCAGGATGCCGTTGGCGTCGATGTCGAAGGTGACTTCGATCTGCGGTTCGCCGCGGCGTGCCGGCGCGATGCCGTCGAGGCGGAAGTTGCCGAGCAGTTTGTTGTCCGAGAACATCGGGCGTTCGCCCTGGCAGATGCGGATGTCGACGGCCGGTTGGTTGTCGGCGGCGGTGGAGAACACCTGCGACTTCTTGGCCGGGATGGTGGTGTTGCGTTCGATCATCGAGGTGGCGCGCGAGCCTTCGGTTTCGATCGAGAGGGTGAGCGGGGTGACGTCGAGCAGCAGCACGTCCTTCACGTCGCCGCGCAGCACGCCGCCCTGGATGGCGGCGCCGATGGCGACGACTTCATCCGGGTTGACCCCTTGGTGCGGGGTTTGGCCGGCGAGGTCGCGGGCAGTTTCGATCACCTTGGGCATGCGGGTCATGCCGCCGACCAGCACCAGTTCCTTGATGTCGGAGGTGGAGACGCCGGCTTCCTTGAGGCAGTCGCGGACGGGCTTCTTCGTGCGTTCGAAGAGCGTGTCGGTGAGTTGTTCGAGTTTGGCGCGGCTGAGCGTGAGCTGGATGTGTTTCGGGCCGGTCGAGTCGGCGGTGATGAAGGGCAGGCTGATGTCGTACGACTGGGTCGAGGACAGCGCGATCTTGGCTTTTTCCGCCTCTTCCTTGATCCGTTGCAGTGCGTCGGGCTGGCTGGAGAGATCGATGCCCTGGTCCTTCTTGAACTCGCCGACGATCCACTGGATGAGCGTGTTGTCCCAGTCGTCGCCGCCGAGTTGGGTGTCGCCGTCGGTGGCGAGCACCTCAAACACACCGTCACCGATTTCGAGCACCGAGATGTCGAAGGTGCCGCCGCCAAGGTCGTAGACGGCGATCTTTTCATCCGACTTCTTGTCGAGGCCGTAGGCGAGGGCGGCAGCGGTCGGTTCGTTGATGATGCGCAGCACTTCGAGGCCGGCGATTTCACCGGCGGCCTTGGTGGCGTTGCGTTGGGAGTCGTTGAAGTAGGCGGGCACGGTGATCACCGCTTGGGTGATCTTTTCGCCGAGTTTCGCTTCGGCATCGGCCTTGAGTTTGCCAAGCACCATGGCGGCGATTTCCTGGGGCGAAAACACTTTGGTTTCGCCGGCCACCTCGACCTGGATGTGGGCGTCGCCATTGGCGGCGGCGACAATCTTGTAGGGCATGCGTTTGTCGGCCTCGGTGAGTTCGGAGAACTTGCGGCCGATCAGGCGTTTGGCGGAGAAAATCGTGTTTTTCGGATTGGTCACGGCCTGACGCTTGGCGGCCTGACCGACGAGGCGCTCGCCGTTTTTCGAGAATGCCACCACCGACGGGGTGGTGCGGGCGCCTTCCGAGTTTTCGAGCACGACAGGTTCGCCGCCGTCCATGACGGCCATGCAGGAGTTGGTCGTGCCGAGGTCGATACCGAGAATTTTAGACATGGGGTGTTCCTTTCTGTGAGGCCCGGGTGGGCCTGTTGCATGAGCTGCCTTTCGCAGGGCCTGTGCCAAGCTGCGACCAGAAATCATAAAGTATTCATAATCAATAAGATGAAGTGATTCCTGCAAGGAGCCATCCATGGCCTATGGATTTAAAGGTGACAAATTGTCGCAGTGCGGCGCGGACAGTCTGACGCGGTGCGACAGGTGTGTGTAGTTGCTGCGCTGTCAGCCTAAGCTGTGGTCTGTCTGGGACGCACAAAACATGGGAATCATGATCCAAGTTTGGGTCTATTCCGCTGGGGCCTGATGAACACCGGCAGGCTTGTGGCCGGGCAGACTATGGATCGTATCTGGCTGATGAAATCATCAGCTCCAACTAAAACGCCATGAGTAAACTGTATCATCATGGGTATCAGTGCCTGCTGGGTAAATGCATTGTCACCCTAGCAGATCTGACGTCGATTGGTTGCGGATTTTGTGTCCTGCTTACACATGGAAGCACAGTGATATGACGAATGGTGCTGCAGCTGTGACGCAATCGGAATTCTACTTACTCTGTTTATGTTAGACTTTTCAAAGAACTGCGGTTGGAAATGTGCGGGGTTTGCGCTGCTTATGCTAACAGCGCTGATATGGATTAAATTCAGCACTCGTGATGAAGTCGGTGGATTTGGGGCAGATCGGGTGCTTGTGACTGGAGAGACTACGAGGCTGGATGAATCTTGGTTTGTGGGGTGCGATCACGAGGCGGGTATTGCTGGTCCGCTCATCGCCCGACAACGCATGATGGCCCGTGTTGTGGGCGATGAGACTTTGCTAATCCCATCGTCGCAGGCGCCGCCTCCCTCATCCTATGGGGAGCTTGAGACACTTTTGGAAGAGAAGCGGACGGATCCGATCACTGGCGTGATCGAGCAGGTCCGAATGGTCAGGGCTGATTTCAAATATCCTCTGCTGCGCGTGGAGGAGACTTTGATTGTGGATGAGAGTGGTGATGCTCCTGAAACCGTTCTGCTCGGACGCAGGGTCATGGTGGCGGATCATGTGCTGGTCTCGGACCCCGGTGAGGCTCTGCGTGGTTTGGAGCACTACAAGGTTTTGGGTGAGGTCGCGCCCGGATCGGGAGCATGGAGGGTTTCCATTCCGGCAGAGAATCCTGAGGATCTACCCCGTGCGCTCGCGGTGTTGGGTGAGTTTGCGGATGTCGCTGAGCCCGATTACCTCGTTTTCCATCAGCAGGTGGTGCCGGACGATCCCGATTTCACCGATCTGTGGGGCATGCAGAACACGGGTCAGACCGGCGGCACCCCGGGAGCAGACATCAGCGCTACAGCCGCATGGCAGTACGAAACCGGTGGCGGCGAAGTCATCGTGGCAGTCATTGATAGTGGTGTGGACTATCTGCATCCGGATTTGGCAGCCAATATTTGGCAGAACGAATCGGAGGTGCTGGATGGCAATGATGTCGATGGAAACGGGTATGTGGATGATGTGCGGGGCTGGGATTTCTATGGCAACGACAACGATCCCATGGACGATCATTTCCACGGAACCCACGTGGCTGGAACGGTGGGAGCGCGGGGCAACAACAGTCTTGGTGTCACAGGCGTCATTTGGAATGTGAAGATCATGCCGCTCAAGTTCATGTCGCCCAGTGGCGGCGGCGCCACCTCTGATGCGATTGCCGCCGTTCGCTATTCGGCAGATAATGGCGCGCGCATCTCCTGCAACTCATGGGGTGGTGGTGGGTATTCGAAGTTGCTTGAAGATGCCATTCGTTATGCGGGCGACATGAACTCGCTGTTCGTTGCCGCTGCAGGAAACAGCGCCAATAACAATGATGCCTTGCCGAGTTATCCCTGCTCCTATCAGCTGGATAATATCATTTCCGTGGCTGCCACGGACCATGAGGATCATATCGCGTGGTTTTCCAATTATGGTTCCACCAGTGTTGATGTCGCAGCACCTGGTGTCGGCATCACCAGCACGTTTCCTCGCAGCATCACAGGTGCGATGGCTGAATACGGCCTGCCTGCCAACTACGCACGAATCAGCGGCACGTCGATGGCCACGCCCCATGTGGCAGGTGCTGCGGCACTGCTGCTCGACAGTGATCCGTCCCAGACCACCAGCCAGCTAAGAAACCGCATATTATATCGAGCGGATTTTGTGCCGGACTTGACAGGGCTGGTTTCCACCTCGGCGCGTTTGAACGTGGCCAACCTAGTCGACCCAAGCTGGGTGCCCGCTCCGGCGCAACCGGTATTCGGGGAGCTGGAATGGCAGGAAGTGTCCGGTCATGCTGACGGCGATGGAACAGTCGGTGTGGGTGAGCAGATTGAATTCACGGCGGGGATCACCAATCAAGGAGGCATTGCAGCCAACGACGTGGTTTTGTCTGCGGAAGTGGTTTCAGGGCCTGCGACACTCATTTCGCCAGCACAAGAATCATTAGGAACATTCGAGGCTTATGCCGGAGTTCCAAGTCGAACGCTTGCCACCATTGAGGTGGATGATCTCGCGCAAGATCTCGATGAAATCGTGTTGCGCTTCACGCTGGCATGGCAGGGAGGGGAGCCTATCAACAACGAAATCACCCTGACGGTGGCAGATCTCACCGATGTGCAGGCCACTGTGGAATTGGATTTTTCTGTCGGCGAAATGATTCGGGGGCCTCAGGAAAATTCAGTGTTCATGATCAGTCCCTCGGCATGGCGCGTCATTGAGTTTGATACCCAGGCTGGTGAGGTCGTCCGATATGCGGATTTGGATATCAGCGTGTTGGGCAATGAGGGTACAACTCGCAGCACTGGTGGCATGGCAACCAACCAAGAGGGTACATTATTGTATGCTGCGCTGACCGGCACCCGCCAAATTCAGGTATTCTCACTGCCAGAATTAGCTCCGTTGCTGACTCTGGATGTGGACCATCAGCCATTCTCGCTGGCTGTGGATGCCGAAGGTAGCCTATTCACCACGTCGATGGACTACTGGGGTCCCTTGCGTGAAGTGGATGTGAACGATGGACATACGATTGCAAAAGGATACCCGGGGAAAAACGTCTACAAGGGTGCTTTGCTGAAAACCGACAGCGCCAGGCAACGGCTCTTTCTGGCTGAGACAGGAATGAGAGCTGTGGGTGGGCCTGGCTATGTATTTCAATGGGATGTTGATGGAGGAAATTTCGATCAACTGGAAAAGTATCCCCATGTCATGGTTTTTTTGCGGGATTTCACGGTGGATGAACAGAGCAATCAGTTGCTTACGGTGCAGGGTGGGATTTCTTTGCATGGCGGGACTTATGGAGTGCAAGTCACCGACATGAGTACAGGGGCCTATGGTGAGTATTGGCCGTTTCGTTCCCCATATGGAAGTGCTGTAGATCGATTGCCTGCCAGCGATTTTGTTTATGCAGGTTCCGGTGCGGCAAATAATGGAGTGATCCGCCGATTTCGAAGATCTGTAGGCACAGATCTGGGGGCCTTCAACGTCCAGCCGTCTGGCACGAACGCGTCCCTGCTTGATCGTGGCTTGTTAACAACCGCGAACGGCCGTGTGCTCTATGTCTCAACAGAATTCGTTGCCACCCCAAGTTCCATACCGAGTGTTGGCGGTTATCGTTATTTCCTCAATCTTACCGGACAGGATCAGATTGATGTGTCGCTTCCTCCCCTGCCTATATTGCCCGCTCGCCCTGTGCTGGCCAAAGTCGAGCTCTCCGATCTTGCAGGCAATGATGACCTGATTGCCAATCCGGGTGAGTTGGTGCATCTCGCCCCTCATGTCCGCAATGTCGGTGGCGCCACCATGGAATCGGGGGTGTTGGAAATTGAATCGCTGCAAGAGGAAGTGGTGGTGATGGGTTCAAGTTCATGGAGCATCCCCGCCATCGATAGCAAGACCACGCTCATACTTCCACAAACGGCGGTGCAAATCGGTGAGGGAGTGCCTGACGATACCGAAGTGGATTTCCTGTTCCGTCTGACACTGAGTGGAGGTGCAGTGCATGAATTTCGCCACCGTTTCACAGTCAGACCCGCTCAGCAGCCAGTGTCAACCAGTCCATTCACTCACACAAACCTTCAATTCAGCGGCCTAGCGGCAAGCCCAAATCTCAATGAGGTCTATCTCATCGACTCGCGAAACCTACGGGTGATTGCACTGGATACCAGCTATGGAATGATTCGAAAAATCGTGGATATTCCAGTCCAAGAACCTACGAAAAATGGCAGACTGATTAAGCTTGGTGAACCCGCCGTTTCCGTTGATGGCTCATTGCTGGCCGTGGCGGGTAAACAAACCAAGCATGTATATGTCTTTTCTCTGCCTGAACTCGAATTTCAAGTCAGCCATGCCACCAGCTTCGAGCCTACGCATGTCTCTTTTGATTCCATGAATCGCTTGCATATGACAGGAGACAATCCTGCCAGTGGCACCAGCCTGCAGATTCTTCGCATGGACGCGCTCAGTGGTGAGGGCCTTGTTCAGTATGGCCAGGATCTTGCGGGTTCGCCATTGCGAGCAAGTCACGACGGAACCCTGATGGGGAGACGTGAGGGTGGAAGTCTCAAGATCTATGACGGCGCAGCAGGTAGTGCTCCTGCCTTGATGCATGACATCCCTCTGTCGGGAAATTCGCTTCATGATTTTGAAATTGATCCAGCGAGCGGGAAGGCATACCTGATCGTCGGGGACGGCAAGGTCTCCGTGCGCGATCTCGATACAGGGCTGGAGACGGATTCCTGGGAGCTCAATGTTCCATATTGGGGCAGTGCGGTTCAGCTATGTCCGAGTGGTGAGTTGGTGGCAGCCTCCGATTACTGGTATGGCGGAGGCACACGCAGGTATTCCGCGACCGGGGAAAATCTTCAGGATGTGGTGCTTACGGATCAAAATGATCATACGGGTGGTAATGCCGGATCGGTTGTGCCTCGCGGCCTGGCAGTCACTCCGAATGGAAGGGTCGTGTTTCTGGCTCGCGCTTGGGTGGGCGCCACGGGCTTAAGCGTTGATGGTTATGACTACACTGTGGGGATTCTCGGCTTTCCCATTAATCTTACGGAGCCGGGTCCGAATCCGATCGGCTTAACCGGCCTGCAGCTTCTGGACCCGCCCCCTGGCAACAACAATGGCTATGCTGAACCGGGCGAAACGATCACACTCGTTCCCAGTTTGCAGAACACCAGTTTCAACTTGTTGCAGAATCTGTCATTGAGTCTGGTCAGCACCAATCCGCAGGTGGAGCCGGTGGCACCCCTCAGTGCCACTGCCATGGCTTTGAACTCTGGAGCTGAATTCACTCCTTCAGTCGGTTTGGCTGTCGAGATTGGCAGTAGTGTTGAGGACGGTGAATCTCTGGGCCTTTCACTGCAAATCACCTACGAATCTGGCAGCCAGTTGATTCCTTTGGATATATTTGCAATGAAAGTGGAACGAGCGGATGCAGAGATAGTTTACAAGCCCGGAACACTGCTCGCAGACAATAGACGAAACGTGGTATACGTTACCGATACCACAGAAAATCGTGTCCTTTCCATCGAGACCAGCTCAGGCACAATTCTTGCGGCTGGAAGGCTTGCTGGAACGGTCCGCAATAACAACTACTATGGAAACATGGGCAACGGTGGACTGGCGCTTAGCGCTGATGGCTCGCTACTCGCGGTTGCCCTTTTTGAATCTTCCCAGATACAGATTCTATCGGCGGACACTTTAGCATCTGTGGATGTGGTAGAGCTTGATTTCAAGCCCCTGCAGGTGGCTTTTGGTGCGAATGGCAGGCTCTATGTTACAGATGGCGAGCCCCTCGCGCCTTTACGTGAAATAAACCCCCTTACTGGCAAAGTTGTTACGGTAGGAGCCAAAACCTACCGAATGTCACAGCTCAAGATGAGTGTGGATCACCGCTACCTCTACGTTTTCGAGCTCATTTCAGGAGGGGCTGGAGTGCCGATTGATGTATACTTGGTGGAGGAAGATACCCCATTGGCTGCCGAACGCGCCTATGCATATGCCCCGATCAACACGCCAAGTGAGGTTGTCTTGGAGGAGGAAACACGGACCATTTTTGTGGCAATTGCGGGCCGGGACGGACTTCAGAAGACTGACATCGGGTTGGGAGTGAATGAAGCGGTTTGGCCGCCGCGCCGGGAAGATTATCATGGGATTGCTTGCGCGCGCCATCAGAGGTCCCAATTCATTTATGGCGGCTATTCGACATCCAATAGTCACATACGCCGCTTTGATCGAAATAGCGGGCGCGCCATTGCGGATATTCCAATCGCGGTGCCAGGTGTCACCAATATGTACTTTTATCTGATAGATCGCGGGATCGCTGTGACGCCAAACCGGCGGATATTGTTTGCCACTGGCAATAGCTCGGTCTCTAGCCAGTCATACAGACATTTCCTGAGTCTGATTGGCGGTACTTCACTGAATATGACCGAGCCGCTGGCACGGCCGAAGGTTTATGCGGGTGCGGACCTTGAAATTGCATTGTCCAAACCGCTGACAATGAGTGCGGTCGTTGATCCACCACCGGGGGCCGCGACGCCCATTCTGTCCTGGTCAAGAATTTCAGGTCCGGGAGCGGTTTTGTTCTCCGGTAACGAAGCCACAACAACAGCAAACTTTTCTGCAATTGGCAGATACCAGCTTCAATTCAGTGCTTCGGTCGATGGAGTTGTCTCCAAGGATACGGTTTGGGTCGACGTGGTTGCTGATGACCCGTGGATCAATGTCAGCGCCATCAGCAGCAAAGCTATTCGCCTTTCGGGCCTGCATGGCGGTTTTGTAATTATGAGAGAAGGTGATGTGTCGAGTGCCGTGACCGTCCAATTGAGCCAAGGCGGCACTGCTGTGGCCGGAACCGATTACGTCGCGCTGCCTGAATCCGTTGTGCTGCCTAGTGGCGTGCGATCTCTGGAGATTCCTTTGACCTTGCTTGCCCAGGCTGAAGGCAAGCGTGTTGATCTCAGTGTTATGCAGGGTGAGGGCTATGATCCCGGAGTTGCTTCCGAGGCTTCAGTCACCATCGTTTCCCCTTCCTTGCCGAATTGGCTCGAAGCCGCAGGCGAGGCTCGCCCCGATCTTGATCTTTCCGCCTTAGGCAATGCCGATGGCGATGCTCTCAATAATTTGATGGAGTATCTTCTGGGCCGGGATCCGCTGACTCCTTCATTCGATTCGCCTCTTAGTCTATCACGTGAGATTGACCCACCTGCAGTAATTTGGACTTACCGTGCAGTGAAGAATCCGATTGGAGCTGAGCTATTGCTTGAGTTCTCGGCAAACCTCAATGCCTGGGGCGCCGATTGGAGTGGCGAGCCGGCATATTCGATCCAGAGCCGCACCGACCATGGCGATGGCACCGAGACAATTAAAGTGGCCCTGTCGGCATCCGCTGCGGCACAACCGTCCGTTTTTCTGAGGTTAAAAGGTCAAGAAATGGAGGCTCCAGCGCCTGCGGTAAGTGTTTCCAAGTGAAATCCGCTTTCCTGCATTACAGAGGGACAAATTGTGATGATCAACACCTACGATTATGACAGAGGGACAGCAACTGTCTTTGAGTGAAAAATTCAAATGGTTACAGGTTTGTTTTCTAAGTATCTCCTGATGAGCGAGTTGAGATAAATGATCAATTTGCGCATGACGGCGGTCAGCGCGACCTTCTTGGCTTTTCCGTTTTGAATGAGCTTTTGGTAAAAGTCTCTGAGGACGGGTTCATATCGTGAGGCGACGAGAGCGGCCATGTAAATGGCTTTTCGGATTTCGACCCTGCCACCCTTAA
>JACCDY011389395.1_pt1 | contig 41787 bp, 32 predicted proteins | sample 7446391 | NCBI WGS metagenome assembly JACCDY01 (sample SAMN15323451, study PRJNA562643) | freshwater metagenome | isolation source: river surface water | place: USA:Blue River Watershed | collected 2017-08-18
CAAATAAAAAATAATCAAATAAAAAATAATCAAATAAAAAATAATCAAATAAAAAATAATCAAATAAAAAATAATCAAATAAAAAATAATCAAATAAAAAATAATCAAATAAAAAATAACTAATAACTAATAACTAATAACTAATAATTTAATTTTTTTCTTTTTGTAATTGCAACAAAGATTTTATGATATATCTATCAAAATCTTTAACAGTAGAATTAGGACCAACTTCTTTTAAAAATTTATTATAAGTTTGTCCATAATTTTCACCCCATCTATCATCTAGTTTAAAAAATATTTTATAACAATAATAGAATATAATAAATACTTCAGATTTGTAAATATATTTATTTTTTTCTTCTTTTTTTAAATATTCTGAATTATAAAATTCATCTGTTCTTAATAAAATTTTTTGGTTTTGATGACCAAAGTCTATCACTACAGTATAATTATTTTTAATTACATATTTAAAATCTTCAACATTTATTTCAAAAGGTTTATTGTTATTATTAATCATTATGTTTCTGAGTTTACCTTTAAAGCATAAATCATTATGATATACTCTAAGTACATAATTTAAATAGTATATTGTTAAACATAATTGAATTGTGTAATCTAACCAATCTGCATATAGTAATTTGCTAATATAATTTTCATCATAATCATTACTTATTACTTCATAAATATATTTTTTATTAATATCTTTTTTTATATCTTTTGTGTCTTCACAATCTAAAATTTTTATTGGTAATAAAATATTTTTATTCATTTTATCTGAAATAATTTTTTTTTGAAATTTTTTATAAAACTCAAATTCATATAGTTCATTATATTTTTCTAATATTACATCTCGTTTAACAATATATTTTTTACCATTTATTGATAATTTTCCAACTTCTATCTTTTCGTTTTTTTTAAAAATATTTATATTAGTATCACACGTAATTTTATCTGTCATTTAATTTTATATATTAAAAAAAATAAAAAAATTATTAAAAATTATTAAAAAAAATTATTTATACAAATATATCAGCATATTTTTTTGAAATTTCTGTTAATTTATCTTTTTCATCTTTATTAAATTCTTCTTTTTTCTCAAATTCAACAGTATATTTATTTTTTCCTTGATAATATATTGTAGCATATAAATCATAAACACCAAATAAATCATAATCTTTTATTAACTGATATAATACTTTTTGGTATAAAAATTTATAATTTGAATTATTGTAGAAATATAAAAACATTATGTAATAAAAGTAGTATAATTTATTTTTTAATTTTTTATTTTGTCCTGTGACAATATTATTTATTAATTTATATTTTTTAAAAAAATTATCTTTTTTATTATATTTGATACCAAGTCTATCTAGCAAATAATCTGTAATATATATTAATAACCTAATCTTACTATTATCTATAGGTAATACATAATTTTTATATTGATAAAGAGCCTTGTCAATTGACCAAGAAAAACTAATTGCATATGGAATATTATTATCTATTAAATAATGTGTTAAATAAAAATTTAAAAAGTTTTCATCTACACCATAAACAAAATTTTTATTTTTTTTAATAGTATCTCTAGAATATAATGAACTTAAATTATTTTTAGTTCCATATATTCTAATAATTTCTGGAATATTTTTGTCTCCATAATTATTTAAATAATCAATCAATATATTTGATTCCAATTTTTTATAACTAATAAATTTGGGTGCAATACAATAAGGAGTAATATGACCATGATATTCATCATTATATCTAAATTTAACATTTTTAGTTAGACTACCTATTTTTAAAATATACATCGATAAAATTATTTTTTTATTTAAATTTTTCATAATTTTTACATTTTCATTAAAATATTTAAAATCATCCATGTCTGATATCATAACTATATTAGCATCATTATTTGGAAAATCAAACATTGGAAAAAATCTTACCATTGTACCAAATAAACCAACATGATAATCAAGATCAGAATCTAAATAATTTTCACAACTGTATACAACAATCTCAACCCTTTCTAATCCTTCAAGCATGTCTATTAATTCTTTGTCTAAATATATCGAATTATCCATAAATATTCTTATCGAGAAATTATATACTTTTTCTTCCAAAACCATTTTATGCAATTCTTTAAATCCATCAATATATAGTTTAAAATCTTTATATCCACCATTATACATTTTAAAAAATGATATTGATAAAATATTTTTTTTATTTTTAAGGTCAAATTTAAATTTATTATCAAGTTTACATATTGGATTTTCTAAATAGCTCATTTATATAATTATAATTGGTTATATAAAAATTATTACTAAAAAATAATTAAAAAAATAATTAAAAAAATAATTAAAAATAATTATTTATGTTTTGAATAAAAATCTTCTAGTTTTTGTGTATCAACATTGGTAAATTTTAATTGTTTGATTACAATGTCTTTATATTTACAATTATAATATTTTATAATATTGATATCATATGTGCCAAATAAATTCGAATCAACAAATAAATTATAAAAACCTTCAGGATAAATAAATTTGTATAGTTTATTATTTTTAAAATACAAAAACATTTTGTAAAAAACTTTATAAATTTCATATTTTTTATTTTCATCATTAGAAGAATACAAAATATTGTCCAAAGCATCAAATTTTTCTTTCGCACTCAGATTATTATCTAATTTTAAATCTAGTTCCTTGTATATATATTCAAAAATATAATTAATTAAATTAATTTCTTTACCAGTTAAATCACTAAATACTGACATTATATAATATAAAGGAGCAAATACATCCCAATTAAATCTAACAGCAAATGCTAATTTATTATCGATTATATAAGGGGTTAATACCATATTTAAAAAATATTCATCAACCCCATAAATAAAATTTTTATAAGAATCGTTAAATTTATTTTCAGATTGGGTTCCACCTGGATTTTCTCTTTTAACTTTATAATGATATGAAAATATTTCATTATTTTTATTTTTTTTTACCCTGTCTATATAATTAACAATAACTTCATGATTAATTCTTTTAAATGATGCATAACTTACAGCTACTGCATATGGATTTAATATATTATTATACATAAAATCATGTTTAAAATATAAACTTTTGCTTAACTCTCCGGATTTAAATAAATATAAATCTTCAAGTTGTTTTTCTTTTTTCATTATTTCTAAATATTTTAACATTGATGATATAGTAACATTATCAATATCGGACGAAACTACCAATCTAGCATCATTATTTGGAAAATCAAAAAATGGAAAAAATCTAACTAGAGTACCAAATAACCCAATATGATATTTGTCTTGAATTATAAAATTAGGACATGAATATAATACAGGTTGAACATTTGGTAATTTTTTAATTGTGTTAAATAATTCTTTATCTGAATAAATAGATTCATCAATAAAGAGTCTTAGTTTAAAGTTTAAATTTCTTTTTATAATAAATTTATCAAAATCTTTTAATCCATTGATATAGGTAGTAAAATCTTTATAACCTCTATTTGGCATTTTAAAAAAACAAGTAGAAAATATATCTACTTTTTTATTATAATCTATTGGGAATAATGGAGTAAATTTACAAATATTATTTTTAAGGTAATCCATATATATTAATTATAGACTATAATAAATATATATTAAAAATTATTCTATAATTTTTTCAATCTGAGTCATATCAATTATACTTTTTTTATCCATAAATTTATGAATATCTTTTGCCAAATCCATTATTTCTTTTTTGTCTTTATGATCTAATTCATTAATTTCTTTATCTGTAATTATATTTTTAATTTGACTAAAAATATTAATATGATTTTTAATACCATCAAGATTATAAGGTATATTTCTTTCTTTAATAATATATTCATATGAATCAATTAATTTTTTTAATTCTGACAATAAATTATTTACATACAACTCAGTAATTACACTATTTTTTTCTAAAGCTTTTTTTGCTATTTTGTGCCAGATATTTTGTTCACCCCATTGTAACATTGGTAGTATAACCCATGGCTTTATCATAGCTAAAAAATTAATTCCTTTTACATTATTTATATTGTATCTATACTTTTCCCAAGGAATTACAGCAAATTCATATGAAATAGTATATATTGGTATTTTTTTATAGAACATGTAGAAAATTAATATTGATGTTTCATCTACACCAGAATGTTTCATAGAAATATAGCCATTAGTTCCAGCACACTTTTTGAGAAATTCATAATATTCATTGTATAATTTAGCATTTGGCTCCAATAAAACAAAACCAGCATCGATTGATTTATAAAAATTTTGTGAAAATTTATAACATTTATCCAAATTAAAATTTTTATCAGATGTAATACCAAAATTTTTAATTTCTTGATTATTTGAATCAATTCCTTTGATAATAAATCCAGGTGTCTTATTATTAAACACACTATAAAAACTATCTGTTAAAGGCAATATATCTATATCAATAAAAAGAATTTTATCATAGTCAGTTAATTTAAGAATTTGCCATTTGTTAATACTATATTTCATCCATTTGGAATATTTTTCTAATACAAAATATTCTTTATTTAATTTAACTTCTAACATTTCAATTAGAATTACCTTGTCAAAATATTTTTCTAAATCTTTTTTATATTGATATATTTGTTTATCAACCATTACTACCAAATTTATATCCAGATTATTTTTTTTAATAAATTTTTTATGTACATATGCACTTAAACAAGCACCTACCACATATAATTCATTACCAAAAATTAACATACATATAGCATTTTTCATATTATAATTATACTATATGTATATAATAAAAATATTATAATTTATTAAAAAAATTAATTTATTTGATACCATATTTATTTTTAATAATACTGTATTTGATATCAGCAATTTCTAAATTTAATCTTGTGAATTCATTATCCATTTGTTTATCAATATTGTTAAATTCTATATTATGTTCAACAATAAGCCTTTCATTAATGATTATTTTATCGTCTACTTCATTAACAATTCCATAAATTTTATCTGGTTTTTTACCCATTGTCTTTTCTATATCAATACCAAATCTAATAAACTTTGATTTTAATTCTTCTCCAATATCAATATCATCTTGATATTTTTTAATTTCTACACTAAGTTTATCACAAATTTTATCATTTGTTAAAATACCAATAAATGGTTCTAATTTTTTAAATGCCTTAGCAATAGTAACTTGACTAACATTAAATTTTTCGGCTATTGTTTTCTTTTGAATATTAAGTCCATTTAAATGTATCATCAAATATATAGAACCAGTAGCTAAACTTAATGGTGTATGTACTGATGCAATTTGTAGTTTTTGAACATTATCTGATATTTGAATTGATTGTTCAGCATAATTTTCTTTTATTTTTAATTCTTCACAAAATCTAGTAATAAAATGTTCTGGTTTAGTAAATTGTACTTTAAATTCCATTTTTTTTAATTTTGCAAGTTTTTGAAAAATCTTACATCCTTTTGTTATCTCTGTATATTTTAGCCCAAACAATTCAGCAATTTCTTTGGGTGATCTTGTTTTATTCTTCTTTCTACAAGCAAACAGAATACATCCTGCTATAACACTCTTTCTATTTTTACCCCTTATAATAATAGATTTACCTTTGTTTTTACCAGATACATGTTTACAATCTGATATATTTTTATACATAATTTTTGCATCATCTTCTATACATTTCATTATTTTACCTTCATGACATTTAGCCTGAATAATTTTAAACACATCATTTAAACTTCTTTCTTTATATGGCATCGCAGCCCAACCATGAAGAGTTTTAATACGTGAAGAACAAGAACCTGCAATAGTCGTTGCAGTGGAAGATTGGGGTAAAAGTTGAGAAATAGGATGAGAACATCTATTCATATCTTTTTTATTGTCATCATTATATTGGGTCCATTCTGGATTAGAATCAATCAATGTGGAAATAATTTGTCCACATTTTTTACAAACAATAATACCATGTGCAGTATCTTCCACAATATCATCATCTTGACAATTATCACAAAACATAATTCTCTTTTTCTCTTTAAGATTAAGAAAATTTTCAGTTCCATACATTGTTTCCATTAAATTATTATATTTTTCAAAATCATTGATATCAATATTATCAAAATCTAATGTACAATCATATTCTTCAAATTCATTATCTGAATCAGCTACTTCTAGATCATTCAATTCCTCAAATTCTTTATCATAATTAAATTCACGAACATCATCTTCATCTTCGTCTTCATCTTCATCTTCATTATTTTCTGTATTTTCAGACAAAGATTCCGAATAAACTGATGACGTTTCAGACAATTCGTCGTTATCTTCTGATATCATTATTTTACTCTTTTTTTCTTTAACAACTTCATTTTTAGTTAAGGAATTAATTATATCACTATAATATTCATCACCATTTAACGTCTTGGATTTTGATTTAGTATGGTTTCTTGATGTCATTATACTATTATTTATATATAATCATAATTTTAAATTAAATCAATTTTTTTAAATAATTTAAAAATATGTTAATATATTATTTTTTATCATATTGTTGTCAATAAAAATTGATTATTTTTATATAAAATTATAGGTATTAAATTAATATAATAAATAAAAATGGATAGTAATCAAAAGTTTAAATCAATAATAAATAAAAATTGGTATGAAATATTTGATTTAATTGAAGAAGAAATATTTGAAATAACAGAAGATTCTTATAATGAAGTAGCAATAAAGAAAACAAATATTTTTCCTGTATACAAAAAAATATTTTCATTTACGAATTATTGTTTACCTTCTGAAGTAAAAGTTTGTATTATTGGACAAGATTCGTATCATAGCGTATACACAAATTTTAAAAATGAATCTAAACCACAAGCTCAAGGATTAGCATTTTCTGTGCCAAAAGATTCTCCTATTCCCCCATCACTTGTTAACATTTATAAAAATTTAATAAATTTTGGTCATATTTCTAAAATGCCTGAACATGGATGTTTAGATTTCTGGGCATATCAAGGTGTACTACTTTTAAATACAAGTTTATCTGTTGAACAATCAAAACCTAATTCACATCAACAAGTTTGGTTTATGTTTACAGACGAATTAATTAAAATAATATCTGAAAAATGTAAAAACGTTGTGTTTGTATTGTGGGGTTCTAATGCCTATGAAAAAAAGAAATTAATTAAAAATCAAGAAACCCATAGATTTGTTGTATCTTCTCATCCTTCTCCATTTTCTGCTTATAACAAATTTAAAAATTATGATTCATTTATGGAAACAGACCATTTTGGACTAATCAATAAATATATTAACGAATTAAATAATTCTAATACTAATAAAACTATTTGTTGGAATATTTATTAATTTTTTTATAATATTATAAAAAAATATTATTAAAAAAATATTGTTGAAAAATATTATAAATTTGTTACTCTAAATATTTCATTTAATACTTTGAGATCACATGTTGATGGTAAAGTAGATGATGATGTATCAACGCATTTTTTATTGCTAGGTTTCTTACTAGGTTTTTTACTTAGCTTTTTACTTGGTTTATTATCATTGTTATTTTTTTTATTTTTAATCCAGTTTTCATATTGTTGTTTATTTATAAATATAGATGAACTTAAGGAAGATTTGCTTGTCTCAGAAGTACTTGGACTAGATTTAATTATTGGTAATGTTGTTTTTTTATATTTGTGTTTAATATTTTTAGATACTAAATTATTTTTTTTTTTATAAACAATACGACTAGGTGATGATGAACTACTTGAACTATTTGGATTACAATATTTATTTTTATTTTTATCTATCAATGATTTAAGTGAACAAACTGATTTCAAATTATATTTGGTAGAATCAGTTTGGTTTTTAGATGGGTTGGTTAATTTATTTTTTGAAATAACACAAGACTTGGACTTTGAAGTAGAGGTAGAATCAGGTGTAGAACTAAATCTTGATTTAATTTTTTCAATCTCCTTACTTAGATTAAAGTTTTTAGCATAATTACTTATAGTATTTAATATAGTTTGGTAAGAAGATTTTGTATTTTTTTCACAATTTTTGTTATTATTTTTATTGTGATGTTTTTTTGGTTTGCATCTAGATGAACTGGATGAACTAGATGAACTGGATGAACTTGAACATTCTTTGTACAATTCCATTATAAATTTCCAAATCCATTTAATAAATTTACATACATACTTAAATATAACTATTATTAATTCCTTAAGATGTTCGGCTAATATTATAATTACTTTGAAAAATTCAGTAATAATCTTAATTAAATATTTAAAGAATAATATAATATCAGAAGGATTGGATTTAGAACTACTTGATCTGCTACTTGTTTTAGTAGTTGTGCTTGTGGTGCACGTACAATTTGAACTTGAACATTCTGTGCATTCTGAACAATCTGAACATTCTAAACATTCTAAACAATCTGTACATTCTGAACAAGAAGAAGTACTAGAACTAACACATGATTCTGAAGACGAATTTATACTGATACATTTTTTAAAATTTGAATCAATTGATTTAATGCATTCATTAATAAATGAAATTGAGGATGAAGATGTTCTCTTTTCACCAATTTTTGCATTAGGTGTATTTTTATTTTTTTTAATAAATTTTTCAAATTCTTTTGATGTATCAGATGAACTTTTTGATAAATTATTTAATTTTTTATCAACATTAAATTTATTTTGTGAACTGGATAACAGTGAATTATTGTCGATGTCCTTTGATTTTTTAATATTAGGGTGTTCATTATTTTTAATAAAAATCGATTCTAAATTCATTAAAGGGTCTATTTATAATATATATAAGAAAGTTTTTTAAAGGTAGAATATTAAAATTGATTAAACAAATAGATTATATTATTATATTATATATATGTTTGATTATTTGATTTTATTTTATAACTATTTTAAATTATTTTTAGGTATAAGTTTATTTTCTTATATATATAAAATTTGTTTTGACAGTTGTAATCAAAAAGTTAATATAAAGACTAAACATAATAAAACAAAACAAACTATTAAATCAAAGATTGGATTGTCGTTATTATATCTCTTTTTAATTATACTTTTATATTATACTTTAACTTTACGCGTTATTTTAACGTTATTATGTACATCAGCATTAGGAATTGTATACGCTCTAGATAAATTTGATCCAGAATCATTAGAAATATTTTGTGTTTATGATAAAAATAAGGCTGTAAGATATGGATGGAAAATTATTTATTCTGGTATTTCAGTATTATTTATAGGATTTACACCCGTACATAATTATATTTCTGAAAATTTAAATAAAACTTATTTGGATATAAAAAATAAAACAACCCAAAAATTTAAAGAAGGATTGATGGGTGGAATAATTAATAATGAAGAAGATGATGGTTTTAATATTAAAAAAATGATTAGAGAATTAACATCAGAAGTCGGTAAAAAAATTGAAGGTTCATCAACATCTGCAATGTCAGATTATTTAATGAGAGGTAATGCCAAAATAGCCAGAGACAAAGTTTCAATGTCTTCTGTAAATATTGTGGAAGAAACCGAAACTGATATTCAAGAAGAAAATATAATTATAAACCAAAAAGATAATCAGGTAAAAGATGAAATTAAAATTATTGAAGACGTAAAAATAGTAGAAGAAGTTAAAGCTATTAAAGATGTTGAAAATAAAATAGAAGAAATTGATATGAGTATTGAAAATAAAGATATAAAACCAGAAGAAGAATCAGAAAAAGTATTAGAAATGATGAAAAAAATGACTGAAATATTTAGTCATGAAAAGGACGAATCTACTGTACAAGATGAATCTACTATTGAAAATTCTATAGTAGAAGGTAAGGTAAATTAACATATAGGTAAAATATAGTATATAATATACATAATACATGTAGTATATATAATGTGTAGTGTTTCAATAAATTTTTTTATAATATATATAATTGAATAAAAATTATATATAAAAAAAATTGATTTTAATTTAAATGTTTAACTAATATATATAATATTAGCATGCAGACTATAGAGCCAAATGACTCGGAATTAACAAACAATAAAATATTCGAGTTGATGGATGCTAGGTTCAGTAAGAAATATGTACTGTACGAGCATCTACACAACTCTTATAATGATTTAATAAATCAAATTATAAATTATTTACAATCAAATGATAATCTCTTCAATGAAAACAGAGTAGGTGATTTAATTTATAGATATAGATTCAAATTTGAAAACCTATTTATAAGACCACCACTTAATGATAATGGAGATTCACTAATGTATCCAATGGATGCACGTGATAGAAATGCAACTTATTCAATTAAGTTAGTTGCAAAGATTACCCAGGTACAAGAAGTTTATGATTTGAATAAAAAAGAAATAATAAATACCAAAGTAATTGGTACACCCGTTGAAAGAGAAACTGTAGTAATCCTTCCTTGTATGGTACGTTCTCAATATTGTTCACTTGAAGTGAACCGTGATTATACAAAGAGAGATTGCGAATATGATCCTGGTGGTTATTTCATTGTTAATGGTTCTGAAAAAATAGTTCTGTCGATTGAAAGAATGGTTGAAAATAAACCTCTTGTATTTGTTAAAAAAGATGCAGGAGTTAGTACTTATTTAGTTAAGGTAAATTCAAAATCATCCAACACAAATATAATGACACAAGGTATTGAAGTCAGATTAGAAAAGAATTATGATATAATAATTAAAGTTCCAATTTTAAATGAAGTTTCAGTATTTGTGCTTATGAGAGCACTTGGGTTAGAAACTGATAAGGAAATTATTAAATATATTATGTATAACGACAATGATATTGATATGTTGAACTTGCTTAAAATTTCAATTGATTTATCAAAGAAAGAAGGTAAAAAACTTATTTTAACCAAAGAAGATGCATATTACAGTTTAACTAACAAATTAAGAGTAGTTAAGAAATATGCTGATAAAGATAAGAAATTACAATACGATGAAAAGAAAGAACATTTGGAAGTACTATTAAGAAATGCTTTCCTTCCTCATATTAATTCTAATCATCATGATGATGTATTTAAAACTAAAGCACTTTATCTTGGTTTAATGATTAACCGTTTACTAAATTGTTATTTAGGAAGAACAGAACCAGATGATCGTGATTCATTTGTAAACAAACGTATTGATATGCCTGGTGATTTGATCTTTGATTTATTCAAACAACATTATAAAAAGATGTTAAATGATTGTAATAAATTTTTTACTAAACGTTCTGGTTCTAATCATGAAAATCCACTCAATATTATAAACCAAATTAAACCAAGTAATATTGAACAAGGTATAAAATCTGCAATGATGACTGGTAATTGGGGTAAGAAAAAGGGTGTAGCACAAATGTATCCTCGTCTAACTTTCTTACAATCACTATCGTTTTTACGTAGAGTTGATGCACCATCTGCAGATGCCTCTACAAGTAAATTAACTGGTCCCAGACATTATCATCCATCACAGGTAGGCTTTTTATGCTGTGTAGAGTCACCAGAACACAGTAACATTGGTCTAGTTAAACACTTAAGTTTACTTGGTTCAATAACAGTTGGTTCACAAGCTCAGGCAATATTAATATACAAGATGATATGTGAAAATGCCAATTTTATTCATTTAAACAATCATTCAGCAATTAATTTAGCTGTGATGACAAAGGTATTTTTAAATGGAGAATGGATTGGTATGTCTGATAAACCAAATGAATTATTTAAGGAACTAAGATTACTAAAACAGAATGGTATAATACTAAGAACAAATGGTATGACTCACGACATTGTACGTGGTGAAATTAGAGTATATACTGAATCTGGTCGTTTATACAGACCAATTATTAATGTTAAAAATAATGAAGTTGTTCTAAAAGACAATATGATTAATGATGTTGTTAATGATGTTAAACTCAAGGGTTTAAATAAATTTGATGCACTCATTACAAAATATCCTGAAGCAATTGACTATATGGATATGGAAGAACAATTCTTTGCACTAGTTGCAGAATATAAAGATAAAGTTGCAGAAATGAAATCTAGGGAAACTAATGTATTCCCTGATAAAAATGAACCTATTATAAATCGTTATGATAATTCGATGGTTTTACGATACACACATTGTGAATTCCATCCTTCTATGATTATTGGTATTATTGCAGGAAATATTCCCTTTGCAAATCATAACCAAGGTCCAAGAAACATTTTCCAGTACGCTAACCAGAATCAGAGTGAGCTCCTGATTCAATAAACGTACAACAGGTAGCAATGGAGTAGCAATATTCCTAAGGGTTAAATCTAATCCTTATTCTAGACATAAACTAGAAGTTGTGCAACTACCTAGCAGGTTATAATGACGGGCTAACATTTAATTTGTTAGTGTTATTATAATGGTACGTCTGGTACTCCGGACACCTGATCTTGAAATCAATCAAGATTACATGCAAGTAAGGAGAAAACGGTCAAAATTCTACTTGTTTAGCTAAAGACAAGTAATAATGGACAAGACCGTCGGAAAGCCTTAAATTGGAAACGATTTAAGGAACCGCGACAGACTGGGTCCCTTGCGGTCGTCTAAAATATATGATTAGTAAATATCTAAAAAAATAATACATGTTATAACTTGAGAAACTAATCTTATATCATGACGGCTTAATGTACAGTCGGGCCAATGTAAGTGGGTTAATTCACACGAGCATTGATATTATATAAGTGTGAAACTGAAAAGGTTTTACATGAAAATAATAGATTTGAATCTATTAAATAGATTCAAATGGAAAGGTCTCTAGCTCTTCCAGCGCTCCATAATATAATTTGGAGAGGGATAAGGAGATAAGTGACAGGGTAAACAGCCTGCCCTAATGCCATGTTAAAGCCATGGCAAGTCTTCTAAAAGAAGGCAACACTTTCAAACTACGGGAAAGTCCTAATAAAAATGAATTTAAAATATTAAAAATATATATGACTATAACAAAATGGAAATTTGGAAACCCATAAAAGAATATGAAGATAAATATGAAGTTTCTGACATGGGAAATATTAGAAACTCATTAACTAAAATAAATAGAAAACTAAGTTTAAAAAACGGTTATCATTATGTATCAATTTATAACAAATCATATAGAGTTAATAGATTAGTTGCAATGACTTTTATACAAAATAACGATCCATTAAAAACACAAGTAAATCATATAGATGGTAATAAAACTAACAATAATGTATTAAATTTGGAGTATACAACACCAAGTAATAATGTAATACATGCAATTGAAAATAATTTGTTAGTTATCCCAAAAAGAGGAGTTTATCAATATGATTTAGAAAATAATTTGATTAAAATATACAAATCAATTATTGAAGCAAGTAATGAAACAGGAACTGATGATGGATCAATTTGTAAAGTTTGCAAATATTATGAAACTGGTAAAGGTATTAATAAATCAGCAGGAGGTTTTATTTGGAAATATATTAACCAAAACATAAACCAAACAATAAATAATCTAGAACTATTTCAACTTGAAGAATATTCCAATTATTCGATTACCAAATGTGGTAAAGTATATAGTAATTTTAGAAAAAGATTACTAAGTACTATTGAAAATGGAGATGGATATTTAAGAGTATATTTAATAAATAATAATGGTATTCGCAAGGGACCATTAGTTCATAGATTAGTTGCTGAAACATTTATACCAAATCCAGATAAAAAAACTCAAGTTAATCATAAAAATATGATTAGAAATGATAACCGATTAGTAAATTTAGAATGGGTAACAGGTACAGAAAATATTATACATTCAATTAATAACAGAAAATAGTCATATAAATACCACACAATACCAAGTTAATATAGTAATATATTAATGGCTTATGTTAATCGCATAGGGTAAGGTAAAAAGTTGTGTGTAGGGACAATCCGTAACCAAGACTCCAATTATATGGAGTAAGGCGCAGAGACTAGAAGGAAGTGGGTAGACTTAAAGTCTGCTTAATGTATAGTCCAAACCCACTGGTAACAGTGCTTACAAGTAGTATTGTAAGATACAATGACCACATGAGGAAATGCATGTGATAGTATGGTATGAAGGTTCCTAATATTTTCAAGAACAAGTATAAACTATATCTTGAAATAAAACATAGGACCTTTGAGGCAAGCAATGTCTATTTATTCATCAAATTATCGTGATAGATTGGATATTTCGTATATTCTTTATCACACACAAAAACCGTTAGTAAACACAAAGATAGCAAAATACGTTCATACAGATATTCTACCATGTGGTGAAAATGCGGTAGTAATGATTGGATGTTATACAGGTTATAACCAAGATGACTCAATCATTTTTAATCAGACATCAATTGATCGTGGATTATTTAGATCAACATCACTTAAAAAGTGGAGTTCGAAGATTGAGAAGAATCAATCAACATCACAAGATGATATATTTATGAAACCAGATCAAACAAAACTAACTGGAACAAGACATGCGGTATATGATAAACTAAATGATAAAGGTTATGTTCCAGAAGAAACAGTTGTAGAAGATGGAGATGTAATTATAGGTAAAGTTACACCAATTCAACCAGCACCAGGTTCTAATAGATGTTTCAAAGACTCTTCAGAAATTTATAAATCTAAAGAAACCGCTATCATTGATAAAGTATTTACTAAAATTTATGATTCTGAAGGTTATGAAATGATTAAAATTAGAACTAGATCAGAACGTATTCCTAAGACTGGTGACAAATTTTGCTGCTATGACTCTTCTCATGAAGTTTTAACTGAAAATGGATGGATTGGAATTAGTGAAATTACAACTAGTGATAAAGTTGCTTGTTTAATCAATGGTGATACATTGGAATATCTAAATCCTTTGGAAACAATGGAATATGATTATGATGGTAAAATGTATTTAATTAATTCAAATCAAGTTGACCTATTTGTAACTCCAAATCATCGTATGTACGTAGCTAAAAGAAATAATTCTAAATATGAAATAGAATTAGCAGAAAATATATTTAACAAACCAAGAAAATATATTAAAAATGTTAATAACTATATAAATACAAATAAGCATGAATTATTAAGTTATTACGATAATATTATCCAAAAAGAAATTCATTACCCAACTGGATTTATTTTGAAGGATGATGAAAATCCAGATGATATTACCATTTTAAATATTGATGCATTTTTATCATTCTTTGGTATTTGGATTGCAGAAGGATTTGCTTCTAATACTCCAAGACTTCTTCAAGTTAGTTTCGCAGCACACAAACAACGTGTTAAAGATGAATTAACAAGAGTTTGTCAAATTATGAACTTTGAAATTAATAAAAAGAAAGATAGAGCTGATGCTAATGATGAAAACATCTGGAGTGTATCTAATAAGAAATTAAGAAAATATATGGAAAAATTAAGTGTAGGTGCCGTTAATAAATCTTTACCCGATTGGGTTTGGTACTTAACTAAAGAACAATGTAATATTTTAATTAATGGAATGCTATTAGGAGATGGTCATCAAATGAAAAATACCAGTACATGTAGATATGATACATCATCGCTTAAATTAGCTAATGATTTCCAAAAACTATGTTTACATGCAGGAATGTCTGCTTCTCTAAAAATTAAATATGAAGCTGGACATGAAACCACAATTAAAAAAGAAGGTAGAGAAGGTGAAAAAATTAAATCAACTTCTCAAGCTTATAGACTTACAATTATTAAGAGTCAAAATAATCCTTTAGTTAACAAAAATGTTAATCAAGATTCTTATGTTGATTTTAAAGGTAAAGTTTACTGTTGTAGAGTTCCTGGTGAAGGAGTTATCTATGTAAGAAGAAATGGTACCCCTGTTTGGTGTGGACAGTCACGCCACGGACAAAAAGGTACTGTAGGTCTAACTATACATCAATCAGATATGCCATTCTCTAAAGAAGGTATTAGTCCAGATTTAATTATTAATCCTCAAGCTATACCCTCGCGCATGACTATAGCACAATTAATCGAATGTCTACTAGGTAAAGTAGCAGCAATTAAGGGTATGGAAGCAGACGGAACATCATTTAATGAAATTGATATGGAATCAATTAAAGATGAATTAGAAAAACTGGGTTATGAAAGAAATTGTACTGAATATATGTACAACGGCATGACAGGTCAAAGACTTAAAATGCCAATGTTTATTGGTCCTACTTATTATCAGAGATTAAAGCACTTGACATCTGATAAAATTCACTCGAGACCAAGAGGACCAATTACAATGTTAACACACCAGCCTCCAGAAGGTGAAAATCGCCTTTGTATGTATGTAAAAGATACATGCAAGTACTACTAAAATTAGTAGTGCAACATCTTCAAATTACGGGGACGTCCTAAAAAAATGAATTTAAAATAGCATATATATAATAATATATTGTATCAAATGAATAATATTGTTTGGAAAAATGTGCCTATAAATGAATTTAAAGATTCATATGAAGTATCAAATAATGGACAGATTAGAAATAAAAAAACAAAAAAAATAAAATCTGTCTATGTAAGTTCAACTGGATATACATCAGTAAGACTTGATAATGGTATCAAAAAAACTATTGATGTACATAAACTTGTTGCAGAAGCATTTATAAAACCTGTCAAACCTAAAGAAGGTTATATTATTGTTGTTAAATTTAAAGATGGAAATAATCAAAATATCAATGTGGATAATTTAAAATTTGATTATCAAATCGAAAAAGAGCAAAAAGTTGAGATTAATATACCTAACCAACAATTAGAACAAGAGTTTGAAATTGATGAGTTTAAAGGAAAAAAGATAAAGGATTATCCAAATTATTTAATCTCAAAAGATGGTAAAATTTATAGTTTAATTTCTAAAAAAATCAAGGATTTTGAAAAAATAGATTCTGGTTATTGTAGAGTTAGACTATTTAATGGAACATCTAACAAAGGAAAAAAGTTTTATGTCCATCAACTTGTTGCTCAAACATATATACTAAATCCTAATGGATATGATCAAGTTAATCATAAGGATTTAAATAAACATAATAACAATATTAACAATTTAGAATGGTGTGATGCTTCAATGAATATGCAACATAATGCAGATAACAAACCTAATGGCAGAAAAGTTATCCAGTATGATAAAGAAGATAATATTATTAATAGATTTAATTCTATTAAAGAGGCAAGTCAACAAACAAATACAAATGATACTTCAATTATTCACTGCTGTAGTGGTAAATTTAAAACAGCAGGTGGATATGTATGGAAATATGCTATATAAATTAGCTAATTCAAATACCACTCTATTAAAGTAATTTATTAGAGGAACTCGGTTAATTACCGAACCCAATGGTAATAAGTTTGAATTAGATTAGGATAATCCGTAGCCAAGATTCGAAATAAAATCGAATAAGGTTCAACGACTAAACGGAGATGGGCTAAACTAAAAGTTTGGCTTAAGATATAGTCTAGTCCCACTGGTAACAGTGCTTATGAGTAGTATCATAAGAAGTTATGACCTTAGGAGCAAATGCCTAAGTGAACTTGGTATAAACGAGATCAAAAGATGGAGGCTTACGTTGTGGTGAGATGGAACGTGATGCAATTATATCACATGGTATGAGTAAATTTTTAAAAGAGAGATTCTTAGATGTCTCTGATGCATACTCATGTTATGTATGTGATGTTTGCGGTCTATTCGCACAGCGTGTTATTAAAAAAACTAATAAATCAAGTCCACAAAGTTCGGACACTTATAAATGTGCAAGTTGTAAAAATACAACTAAGATTTCAAAAATCATTATACCTTATGCATTCAAACTTTTAGTTCAAGAATTGATGTCAATGAATATTGCTCCAAGAATTAGAACTAAACAATACACCCTTTAAGATATAAAAGTTTAAAACATACAGTTTATAAAAATAAAGGTTAAAATAACTACAAGTACCTCCAGCGGTGTAAAATATTTTTTTTTATATATATTAATTATAAAACACAAAAAATGATAAATATATTGCTTTCTTATCCTAGAAGTGGAAATCATCTTGTAAGATTTTTCATAGAATTATTAACAGAGACACAAACAAATGGTTGTAAAGGTAATAATAAAGATATACCTGTATATAAAAATATATATACAATGAATGTACCATTTAATATTAAAGAAGATAATAAAGATGTTATACAATATTATAAATATCACAATCCAAATGAAATAAAAGATTCGGTAAATAAATTGATTTTAATAGTTAGAAATCCTAGAGAAGTCTTATTGAGACATCATGGAAATCAAATGATTTATACAAATAAATCAGATTCATTTGATAAATATTTTCAATCAATTGATTATTATAATAAAGCAGAATGTAAAAAAATTTTATTTTATTATGAGGATATAATTAGTAACAGAGAAGAATTTATTAACAGACTATATAATTTTTTAGAATGTGATAACCAAGATAAATTAAATTATGTATTAGAAAATATAGATTTATTATATAAAACATGTGCAGGTGCAACCAACAGAGGTTGGGGTGGAATAAATTCTGATTCTGTAAATTGTTATTATCCAAAACTAGATTTTGAGACTAAAAAAATTTTTGACAAATATATTAATGAAATGTTATCCAAAGAACAATACACTTTTTTATTATCAAAATATAATATTGTATTAGAAACATCATAAAAAGACATATAGCAGATTAAAAATTTTCCCTACCAGTTATGCAATAATTATATAATATAATTATATATAAATGTTTTTGTGTCGTCTTGTTCCCGAAAAAATTCAATGTATAGTTGATAAAACTGCTGATTGTTTATTAATTAAAAAGATAGAAGAATATACTAGTGAATTATTACAAGAAGTTAATGATTTAATTAAATCAGTTATTGGTATTGATTTTGTATTACTCCTTAAATACTTGGTTTTAATTTCAGTTTTAATTTGGTTAATTGATACTATCAAACACATTCTTAAAACATATACTTGTTGGTTTAGATGCAACAAGAGTACAAGTTCATCTAGCTCAAGCTCATCTAGTTCAAGTTCATCAAGATTTTCAAGTTCTTCTAGTTCATGTGGTGGATGTTCAAGCTCAAGCAGATATTAAATTAACCTATTTTTTTGTTAACATATTATTCTAATATAAATAATATATTAGAATATAAAGAAATAAAATTTAAAAATGGATAACAACTTAAAAGACATAGTATTTCAATCAGAATGTAAATTTTGTTTACAAGAAGACAAAATTATAAATTTAGCAAGTCCATGTAAATGTGATGGTAGTATGAAATATGTACATCTAAATTGTTTAAATATGTATCATAAAAAAAAATATTTAGATCATTGCGATATTTGTAAACAAAAATATTTATATGATAATAGTATAGATAAATCAAAACACAAAAGCCTATTTATAATATATTCGATATGTTTATTAAATAATTTTTTTTCTACTCTGATAACTTTTGATTTAGATAGCTTTTATATATTGATGTTTATAATTTATATGCTGGCATATTACAATTTATTTATTAGTAATAAATTATATTCAGTTGATATTATTACTAATAATAAAATTTCTAATCCATCTGAACATCATTATACTTATGAATTACTAAATAATATGTATAACAAACATATTAAGTTTTGTTGTGCATATACATTTACTTATAAATTTTTACATATATTTCAATTACTACCAAATGACATTATAAAAAATTTTTATAAAGTATTGTATTTGTTTGTATTGTTATTTTCTATTATAAAATTAAATAAAAAAGTAATAGAGTTATCTAATATAAAAATAATTAAATCATTAACCAATAAAAATATATAAAAGAAATAAGTACGTTTAAATTACTACCTAATAAAATTTAAAATATAAGTTTATTTATATAAACAATGTTTCAAGTAGTATCAAAACAATTAGAAGCTTTATGTGCATTACCAAACAAAGTTATGGGTACAATGTTAGAAAATATTATTGTCAAACAAATTGCTAAACTTTTAGGTCAATTCCTTGCTATTTTTAGTGTATATATCAGTGCTGATATTTTATTAATTTTAGCATTTGTATTAGCCGCTACCTTAGCTTATTATTTAATTAAGATAATCATTAAATTCTTATTTGATAATAACTGCTCTAAATCATCATCATCTTCTACTAGTTGTTCAAGTTCAATCACATCATCAAGCTCTAAATCTTGCTCTACATCAAGTGATTGCTCTATTTCATTATGTAGTTCTTGTACTTTTTAATTTTATTATTTAATTAATTTTTACACAATTAAATATTTTTAATTTTTACACATTGTATTACTTTTTTTGGAATTAAATAAGTCAAAATATTTTCACAGTTATTTGATTTATTTATAACACGATATAATTCGTTAACAGGGTCCGATTTATTTAACAAGTCCATATTAATATATTGATATTCATCAATTTTATATCCATAATATTTAATTAAAAACCAAGTATATACACAAGAATGATAACCACCAGTATATACAATTGATTTAGATATATAATTTTTTTCAACTAATCTACGTAAGAAAAAACAATCCATAAATACACAACCCAAACCTGTAATTATTGTATCTATCTTTTCGATGTTAGAAAAAATATAATAATAATCATTATCATACTCTATTCTATTATACCCATAATATAATTGTATACCTGACAAATTTAATTTTTTGTCTAAAACCAAATTATCTATATTAAGTTCTTGTTTTTTATGTTGTCCTGATATTCTTTCATATATTTTAGTCAGTCTGATAATAAATTTTTCCAAATATTTTATTAAATTTACTGATTTTGTTAAATAATTTTCATCAAAATAATTATTAATATTTTTTTTATTAATTTCGTTTGAATATTTAACCAAAATTTTATACAACAACTGACTAAATCCTTTTTCGACTACTTCATTAAAATCAAAATTTTTATTTTCAGAATCAATTTTGACATTAACATAATCAACTTTATAAAATTTATTTTCATCATAATTTTTATAATTAGTTCGTATTTCTCCAATTATATTATTAATGTAAACAAATATTTCTTTTACTTTTGTAATTCTTTGAATAATCGCATCTAAATTATCTAAACCACCAGCTCTCAATAAACCATATATATAATCTATTTCTCTCCATAAATCGTGATAAAATGAATAATCTCGGATATCTATATAATGTAATCTTATATTTTGTTTATTTAAACTACTATTATTTTTACTTGGTTCATGTATTTCATTATAAATTTTTTTAAATATTTTTCTAGTTTCTTCAATATAAATAGTATTTTTATTTTCAGAGTGATTAGTTTTAATATCTGATGGATTTATTTCTAAAAAAAAATCAATAATTTCATTTGTTTCTGATAACTTTTTATAAATAAATTTATAAAAATCTTTGGCTTCATAGTCTTCACATTTCTTTTGATAATTAATATCCATATGAAAATCCATAAATAACCATAGATTTTGTTTTGTTTCGTCATTTGATAATTTAATATAATTTACTGGTCCATTTAATATTATACTATCGTTATGGTTATCATTATTTTTATTATTTTTATTAGTTTTATTATTTTTATTAGTTTTATTATTTTTATTAGTTTTATTATTACTCATTATATAAACATTTTATATAATAAATTTTTTTATAAATATTTTTTATCAATACTTAAACAATTTGTTATGTCTGATACTTTTTTATTTAATATATCATCCACAATACCTGTTTGATAAATTATTTCAAATCCATATTTATTAATTAAAATGTGTTCAACATTATTACAATGAAAATATCCAGCATTTAAAATAAATATATTATTATCAATATAATTAATTAGCATAATAATATAAAATTCCATTATTCCACTCATTATTTTATCAAAATCATCTGTCATTATATAATTATTATTATCAACAAATGGATATCCTTTTATATACTCAAATCTAATTTGAGAATACTTTGATATAAAATCTTTAATATCTAAATTAAAATTTGGTTTAATATATTTATTGTAAAATGATTCTACTTTATTTTTAAGTTTAACATAATATTCGGTTGTACTAAAAATATCAAAAACTTTTCTTAAAAATATAATATTATCATCTGGAACACATGTACTTGATAAATTATCAATATTAAAAATATATAATATATTGAAAAAATATTCTTCAACTGTTAAAGTAATATCATCAAAATAATTTGGTGTTGTAATATTATCAAATAATTCATCTAAAGATATTTCTACCATACATAATCTAATATCTACAGGAAATGCTTTACAAAAAACTTTGTTTTTACATTTGTCAAGTAGTTTACAATAAAATTTTCTAAATTTTATTACATGTTCTGATCCTGACCATAAATCAATTAATTTATCACCATCTTTAATAAATGGTTCTTCCAATAAAAAAATTGTGTTTTGGTTTTTAATAAAAAAATATTCAAACAGATTATTTATAAAAAAATTATTATCCTTACAATACTCTAAATTTGAATGATCATCGTAAAATATATATACTTTTTTATTAGTTTTTTTATCTAATAATATTGTTAATCCTATTGAACCTGATATATTTATTATATCTTTTTCCATTTTATAATATTAATAGAAAAAAATATTATTAAACATAAAACTATATTAACTAATACTTAATATAATCATATGGACAATATTATAATTATAGAAGATGATGTACCTGATAAAAAATTAATTAAAAGGAATAAACAAAAAAAAGATATTACAGTTAATGACAAGCTTATTATTAAAGAACAATTAAATAATAAGTTAAAAAACAATAATGAGTTAGAATTCGATTCTGAAACTGAATCTGACTTTGAATCCGAATATTCTGAAGATTTAGATGGTAGTAATTACGATAATTCGAGTGATGAAAGTGAATATAATGATGATTATTATGATGATGGATTTGAATCTGGAAATATTCGTAAACTTTCAAGATCTGACATAAATATAATAAAAAAAAAAATTAAATCACTTAATTTTGATAATATGATTCAAGTAGCTAATCCTGAATATCATAAAACAATGATACAATTAGAAGAAGAATATGAAATAGAACCTGTCAATATATTGTTTATAATAAAATATAAACTAATAGAACAGATTGATAATAAATATTTTGGCCACGATAATATAAAAAATATTATAAAATATTCTGATTTTTTTTCAGAAAAAAGATTAATTGAAATTTTAAATTTTGTTTTGTCTAATACGGATATTCAAACTATTAATCAAGAGTTTATAACTAAATTACATAAAAAGTATTTTTTAAAAATAAAAACGAAAAAACAAATATTATGTTTAGATTTTATATTAAATTATTATGATCCTGGACAAGAAATATTTGATAATTTAATACATAAAAAATATCAAATGGTAAATTTTATTTCAGCAAAACCAGATAAATTATTTAAAAGTATTAATACAAATATTCAATTAACCCAACAAAAAAATTTATTTAATAGAAAAAATATATATAATTTTTTAGATACATCTGATTCTAAGATAATAGACTTTTTAATATCCAATATGAAAAAATTTAATTATATACCAATAGATTTGTTAAATGGTGTTGAAAAAATATTAAAATCAAAATCAATTTCAATTAAAGAAGAAGATGTTATTAAAATAATTGAGTTATTTAGAAATAAATCTAGGGATATTAGTAGAGATGTTGTACTATTTTTAACCCCATGTTATTTATTAAAACATAATTATACCATTGCGTTAGATATGTTAGATTTTGCTATTAATATGGATAAATATGATTATTATGATTATCGTGAAAATATTAATGTGATTAATGATATATTGACAGAATCAAATTATTTAAGAATAAAATATTTATCAGGAAGCACAGTTTTTTCAAAAATACTTAAAAAAACTATTATATGGGATAAAATATTGTCCAGTGAAAAAACCACTGATACTATAATTAGGTTAGGATACGACATACCATATGATTATATAAATAAAACTTTCTCAGAAAAATATGTATATCAAAGTGTTATATTATCAAAACATTCGGGTAGATTATTAAATTGGTCATTAAGAAGAAAAAATAATGAATTTAAAAAATATATTGGTATAAAAAAAAATAATAAAGAAGAACAAATAAAAAATTATTATAAAAATATTTGTAAATTTAAAATTCCATTAAATGATAAACTAATAGCTAATTTTATTAATTTAATAGATTGTAATCAGATAATAAAATTCTATTCAAAAACATCAGATGTTGAATACATAATACCATATATAATTTATACAAATAGATATGATTTGTTAGATAAAATATTTGAAGAAAAAATATTAGATTTAAATGAGTATAAAAAAAACTTTTCCAAGTATCTGGTAAAAGCATATGGAAATCATAGTTATAAATACCCAGTTAATTCAATATATAAAACTTATAAATTAAATAAAAAATATGGTATTAAACCAAATATATCATTTTATAGAAATATAATAAAATTTGCAAATGTAAATGTGTTAAAAAAAATAATAAAAACTGATAATAAATTTTCAATAAATTATAAAACATTTGCAAAAATATTTAAAACCAATAATTATACATGGGTATCTAAAAAGTATGGTAATATGTTTGATTATCTAAAACCATATATAAAAAATCACAATAAACTGTATGAGGACGTATCTTTTGTACAAAGATTATTAAAAACATATAATAATTTGGATTTGAAAAAAATCAAAGAAATAAAAAAACTATGTCCAAATTTAAAAATATATTTATCAGATATAAATACTTTTGATTTTGGATTAGGCGAAAAAAATATAATTGAGGTGATTGAATATATATTTGAAGAAAATTTTGATTTGGATAAAAAAAAATCTGAACAAGAAAAAATATTTAGTTTTGATTTAAAAAATTTAATTAACCTACTAAAAAGATATATACCAAATGATAAAATTATTGATAGAACTGTTGAATTATATAAAAAATATACGAATAATGATGAAATAATTAAACAAAATCAAATATATATAGATTTGTATAATAATATATATTGTTCGCATTCAGTTGTTAAAATTTATGAAAAGTTTGGTTTTTATAAACATAACTTGTATTCAAATACTATTATTATATTATTAAGTATTCCACAATGTAATTATAATGATATGATAATATATTGTTTAACAAAGTATCCATACATTCAAGAAAGAACTTATAATTATGTGGTATGTTTATTACAAAGTCTTAAAGATAAAAAAATAACAATAAATCAAAAGCATAGTTATTTATATGAAAGTACTAATAATAAAATTGATTATTTAGAAAAAGTAATCAAATTAATTCCAAAAAAAAATATAATTCCAAACAGTCAGATTGATAAATACATAGACAAAACTAAGGAAAGACCTGAAGGATTTCAACTTATTATAGATGATTTAAGGGAATATCTATATAATCAATTTGCAAGAACAGATAATAATGATATTACAGCAGATTTGTAAAAAAATTTATTTTGTATTTATTAAATAAACTGCTTAGCTATTTTATGTTTTGGCTTTGTTATCAGATGATTTAACTACCAATCTATAAACTGGAGCTTCACAAGTCATAACAGATGCTCTAATAATTTTACAAATATCACCTGGTTTCATATTGTAATATCTAGCAACAGCATCAGTAGTTCTAATAATCATCATATCTCTTTTTTTAGCACGATATGCTTGAAAGACTTCTTCACCTTGTTCTTTTGTTAAAACAATATGAGTAGGTACAAGTGTATGATCAATAATATTAATCATTAGCTCCATGATTTTAAAAACTTCAGTTGGGGTATCATAACTTTCGATTATGTTTTCGGATTTTTGGTTTATATCTTGAACAATTAAAATTTTATATTCATCATTATACTTTGTGACAAATTCTCCAATTGGCGAATTTTTATTAATAGAAGATATTTTATAATCAAAAATTTTTATGTAAATTTTCTTTTTTTTAATTTCTGTATTATAGTTTGAATCATTATCAAGTTGTACTACATATTCTTGATCATCATTATCATCTTTAATTATTTTATCAATAGTTTTTTGTTGATTATCTAATTCAATGAGCCCTCTATTTACTAACATTTTAATTAAATTAGTTTTAACATCATTAAGTTGATGATGATGACTTTTTTCAATCGGAAGTAATTCGGGTATAAATGAATTTAAATCTATGTTCTTGGACATTTTATATAATTAGTATATTAAAATATATTTTATATATTTAAATCAATTTTTTAGTATTTTACCTAATATATTATCTTTATTGTATGAAAAATTGAATTATAATTATTATCAAAATGTTAATATACTGATTATTAAATAAATGGAAATTAGAAATAGTAATAAAAGCAGAATGTTAAATATTAGTCAAATACCCAATTTTATTGAATCAAAGATTGGAGATATTCCTACAATAGTGTATATTGGAGTAGGGTCTGAGTTTTTACCTAGGGACCGAGAATCAAATTTAGACAACAACGAAGATATCGGACCAAATGTTAAAATATGGGAACCAAATGAGAATCAACAGTTTCCATTATTTTTACAGAATTTTAAATTATTTAATCCTGATGTTCAAATAATTATTTTATTGATAGATGGAGTAATTAGAAAAAAACCATTGATTGTTCAAGAAACTGATAGATTTTATTCAGGACAATGGAGCAATCCAATTTTTCCTAATGTATTTGAATCAGAACATTTAATTACAGTAGCAACATTTAGAAATAATATTGATTGGCATAATTTATCAAATAATATTTTTAATCCTCTTGAAATATTGATTAATCTAATAAAAACTATTCAATCAAATAATTCATTATTATTTTATCATGAATTTACTGGACTAGATGTTTCTTGTGTAGAAAATTTGGTAATTAAAGAAATGTCCTCTACCTATGATAGAAATAAAATTTGTATTGATATTTCAAGAGGTCAAGATGGTGATTGTTTTCCAAATTTTAGTAAACCACTTTTATATCCGATAATTGAAAAAATTAATGGTAATAACGAATTAATACATTTGGATCCAAGAATGATTGATTCAAATCAGAAATTAAGGTTGTTTCAGGATGTGAAATATAAAAATTTACATATTGATAAAAATTATCAAATTAACCTATTTGATTCTATTAATATAGATTTGATATTGTATATGCAATTAATATCATTTAACAAAATTATAATTGAAAAACTTTGTAATTCTGTATTTGTTATAATGAGACAAATAAAATATGATTCAAGTCCTTTACCTGATTTGTCAATTGGTACGAGTGCACTAAAATTTTTATCATATGAATTTACAGATATTGTTGATATGGAAAATAGAATTTTTGAATTAATTAACAATTCAAATAGTTCAAATGATAAAATGATTGAAACTAAATCTAAAATTGTAGATGAATGTTATAATATAGTGATATATTTTGTAAAGCAAATATGTTTACATTATTCGGTCTCAGAATATGATGTAGAAATTTTAGTAATTGAAATGAGAAATACTACTAATCTATATAATTTAGCTAATGTATATAAAAATTTCTTCTTATCCAAAAATATTATTTAGCATTAATTTTTATATGTATATACTTATTGTATATAAACTTTTTGTATAAAATTTGATTTTTAATGTATATATATAAATAATAATTAATATACTATATAAGAAAGCACATGAGTAATTTACTGATTGTAGAGTCACCAGGTAAGATAAAAAAAATAACTGAGTATCTTGGAAATGATTATATAGTGGCTGCATCAGTTGGTCATATAATAGATTTGGATCCTCACGATATGAGCATAAATTTACAAACTTTTGAACCAGAATATATGGTTTATCCAAACAAAAGAGATGTTGTTGATAAATTAAAAAAATTGACTATGAAAGTTGGTAAAGATAATGTGTATTTGGCAGCAGATGAAGATAGAGAAGGTGAGATGATTGCATGGTCATGTGCTCGAGAATTAAAATTAACAAAACCAAAAAGAATTGTATTTAATTCAATTACTGCAAAAGAGTTGAAAAGTGCAGTAGCAAATCCAAAAGAAGTTGACCAAAACATGGTTAAAGCACAACAAGCCAGACGCATTTTAGATAGACTTGCAGGTTATTTGATTAGTCCGATTTTAAAAAAGTCAGGATTTTATCAAGCAAAATCTGCAGGAAGAGTTCAATCTGTTGTTGTTAAGATTATTGTGGATAAAGAAAAAGAAATAGAGGAATTTTATAAACAAAAAAAGGATACATACTTTTATATTAATTGTGATATTAAGATTGGTGAGTATGAAATTACAACCAAATTAGCAAATGCAAATGCAGATATTGAAGTTGAAAATAAGGAAGATTTAGATAATGAAACAGAAGATTCTGAAGAATTAGAAAAAGAACTTGAAAAAGAAAATGGCAAAAAGAAAAAAGGAGTAAAAAAAGAAAAAGTTAATACAAAAAATACGGTGTCAACTAAATCTTATGTAACATTTGATAAATCTGATGAGGAACAAGTACTTACTATAATTAAAGCAATGATTAAGGGTGAATACAGACTACTTAATAAAACTGAAAGAGTAAGAAAACAAAATGCACCGCCACCATTTACAACGTCTACTTTACAACAATATGCATCTCAACGAATGGGTATGAATGCAAAGGAAACAATGGCAGTAGCACAAAAATTATATGAGAATGGTCATATTACATATATGCGTACCGATTCTACGTCAATATCAGACGAAGCTAAGAAATTCATTCAAGATGTGATTGAAGTTGAATATGGATTGGAACATTTTGAAAGACATGATTTTATAAATAAAAAAGCAAATACACAAGAAGCACATGAATGTGTAAGACCTACAAAACCAAATTATGATCAAATTGAAGGTACAAACAATGAAAAACGTTTGTACAATGCAATTTGGAAGAGAACTATTCAGTCTCAAATGAAAGCAGCAGAATATCAAAGTATTCTAATAGAAATTGCAATTGATGATAAAAAGAAAGTTATGGAAAAATATAAATTGGTTGGGACCCTAGAAAATTTAATTTATGAGGGATACTTAATGGTAGATGGAAAGAAAAAATCTTCACCTTTAGAAACAAAAAAATTAAAAAATATTGAGTGGCAAGAAATTAATGCTATTGAAGATACTCAAAAACCACCTACTAGATATAATGATGCATCATTAATTAATAAGATGGATCCTAAAAACTTAAATATTGGTCGTCCATCAACTTATGCATCCTTTATTGAAAAAATTCAAGAAAGACAATATGTAGAAATTAAGGATTTGGAAGGTAAAAAAATAGAAGTATCTAAATACAATGTTAAAGCAAGTGATCCTAAAAAAATTAACATAGATACAAAAGATTTGGTTATTGGTAAAGAAAAGGCTAAATTAGTTCCAACTAAATTAGGTAGAGATGTCACAGACTTTTTAGAAAAGAAATTTGAAATGTTAATGGATTATAAATTTACTGCGAACATGGAAAAAGAATTAGATGATATTGCAGAAGGTGAATTAAATAATTTTAAAGTCATGAAAGCATTTTACGAATATGTAAATAAATGTTTAGGTAATATTCAATATGTTGATAAACCTGTTGGTATAATCCTAGGTAAAAATGATGAAACTGAAATAAAACTAATGGATGGCCAATATGGTAAATATATTATGTGTGGAACATTTAAAATTAACTTGAATAAAATAATGGGTGAATTAAAAATAGAAGATGAGTCTAAATTAGAAAGTAAGAAGACAAAAAAACTAATTTGTGATAAAATCATTGAAAAAATAGAAGAACCTGAAGAAGAAACTGAAGTACCAGAAGGTAAAATTTGGACTATTGGTAAGATTAAATATATTCTTAAAAAAGGACAGTTTGGTCATTTTGTTGAAGCATATAATACTGGTACAAATAAGAAAATTAAAAATTATTCACTTAAATTTTTAATAAATAAAAAAGCAAAGGATTTAGATATATTGCTAAATACTGATGCTGATTATGAACAAGTTGTTGAACAGTTAACTAATGAAGATATTATTAGTGTGGTTGATTATTATAAAGAATCAGCAACAAAAAAATATGATAACACAAAAGTTAATAAATCTACTAAAAATACCAAGTTTACTAAAAAATAAAATATTCAATTAACTAATTACTTTGTTGTAAAATTTTTATAAAAATAATTTTAATTAATTAATTATAGTAAAATTCGGGGATTTCTAATTCACTAAGTTTCCATCTTTCAACTCCAGAATTTGGAACTGGTCTTTCAATAATTAAAGGAATAACTTTATTTTTAAGTTCTAATAATGCTATTTCTTTTGAGGATAATCCAGTAGTATTTTTTATCATAGGTTTTGCACCTTGAGCTAATTGTTTTGCTCTTGTACTTAAAAGTCTAACTTTTTCATATTTAAATAATATTGGTTTAGTTAATCTAACATTTTTTTTCATTTTAAATTCATCATCAGCGAATAATTCATCATAATACATATCATCTGCATCTGAACTCACATATTTTGAATAACATTTTTTTTCTTCATCTTTGTAAATATCTTCCTCAGATGCATCAGATTTTCTAGATTTATTGTCATCTGAATCATCATCTGAATCACCATTATCAGATTCTTCAGATTTTTCATTTTGTTCACCATCTAAATTTTCATCATCCGAGTTGTCTGAAACATTTCTTTCTTCATCCGGTTCAGCTTCTGATTCATCATTAGCTTCATCTGATTCATCGTCAGATGACATATTTTCACCATCCGAATCAGAGCCATATTCACTTTCTGAATCATATTTTTTATTTTTTTTTGCACCACCAATTTGTTTATTATTTTTGCCTGATGTTAGACTTGTCTTGGATGAATTATTTAATATTGAACCTATATTAACATTACTTTTCCCAGAATAAGGAGTAGAAGTTTTACTTTTAGGCATTATCTTATTATATATATACTATTAATAAATTAAAATCAATTTTTTATTTTATATTGAAAAAATTTTTAATATAAAATATATGTTTCAGTATAAATAAATTTTTTTAATATAAATTATTTTTCGATATAAGTGTTCCAAAATGAATCACATATTTTACAAATATATCTAGTTGAATAAGTACCTTTTTGTCTATAAAATACAGCATCTTTTAATTCTGGTTTATTATGAGTAGCACATTTATCATTAATGCAAATATATTTTTTGGTATTTGGAATAGTACAATCATGTTTATATTGAACAAAATTAAAATTGTATATATCATCTTTTTTTTCATCACCTCTTGAGAAAATAAACATTTTATCTGGAATTATTTCATAATATCCACATGTTTTACATAAGAAATAACAATCTTTATTAACAACACTATCTGTTGGTTTTAATAATTTATCTAAATTATTTTTCTCTTCATTAATTTTGTTAATTACTAGGGTTTTATCTTTGTTTGATAATTTATTAAATTCAGTATTTTTATTGAGTTCTGAGAGGTCTAAATTTTTTAAATCAAATTCTGAATCAGAACCACCAATAATTTCCATAATTTTTTTATCACTTATACTATTTGATGTATCTGAAATTGAAATATCATAATCTGATGAACTAGATATGATTTCTACATTATCTCCTCCAGATTGTTTTTTATCTTGCTGTGTACCAACATTATTAGTTATATCCATAAAATTTTGACATATCTTACAAAACATTGTATTTATATATATTAAATATATATATTATTCTAAATTCATTTTTTTTTTATTACATCCAATTCCTATAATAAAAAATTTTGTAATATAAATTTTGTTATGCGTTTAATACATTATTGCTAAGATGAGGTTTTAGGGCCTTTACGATTATTTAATTAAAAAAATTGATTTTAATATAAAATTATTATATAATATTAATAATATTTAATGTCATTAAAAAGTAATATAATAAACGATTTAGAGCATAAGCAACATAATAATAAAGAAAATGATAGTAGGGAAAACGAAAAGCCCGTAATAAAAAAAAGAGTATATGATAACTTACAGGATTTTATTGCTGGAAATAAATCAGGATATGGAAGTAAAGAAGAAACTCATATGGTATGGTATCCTACAGTATCAGGAACTCAAACAAGACCGAATATAAATTTTAAGGTAAGGGATGAAGACTATGAAAATTTTCTAGAACTTTATACTTCAGAATGTAAAACAAATTTTGGAAAAATGAATATACTAGAAAAACCGTGTGAAATTGGTCCTTTAATTTTAGATTTTGATTTGAAACAAATTTGTAAAGAAAGAACAATCACAGCTGATGATATCATGCAAGTTGTTGAAATCATTAATGGAATTATTATAAAAAATTATAAAATTAATGATGAAAACAGTGAGGTATTAATGTCATATGTTATGATGAAAAAGAAGCCATTCGCAGTTCCTGAAAAGAAATGTTATTCCGATGGTTTTCATATTCAATATCCAAATTTAATTATTAATTCTGAACAAAGATTTTTAATTTACGATGAATCTAAAAAAGAAATTATTAGTAAGGATCTTTTTAGTGAAGCTCTAAATATGGCTTCTAAAACTCAATTATTTGTTGAGAAAAAGAAAGAAGATGCTGATAACGATACTGAAAATTTATTAAATGATGATTCTGAATTTTCCGAAGAACAAGATTCTGATGATATAAATTATTATAGTCAACTAACTAAAGAACAAAAAGATACGATTCATAATGAATTGTTTGATAGTTCTGTAATAATAAAGAATAAATGGTTCTTATATGGTTCAGGTAAAAATTTTAATGGAAAAATGAATCTTTATGAGTTGGCATACATTTTTGATTGTAATGCTGAACTTGTAACAGATTATAGACCTTCTCTTTCTAAATTAATAAAAATTTTATCAATTAGAGGAAATGAAGAACCTTCGATTAAGATGAGAAAAAATGATGAGATTGTTAAGAAACTTGAATATATTAGATCCATTTATGTTAATAAAACTATGGTTAAAAAAACAATGGATTTTGGAAAAATCATTATTAAAAATGAAGATGATGAAGATTATCCAAACGGTAATCAAGATAATAAACCTGTTGAAAATAAAGTGGTTGAAAACAGATTTACAAATAAACCTACTGAAAATGAAGACAAGGAAATTACCTATGCTAAAAAACTTGTTAAGATTCTAAAGGATAGAAGAGCTGATCCATACGATGAATGGATTAGAGTTGGTTGGGCACTTTATTCAGTAAGTCCGACTCTACTACCAGATTTTATTCAATTTTCAAAGAGAGCACCAAGCAAGTATCAAACAGGTGCTTGTGAAAAAATATGGAGAGAATGTGAACAGAGAGTTCATAATCTTGGGAAAACAGGTTATACTATTGCATCATTATTTCATTGGGCTAAATTAGATAATCCATCTGGATATGATGATTTTAAAAAGGATATTATTAATAGTGCATTAGAAGCTGGTGATATCACTGCTGATTATGATGTAGCATCTATTATTTATACAATGTACCATAATGAATTTGTTTGTTGTTCTATTAAACAAAATAAGTGGTATCATTTTGAAAAACACAGATGGCAAAAGATTGAAGAGACTCAAACCCTTTCAATCAAGTTATCTGAAGAATTATCACTCAAATTTTTAAAACTTGCTAGTACCTATTATAATAAAAGTACTGAACTAAAAGGTATGCAAGCTGATATGTACAAAGGACGTGCAGACAATCTTAAAAAATTATCTGACAAACTTAAAGATGTTAGATACAAAGAAAGAATTCTTAAAGCTTGTAAGGAAATATTCTATGTAAAAGATTTCGATAAGAGTCTCGATCAAAATAACTATTTGGTTGGATTTAATAATGGTATTTACGATTTGGAAGCTCGTGTATTTAGACCTGGTACTCCTGATGATTTAGTTAGTAAGTCAACTGGTTATGATTATAAAGTATACAATCGTGATGACCAACTTATTAAAGACCTTGAAAAATTCTTACGTAGTATTCAACCAGATGATGATATGTATTTATATGTTATGGCATATTGTGCATCACATTTTGAAGGCTCTAACTCTGATCAAAAGTTTATGATATGGACAGGTTCGGGTGGTAACGGTAAAGGTCGTCTTGTATATTTAATGGAAAACACTTTTGGTGAATATTCAGGTAGTTTACAACCTACTGCTATTACTGAAAAACGTAATAGTAGTGCTGGTGCATCTCCTGATATTGCTGATCAAATTGGTGTAAGATCTATTTGTATTCAAGAACCTAACTCCGCTGATAATCTTAACTTGGGTTTTGTTAAACAAATTACAGGTGAAGATACTCTTCAAGTAAGAGCATTGTATTCTGATCCATTCAAACTTAAACCACAATTCAAACTTGTTTTATGTTGTAACAAACTTCCACAAATTCCTGAAGGTGGTGAAGGTGGTACATGGAGACGTATTCGTGTTGTAGACTTTTCACAAAAATTCGTTGAAAATCCATCTGGTCCTGGTGAACAAAAAGCTGATAACGATATTAATAATAAAATTAAGAATTGGTTTCAAGGTTTTGCATGGCTACTTCTTAATGTATTTTATCCCAAATATAAAGAAAAGGGTATTGAAGGTTTAACACCTGAGCGTGTTAAATTATCTACTGAAAAATATAAATGTGATTCTAACGTTTATATTGAATTTATCAACGAATATGTTGTGTTTGAAGAAAGACAAGTTTCAGAAAAGGCTCTTGTATGGGATATCTTTAAACAATGGTACAGTGGTTCATTCGAAGGAAAACCACCATCTCAAAAGAAATTATGGGAATTCTTCCAAACTGACGATGATACACGTAAGAAGTGTTCTATTAAAGGAAGTATTATTAAAGGTATGATTCTTAAAGATAAGAATGAACAAATTAATAATCCCATCGATGCTTAAATTACTATACTATAATCAATTAAGTATTTGTCAAATTTATTTATTATAATTATTTTTATATAGTATATACTATTTTATATATACTATATATTATGTATATATACTATGTACTATATACTATAAAAAACATAAAAAATTGAAAAAAATCATCTATTGATTAATCCATTATATTAAAAATATTCAGATTAAATTCATATACATATAATATTATATGCCTTCAAATGATTTTATAAACATGTACACCACAATTTCTAATAAGCTCGTGTTCATCGGTGAGCAAAATTGCTATATATATTCTATAGTAAATTGCACTGAGTCTGGTTATGACAGTGATTTTGATAACAGTCAAGATCATCGTATAATTATCTCATTAAATGATGAACAATTACTTGTTATAAATAAAATAACGAGTTTTGACAGTATCGATTTCGATAAAGTCAGTTTTACCACTGATTCATCGTGCTTCACTGAGTTATATATTGACAGTTCTGATATGCATATGGAAGCATATGTTATTGCACTTGTTAATTTTTATTACTCGGAAACTTTTACTACTGGAAAATTCACTTTTTTAAGTGCAATAACAGATATTAAGGGTATTGATTACATTACTATGAATGATCGAGATGCAAAAGATAAATTTATTATGCTCAACCTATTGATAAATGAGTTAAATAATATATATGATCTGGTTAAAAATAATTATTCATACATGAAATGTGAAGATATCAAATCATCAACCTCTGTTAGAAAAGAAATATTTTTAAAATATGTTCTTGATAAATACAATTTTGACAATATAAAAAGTGAGCTTTCTTGTCAGTATAAGAACCTATTAAAAAAAATAACTATTGAAATAAATCAGTCTGTTCGTCCTGACTTTTTGAATGAATTTTCAAAGTTAAATGAGGACTATTATTCGGATGATGTTTATTCTTCTACCGTGTACAAAAGTTCCCAATCATATTATAGTCATAGTACTGTATCCTTTGTGTCTGCAAGTCTTTCGAGACAATCAGTTTCACAAGGTCTTAATTTCGGTACTATGTAGTGTTTAATAAAGTGTTTATTAACGTGTTGTGAACAAAAAATTTTTATAAATTGTCATTAATTTAATAAAAAATAACTTTTATTTAATTATTCTGTCTTGATGATTAATTAATAGCATAGGATTAATAATTTCAATTATTTCCATATAAATATTTTTAAACTCATTGTCGTTCTGTATTTGTATTTTAATATCATCTATCCATGAACTATATGACAATTGATTATAAAATTTAAAGGTTTCATTATTATTAAGTATTTTATTTTTTCTTGGTGATTGTTTAATTAAATCAATTGTTTTTGTATAATTTTCTTTACCTAATTTTTCTAATATCATTATAATATTAACTAATTCTTTATCATATTTTATACTATCAGTATTTTTTTCTACATCAATCATAATTTTACCAATAACAAGTTCATATATTGAACATCCTAATGACCAAATATCTGTTTTATAATTATATTCCATACCTAAAACTATTTCAGGGGATCTATAATATCTTGTATTAATTGTATGATTTCTTGAACCTTGTTTTTCTATTAGTCCAAAATCCATTAATTTGATTGAGGGATTATCAATATATTTAATAATATCTGATAATCCCTCATTATTAGCAGAATTTATATTAGATTTAGTTAAAACAATATTTTTTTCTTCGTTTTTATAATTTAAATATTCTAAAATTTCTTGAGTATGAAATTCATCATATATTTCATCATATTCACCACTTTCTGAATTGTAGGATGTACGATTTGTATCATAATCTGAATCATAATCCATAAAATCTTCAAAATTCATCATACTACTTGAAGATGTATTCGTTGATTCTGAATTATTATCAGAATCATCTGTTAAATTTGATTTTTCACTGTCAGAATCATCTGAATCTGATGATAAAATATTCCCAGTTATTTCAAACTTTTTGGATAATTCTTTTATAAATTTATATATATTTTCTTGTACCAAATCAACAACTTCATCTTTTTCTATTTTTTTCATATTACTAAGTTTTCTAAATTTATCAACCAAATTATATTTTTTGCTCCATGATAGAATTTCATTTTGTTTTTGTGTTATACCCATAAGCAAATAGTTTTCAGGTTTAATATCAGTATGAATATATCCACATTGATGAACAAATTTAACAGAATCAATCATTTGGGGTATTATTTTTTTAACAAATTTTATATCTAATTTTCTATCAAATTTCTTTAATACATCATAAAGTGAACCCAAAGCCAATTCATATACAACGATAACATGTATTTCATCATAAACGAAATGACTCAGTGGATAATTTATTAAATTTGATTTATTTTTATTAAATACTAATATTTCATTAATTTTTGTTTCTAACATTCCCTCATCAAAACTATCATCCATATGTACTTTTAGTGCTCTTAAATTAATTTCAAAAGGCCTTTTTAATCTAATGTAGTAAGTAAATTTATTAATTTCTAAGCTTAACCAAACACTTGCATATGCTCCTTCGCCTAATTTTTCTATAAGCACATATAGAGTATCAGTTTTGTCATCATATACTATATTTGTATCCATTTTTAATATTATATATTAAAAATATTATTAAAAATTTAAATTTATTTTTCTAATTCTTTAATTCTGTCTTTTAATTTTTTTATTTTACCATTTAATTCTTTGATAATTTTCTCATATTCTTCTTTTATTTCAGGAACTGTCATTTTTTTATAGAAAATGCTATCTGTTACTTGAACGGACCATTCTACTCCAACTGCATTTTTCAAAATTATAAATTTAGGTAAATCACTATTTCTTTTTAATACACCTCCCATTCTAAATACTAATTCACCATCTTTTTTAGTAAAATATCTTAAATGAGTTCCCAAAGGTACTTGAGTTAAATCTTCTATTTTTTGATAATCTTCTAATTTTTTTTCGACTTCTTCTTTATCTAAATTATCTGTAAACGTTGTTTTTGGTCTTTCATAACCAGATTTAGTTGATTTATTTTTTTTTGAAGCTTTTTTTGAATCTGCATCTGAATCATCACCTTCAGTCTTTGATTTAATTTTACCTACAAAACTTCCGACCAATTGTTTTGCACCAGGATTTCTAGTTTTTTTACCAATAGACATTAGCACATTATTAATTTCTGCTTCGTCTGGTTCATTTTTTTTCTTTTCAATAGGTTTTACAGATTTCGTAGATTTATTTTTCTTTTTATCCATTTCTAATATAATATATTAATTATAATATAAATTTTTTTATTTATTTTAACAAATATATTAAAAATAGTAAATATATATAAATATTTATGAATATCTAATATATATTATGGATTTTGACTGGTGTACTGACGAAGATCTTAAAAATACTACTGTTTTTAATGATGAATCCATTATTATATCCAAGTTTTCTAAAAAAGTAGATAACATGGAAGAAACTGTTGTGTTTAAAAAGGACAGTATTAATCCGGAGGAATGCTTCAATCAAAAAATGACTTGTGAAAATCATGATGATTTATTAAATATTATGCATTATTTATCCGGAGTATCAAATTATTTAAGAAATTTTATTCGAGGCAAGGGTACAAAACAAAATGATATTAACAATGTTATATTAACAGAAGATGAATATAAAATGATATTAAACTATTTATACTGGCTAAAAAATGGTTCTGAAAAAGTAAAAAACTTTTTTGCACAACCTATTAGAAAAGATAATAGCCATGATCCAAATAGTATTAAACCATTTAAAACATCAAGTTATAAATTTTGTAATTTTAACGAAAGTTGTACTGTTCATAAAAATAAAAATAAAAATTGTGATAAAAATCATTTTGTTTTTGACATGATTATAAATGATATCACAAAATTAATTGGTTCAATTGAATTAATTGGACTAGAAAATCTAAATTGGACTTTATTAAATAATTGCCTATTTTTTAATTATGATAATGATATAAAAACTTTTAAAATATCAAAAATTATTAATAATATTGAAAATCCTGACAAACAATTTATTGTCGATAAAAATCTTATTAGTAAATCTTTTGATGTTGTTTCTTTTGTATTAAATAAAATGTATGATGAATCAAAATATTTTTTAAATTACAAAATTCAGTCTTTACAAATTTTTATGTAAACAATATTTTTATACAGACAATCTTTTTAATTTTTTGACTTAATCTAATTATCTAATTAAGTTAATATAATAAAAATTTTATGAAAACATTGATTGGTTTGATGGAGAATCTTCAAACTCGTTTTCTAAATAATCCCAATCGTGTCCAAAATTATAATGTAAATCTTTTCTAGATATTTCTGAATACTTTTCAACAAATTTTAATATTTTGGGCTCTAAATTAATTTCATTAAGTTTAAATAATTCTTCAAGATTTATTTTATTAATTGTTTCAAGAATATTTTTTATTTCGTCATTTTCTCTTATTTTTTCAATATAATTATATTTAGCAGTAAATAATATTGGAACATTTAAATTTTCGACTTGAGTTAATTCATTTTCATCTACTTCTAATAAATTATTATTATCAGGTTTTATACCATATTTAATTTTCTTCCATGTTTGATATTCATTTTTAGTTCTGGAAACATTATCAAACATCTGTTCTCTCTTTTTATTTTTTAATTTTTCTAACTTTGAATCCATTGTTTTTAAATTTAATTCTGTTTTCTTAATTTTATTTAACTCTAAATTATACATATCCATTACATGTTCACACATTTTTAATAATTCCTCTTTTTTACTTTCTTTTTCTTTATCAACTTCCTTTTCTATTTCATTATCGATTTGAATTTTTTCATTACTTATATTAATTTTATTTTTTAATGTAGGTTTTTTGTCTGTTTCTACTATTATATTAGTATCATTTTTCTCATTAATTTTAATTTCCATTTGGATATTTTTTGATTTTTCTTGTTCTGATTTAGTTTTATCATGTTCAAACATTACTTTATTATTAGATGCTGTATTTACTTTTTCACAAAGTTTATTATTTTCAGATTTTATATATAAATACGAATAATCTAATGTAATTTCTCTGGTATTAGTATCTGTAATTTCATAAAATTTTTCACCATCACATTTAAAAATACACTCATATTTTGGACCTATATATTTAACAACATATATATTATCATTATAAGATTTATCACGTTTATATGTTTTTTTATGAAATAATTCCATTATTTCGAAAAATTCATGTTTTGTAATTACTTCTGGTATTAATAAATTTTTGTCGATTAGTGTGTAATTCATTAAAATATATTATGTAATATTCATTTAATTTTAAATTTTATTATCATATAATTTTTTTATATAATTTAATTATAACTATAAAATAAATGAAAGAATTATTAATCACAATTATAAAAATATTATTATTAATATTAATCTTGGGGTTTATATTATATTATATTAATGGGTTTGATAAGAAAAATAAAAAAGAAACATATAAATGTAATATGGATGAAATAGATATTGATGATTTAGTAATTATAAATGGAAATCCAGAATATAGAAAATTAGTTGATAAATTAATCGATGAGAAAAAATATATGTTTGATGAAGATGAATTAAAAATAATGAAAAATCCAAATCAATTTTATTTAGTTTCTAAAGATGGTAAAATTAAAAATGTTTCGGACATATTTTATAAAAAATGTGCTGACAAACTAGATTCTATTTCAGGTACACGTACTGAATTATTTGAAAATATTACAAACGAAGATCTTGAATTAGTTGGTAGTAGAGAATATGATAATATATCAAAAGAATTTAAAGAATCAATATCAAAAACCCTACCTCCCGATACAACAAATTCTGCAGTATTATCCGATCCTAAATATTTAAAAAATTATTATTTAGATTTATATGGTAATAATGTTAAATCTGATTTAATAGACTATTATAGTGCGTATTATACTACGATTAATAAAGACTTGGACGAATGTCTTCCAGTTAATACTCTAATAGGTAAACCTAATTTTATTATACCTGACCAATATAATATTAATAAATATCTTACTAATGCTTATAATGTAGATTGGATTAGAATAGTTAACCCATATACTATACTATAATTTATATATAATATATTATTTATTATTGATAATATATAAAAAAGTTGAAAAAAATATAAAATATTTAAAAACATAATAATAACATATAGTATAAATGTCAACTAATATAATTACTTGTAGTCAAGCTGATTTTATCAGATATTTAGATACTAATCTCAGTGAAAATGATTATAATGAAATCACTAAAAAGATTAATGAAAATTATTTAAATATCGCTAAAGAAATTCATGATCTTAATAATAAACGTTTTGATTTACTTGAGAAGCTGAAATATGCATCTCTCAAATATTCAAAGGTAAATGGGCATAATAATGTTCAAAAGATTATTAATGATGAAACCGAAAATGATAACGAAGCTGAGAAGGTTCAAACAATCAAACGTGGACGTGGTAAGAAAGATGAAATTAAAGATACCAAGGAAACCAAGGAAACCAAGGAAACCAAGGAAACCAAGGAAACTAAAGATGAAAAAATAGTTATTGATGAAAATGTTGAGGAAGAACCTAAACCTAAAAATAAATCTAAAAAGGTTAAGGAAGAAGAGGTAAAGGTTGATGAAAAGAAAACCGAAACTGAAACTAAAACCAAATC
>JACCDY011014181.1_pt1 | contig 41786 bp, 34 predicted proteins | sample 7446391 | NCBI WGS metagenome assembly JACCDY01 (sample SAMN15323451, study PRJNA562643) | freshwater metagenome | isolation source: river surface water | place: USA:Blue River Watershed | collected 2017-08-18
ACCCCGTCCGCAGGATAGCCAGCACCCAGCCGAGTCAGTACCTCACCGATACCATAGGCGCCTACCATCACCAACAAAAACTCAATCCCATCTAAAAGAAACGGCTGCCCGAACGCAAGACGCTCCTGCCCGTACATGCTATCGACCCCAACCGAAGCAATGAGTAGCCCCATACAGAGACTAATCAAGGCGTTAATCATCGATTTCCCACCCAGCGAGACAACGCTCGATAACCCAAAAACAATAACTGCAAAAAATTCAGGGCTCGAGAATTTTAAGGCAATATCCGCAACCGGCTTAGCCATCGCAACCATCAGCACCGCAGATGCAATTCCACCCACAAAGGCCGCGATCAACGAATAACCGAGAGCCTTCGCGGCAAGGCCCTGCCGCGTCATCTCATACCCATCCCATAGCAAAGGGACATCCATCGGTTCGCCTGGAATTCGAAACAGAATCGCCGTAATCGCACCACCATAGGTGCCCGATACATACATGGCTGTCAACAGAATTAATGCCGGCCCAACACCCATCTGGTAAGTAAATGGAAGTGCCAACACGACACCCATCACCAGTGTGAGGCCCGGCAAGACCGCAACCAACATCCCCAGCACCAAGCCGATAACCATGACAAGCAGATTAACTGGCGCAAAAATCGTTAATACGCCTTGCATTAAAAGCGCAAGAGTTTCCATTGTTATTTCACCCCCATGATCTGCATCAAGGCAAGCGAGATCTCTTTAAATATTCCTGTGCCGAGAGGAAGCGAAATATAGGCGATCTTCGTGAAGACGAAAAAAAACAAGAGGCTACCGATCACGCTCACCACGGGATTCCACAGCCGATGACGTGCCCCGCCGATTGCCGCAAAGGCAGACAGAAAGACCGTACTGCTTAAGAAAAACCCAACGGTCTGGATCCCCATGGCATAGAGCGCAATAAGACCAATACCAGGGAGCAGCTTTCCAAGGAAAAGTGGCTCGTTTTGCTCCGTCCCAACGTCTACCGACGGCGCACTGGCCATAAGGGTCGCCACCGACCCCACCTCCTCTCCTCTCCTGGCGGCCTCCTCCTGCCGGGCGATAAATCCGGTGAACTGGTCTTTAGCGCCCGCAAGCCGCTTCAATATCTCGTAGGCACACAGAAGCATCATCACAATCAGAATGGCGCGTGGCCAGAAGGCTGGCCCGAGTGCGCCGGGCTCACCACCTGGCGCTGAGACCCCCGACAGTGACCAGAGTAGAAAAATTGAGAAGCCCAACAGCACCAAATAAGGCACTGCTCTGCGGAGACGAATCATTAGGTGAACCCCCAGGAAGACAATTAAAAATCGGGCAAGACTCTATAAAGAATCCTGCCCGATTGAGACCTCTAAAAAACCCGTGCTTACTTATTCGACTCGATTGCTTTTAGTTCGCGAGCAAGAAATGCAGCGGAATCTTTCTGGGGTATGAAACTATCTGCGAATGCGAGCTCATCTGCGAGATATTTTTTAAACTCATCAGAGCGCGCCGCCTTGTCAATCGCAGCAGCAAGTGTCTTAACCTGCGCAGGATCCGTTCCAGCCCGCATCACGATTGCCCGAAACTGGCTAATGTTAACGGTAAAGCCAGAGTTTTTTACCAAGGGAATGTCTCTAAATCCAGGGGCGGGCGCATCTGCAAAGAACGCCAATGGTCGCATCTGATTTGAGGATAAGAACGAGCCAACATCACCGGCCTGCTCCAGTAAGACATCCGCATGACCACCTAGAATTGAGGCATAACGTTCACCCGGCTTGGCAAATGGAATCATCTTAAATTTATGGCCCTTGGAGATCATCTGCTTGACCATGATTTCGTCCGCACTCCCAAAACCAAGGATCGCTGTCTTAATCTCATTGGCTTTGGAATCATTCAACAAATCCTGGAATGTCTTGTACTTACTATCGGTTTTGACAAAAATTCCGGTGGGCTGCCGAATCATAATCCCCAGCGGCACAATCTCATTAAGCTTCCAGCGTGCACCGCCATCCCCGGCTAATGTCGCCAAGGTATCTCCGATCAGAATACCAATGGCATAACCATCTGAAGCCGCAGTCAGCAGCTTGGTCATCCCGGTGTTGCCCGTCGCACCCGCCACGTTGACTACCGGAAACGACGCCTTCAGATCAGTCTCAAGCATCTTGCCGATCTTTCGCGCAAGCTGATCGGCCCCGCCGCCCGCACCCCACGGCACAACAAACTCTACAGGCCGGCTGGGATACTTTGCCTGAGCGAAGACAGTAGTGGCGGCCCCAAGCAGTCCGCTGGCGCCCACAGACAGGGCAGCCGCCTGACGAATTACCTGCCGACGTGATTGAGAATGGGTCATGGGATGGTCTCCTAGAGAAAGTATAAAAACCTAAGTTAAGTGAAATTGCGGTGCACAAAAGTACCGTTTTTTACAAAAATTGTATTCTTCGCGGGATGGAAAGCAATCAATCCAACTCATCGGCGCTCCGCGCCTTTCGGCTCCTCGAGTGCATCGCCCAGAGCCCTGACGGCAAGACGGTCTCGATGCTCATGCAAGAGACCGATCTGCCCAAACAAACAACCCATCGAATTCTCGAGCAGCTTCAGTTCGCCGGACTTGTTGTGAAGTACCCCGGCGATAAGCGGTATCAACTCGGCCGACGAGTTGAGGATTTCGCGATCGCTACACTGATGGGCCACCCAAGCCAACGAGAGCGACATGCGATTTTACGTGCCCTTGTGGATGACCTGGGAGAGACCTGCAACCTAACGACGCTTGCGGGCTCGGATATTGTGTACCTCGATCGGGTCGAGGCCGACTGGCCCCTACGGGTTATTCTCGCGCCCGGCTCCCATGTACCACTCCATGCCACGGCAACCGGAAAACTCCTCTTAAGCCTCTTGCCAAAGCCACAACGAACCCGATTACTCGATCTCTTGCCGATGCGCTCGCTCACCCATCGCACTCTAACAAATCGACGTGAATTAGAACAAGAATTGACAAAAATACGTCGGACTCGAATCAGTTCTAACACCGAGGAACATCTCCAAGGCCTAATTGCTGTCGCAGTGCCCGTCATGCTGACCCGTGAAAAGGCCTGCGCAGCAGTTGCTGTGCAGGCCCCTATCGGAAGAAAAACCCTTGATGATCTACTTGGCTACGTACCGCGGATGCGGGAATCAGCAGAGCAACTCGCGCAGACCTTTAGCCCCAATTCTTAAACTAAACAGCGCGTCCAAGCATATTCTCAGACGTAGTCCTTGTACTTCTCAAGAAAACGCACGGGCTTGCTTAAGGCATCACGACGGAATGGATCACCAAGCTCGCGGGTACACATGATTTCGATGACACAGGTTTTACCCTGATTCATCTGCATATCCACTGCCTTTTTCAGCGCAACGCCGACATCCTCAAGCTTGTCGACCACAATCCCTTCTGCGCCCATCGCTTTCGCAATCCCAGAGAAACTCTCGCTCTCAAGCTCACCGGCCACAAATCGGCGATTGTAGAAATCCACCTGGTTCTTTTTCTCTGCACCCCACTGCCGGTTATGGAAAACGACTGCCGTTACCGGAATGTCGTGACGAACAGCCGTCATAATTTCTACCATGCTCATGGCCCATGCGCCATCCCCTGCGTAAGCGATTGCAGGCCGATCCGGTGCCGCACACTTCGCGCCAATAATGGTTGGCAGTGCATAACCGCAGTTACCAAAACTCATGGGTGCAAAGAAACTCCTGGGCTCTTCGAACCGCAGATAGCTATTGGCGACAGAGTTAATGTTGCCAATATCTGTCGACACCATCGCCCGTGCTGGCATTGCTTTTTCCAACTCACGCAGCACCTGTCGGGGGTGGAGGTAGGTGCCCCCGGTAGGTGTGCGTTCGCCCTTGGCCTCTTCGATCATGTCTAGGCTAAAGGGGTCGCGCTCGTGGGTCCACTCGGTTAACTCCTTTTCCCAGGCGTCTTTTTCGGCTTTGATTTTTGCTGCACGCTCTGCTTTGGTCGCATCACATGCGAGGGTTGCGGAAGCCAGTTTTGCAATCAGTGCCTTCGCAACTGCCTTTGCATCCCCATGAATCCCTACCGTAATTTTCTTAACCAGCCCGAGATTAGTGTGATCGGCTTCGACTTGAATAATCTTTGCTTCTTTGGGCCAATAATCCAGGCCATGCTGGGGCAAGGTGCCAAAGGGGCCCATCCGCGATCCCAACGCAATCACAACATCTGCCTGAGCAATTAACTTCATTGCCGCTTTTGATCCCTGATAGCCCAGAGGACCTGTCCACAATGGATGGCTCGCCGGGAAGGCATCATTACGAAGATAGCCTGTTGCAACCGGTGCGCCGAGTCGCTCAGCGAGCGCCTTACACTCGCTGACCGCGTCGCCCATCACCACGCCGCCACCGGCCAGAATTACAGGAAACTTCGCCGTGGCCAACAAATCAGCAGCAGCCTTCAGGCTATTCTCACCACCGGCGCCACGCTCAACACGCATGGGTTTGGGGATCTCGCAGCTAATCTCACCGTAGAAAAAATCCCGGGGAATATTCAACTGCGTTGGCCCCATCTCTGACATTGCCCGGTCAAAACAACGGCCCGTGAACTCCGCCATCCGTTTGGGATTGACGACATGACCCTGGTACTTCGTAAATTCCTGGAACATCGGCAACTGATTCGCCTCTTGGAAGCCCCCGAGCCCGATACCCATCGTTCCCGTTTCTGGCGTGATGATGACCACCGGGCTGTGGGCCCAGTAGGCCGCGGCAATTGCCGTGACGCAGTTGCTGATCCCTGGACCGTTTTGCCCAATCACGACCCCGTGGCGGCCTGAGACGCGAGCATATCCATCGGCCATGTGCGCAGCGCCCTGCTCATGGACCACAGGGATTAGCCGAATGCCAGCCGGCGCAAAGATATCCATGGCATCCATGAAGGCCGAGCCCATGATGCCGAACATTTCCGTTACCCCATTCGCGACACAGGTCTCTACAAACGCCTCTGACGGTGTCATTTTCTGGACACCCTGAACGACCTTTCGCAACTCATTGACTGCATTCATTCCATCTCTCCTCGCCATGTGACCCGACAGGTCGAATTCGGTTAAGCCACGTCGTTGTGACGGCCTCAGTTTAGAAAAGTGGCCCCAGGTTGTCAACGATAATTTCTTTTTCCGGAACTTATTGATTCGAAAAATGAAATAAACTAATATCTGGACATGTTAAAGCCAGACGCAAGCATCAGCCGAATAGATGGGGACACCCCAAATCTACGACTCTTTGCTTTGCTTGAAATTATCGCCAAGCGAGATTCGCCCTTTACCCTGCAGGCGATCGTCGACGAGACGGGATTGCCCAAGCCCACCGTGCATCGGATGCTGCAGCAGCTCGAGAATGCCGAGATTCTTCAGCGCGACGGTAATGGCCGCCACTACAGCACGGGGCAACGCCTCACCCGGCTTGCTGAGAACGTCTTACTCAATAGCACCACCCAAGGCGCGCGACACGCGGTGTTGCGCAAGCTGGTCGATGAAATCGGAGAAAGCTGCAATCTCACCGCCTTCTCAGGCAATGAAGTGCTCTACCTAGATCGGGTTGAGACTGCGGCACCGCTTCGGTTTTACCTGCACCCCGGCTCCCGTGTCCCGTCGCACTGCTCGGCTACCGGAAAGTTATTCCTCAGCCAGATGTCCCCTGCGCAACGACGCCGTCTGCTTGCCGCAGTTCCGCTTGAGAAATTTACGACCAACACCCTCACTAACTTTGATCAACTCGAACAAGAACTCGAACGCGTCAAACAGCAGGGGTTCGCCTTCGATGAAGAGGAGTTCCTTCCCGGCCTTCTCTGTCTTGGCATCTTAATTCCTTCACCCAGTGGTGCATCGAACATGGGGCTCGCCATTCAGGCGCCAATGATGCGTTTTTCAAAGGAGCGGGCGCTATCAGCACTCCCCGCGCTCAGGCGGGCCGCAGAGGCCATCTCCAAAATTAATAGCGATCTGCCGATCGACCAAGACAATGACCGCGAATTCCAAGCCGCATAACCCAATGACAGGCCCTCAGCCCACTTGTGCGATCTCCGTCCGTGAGGTGTTCGGCATCGACTCCGATCTCACGGTACCCGCTTTCGCAGAGCCTGATGATCATGTTCCAGAGATTGACCGCGCCTATCGTTTTAACCATCAGGCCACACTCGCGATTCTGGCGGGCTTCTCACACAACCGCCGGGTCGTGCTGCAGGGGATGCACGGAACCGGTAAATCCACCCACATCGAACAGGTCGCCTCCCGGCTTAACTGGCCGTGTATTCGCATCAACCTTGATGGCCACATTAGCCGCCTTGATCTTGTTGGAAAAGACGTTATTCAACTTCGAGATGGCAAGCAGATCACTGAATTCCAAGAGGGGCTTCTTCCTTGGGCCCTCCAACGGCCAATGGCGATTGTTTTTGATGAATATGATGCGGGCCGACCCGAGGTCATGTTTGTGATTCAACGAGTCTTAGAGCGAGAGGGGCAGTTCACGCTTCTCGATCAGAAACGTGTCATTCGGCCCCATGCTAGTTTTCGCTTGTTTGCAACGATGAATACGCTGGGCCTCGGCAATCTCGGGGGCCTCTATCACGGCACCCAGATTCTCAACCATGCCCAGCTTGACCGCTGGAATATCGTGACCTCACTCGATTACCTGCCCCCTGAGGAGGAAGCGAAAATCGTGCTGGCCCGCGTTCCCACAATGGCAACGCCTCAGGGGCTCTCAACGATCAATGCCATGGTAGCCCTTGCGGGCCTAACCCGACAGGGCTTCGCAGTGGGCGATCTCTCAACCCTGATGTCACCGCGCACCGTGATCACCTGGGCGGAAAATACCGAGATATTTAAAGACGTTGGTCTCGCCTTCCATTTCTCGTTTGTCAATAAATCTGAGTTGCCGGAGCGGGAGATTATTGCGGAGTATTTCCAGCGCTGCTTTAACAGCGAGCTGCCAGGTTTTAACCACCACCAGGCCAGCAATCAACTTGGATAGTCTCGCCACATCAACCTCCACCGCAGACCGAGACAGCGCGGTAATTCGGACCCTAACGCGCGACCCGCTCATGCAGTGGAGCGGCGGAATCCTCTATCGGGGTGCAGCTGTAATCGCCTTGCATGCGGCCCACCAGAGCGAACGGGGCGATCCGCAGAGTTGCCAGCGCGGACTGATCGACGGCGCCTCCCTGCGAATGATTCTGAGTGATTCAGATCTTCATCAGCAACACGCCCCTGAACACGATATCGCAAGGCTCATGTATGAACTGCTTGAGCAACTCCGATGCGAAAGCCTGGCGCCCGATGATCTACCGGGTGTGAAGCAAAACATGGCCAACCACTTCTTACAGTGGGCAAGAGAGTTCGCCGACTCAGGCTTAACCGAGACCAATGTCGGTATTCTCGTCTTCACCGTCGCCCTCACCTCCTGGTCAAGGCTCACCCGTCAGCCAATTGCGGATGATTTTTCTGATCTCATGGAGTCGACCCGCGCAGCGATGAGCACAGAGCTCGGCCATATTTTCGTGGATTTAGTTCAGGCCCGTGAGGAGCAAGCGCGCTTCATTGCCCCCTCACTTGCCCTTGCCAACTGGGTTGCCCGCGCAGTCGCCACTGTTGAATCCACCGCCGGGGCCTCCCAACGGAAAGTCAGCCGTCGCAACGGATTTTCCCTGAAACTCCACTTCAATTCGTCGAATGCGGCGCCGCCCCCGAGTGCGACAAGTGGGTCGAGCAAGGCCTGGGAACGCTCCGCCAACCGTTATCGAATCTTTACTACACGCTATGACCGCGAAGTGGAGGCGGCCATACTCGTGCGCTCAGCCCAACTCGAAGAACTTCGCCAACAGCTCGATGAAGATTTAAATGGCCGACGGTTAAACATTGCAAAGCTCGCACGGATCATCCATCAGCGCATCTGCCACACGGAGCGGCTTGGCTGGGCATTTGGCCAAGACGAGGGTCTGCTCGATGGCAGTCGTCTTGCGCGTCTGATCAGCGACCCACAGGAACACTCCATATTTCGCCGTGAAAAAGACCAGCCCATCATCCGTTGCGCGGTGACATTTCTGCTGGATTGCTCGGGCTCCATGAAGACCCACTCGGAGCAGACCTCATTGATGGTCGATGCACTGTCACGAGCGATCGAGCGTGCGGGCGGCGAGAGCGAGATTCTTGGTTTTTCTACAAACAGTTGGAGTGGCGGCCGTGCTCGGCGCGACTGGGCAAGATCGGGCAAACCCGAGGATCCCGGTCGACTCAACGAAGCCCTGCATATCGTTTTCAAGCCCTCGGCCGTCAGCTGGCAACGAGGCCGGCGTGGAATCGCTGCGCTGCGTCGACATGATCTCTTTCGTGAGGGTATCGATGGTGAGGCCGTCGCCTGGGCCTGCGGTCGACTTCGGCAGAAGGCGGCCCGCCGAAAAATCCTGATTGTGATCTCCGATGGCTGCCCAATGGATACCGCCACGCACCAAGAAAATGATGAGTATTATCTCGACCAACACCTTCGACAGGTTGTGACATCCGTCGAGCGTTCATCAGAACTCGAGATCTGCGCACTTGGCGTGGGCTTAGATCTGGGGTGCTTCTACACGCGCCGTCTTGCGATTGATCTCAGTTCGGGTGTTGATGATTTCTTATTAGGCGAAATTGCAAAATTCTTTACCTCTCACCGCAGGCACCATCATGCGCGCCATCGAAGTCCAACCATGCCGAGTTCACAATGATCAGCGCTAATCATCCTCGACTCAGCGCATTAATCGCCCAAGAAAAGACATCGATCGCCCTTGGCGTGGTCTACCCCTGCGATGCGACATCGCTTGGGGCTGCCGTCGAGGCGGCTAGGCTCGCCCTCGCAGAGGTACTCTTGATTGGGCCAAGGCCCCTGATTGAGGCTACCGCCCAGCAATCCTCTCTGGATATCAGCGCCTGTAAAGTGATCGACACACCGGCAGACCCAAAAGCTGCCGCTAAGATTGCAACCGAGCTTGTGCGAAATCAACGAGTAGCGGTCTTGATGAAAGGCTCTCTCCACACCGATGAGCTTATGGCTGCTGTAGTGAACCGGGAAACGGGCCTGCGCACGGCCCGACGCATCAGCCATGTGCTGATCTGCGATATTCCAAGCTATCACAAGCTCCTGGCCCTCACCGACTGTGTTGTGAATCTTGCACCAACCCTGGCCCAGAAAAAAGAGATGCTCCATGATGCGATTGTGGTCTTACATCGACTCGGCATTGCGAAGCCCAAGGTGGCAATCGTTGCCGCGGTGGAGGTGGTCAATCCAGCTATGGTCGCAACAACGGATGCAGCAGAATTGGTTCGCCTAGCAGCTGGCGGCGCGTTCCCGGCCGCGACGATCGAGGGCCCCTTCGGATTTGATAATGCGATCTCGCAAGAGTCTGCTGCAATAAAGGGAATCCAATCGAGCGTCTCTGGTGACCCCGACCTGCTCTTGCTGCCCAATCTTGAGGCGGCCAATATTTTATTTAAGTCTCTTATCTACATGGCATCGGGGGCCTGTGCGGGCGTAATCACCGGCGCGTCGGTTCCTATCGTATTGACCTCGCGGGCAGATAGTGTCTTTTCCCGTATTGCATCGATTGCGCTTGCTATTCGAATAGCACGTGCCTCAGAAGAATCCAAGGATTAATCACATGACAGAAAAACCAATCTCGTTTTTTGATCTCTTGAAAACAGCGCCACTCCATGATCCGATTTCGGACCAGACCGGGCAGACCAACGAGATTAAAACCACGACCTGCTACATGTGCGCCTGCCGCTGCGGTATTCGAGTTCATCTGCGCGATGGCGAGGTCCGCTACATTGATGGCAATCCCCAGCATCCCCTAAACAAAGGGGTCATCTGCGCGAAGGGGTCTTCGGGGATCATGAAGCAGTACTCCCCCGCCCGTATTACTAAGCCCCTGCGACGCATTACCGGAAGGGATCGCGGCGAGTCGGCATTCGAAGTCATTGAGTGGGCCCAGGCCCTTGACATACTGACCGATCGACTCTCTAAGATCCGCGCAACCGATCCAAAAAAATTCGCGTTATTTACAGGCCGAGATCAGATGCAGGCGCTGACCGGGTTGTTCGCGCGTCAGTTTGGAACTCCAAACTATGCCGCCCACGGTGGTTTTTGCTCCGTCAACATGGCCGCCGGAATGATCTACACCATCGGCGGGAGTTTCTGGGAATTTGGCGGCCCTGATCTTGATCAGGCCAAGCTCTTTGTCATGCTGGGCACTGCAGAGGATCATCACAGCAACCCGATGAAGGTTGCGCTATCAAAATTTAAGAGGTCGGGTGGGCGCTTTATTTCGATCAATCCGATCCGCACGGGCTATTCCGCAATTGCCGATGAATGGATCCCGATTCGTCCCGGCACCGATGGCGCCCTGATTTTGTCTCTGGTCCGCGAACTCATCGCGACGAATCAAGTCGACCATGAATTTCTGAAGCGATATTCCAATAGCCCCGATTTGGTGGTGCGTGACCCTGGCCCCCAACACGGTCTGTTTCTTTTAGATTCAACACGGCCAGCAGTTTCTGAAGATTTACCGCAGAACAAATTCGCCTGGTGCCTAACGACCAACGGCCTTGTCCCGAGAGAAACCGCCGATCCGGCGACCTTTGCACTCGACGGCGAGTTCACCATCACGGAAGGCCCCCACCAGGGCGTGCGCGTCGCGACGAGTTATGAACTCCTAAAGCAACAGGTCCAACACGCTACTCCCGAGTGGGCAGAGTCGATTACCGGAATCCCTGCTCAACGCATCCGGTTGTTGGCAAAGGAGTTGGGGTTTGCCGCATTTCAACAGACCTTCGAGCTCCCCATCCCATGGACTGATAGCTGGGGCAAGGCCCACACTCATGTCATTGGGCGGCCCGTTGCCTTTCACGCAATGCGGGGATTAGCCGCGCACTCCAATGGGTTCCAGACCATCCGTGGCCTTGCAATTCTGATGAGCCTACTCGGTACGATCGATCGACCGGGCGGATTCCGACACAAGGCACCCTACCCAAGACAGACGCCGCCGCGCATTCGCTCGACTTCATCAGAGTCCCAGATTAAGCCGAATACCCCGCTGGGGGCTGCGCCATTGGGCTGGCCCGCGCGCCCGGAGGACCTCGCAGTCAATGATCAAGGTGAGCCGATAAGAATCGATAAGGCATTTTCCTGGGAGCATCCATTATCCGCCCACGGTCTGATGCATAACGTCATCACGAATGCCGTGCACGGCGACCCCTACCCCATCGATACGCTCATGATTTTTATGGCCAATATGGCCTGGAACTCGACCATGAATACCATGGCAATACGTGATGCGCTTAATGCAAAAGATGCTCAGGGTGAATTCAAGATTCCCTTTATCGTCGTCTGTGATGCATTTGATTCTGAAATGGTGGCATACGCAGATTTAGTTCTGCCCGATACCACCTACCTCGAGCGCCATGACTGCATGAGCCTCTTGGATCGGCCGATCTCAGAGTTTAATGGCCCCTGTGACTCTGTCCGTATCCCTGTTGTAGCGCCCACAGATCACTGTCGTCCCTTCCAAGAGGTAATTGTTGAGCTTGCCTCTCGATTAAAACTCCCTGCTTTTACCACCCCAGAAGGTGCCCGAAAATTCAAGGGCTACCCCGATTTCATTACAAACTTTGAAACTGCTCCAGGATCGGGGATAGGGTTCTTGGCGGGATGGCGAGGTAAAGATGGTGAGAAGTCGCTAAAGGGTGAGCCCAACCCAGAGCAGTGGAAACGGTACGCTGAAAATAACTGCGTGTTTCATTTTGAAATGACGCCCTCCCTGCAGTACATGCGCAACTGGAACCAGGAGTACATCCGATTCGCAAAAGACAATGGGTTTCGACAGAAGGAAGATCCCATTCAGATCGCTGTCTATTGCGAACACCTCCAACACTTCCGTCTTGCGGGGCAGGGGCAGCGCCCCGGCCGCCAACCGCCCGACTGGCTGCGTGAACGAATCTCCACCTACTTTGATCCCTTGCCATTTTGGTATCCGCCCCTTGAAGATGAAATCACAGATACCGAGTCTTTCCCACTTCATGCACTGACGCAGCGGCCCATGGCGATGTATCACTCATGGGATTCTCAGAATGCGTGGCTGCGTCAGATTCATAGCCACAACTATCTCTTCATGAATCCGCGCACTGCCAAAGCCGCGGGTATTGCCGATGGCGCGTGGCTGTGGGTGGAATCCCAGTGGGGGCGTGTTCGGTGCATGGGGCGCTACTCCGAGGCAGTTGAGCCCGGAACCGTCTGGACTTGGAATGCCATTGGAAAATCCGATGGGGCATGGCGACTCGATCCAGGCGCTGATGAGTCCCGTAAGGGCTTCTTGCTGAACCACTTAATCAGCGAGGAAATTCCAATGAAGGGCGGTTCGAAGAAAATCAGCAACTCCGACCCAATCACTGGGCAGGCCGGCTGGTATGACGTTCGTGTTCGACTTCGTCCCGCTGGCCCCGATGAACCCGCGATCAGTTATCCGCAGGCCACAACACCGGCAAGCCCCGGCCAGGTCCCCAACAAGAAATTCTTAGCCTATTTCACGCCATGACCCAGACCAAACAACTCGCGCTCGTCATTGACCTTAACGTCTGCGTTGGCTGCCACGCCTGCGTTACCTCGTGTAAGCAATGGAACACCTCGGGCAGTGCCGGCCCCCTGACTGATCAGAACCCCTATGGCGCAGACCCGACGGGCACTTTTTTTAACCGAGTACAGACCTATGAGGTTGATACCTTTCCGCTGACTCAGACCATTCACTTTCCAAAATCCTGCCTACACTGCGAGGATCCTCCGTGTGTGCCAGTCTGCCCGACGGGTGCCAGCTATAAACGCAAAGAGGATGGCATCGTCTTAGTGGATTACGATAAATGCATTGGCTGTAAATATTGCGCCTGGGCATGCCCTTATGGTGCACGCGAGCTCGATGAAGAGCGCCAGGTTATGACCAAGTGCACGCTCTGTGTTGACCGTATTTACAGCACGAGCCTACCGGAGGCGGAACGCAAGCCCGCCTGCGTGATGGCCTGCCCCACTAATGCCCGGTTATTTGGAGACATCAAAGACGCGCAATCCGAAGTTTCACAGGTAATTCGTGAGCGTGGTGGCTATGCACTGATGCCTGAACATGAGACCCGGCCCGCGAATCACTACCTGCCACGGGCGATCACAGAGATCATCGAGGCCGCAAAACGCGATCTCGCCTAATTACTGCCGCAAATAATCCCGAACACCTCCCCAATCCAAGACTAGACCTCTGCCATGCATCCTGCATTTTCCGTCATCAGTTTCACTACCCTGCTCGGTGCCGCACAAGGCCTGATTGTCACGCTGGGGATCCTGCGACTTCTCGGCTACGAGGTTAATCACCTCGCCGGAAACCTTGCGATTGGGGCAGTCCTACTGGTGATCAGCCTTGGCGCCTCATTTGTTCACCTCGGCCACCCCGAGCGGGCATGGCGTGCAGCCATGATGTGGCGCACCTCGTGGCTCTCGCGCGAGGTCATTGTTCTGCCGATATTCATCGGACTTACTGTTCTCTGGGCATTTGTCGAATCGACAGGAGTATCCCAGGCGCAGCCACCAGGGGTACTGTCAGGTCTAGTAATCAGCATCCTCATGGTGTCGCTGGGACTATGGATCTGTACAGCGATGATTTACGCCTGTATCCGATTTATTCAAGAGTGGTCCCACCCGATCACACTCGTTAATTACACATTGCTTGGTCTAGCGTCGGGCCTAACCCTCTCCTGCTTACTGTTTGTCATTAACCCGCAGGATCCGACACTGATTAGGTCGGTGGGGTATTGGGCCATCGGCGTAACACTGCTCTCGGGCTTAACACGATGGATCAGTGTTAAGCGAAATGCAAAGCTCTCACCCCGCAGCACACTTCAATCCGCGATCGGTATTCGTAACCCAACTATCGTTCAGAAATCGATGGGAATGAGTGCGGGCGCATTTAACACTCGGGAATTTTTCCATCAGCGCAGTGTATTCTTTGTGAGCAATGTAAAGAGAATCATGCTGGTCTTTGGATTCATCCTTCCGGTTGCTCTACTCGCGACTGGTCTTTACTGGGAATCACCGGTGCTTATTGCCCTTGGATTTCCAATCCAGTATCTCGGAATGCTCTCAGAGCGCTGGCTATTCTTCGCGCAGGCCCGCCATCCGCAGAACCTCTACTATCAAACGGTCTCTTAGGGCTGACTACTTCTCAACAAAGGCCCGTTCGAAGACGTAATCTCCGGGATTACCAAGGCTGGGCGAGACACTAAACCCGCGGGCATCGAGCATTGCCGAGGTTTCCTTAAGCATCGCAGGGCTTCCGCAGATCATTGCGCGATCAACTGAAGGGTCAAGCGGGGGTAGGCCAATATCTTTAAACAACTGTCCGCTCTCAATTGCCGCGGTCAGCCTTCCACTGTGGGTAAACGCCTCTCGTGTAACCGTAGGGTAATAGATCAGACGTCCTCGAACAAGGTCGCCTAAGAATTCGTGATTGGGTAATTCGTGATTCAGATACTCTGCGTAGGCGAGTTCGCTGACCAGGCGCACTCCATGAATTAAGACAACCTTCTCAAATCGATCATAGGTGTCAGGGTCGCGAATAATACTCATAAAAGGGGCTAATCCCGTTCCTGTGCTAAAGAGGTAGAGGTGTTGGCCCGGATTTAGGTCGTCAATCACCAGGGTTCCAACGGATTTTTCGCTCACAAGAATTGAATCATCCACCTGGATATTCTGTAATCGTGAGGTCAGCGGACCATCCGGAACCTTAATACTGAGGAACTCAAGGTGCTCTTCGTAGTTCGGACTCACGACACTATATGCACGAACCAGAGGCCGGCCCTCAACTTCGAGACCAATCATTAGGAAGTGCCCGTTACGAAACCGCAGACCCTGTCGGCGGGTTGTTGTAAAACTAAATAGCGTGTCGTTCCAGTGATGGACGCTCAGGATTTTTTCGGTCAGATACTTAGACATAGAGGGTGTATCTCACTTTAAGTCAGAAAGGGGTTTGAGCAACGCTCCTGCCCAAAGGTACTCATCGGGCCGTGCCCAGGAACAAAGGCGATGTCATCGCCCAGGGGAAATAATTTTTCACGAATTGAACTGAGTAAGTCCTGATGATTTCCTTGCGGGAAATCAGTTCGACCAATCGACCCCGCGAACAAGACATCACCCACAAATGCAATTCGATCACCTGCGTGAATAAACACCACATGGCCCGGCGTGTGGCCCGGACAGTGGACGACCTGCATGATCTCGTTGCCCACCGTCACGCGATCGCCATCTCTAAGCCAACGGTCTGGCGTAAACGTGTCAGCACCCTCTAATCCAAAAGACAAGCCTTGGGCCTTTAACTGAGAAATCCAGAACTGATCTGCAGGGTGGGGGCCTTCGATGGGAACCCCTAGTCGCTGGGCAAGTTTCCCAGCCTGCCCACAGTGATCGATATGGCCATGGGTGAGTAGAATCTTTTCAATCTGCACACCGGCCGCCTTGGCGACCGACTCGAGGTGATCAATATCGCCGCCTGGATCAACAAAGGCGGCCCTTCGGGTTTCAGGGCAGACCACGAGCGAGCAGTTCTGCGCAAACGCCGTAACCGGAAAGATTTCAAATTGCATGGTCTGATTATCTCAGACCCAATCAAAACAAGGCCTAGTAAAGGCTATGCGGGCTGAAGCGCGTGGTATTCCAGATCGGCCAGGGCAATCACCTCAAGGGCCCGCTCATGCGTAGACTCAAGAATTACCGGCGGCGCAACCCCGGCCTCGGCAGCCTCCCGCCAGCGTGCGGCGCACAGACACCACCGATCACCCGCCTTAAGTCCCGGAAACTGAAACTGCGGATTTGGCGTGCTGAGGTCATTGCCCTTAGCCTTCGAGAATACTAAAAAGGCATCCGTCATCTGGGCGCATACCGTGTGACTGCCGTAATCATCGGGGGCTGTATTACAACACCCATCACGGAAAAATCCCGTCAACGGATCGGTACTACAGGGTGCGAGTACTCCGCCCAAAACATTTTTTGACATCTCTACTCCCATGCGAGAGAACGCTCAGCCCTTAGGCCAGATCTTTAACCAAGGATACACGCGTCTCAGCCGCTACCGGGTCGACGACAGCCGTATAACTCGGGTGGTCAACACCAACAGCAAGACTCACCCCATATTTCAACGCACCTGCCATATCCTCGTCGAGCTCAAACCGCATGAAATGCACCGATGAGGTCTTCTCCTCATTCTCGCGCTCGAGATCCTCATCCGCAATCGCGTAGACTCTCTCGCGACCTTCAACCTGAACCCAGACCCGATCCTCCACACCTTTAAGTTTAGCTAGCTCGACCTTGCGAATCACCGGATCAGGGTACTCGAGCATCATGGTGCATTTGAAATTTCTACCGTTGGGGATCAAGGGATTATAGGCATCGAGCTCGTCTTGTATTCCCGACTCTTCAAAGGTCTTCTCGATGCGCAACATCTCCTGAACCTGGTAGCGAACGGTCTTCTCATCCTCAAAAAACAAGGTGATGTGATCGCCAAGCGCTACCTGACGCACCTTCTTGTGCGCCATCACTTCTTGGCGAAATTGGTTACGAATCCGAGAATAGTGCTCGAGTGTCCAGAGCGAATCGCGTGATAGTTGTGCCATAGTCATTCTCCTAAAACTCCTTTGTTAATAGCCGTAGGCTTTTGCTAATAAAGATAAGGGGTGGGCGACTTTTCCGTCGCCCTGTCCTGCCATACCCTGCTCAATATGGTGGCCAGCCAGCTGACAATCCGAGGCCACAAAATCTGGAAGCCCCCCTTGACCGCTGTTGGCCTTTGGGTGCTCACTCATCTGACGGAACACGGGACGGCCGATTTTCATTGCAATCTCATGAAACTCTTTTTTAACGCCCCAGGTCCCGGCGTGGCCAGAGCAGCGCTCGACTGTATTGACCGCTGTATCGGGAACCATCTCGAGCATTTCACGGGTCTTCTGGCCTACATTCTGAACCCGGAGGTGACAGGCCACATGGTAAGAAACATTGCCGAGACCCTGCTTGAAGTCCGTTTTGAGTAATCCATCTTTGTTACGCCCAACAAAGTACTCGAAGGGATCAAACATTGCAGCCTTCACCGCCTGTGCATCGGGATCATTTGGAAACATCAGCGGAAGTTCTTGCTTAAACATCAGCGTGCACGATGGAATTGGCGTCACGATGGCATAGCCCTCCCTGGCCAGATTGGCGAGCTGCGGGAGCGTGACCTTCGCCAATTCGGCTACCGAATCCAAGTCACCAAGCTCTAACTTGGGCATTCCACAACAGGCCTGTTTATCGACCACGACATAGGGGATCTCGTTGTGCTCCAGCACCTTAATCAAATCATGACCAATACCCGGCTCATTCCAGTTGACATAGCAGGTGGTGTAGATCGCGACCTTCCCGGGCGTCTTAGCGCCGTTTTTCACTGGCAGAGGCTTGGAGGTCGCATGGGTTTTCTCAAACGGCTTACTCGCGTACTCGGGGAGCCACGCATCTTTGTGGATGCCAATGACCTTCTCACCGATCGCGCGGGCTGTTTTATTGTGGGCCAATGCATTAACGGTCTGAACCACAATCGGGATCGAGGCCAGTTTTCCATTTGCGGAGGTATTCGATAAGGTCGTATCGCGAAACTCTGTTGGCGTGCCTTTTTTGAACCCAATCGCCTTGGCCCGCAGCATCAGGTGCGGAAAATCTAAATTCCAGGGATGGGGCGGTACGTAGGGGCACTTGGTCATGTAGCAGACATCGCAGAGATAGCACTGGTCCACCACATCCATATACTTCTCGCGGGGAACGCCATCCATCTCGCCTGTGGTGCCCTCGTCAATCAAATCAAATAAGACCGGAAACGAGTTACAGAGGCTTACACAACGACGGCAGCCATGACAGATATCAAATACCCGCTCCATCTCATCGAAACACGATTTCTCGTCGTAAAAATCCTTACCCTTCCAATCGATGGGATGCCGGGTAGGTGCTTCTAGGGAACCTTCGCGAACCGTCATAACAAACTCTCTGTAGTTAACAATTTTCTGTGGGTGTTACCCAGTGACCCAAGGCCACCGGGTAACCCACACCTTTACGCGGCCAGCGCGTCGAGTGCTTTTTGGAACTTGTTGGCGTGTGAACGCTCGGCTTTTGCCAAGGTCTCAAACCAATCAGCGATCTCGTCGAAGCCTTCTGAACGAGCATCTTTTGCCATACCGGGATACATATCGGTGTACTCGTGGGTCTCGCCCGCGACTGCTGACTTCAGATTCGAAGCAGAATCACCGATCGGCAGATCGGTTGCAGGATCACCAACCTGGGCCAAGTAATCCAAATGGCCGTGTGCGTGTCCGGTCTCGCCTTCGGCGGTTGAACGGAACAACGACGCGACTTCGGTATAGCCTTCTACGTCAGCTTTGTTCGCGAAATACAGGTAACGACGGTTAGCCTGGCTCTCACCTGCGAACGCATCCTTCAGATGCTGGTGAGTCTTAGTACCTTTTAACTGGGGCATCACTTCTCTCCTTTGGTTAAACAACATCGCAACTAGGTTGCACCGGTGCCGACTGCCTGACGAAGGGTATCGAACTTGCCCAGACGTCTTGCCTCGCGCTTTGAGGATGATGGGGGCTGAGTTTAGTTAAGTCCAATTGAAAGTTTCTTATTCATTGATAAGACCAATCAATCGATCGTCCTAGACAGGAGATCGACACGGCACCCTGGTCCGCGTGGCCCACCCCTTGGTTTAGCCCCTAAAATGGGGCCTACACCTCTCTAAAACCCGTCGTCATCATGCAAAAGCCCTCCACAAGCCCGCAAAGACTCGCCAATCTGAGAAAAGACTACGCCCGGGCCGCCCTCGATATTCCCGACGTCACCCCAGACCCAGTTGAACAGTTCGACAAATGGTTCTCTGAGGCCCAAAGCGCCGAGGTGGCCGAGCCCAATGCCATGACTCTCTGCACCGTCGACCCCGACGGCCGGCCATCGGCCCGCATTGTGCTGATTAAAGGAATTGACGACCTCGGACTGACTTTTTTTACCAATTACCAGAGCCGAAAGGGGCAGGCGTTGGCGGCAAACCCCTTTGCAAGCGTCGTTTTCTTTTGGCCAGAACTCGAGCGTCAGATCCGAATCGACGGAAAGGTGGCTAGAGTCTCAGAGGAGGAGTCCGAAGAGTATTTTCGTTCGCGACCGCTGGCCAGCAGGCTTGGCGCATGGGCCTCGCCACAGAGTGAAGTCATTCCCAATCGAGAATGGCTTCAAGTTCGGGAGAAAAATCTACAGCAGGCATTTCCCGCGGAGACCTCGGTCGACCCGCCCCGTCCCAGCCATTGGGGTGGCTATCGGCTCAGCCCAGATCAATTTGAGTTCTGGCAGGGTCGGCCCTCTCGCCTCCACGATCGCATCCGCTACCGAAAAAATAATGCATGGTCTGACCAGACCGATTGGATTATTGAGCGATTAGCGCCTTAAAGGCTTGTTCAGCGTGGGCCACCTTCGGCGCCACGACAAACATGCAGTAGCCCTGAGTCGGATGATTCCGATAGTAATTCTGGTGATTTTCCTCAGCAGGCCAGAATATTTTTTCGACTGGCTGGACAGGTTGGTCATCCAGCTCAACAAGTTGTGTCACCGCACCCGAATGACGATCGATCACCTGTGCAGCAAGACGCGCCTGGTCCGGATTCATCGCGAAAATAATCGATCGATATTGTGGACCAATATCGTTACCCTGCCGATCGACGGTGGTCGGATCATGAATCTCGAAAAATATATCGAGTAGCTGTTGATAGGTCACACGCTGGGCATCAAAGGTCACCCGAACGACTTCAGCATGGCCTGTGTTTTTCTCGCAGACCTCCTCATAGGTCGGTTCTGCGCGTGGCCCACCCATATAGCCCGACTCAACCTGCCCTACCCCTTGTATCCGCTGAAACACGGCCTCAAGGCACCAGAAACAGCCACCTCCAAAGATTGCAGTATCCATCACGCCCTCAGCTTATTCCTATTTCTGCAAAGAATTTCCATAAAAACGCACAGGCGATCACTCAGTTTCCTTTACCCTTGACATTACTCGCCCGCTCGTGTGATCGAAGATACCTGAGTTCTTATGCAAAAACCCCTAATACACATCATGCCGAATTGCTGCGGACCTCATTCAGGGCACGCAAACGCATCGCGCCAATACTGGCGTCGGACCCTATTAGGTTTTCTCGCCCTCGCAGGAATCCTCTATAGCTCACTCGTTGCCGCTCAAAGCGCCCCGAAGGCCTCCGGACAATCCAGTCTCGCCGCTCGGGCAACCGTTTCTCCCATCATCAGCCCTGCAGAGTTGAAGGCCCTGATCGACCGCAAATCTGTTCGGGTGCTCGACATCCGAGAGGTCTTTCAAAACGATGGTAAGACACCTAACTACGCAGCCGGTCATATCCCGGGCGCAATTTCCGCGCCTTATTCAGCCTTCCGCGGCCCCGATTCCAACCCCGGCAGCCTTCTTTCTGATGCAAAGCTTTCCGGTCTATTTAATAAATGGGGTCTAGCGACGGAGTCCCATATCGTGATTGCCCCAACAGGTTCTGATGCAACGGACTTCGGCGGTGCCGCTCGGGTTTACTGGACACTGAAACTCGCCGGATTTCAGAGACTCTCAATCCTCGAGGGCGGACTGGGGGCATGGCTTGCACTGAAGTACCCCACGGAGACCACAACACCGGCCATTGTCGCGACGAAGCTCGAGTTCAAACTGGACCGCAGCCAGGTTGTGACAACGAATGAGCTTGCCGAACTCATTAAATCAAGTACCGGAGGTGGCCGGAAATTCACACTCACCGATTCACGGTCTGAGGATTTCTTCTCCGGCAAGGAGCGTCACTCTGTTGCCGCCCGGGCCGGAACAATTCCTAGCGCCACAAATTTTGATCACGAAGAATGGTTTCAGATCAATACCAGCAAGCTACTTCCGAAGGCACAGCTCGAATCACTCGCAAAGAATGCGGGTTTGTTGGCTACGGGTGATGTGATTAGTTTTTGCAACACGGGGCACTGGAGCGCAACAACCTGGTTCGTCCTGTCCGAGGTTCTCGGCAAGAAAAATGTACGTATGTATCCCGAGTCTGCGATTGGTTGGTCGCGATCACGCAACCCCATGGCCAACGAGCCCGCAAAGAAATAATGTATCGTTTTTTTCTTCTCGGCCCCGCCTTCTTGGGATGGATCGCAGTCACCCTTCAGGCCGGTCTGCGCGCTGGTTTTCTCCTGTTGCTAGGCCTTGGTTTTGGCGCTGCACTCTCGGCATCCCGATTCGGATTTACGACGGGATGGCGCAATCTCATTGTCAGAAAAGATCCCTGGGGAATGATTGGCCAGATGATCATGATGGCGATCTGTGCTGTGCTCTCCTTCCCGCTACTCGCAAACTTCGGTCATGAGATTGCGGGCGCTGTCGCGCCCATTACTTGGGGGCTGGTCATTGGTGCCGTGTTATTCGGTTTCGCAATGCAGCTCGCCGATGGCTGCGGATCAGGAACACTCTATAAAGCTGGCGCCTCGTCGCCAACATCCTGGGTGGTGCTGCCCGCATTCATCGCCGGCAGCTTTGTTGGAGCATCGCATCAGCACGCATGGGAATCCCTCGGTGGTCCCCTTCAGGCGATTGGACTTCAGCAAGAAGCCGCTCCGATTGACCTCATCACAGCGTCGGGAATGCCCATCGCCCTGACCCTCACCTTACTGGGTTGTGCTGCCGTTGCAGCGGCCAGTTATCTCTACGCCAAACGATCCACCACGCAGACAGGTCATCAAATCCCTGCGGTTCCATCCCGTTGGGTCTGGGGTGCAGTGGTCATTGCGGTGCTCTATGCCATTCACCTGGTCGTTGCCGGTCAGCCCTGGGGTATTGTGTATGGGCTTGGGCTCTGGGGTGCTAAGTTCGTGACCGCACTCGGCGCAGACCTCTCAGCCGACACCTTCTGGGGAGTTGCTCCGCACATCGAGCGTATCAGCGAGCCGGTTTTATGGGATGTCACATCCGTCACGAATATCGGTCTTCTCTATGGCGCGCTCATCGCGAATCGCTGGAATACGGATGCAATAACTCGCAGATCCTGGCCTAGCGCGACGCAACTCCTGATCAGCATATTTGCAGGCTGCCTGATGGGTTACAGCGCACGACTTGCCTATGGCTGTAATGTCGGCGCCTATCTCGGTGGTGTTGCGTCGGGCAGTATCCACGGCTGGGTATGGTTTGCCTTTGCATTTCTTGGCTCAATCGGTGGTGTGGCAGCCCGCATGAAAGCGAGAATCGAATGACGCGCGGTGTAATTATTTTCTGGGCAATCTTCGTGCTCGTCATCGGAATCGATTACCGGCTCACTGATCGACCTCGCCTTGAACCAAAACCATTTGCCCTTGGAAGCGGTGAGGCCTCGAGCAGTGGCCACTGCTCGGGCAAATAGGCCAGATCCGAAGCCAGTCTGCAATGTCAATTCTATCGATTCTTATGGGGGGCTCAAGAAATGAGCTGTCGTCTGCTCCCCGGGATGACTGCCCACTGTGCACCTCAGAGGGCGGCCAATTGATTTGGCGGGGAGCATTTTGGCGCGTGGTGTCGATTGATGATCCCCATATTCCCGGCTATGTGCGTCTAATTCTGAATCGCCACTGCGCAGAGTTCACCGAACTCGCAAAGCCCGAACAACAGCAGTTTTTTAAGCTCATGATTGCTATTGAAACGCTCATGCGGGATACCCTCGCACCAGAAAAAATAAATATCGCAAGCCTAGGCAACTACACACCACACCAGCACTGGCATTTCATTCCCCGCTGGTCCGATGATGCCTTCTTTCCTGATTCCATCTGGTCAGCGGCCCATCGTGAGATGTCGCAGCAGGTTCGGGCTACCCGTGACGCCCAGGCGACGCTCCTGTTTGCAGAACTCCCGAAGGTCTGTGCGAAGGCGATCTACTGAGCGTGATCGGGATTGGGCCGGTCCGCTGCTGCACGTTTCAATCGATCTTGGACTGCCTCCCACTCGATGGACTGGGGGGGTCTCTCGACTACGATCACGCGACAGCCCAACTGATCTAAATCATGCAAACGGGCATAGAGATCATGCGCATAACGCTGCGCATCCGATGGCATCACCACTACCGTTACTCCCTGGCCCGAGGGCTCGCGCTTCAAGGGCTCCATCAGGAGGCATCCAATCGAGGATGCAGGGCTAGCTGCACGCAACTGCTGTAGCCCCAACTCACACTCCTCGGAATTAAGAAGCATCACCCTGGCGTTTGGCGCGTAATGGGATTGCAGCGCCCCCGATACCCGGGGTGGTAGCGTTGTACAGTCCTTCGATAGAATTTCCGAATCAGCGGCTGGTTCAACGGCCATCACCTGTATTAGCCGATCACGGCTAATACCGCCAGGCCGCAAGATTCGGGGCTGTGTGCCAGTGAGATCAACAATCGTCGACTCGACCCCGACCGTACAATCCCCTCCATCGAGAATACAGTCGTCCGGCCCAAGCCGATCACCGAGATCGCGTTGAACATCAATAACCCGCGTAGGACTGACAGCGCCGAATCGATTTGCAGAGGGCGCGGCAATAACACCGCTACCCATTCGTGAGAACTCATTGAGCAAGGCGAGCGCCACGGGTTGCGCGGGGATTCGAATGCCAACCGTCTCTTGGCCCCCTGTGACTGCGTCGGGAATATGGGATGCCCGTTTCAGAATTAGGGTGAGTGGCCCGGGCCAGAATACCTCAGCAAGACGCTGTGCACGGGCAGGCCAACTCGCTGTTAATGATTTCGCAGCATCAATCGTTGCAACGTGCAAAATCACCGGATGATCGGCTGGCCGCCCCTTTATACGAAAAATTCCCTCGACTGCCGATGTACACAGGCCATCCGCGCCCAGACCATAGACTGTCTCTGTTGGGAAGACGACCAAATGCCCATCACAGAGCGCGCGCGCTGCATTCGTTAGACTGGTCACGCCAACGCCCGGCCAGTATCGAGACCAAGAATATCGGCAACAACAATTGCACGTGCACGAGCCTCCGATGGTGTTGCGCCCAGACAGGTGACATGCGCCATTTTTCGACCGGGCCGGGGCTCTGACTTGCCGTAGAGATGCAGATGAACACCGAACTGCGCCCGAACGGCATCCCAGTCAGGCTCGATGGGATGATCCGAGGATTTAAACCAACTCTCTCCAAGAATATTAAGCATCACTGCTGGTGATCTAAGCGACGGCTGAGCCAGTGGCAGTTGGGCGCAGATCCTGACCTGCTGCTCAAACTGGCTCACGCTGCAGGCCTCAATGGTGTGATGCCCGCTGTTATGGGGTCGGGGTGCAATTTCGTTTGCAATCAGTTGCTCGCCAGACAACACGAAAAACTCGATGCACATCACACCAACGTATTTGAGTGCTTCGATAATTTTCCGGGCACACTCATGGGCCCTCTGCTCTAGCGCAGGTGAGATTCTGGCAGGTACCTGTGTGACTGCGAGAATTCCGTGGCGATGCGTATTTTCTCCCACGGGAAAGATTTCAATATGACCCAAACGATCGCGGGCGCAGATTACGGAAATCTCTCGGTCAAGGGCAAGCCTCTTCTCGACAATACAATCAACAGACCCCATCGCCTCCCATGCGGCCGTCACCTCTGCAGATGAATCAACGTTCTGCTGCCCCTTACCGTCGTAGCCGAGACGGGCCGATTTAAGAATCCCGGGGAAAAGCTGGGGGGAGATCTCGTGGCAGTCCTCGACCCGGCTAATCACCGCATAGGGTGCTACGGGCACACCTGTTGCTTGAATAAATCGCTTCTCATCAATTCGATTCTGGGCGATCCCGACGCTGTGGGCATCGGGCATTGTCGGCCCGCTCTTGGCCAAAAACCTCAGAGACTCGGCCGGTACATTCTCAAACTCTGTGGTGAATACGTCTGCCCACTGCCCCAGTTGCGCAAGCGCATTAAAGTCATCATAGGCCGCAACGATGACGTGATCCGCAATCTGACTTGCCGGGCCATTGGGGTCCGGATCAAGCACCGCGACTCTGAGCCCCAGCTGATGGGCGGCCTGAATCATCATCCGGCCAAGCTGGCCACCCCCCAACAAACCGATCATTGCCACCGCCCCGACCACTGCCACACGATCCGACGCCGCACTAGGCAGTACCCAGTGTTGCATTCATCGACTGCGCAGCCTGTGTCTGCTGTGAACGAAACGCAGCCAATCGCTCGCGTAAGGAATCATCCTCACAGGCAAGCGTGGCAATTAAATGAAGCGCAGCGTTAGCCGCACCTGCTTCACCAATCGCGAAGGTGGCGACCGGTATTCCTTTGGGCATCTGTACGATGGAATAAAGGGAATCCTCACCCCGTAGATATTTTGAAGGCACCGGCACCCCAAAAACCGGAACCGTTGTCTTGGCCGCTAGCATTCCGGGTAGGTGGGCCGCACCGCCCGCACCGGCGATGATTCCCCGAAGACCCCGGGCCTGCGCGGCCTCGGCATACGCGTAGAGGGCATCGGGCATCCGATGGGCCGAGACCACCCGGGCCTCATGCGCAATACCGAATTGATCCAGAATATCCACGGCATGCCGCATCACATCCCAGTCTGATTGCGAACCCATCACCACCCCGACAATCGGCAGACGAACCCCAGCGATACGAAATAAGGCTTCTCGATATTTCGCAGCAGTCCGCTCAATGACCTGGGCAGGTAGCGGTGGTGGCGGTGGCGTCTTATCCCAGTCGAGCGTTTCAAGATAGTCGCGCACGAACTGCTTATCAAAGCTCGGCGGGCTTATTCCCTCTTGGTACTCATCAGCGGGCCAGAACCGTGATGAATCGGCCGTTAAGACCTCATCCATCAGATGCAATACCCCGGACTCATCAAGACCAAACTCAAACTTGGTATCCGCAATGATGATGCCGCGCGATGCGGCATAGTCGCTAGCCTCCTGATAGAGCTTTAGACTGGTCTCGCGAATTTTCTCTGCCAGTGGCCTGCCGATTTGATTCGACATCTCTTCAAAAGAAATATTTTCATCATGCAATCCCATCTCTGCCTTGTGCGCAGGCGTGAATATGGGCGCCGCGAGTTTTTCCGCCTGACGCAGACCCGCTGGCAATGAAATGCCGCAGACCTGCTGGGTCTCCCGATAATCCTTCCAGCCCGAGCCAATCAGGTAGCCCCTCACGACTGCCTCAACCGGTATTGGGCGCAGCCGCTTGGCCACCACCGCGCGGCCGCGCACCTGGTCGACCTCGGATTCGGCCACAACCGATTCCGGGTCAATGCCCGTCAAGTGATTGGGAACAATATGACCAAGCCGAGCAAACCAGAAATCCGTGAGCCGGTTAAGCACAACCCCCTTGTCAGGAATGGGGCTACTCATAATCACATCAAAGGCAGACAGCCGATCGGTCGTGATCATCAGTAGCTTGTCATCACCCACCGCATAGATGTCGCGTACCTTGCCACGGGATAAGAGTGGCAACGACCGGAGTTTAGATTCCAACAGTGCCGACATTAATGAACCATCTGGGCAAGCGCCCCTGATTGGTAGCGCTTGGCAATTTCATTTAACGACACCGCCTTGATCAGGCTCGCCTTACCAGCCGCTCCAAACTGCTGATAACGTTCGATACAGATTTTCTTTGCAGCCTCACGCGCAGGCTTAAGATAATCTCTCGGATCAAATTTTGACGGGTCTTCTGCCATTGTTCGTCGTATCGCCGCGGTCATCGCCAGGCGAATATCGGTATCGATATTGATCTTCCGCACGCCGTGTTTAATTGCCTCTTGAATCTCTTCGACAGGAACCCCATAGGTCTCCTTGATCTGACCACCATACTTTCGAATCTCCTCCAATATCTCCTGGGGCACAGAGGACGAGCCGTGCATTACGAGATGCGTATTCGGAATTCGACGGTTAATCTCCTTAATCCGATCAATTGCGAGAATGTCTCCGGTTGGCTTTCGGGTAAATTTATAGGCGCCATGACTCGTTCCGATTGCGATGGCGAGCGCATCGAGTTGGGTACGCTTTACAAAATCAGCAGCCTGCTCAGGATCCGTTAGGAGCTGATCGTGGGTCATCACCGCATCGGTTCCGTGCCCATCTTCTTTATCGCCCTTCATCGTCTCAAGCGAACCCAGGCAACCGAGCTCACCCTCAACCGAGACGCCTGTGGCATGCGCCATCTCCACCACCCGCTTCGTGACCTCTACGTTGTAGTCGTAGCTCGCAATGCTTTTGCCATCTGCTTGAAGTGACCCGTCCATCATTACGCTCGAGAACCCAAGGGCAATCGCCCCCTTGCAGACATCCGGACTCTGACCGTGATCTTGATGCATCACGATAGGAATATGGGGATACGCCTCGATGGCGGCCTGTATCAGGTGCTTGAGAAACGCCTCACCCGCATATTTTCTCGCACCAGCAGACCCCTGCATGATCACGGGTGCATCGACCGTAGCAGCTGCATCCATAATCGCCTGCACCTGCTCAAGATTATTGACATTAAACGCAGGTATTCCATAACCGTGCTCAGCCGCATGGTCTAACAGCTGTCGCATTGATACTAGGGGCATAGCGCTCTCCTCCTTGGTGTGACGTTATCCTAAATCCAGATTCAAATTTGACACGGCCTTAGATCCCGATCGCGGACTCGCCTGGACCCGAACAATTTTCATCGTGTTCGTGCCACCTGACTGCCCTACCGGTTCGCCAATCGTCACCACAATGAGATCGCCAGACGACACAATGCCCTCATCGACAAGACGTTGCTCTGCCTCTTGCAAGACTTCCTCCCGCTCGCGTGAGTTGTAATCAAAAAATACTGGCGATACATCCCGATACAAGGCCATCCGACGGCGGCTCGCCTGAACCGGTGTGAGGGCATAGACCGGCACACCTGCGTTTAGACGTGACATCCATAACGCCGTTGATCCCGACTCGGTCAGGGCTGCGATCGCCTTTACCCGTAAGTGCCGCGCGGTAAAGAGCGAGGCCATCGCGATTGATTGATCGACCCGATCAAAGGTACGATTCAAAAAATCAGTCTCAAGGGTGATCTGAGTAGATTTTTCAGCCTCAACACAGACCCGCGCCATCGACTGAACTGTCTGAATCGGATACTTACCTGAAGCGGTCTCTGCGGAGAGCATCACGGCATCCGAGCCATCCAAGACTGCGTTGGCAACATCAGAGACTTCTGCGCGGGTTGGCACCGGCGAGGTGATCATCGACTCCATCATCTGAGTCGCCGTAATCGTGACCCGATTCGATTCCCGGGCCATACGAATCATCCGTTTTTGAAGCGCTGGAACGGTTGCATCACCCACCTCAACGGCCAAATCGCCCCGGGCAACCATGATCGCATCAGAGGCGTCGATAATCTCCTGCAGGTTTGCGATCGCCTCGACCCGTTCAATCTTGGCAACAGTCGCGGCGTGACCTCCCGCCTTTTGCATCAGCTCTCGGGCACGATGCATATCAGCGGCGTCTTTCGGAAACGAGACGGCGAGAAAGTCCGCATGAATCTCGGCGGCGACCTGGATATCAGCGATATCTTTTTCCGTTAATGCCGGTGCAGAAAGGCCGCCTCCCTGGCGGTTAATCCCCTTGCGATCCGACAAGATACCGCCTTCTAAGACCGTACACACGATTGTTTTAGGTGACACTGCCTCCACTCGCATCGACATGAGGCCGTCATTGAGTAAAAGCGTGTCGCCGGGCGCGACATCATTGACCAATTCTTTATAGTCAAGGCCCACCTGTTGGGCGTCACCGAGTTCGCAATCAAGGTTGAAAGTAAACCTTGCGCCGGTCTCAATCGCGGCCTTGCCATTGGCAAACTTTCCGACACGAATTTTCGGCCCCTGGAGATCGACCAAGACCCCCACATCAACACCGAGTCGGTCCGCTGCCGCACGAACAATCGCCGCACGCTGGCGATGGTCATCGGCCGTACCATGAGAGAAATTAAGACGCACAACATTGACCCCCGCAGCAATCAACCGCTCGATCGTCTCCGGCGACGATGACGCTGGACCAAGCGTTGCAACGATCTTGGTCGCGCGGGGGATATTGTTCATTACTTTGCTCCCATTAGGGCGACTGTGGTGTCGAGCATTCGGTTCGAAAACCCCCATTCATTGTCGTACCAGGACAGAATCTTGACGAGCCTGCCATCGGGCGAGACACGTGTCTGGGTTGAATCAAAAATACTGGAGCGCGGATCGTGATTAAAGTCGATCGATACTAAGGGCTCCACGTTATAACCCAAGACACCCTTCAACTCGCCCTCACTCGCTGCCTTCATCATGGCGTTGACAGCCTCAACAGTGGTTGGTTTTTGAGACATAAAACTTAGATCCACCACTGAGACATTGATCGTTGGAACCCGCATGGCGAACCCATCAAGCTTTCCATTGAGATCTGGCAGCACCAGGCCAACTGCGGCAGCCGCGCCCGTCTTGGTTGGAATCATCGACATCGTGGCCGAGCGAGCACGCCGGAGGTCCTCGTGGTAGACATCCGTTAACACCTGATCGTTGGTATAGGCATGAATAGTCGTCATCAGGCCACTCTCGATGCCGAGGGCCGCATCTAATACCTTCACAACGGGTGCTAGACAATTCGTAGTGCATGAGGCATTCGAAATCACCGTATGCGAGGATCTCAAAATGCCGTGATTCACGCCAAACACCACAGTCGCATCGACATCTTTGCCGCCCGGCGCAGAGATGATCACCTTTTTAGCACCACCCCTCAGGTGGGCTGATGCCTTCTCTTTGCTCGTAAAAAATCCTGTGCATTCCATCACCACATCAACCCCCAATTCGCCCCAGGGAAGTGCGGCCGGATCACGATTGGCAAAGACCCGAATACGATCTCCGTTTACCACCATGGAGTCGCCCTCTACCGCAACCGTACCCGGAAATTTTCCATGGGCTGTGTCGTAGCGCGTCAGGTGTGCATTGGTATTAGGGTCGCCCAAATCATTAATGGCCACGATCTGGATATCGTGTTTCTTGCCGCCCTCATAGTGGGCGCGCAGCACGTTGCGGCCAATTCGGCCATACCCATTAATTGCAACTCTAATCGTCATGCTACTTTCTCCCTAATTAAAAACGTTTATTGGTCGAGCACCGCTTTGGCGGTTGCAGCAAGGCTCTCAGCCGTAATTCCAAAGAATTTAAAGAGCTCGCCTGCCGGTGCAGACTCCCCGTAACGGTCCAGACCCAAGACCGCTGCAGGCTGATACTTCCACCAGCCATCGGTCACACCAGCCTCTACTGCTACCCGTGGAACGTCGAATGGCAAGACCGAGGCTTTGTACTCAATGCTCTGCTGATCAAAAACCGTTGTCGACGGCATCGATACCACCTGAGCATGGATACCCTCTGCCACCAGTTGCTTTGCGGCCTGCATCGCCAAAGACACTTCAGAGCCCGACGCCATTAAGACGATATCCGGATGCGCCTGTGGAAATAAGACATAGCCGCCCTTTTGCGCCTGCTCCGCCATTCTGGGCTGGCAAATCTGCGGCGCAAGATTCTGACGTGATAACAAGAGTGCAGTCGGGCCATCCCGACGCAGAATCGCTGCCTTCCAGGCCACTGCCGTTTCTACTGCATCCGCAGGCCGCCAGACATGTAAATTTGGAATTAGCCTTAATGAGGCGCAATGCTCAACGGGCTGATGAGTCGGGCCATCTTCACCCAGGCCAATTGAGTCATGGGTAAAGACATGGATCACCCGAATCTTCATCAGTGCCGCCATACGGATGGCATTACGGCTGTAATCTGAGAATGTCAGAAAGGTTCCACCAAAGGGAATGAAGCCACCATGAAGCGCAATTCCGTTCATCACGGCTGCCATTCCGAATTCGCGAACACCATAATTAATGTGATCGCCAGGCGTTAATTCACCCTTTTGATTCACACGCAAGGCCGTCACACCCTTCCAATTGGTGAGATTCGATCCCGTGAGGTCAGCCGAACCGCCAAGCATTCCCGGGGTTCGCGGCCCAATATCATCAAGAACAATTTGAGATGCCTTACGGCTTGCAACGGTGAGATTCTCACCCGCCATTCGGGCAATCATGGCCTGAGTCTTCTCTAAGAAATCAGCCGGTAGATCGCCCCGCATGCGTCGCGTAAATTCGGCAGCCTCTTGGGGATAGGTGGCCGTGTACTTCGACAATAAGGCATTCCACTGGGCTTCGCGCTGCACGCCGGTTGCACGAGCATCCCATGCGGATTTCACCGCCTGAGGAATATCAAAGGGCGCATAAGGCCAATCAATCGCCTGCCGCGTAAGACCAATCTCCTCTGCACCGAGGGCCTCACCATGCGCCTTTGCTGTGCCTGCGCGATTCGGCGAGCCCTTACCGATTTCCGTTTTACAAATAATCATGGTGGGCGCTAATCGGCCAAGATTGCCCTTGATCGACCACTCCCGCGCCTTTGTAATAGCCTGGCTGACCGCCTGCACGTCGTGGCCATTAATGGGGCCAATTACATTCCACCCATAGGCTTCAAATCGTTTGCGGGTGTCATCCCGAAACCAGGCGTCGACCTGGCCATCAATCGAGATACCGTTGTCATCATAGAGAGCGATTAACTTCGATAGGCCCCAGACACCTGCTAAGGAGGAGGCCTCGTGAGAGATTCCCTCCATCAGGCAGCCGTCCCCCAAGAAGACATAGGTGTGATGATCAACGAGATCAAAGCCAGGTTTATTAAACTGCGCTGCTAAAAGTTTCTCCGCTAAGGCAAAGCCCACCGCATTGGTAATGCCCTGACCGAGCGGGCCGGTGGTTGTTTCCACGCCCGGTGCCATTCCGTACTCGGGATGGCCCGGAGTCTTGGAATGGAGTTGACGAAAATTCTGCAACTCCTCAATCGGTAAGTCGTAACCCGCAAGGTGCAAGAGACTGTAGAGCAACATCGAGCCATGGCCATTGGAAACCACGAAGCGATCACGGTCTGCCCACTGCGGATTTGCAGGATTGTGTTTGAGATGGCCTGCCCACAAGGCCACTGCCATATCCGCCATTCCCATGGGCATTCCAGGGTGACCTGAGTTTGCTTTCTGGACAGCATCCATCGCCAAGGCGCGAATCGCGTTGGCCATTTGTGTCGTATCTACGGGAAGATGAGAGGCGGGAAATTGCATAGCGTTGGATTCCAAAAGACGGTTTCTGGGAAGTTCACCCACAAACTCTCGGAGTTTCGATTGTTAAGTTAAAGTCTCTAATCCTGATTGAAGAGATAAGCGTCGCTTACTGGAAAACCCTAGATCTATCAGCCAGCGCTGGATCTCAATTTGAAATGCCAAGCCTTTGATTTTAACTCCCAAATAACTCCCAGACCACGAAAAGAGGCCGGCAGGAATGCAGCCCAGAATCCTTTTTCAGACGCTCGCGATTGGCGAGCACCGACTCGACGCCCAAACAAGCCACCACCTCGCCGTGGTCCTGCGGGCTCAGGCGGGCCAGCTGGTCACACTCTTTGATGGTCAGGGCCATGAGGGCCAGGCCAAGATCACGGCCGTTCAGCGCTCAGAGGTCACCGTTTGCGTGACCGCAGTCGAGCACGTCTTAAGGGAGTCCCCGCTGGCGATTACGGTAGTCCAGTCTCTGTGCACCGGCGACAAAATGGATTGGGTTATCCAGAAGGCAACCGAATTAGGCGCCGCAGTCATTGTGCCCCTGGCAGCAGCGCGCAGCGTCTTAAAGCTTGAGGGCGTTCGCGCCACGAAACGGGTAGCCCACTGGGCCGCGATCGCCCAGGCGGCAAGTGCGCAATCGGGGCGCACGCGCGTGCCGCGGATTCGGCCGATTCAAACGCTGCACGAGGTGCTTGATGAATGGCGGCGCAGCCCATCTCCAAAGACTGCTGTTCACCTTGATCCATTTGCAGCCCAGGGCCTCTCCGAGGCACAAATCTCGGGCCCAATCACCCTTATGATCGGTCCCGAGGCGGGGTGGAGCGACGATGAAGAGGTCCTAATGCAGCGTGCGGGGTTTCGTGCTGTTCGGTGCGGCCCAAGAATTCTTAGAACCGAGACCGCGGCTCTGGTAGCCCTGACTGCACTCGCAATCAGGGCAGGCGAGTTCTAGGATGCGCTTTTGGAACCAGTGTTCGCGTTAGCGTTCAGTACGGTCATCGCCGTCATATTCACAATGCGACGCACCGTGGCTGAGGAGGTCAGAATCGTTACCGATGCCCGACAGCCCAACAATACAGGGCCAACCGCCACGCCATTGCCCGCAGCCACCTTCAGCAGGTTGTAGGAGATATTCGCCGCATCGATATTCGGCATCACCAATAAATTTGCCTCGCCCAGCAGGGTCGAATTCGGCATGATCGCTTTGCGCAACTCTGGATCGAGTGCGACATCCCCATGCATCTCGCCATCGATATTTAACTGCGGCCGTCGCTCCCGTACAAGCGCAAGCGTCTGTTGCATTTTCTCTGATGAGGCGGTTGCTCCGCTACCGAAATTCGAGTGCGACAACAGCGCGACGCGCGGTTCAATACCAATTCGGCGCATCTCATCGGCAGCCATTAAGGTGATCTCTGCCAACTGTTCCGCGCTTGGATCGGTATTGACATGGGTGTCGACCAAGGCTACCGAACGCTTTGGAAGAATCAAAAGATTCATCGCTGCATAGGTCTTCTCGGTTGGTTTGTGGCCCAAGACCTGATCGATATAGTGGAGGTGCAGCCCGTAGCTACCAAATGTGCCGCAGATCATTGAATCGGCCTCGCCAAGATGAATCATCATGGCACCAATCAGAGTGTGTCGTCGCCGCATCTCAACCTGTGCATACTGCGCGGTAACGCCTTGACGCTGCGTGATCTGATAGTAGGCCTCCCAGTACTGACGAAACCGTGTGTCCGACTCGGGGTTCACCACCTGAAAATCAACTCCTGCTTTTAGCCGCAAACCGTAGCGCTCAATACGCCGTTCAATCACAGCAGGCCTTCCAATCAGAATTGGGTCGGCCAGATCCTCGTCGCGTACCACCTGAATGGCGCGCAGAACCCGCTCCTCCTCGCCCTCAGCGTAGACCAGTCTGCGCTTCTGGGCCCGTTTCGAGGCCGAGAAAATCGGCTTCATAAAATTGCCCGAATAGAAGACAAACTCCTGCAGTCGATCCACATAGGCGTCAAAGTCGGTAATCGGCCGGGTTGCAACGCCACTTTCGGCTGCCGCCTTTGCAACCGCAGGCGCGATCTTCATGATGAGTCTCGGATCGAAGGGCTTGGGAATCAGGTACTCGGGGCCAAAGGACAGACTGCCGGATCCATAAGCCGCCGAGACCACTTCGCTTTGTTCGGCTCTGGCCAGTTCGGCCACCGCATGAACGGCCGCTAACTCCATCTGACGGGTAATCGTGGTCGCGCCCGAATCAAGAGCGCCACGAAAAATGAATGGAAAGCACAGCACGTTATTCACCTGATTCGGATAATCCGTGCGGCCTGTGGCGACGATCGCATCATCGCGAACCTTTTTGACGTCCTCGGGAAGAATTTCTGGCTCGGGATTGGCAAGCGCGAAAATCAACGGTTTTGGGGCCATCTTGGCCACCATCTCAGGCTTTAAAACACCACCGGCCGATAGGCCGAGAAATACATCCGCATCCGCAATGATGTCGCCTAGTGTGCGGGCATCCGTTTTCTGAATAAACCGGTCTTTTTCTGGATCCATGAGCTCTTTGCGGCCCTCATAGACAACCCCTGCAAGGTCAGACACCCAGATATTTTCTTTCGGCAGACCAAGATCCAATAAAAGATCTAGGCATGCCAAGGCCGCCGCACCAGCGCCTGAGACCACAAGTTTAATTTTCTTGATGTCTTTGCCGACGACCTGCAAACCATTGACCAATGCCGCACCCACGACAATCGCGGTGCCGTGCTGGTCATCATGAAAGACCGGAATCTTCATACGGGCCCGCAGTTTGCGCTCTACAGCAAAACAATCCGGTGCTTTGATGTCCTCCAGATTCACACCACCAAAGGTTGGCTCTAAGGCAGCGATGACATCCACAATACGATCGACATCCATCTCGTTGATCTCAAGATCAAAGACATCAATGCCTGCGAATTTCTTGAAAAGAACTGCCTTGCCTTCCATCACCGGCTTGGAGGCCAGCGGCCCGATATTACCGAGCCCCAACACGGCTGTTCCGTTTGTGATGACCGCGACAAGATTCCCGCGGGCGGTATAACGAAATGCATTCAGTGGATCTTTAACAATCTCTTCGCAGGCAGCGGCTACCCCGGGCGAGTAGGCCAATGCAAGATCGCGCTGATTGATCAGCTGCTTAGTTGCAGTGACCGAGATCTTTCCGGGGCTCCCTTTCTCGTGATATTCAAGGGCTTGTTTGCGAAATTCCGGATCCATTAAGAGGCCTAGGTTAGAGTTGAATTGAAAAATTATCCCACGGCGAGCGCTTGCGCGATCGCCTGCGCAATATGCATAGGTTGCCGCTTTGCACCATCCTGAATCTGATGCCGACAAGAAAAGCCGTCCGCAACGATCCAGGCCTCTGCAGGCGCCTGACGCACCGCGGGCAGCAAATGTGACTGCGCCATTGCCAGTGAGACCTTTAGGTGCGCGGCGTCGTAACCAAAACTGCCCGCCATTCCGCAGCAACTGGTCTCAATTAATTGCGGTGTGACCCCAAGCGATTGAATCGCCTCCAGGGTTGGTGAGAGTGCGCCCATCGCCTTCTGGTGGCAATGGCCGTGAACAAAGACCGCCGGCAGCTCTGCTTTTACTGTAGGCGGTGTGTGAGAGCGCGTCCACTGCAACCACCACTCCTCAAATAGCATAGCCTGCGCTGCGAGCCGTTGGGCTGCATCACCAAGGCCCATGCCCAGCCATTCATCGCGCATGCTCAAAATACAGGAGGGCTCTAACCCCACCACAGGAACACCCCGGGCAATCGCAGGGGACAAGGCGGCAAGTGTCTTACGCGCATGGGCCTTCGCATCATCAATCATTCCTACCGAGAGGGCAGTTCTGCCGCAGCACAGAGGGCTCGATGCGGCAGCCCCTGAGAGTGCAACCTTCACATTCAACGCTCGCATCACCGCGAGCGCCGAATGCAGGTGTTGTGGTTCATAGGCATTGTTAAATGTATCGGCCCACAAGACCACGTCACAGGTGTCAAGCGAAGCGAATGCACCCTGCGACCGCTGGGATTGGGTCACACGTTCAAAGGTATCGCCCCGCCAGGCAGGTAGCGTCCTCTCGGCAGCAAATCCGAGCCAACGCTCGCCAAGCGCCCGCAGTAGCCCCGAACGATTACGCAGATTCATGAGCCACGAGAGCCCCGGCACCGCCGAAATCCTGCGGGCAAGCAGGGGAAGGCCCGCAATCAGACGGTCCTTACGTGAAAAGCCATAGCGTTTGCCATATTGGTATTGGGCCTCAATCTTCATGCGTGACATGTCCACGCCGGTTGGACACTCGCGCTTACACCCCTTGCAGCCCACACAGAGATCAAGCGCATCGCGAACCGCTGTCGATTGCCAGGCCTGCGCACCGAGCTGTCCGCTGACCGCCAGTCGTAGGGTGTTGGCGCGTCCGCGAACCGAATCCACTTCATTACGCGTTACCCGATAACTCGGGCACATCGTGCCTGCATCAAACTTTCGGCAGTGCCCGTTGTTGTTGCACATATCGATCGCCTTCGCGAAACCCATTGCAGGGTCTTCTCCCGAGCCTGGCGGCGCAATCGCAATTCCAAATGTACCGGGATCGCCGTGTTGTGAAGGATCGTTCTGAACATTCCACGCAGACCAGTCGAGCCCAGTCTGAATGGGGATGACCTTGTAATCCGGGGGATAACGAAACAGTGTTCGATCATCCATGGGCTTGGGCCGAACGATCTTCCCGGGGTTCATGAGCCCTTCAGGGTCAAACGCATCCTTTACGGCCTCAAAGGCCTTAGTGATCCGATCGCCAAACTGCCATGCAACCCACTCGCTTCTCACCAACCCGTCGCCATGCTCTCCAGAAAATGCACCCTTATATTTCCTGACCAGTATCGCCGCCTCTTCAGCGATGGCCCGCATTTTCTTGGCGCCATCGCGTCGCATATCAAGAATCGGCCGGACATGCAGCGTACCCACCGAGGCGTGGGCGTACCAGGTGCCCTGAGTGCCGTGCTTCGCAAAGACTTCGGTGAGCTGCGCCGTGTAATCGGCAAGGTGCTCAAGCGGGACTGCACAATCCTCAATAAACGAGACAGGCTTTCCATCCCCCTTTAAGGACATCATGATGTTTAAGCCCGCCTTGCGGACTTCCCAGAGCGCCGATTGGGCTTTGGCTTCAAGCATCTGTACGACTGAATTCGGCAACCCCAGGTCTGACATCAACGCATCGAGTTCAGTAAGCCGTTGTCGCAGTGCCCCCGGATCATCGCCTGCAAACTCCACCAATAACAGGGCATCCGTATCTTGTCCGCCAACCCGCAAGAGCGCAGTCTCAATCACAGGAGCAAACATAGGATTGGCCCGCGAGAGCTCAATCATGGTCCTATCGACCAACTCAACTGCAGTAGGCTTCAGTGTCACGATGTGTTGCGCCGCAGACATCGCCTGATGGAAGTCTGGGAAATTGACAACGCCTAATGCCTTCGCCTTTGGCAGAGGCGAGAGCTTTAATTTAATGGATTGAAAATAACCGAGGCTGCCCTCTGAACCAATTAGTAACTGACCAAAGTTGATCAACCCCGGGGAGGCGTCAGTCCGATACGGCCGCTCGCTCTGTGGGTAGAACACATCAAGGTTGTAGCCGCCCACCCGGCGCATCACACGCGGCCAGACCGACTCGATATCACTTTTAACACTTGATGCAATCTGAAATAACTGCGGCACCAAGGTGTTTAACCGCGTACTCGTGAGCGCCATGTCACCACCATCGCCAAACAATCCAAAGTAGGCCTGCGTTCCGTCAGCAAGCACGGCATTTACGCCCTCTACGTTGTGGACCATGTTGCCGTAGTACAGCGAGCGCGATCCGCAGGAATTGTTACCCGCCATGCCCCCAATCGTGCACTGGGCCGCTGTTGAAACATCCACCGGAAACCACACGCCATGCGGCTTTAACTCCGCATTGAGGTGGTCCAATACCATCCCGGGTTGAACTGTTACCGTCATCGCGTTCAAATCAAGATCAAGGATCGACCGCAGATACTTGCTGTTGTCAATGACCAGGGCCTCACCGACCGTCTGACCGCACTGGGAGGTCCCCGCGCCCCGCGGCAGAATTGGAATTTTTAAGTCGCGGGCAATATCAATCGCAATACGTGCATCAAGGTCAGTCTTGGGCACCACCACACCGACTGGCATCACCTGATAAATCGATGCATCGGTCGAATATCGGCCCCGTGTCGGCAGATCGAACAGCACCTCCCCTTGCACCTCCCGGCGCAGGCGGGCTGCAAGCTGGTGATTCACGGCAGATTTCTTCAAATCGCCTGAGATAAAGGCTCGGCGCCCCGCACTGAGCTGAGACATATTTTCAAAACCAAGGGTTTTTTCGATTGGTGTAAAACCCGATTATCGTCGTAACCTCTCGCCTAAGCCTAACTTTATCGGAATGGATTCCATGCGCCGCGACTCAACACATGCCCAAATTGCCGCAATAAACCCACGCGCACGACTAAACCGCGTTGGCCAGGGTCGGCATTTTCTTCAAATCCCTGGGCCAACCAACGTACCCGACCGGGTACTCAGGGCAATGGATTTCCCAACGATTGATCATCGCGGGCCAGAATTTCAGCAGATCGGTCTGCGAATTCTAGAGGCCATCAGGCCTGTATTTGGCACCACAAATCCTGTCATTATTTACCCGGCCTCCGGAACGGGTGCCTGGGAGGCCGCACTTGTTAACACCCTCAACTCTGGGGACCAAGTCCTAATGGCCGAAACAGGCCACTTCGCCTCATTATGGAAAAAGCTCGCCGAAAAACTTGGGCTTAAGCCCGAATTCATCGTGGGGAATTGGCGTAGCGGCGTCAATGCTCAACTCATTGAAGACCGGCTACGGCGTGACACTGCCCACACAATCAAAGCCGTCTGCGTTGTGCACAACGAAACGTCGACCGGCGTGACATCAAACATCGCTGCAGTTCGCACGGCGATCAATGCTGCAAATCATCCCGCCCTACTCATGGTCGATACAATCTCATCGCTAGGAAGTGTTGCATTCGAGCATGATGCATGGGGCGTCGATGTGACGATTGCCGGCTCGCAAAAAGGGCTCATGCTACCTCCAGGTATTTCATTTAATGCGATTAGTGATAAAGCGATCGCTGCAAGTAAAGCCGCCACCCTTCCAAAGGCCTATTGGGGTTGGGATGAGATTCTTGCTGCCAATAAAAATGGATTCTGGCCCTCCACTCCCGCAACGAATATCTTGTACGGCCTTGCAGAAGCACTCGATATGCTTAATGAAGAGGGCCTACCGAACGTGTATGCACGCCATATCCGACATGCGGAGGCGGCCCGTCAGGCGGTGCGCGCCTGGGGCTTAGAAATACTCTGTGAAAACCCGGCAGAGTTCAGCCCAGTCTTAACCGCAGTAGTTATGCCCAAGAAATCAGACGGTAGCTATCACAACGCCGACGATTTCAGGAAAGTCATCCTCGAAAAATACAATATGTCGCTTGGTATGGGTCTTGCCAAGCTTCAGGGCTGGGTGTTTCGAATCGGCCACCTTGGTGATTTCAACGATCTCACTTTACTCGGCACGCTCGGTGGCGTTGAAATGGGCCTAGCGGCGGCAGGAATTCCGCACCAAAAAGGCGGCGTTCAGGCCGCGATCGATTATCTGGCGATGAGCTAAGGCAGCACCCTGCCCGCTGCGGCCGCAATCATCCGGTCTCGATCGCGCATCACACGGGCGGGGTAATCAGTGGGCTGCCCAAGGGAGCCCACATAGGCCTTAAGCGCCTCCATCTCTGACCCAAACCGGTCAATATATTCTCGAAGAATCGAAGCTCCAACCTGCAGATTCACCCAGGGGTCGAGCGGCTGGCCTCCAAACGACCTAATTTTCGCCGAGTGGACCTTCGGCATGATCTGCATCAGCCCAACTGCGCCAACCGGGCTCTCGGCCAAGGGATTAAATGCCGATTCGATTGAGATCACCGCAAGCAGTAAATATGGGTCGATCCGATAGGTTCCCGCCGTCTCAAAACTTACCCCAACGAGCTGCTCCACCGCACCCATGGCCACCCGATGCCGGTTAGAAATCCAACGCGCCACCCGCCGCTGTTCGGCCGTAAGGTTAGTGGGCAAAATCGTATAGACCGAGTTCATCTGCCGGGGCGACAAGGCCTCTAACGCCAATCCCCCCCAGGCTCCTAGGCGCTCACGGCCTGCTGGCGTCAACAGAGTCGAGAGCCCAAGTAGGCCGAGAACGATAAAGGCGGTGGTTCGCTGCTTGAGCGACTCCCACCCCTCCATCACGACTGGACTAGTTTGATTCGGGTCGGTCATGACGGGATTGGAACACAGCCCATCGATGCCTGCAATCAATAAAAATTCTTTTGAAATCAATAACTTAGATTTAAAAACTCCCAACCGTTATTGGTAAGTGTAGGCCCACTTAACCAGAGAGTCCATTGGGGCTTTTGCTTTTGCGGCTTCCGGGTGGTTGACCAGAATTACCAAAACGACCCAACGTCCTTCAACAGATCGCACGTAGCCGGCCAGCGCCCGAACGTTTTCTAAGGTGCCTGTCTTTAACCAGGCCCGCCCCTGGAGAACCGAGTCGCGCATCCGGTTACGAACAGTCCCCTCAACGCCCACCAGGGGCAAGGTCTCGACCCAAGCCTGTCCATCGGGCTCCAATAACGCCTCGGTCAAGAGCCGGGCCATACTTTCGGCCGAAATACGTTCCTGCCTGCTTAATCCCGACCCGTTATCAATCACCAATTCGGGGAATACCAGCCCCTTGGATGCCAGATAGGCCTTAATTCTTTCCGAGGAGGCCTCAAGGGTTGCTGGCCGGTCGGCCGATGCCGACAGGTTTAAAAACAGCTGCCGAGTCATGGGGTTATTGCTCAGCTTATTAATATCGGCAACCAAGGAGATTAAAGATCGGGGCGACTCCCAGTCCACGAGGGTTCTTGCGTGCTCAGGCGTTGGGCCTGACTGCAGCTTAGCCGTCATTACCCCGCCTTCGGCCTCAAATGCAGCCCTAAAGGCTGTGTACGCAAAACGGGCGTGATCCATCACGCTCACATAGAAGTCAACCCCACTGCAACGGCGCCCAAAGGCGCCACTAATAAACAACTTCGAGTCAGACCCCATTCGCGCCGAGACCTGTGACCGATTACAGCCCCCATCGACCAGCTGAATCCGCCGGGTGATATCGCGCTCCGGTATTTTCGGTTCAGTCTCAACCCGAAGCCTGCGCGAACCCTCTGACCAGACCGAGATACGGACGGATTTGAAATTTACCATGGCCGCATGGGGCCCGACGTTATAGGTTGAAGTTGGCCTCTGATCAAACTGGCCTGGGTCAATCTCGGGCTCATTAAAACGCGTGCCATCAATCACTAGATTGCCCTCGATTCGGATGATCCCCATCGCCTTAAGGCGTTTTACGATCTCCGTGAGATCCTCGACGACCTGCTTTGGA
>JACCDY010353367.1_pt1 | contig 41667 bp, 39 predicted proteins | sample 7446391 | NCBI WGS metagenome assembly JACCDY01 (sample SAMN15323451, study PRJNA562643) | freshwater metagenome | isolation source: river surface water | place: USA:Blue River Watershed | collected 2017-08-18
CCCGCCCTCAGAAGTGAAATTCTGACGGCCATCCATCATGCAGCCCATGTTGACTGCTTTGCAATTCCACGTCTATCTTGGTACTGCGGGCGCTTTATTCGCCATTCTGGCTGGAGCCCCGATTATGTTGATCGGCTATTTAAGCGGGGAACTGCTCGCTTCTCAGACGATCTAGTTCATGAACGACTGATTCCGAATGGGCAAGTAGCGAAGTTGGAAAATCCCATGTTGCACTACAGCTTCATGAACTACTCACAAGTGTTGCAAAAGTTAGATCGCTACTCAACTGCATCAGCAGAGCAGGCATTTTCAAATGGAAAGAAAAGTAGCCCATTAAAAGCGGTACTTCATGGCGTCTGGGCCTTTACTCGAACCTACTTTATACGCCTTGGTTTTTTAGATGGTCCTCAGGGCTTTGCCTTAGCCATCTCCAATGGACAAGGAACCTACTATCGCTATATGAAGCTGTGGCAATTGCATCAAGAAGCTGCACATCACCAACATCACAGTACATGATCTCAGTACTTCTAGCGACCTACAACTGGCCGCAAGCCCTCAAACTATGTCTTGAGTCACTCAGCACTCAAACTGATTTAGATTTTGAAATCATTATTGCTGATGACGGCTCTACCTCGGATACCAAAGAACTTATTGAAGCATCACGGAAGCATTTGCCAATCACAATGACACATCTTTGGCAAGAGGATCGGGGATTTCGTAAGACCAGCATTCTCAATCAAGCAATCCAGGCAGCGCGTGGTGACTATCTTGTATTTTTAGATGGTGACTGTCTTGTACAGCCAGACTTTATCGCTCAGCATCGAGCCTTGTCTCAGGCGAAGCACTTGGTAACAGGTAGCCGCGTCTTACTGAACGACGAGCTCAGCAAGCAACTTCTCTCTTGGTCTCATTGGGACTTTAAGAAATTCAGCAACAACTTATTGAGCTATCGACTATCCGGCGGCATCAATAAGTACTGGCCTCTCAAAATCAAATTAGGCGATGGCGCCTGGCGCAACTACAAGAAATTTGTGTGGCGCCGTATAAAAGGCTGCAATATGGCCTGCTGGAAAGCTGATGCCCTAGAGATTGGCGGCTTTGATGAGAGTATGACTGGTTGGGGGCATGAAGATGCTGATTTTGTTTTCAGACTACAAAACAGGGGTTTGATTCGTAAATCTGGATCTTGGGCGACTGAAGTGCTACACCTCTACCACCGTATTCATGATCAATCCAATGCAGCAGAAAATGCGCGGCGCGTCCGTGAAAAAATTCTGGCTAAAGCTCAGTAGGATTGAGTTACATTAGCCCCATGACTGCATTCTCAGCACTAAAGCCTAAAAAAGTTTTATTTATTGCGACTCGCCAAATTGGGGATGTCCTTGTCACAACGCCTCTCATTTCACAAGCACGTCAACTGTGGCCCAATGCTGAGTTTCACTTTTTGGGCTACCGCGATAAGCTCGATATGCTCAAAGGTAATCCTGATATTGCCCAAACAATCGAAACTTCAGACCGCCCTAAACTCAAAGAATATCTCTCCTTATTCTTTAGACTCTTTCAACGTTACGACTTAGCGATAATCACACAACCTAGTGATCGCGCGTATTTCTATGGCTTAGCCGCCGCCCATCGGCGAGTTGGCGTATTAGGCGGTCACCCTCAAGGTCTCACAGAGCAAGATAAAGCTAAGCAAAGCAAAAGTGATAAGCAAAATGCCTGGAAGAAGGCTATTTGCCTGCATACAGTTGATGTAGATTATTTTGCACAACATGTGATTACAGAAAAGCTTCGCCTGCTTGAAATTTTTTATCAGAAACCTCAAGAGTTATTTAGCAAGCCAATCTCAGTGACAGCGCCAGCTGGTGATCCCATCACCCCGACTATTGCCGGCCAACTTCACTCACCCTATATTGTGATTCATCCTGGGCCATTGACAGCCTACAAACGATGGCCGCTAGCATATTGGCAATCCTTACTGACGTGGATTGCAGAACAAGGTTGGCAAGTTGTGCTGAGCGCATCCCCCGCCAAGCAAGATCTGCAGCTCAACAAAGACATTGTTTCCCTGCTTGATGAAAAGACGCGGAGCCACGTTATTGATACCGCAGGCTTACTCTCCATTCCGCAAGCGGGTACTCTGATTCGTGGGGCGATAGCCTATGTTGGAGTAGATACCTCCATTACCCATCTAGCAGCGGCATGCAATACACCCACCATTGCCTTATTTGGTCCAACACCACCTAGCAACTTTGGTCCATGGCCTAATGGCTTTATTGGCATGCAACCTTACCAATTAAGGGCTCGCTCGCAAACAGTTGGCAACGTCACCATCCTACAAGGGCCTGGTGAATGCGTTCCCTGCCGCAAAGCAGGCTGCGAAGACCGCGCGAGTAGCAATAGCGAATGCTTGGATCTCTTAGAGCCAAATCAAGTGATTGCAGCGCTTCAAGCGACTAAAAATAAATAAGGCGCTCTCAGTAGTTTGGATGCTGCTAATTTATTGGTACTGAACCTGAACGGTGTTAGTTTGTTTGGCGGCCAAAATTTGATTCAAGCTATGCAAGCAAGCATCATCTGGATAGATGCGCAACTCTTCAGGGAATTGCATCAAGCAGGCTCCACCACTAGTAGTGACTGCAGCCGTAAGCATCAAACCCTTTAAGCCTTCGCTGGCACTTGGCATAGAGGCCGCAGCAGGACCCAACTTGGGATCTCGTACTCGATTACTCATTAAGTAAGGCCCAATTTGGCTACGCAAGGATTTGAGATCAATCGCTGAATCGATCGACAGATGGATATTGCGTGCAAAACGCATGCGCGCTCCAGTGATATCCATCACTGCCTCAGACACAATGCGCATTCCACCAGAAAACTTGTCGGGAGTAACGTTAACTTTCGCTACCAGTAATTCATCTTCTTTGAGCCAAGAACGATTCGGCTCGTAGACCTCACTATAGAGGGTCACCTCAATGGCAGCAGTTCCATCGTCAATCGTTGCAATCATCATACGACCACGCTGACCAGTCAGCATTCGAGCGGAAGTGATAATCCCGGCAATCAACTGATCCTTACCTTCTGTCACTTTAGCCAATGGCTGGCGAATGAAATGCGCAGTCTCTTCGCGGTAAGCGTCGAACATGTGGCCAGTGAGACAAAGGCCTAGAGAGCTTTTCTCATCCTGAAGGCGTTTCTTTTCAGACCAGACTGGTTCGCGCACCAACTCTGGCAAGTGGCGATCTTCTTCCCCCGCCATCTCAAATAAACTCACTTGATTGATTGAGGCTTCGGCTTGTTCGGCAGCTTCAATTGCCCGCGCAAGAGAAGCCAATAAAGTAGATCGAATATCGTAAGGATTGCCACCCGCAGGGATAGAGTCCTTATACAAACTATCAAAGGCACCTGCACGCATTAAAGCTTCAATCGCTCGACGGTTCACCTGCCTACGATCAACGCGTGCACAGAAATCAAATAAATCTTTAAATGGGCCGCCCGCCTCTCGCGCTTTCACAATTACTTCAATAGCAGCTTCACCCGTACCCCTTACGGCACCTAAACCATAACGAATATGGCTAATTGGAGAATCAGGGGCGGCATCTGGTGCACGTAGTGGAGTAAATACATAAACGCCAGTATTGATATCTGGCGAGAACACCCGAATATTATTCGCCAAACAATCGTCATATAGGATCTTCACCTTATCGGTGTCATCCATTGCGAGGGATAAGTTGGCCGCCATAAATTCTGCTGGGTAATAAGCCTTTAGCCAAGCAGTTTGATAGGCTAAGAGCGCGTAGGCAGCAGCATGAGATTTATTAAATCCATAGCCAGCAAAGCGCTCCATCAAGTCATAAATCTCATTGGCCTTGCCTTCAGTAATACCGCCGGCCTTTGCACCATCACTAAAAATCTTGCGATGCTGCGCCATCTCTTCAGGCTTCTTCTTGCCCATCGCTCGACGCAACATATCCGCGCCACCAAGTGAGTAGCCGCCGATCATCTGCGCCATTTGCATGACCTGCTCTTGGTAGACCATGATGCCGTAGGTTTCTTGCAGAACAGGTTCAATACGCGGATCTGGATACTCTACTTTTTGACGTCCATGCTTACGCTCAATAAAGTCGGGGATCAAATCCATTGGACCTGGTCGATAGAGTGCAACGAGCGCAATAATATCTTCGAAACGATCGGGCTTAGCTTCACGAAGCATGCCTTGCATGCCGCGACTTTCTAGCTGAAAGACAGCGACAGTATTCGCATTTTTTAAAACTTCAAAAGCTTTTTCATCATCGAGAGGAATTTCACCGATATTCCAATCCTTACGATCAGCGTGCAGCGCCTTAATCCACTTCTCAGCTGCCGCCAAAATAGTGAGCGTCGTCAAGCCCAAGAAGTCGAACTTCACCAGGCCGATAGCCTCTACATCATCCTTGTCAAACTGACTAATAACGGAACCACTCTCTTGATCTTTTGAGTCTTTTGCTTCTTGTGTATAGAGTGGACAAAAATCTGTCAAGCGGCCAGGGGCAATCAGTACACCACCCGCATGCATACCCACGTTACGGGTCATGCCTTCTAACTGTTGCGCAAGAGATAAAAGCTGGCGCACTTCATCTTCATTCTTTTCGCGCTCGCCTAATTGCTTCTCTTCCTTCTTAGCCATTTCAATAGTCATGTACTGACCTGGCTTATTCGGAATCAGCTTGGCAATACCGTCAACGAAGTTATAGCCTTGTTCAAGTACACGGCCCACGTCACGAATCGCCGCTCTTGCCGCCATAGTTCCAAAGGTAGCGATTTGACTGACCGCATCTTTTCCGTATTTATCTTTTACGTACTGAATAACGCGGTCGCGCCCATGCTGGCAAAAGTCAATATCAAAGTCGGGCATCGATACCCGCTCAGGATTTAAGAAGCGCTCAAAAAGTAAGTTGTAACGTAGCGGGTCAAGATCGGTAATACCGAGTGAGTAAGCAACTAAAGAGCCAGCACCCGATCCTCGACCCGGGCCTACTGGCACGCCATTATTTTTTGCCCAGTTAATAAAGTCAGCAACAATCAGGAAGTAACCCGGAAAACCCATCTGAGCGATGGTCTTTACCTCAAAGACGAGGCGCTCGTGATAACGAGCCTCTTCCTTAGCACGCTCTTCTGGATCGGGGAAATTGCGCGCCATATGGCGCTTCAAACCAATCTCCGATTGCTGCAATAAATAATCGTCGAGCGTAATACCAGGCGGTGTTGGGAAGTCCGGTAAACGCGGCTGACCCAAAGTTAAAGAGAGATTACAACGTTTGGCAATCTCCACCGAATTAGCCAGTGCAACGGGTAAATCCGCAAAGCGCTTTTCCATCTCTTCTTGAGATAAGAAATACTGCTCTTCATTAAACTTCTTAGTACGACGAGGATTACCTAAGAGCTCACCCTCCGCGATACAGACACGTGCCTCATGCGCTGTGAAATCACTTCGCTGCATAAACTGCACAGGATGTGTTGCAACGATAGGTAAATCCAACTCGCTAGCAAGATGACAGGCAAGCTGGAGCTGCTTTTCATCCTGGGGATGGCCGCCACGTTGCACTTCAATGTAAAAAGTTTTCGGAAATAATTTTGCCCAATGCTGAGCAGCCTCTTTAGCTTGGTCTTCTTGGCCTGCTAAGAGCGCAGCACCCACATCACCCCAGCGTCCGCCAGAGAGAGCAATTAATCCATAAGCGAGTGTTCTGTTTACCGCTTTATCTTCAGCTTTGGAAGCGGGCTCACTAAACCATTTGAGATCCACTTCAGCTCGACCACGAGATTGATTCTCTAGGGAGGCCTTACTCAATAACTGACAAAGATTGAGATAGCCAGAGTGGTTTTGAACTAGGAGCAATAAGCGATGTGGTTGGTCTGGGTCCTGGGGGTTACTGATCCAAACATCCGCACCCGCAATTGGCTTAATTCCGCTTGAGCGTGCAGCACTATAAAAACGGACCAAGCCAAATAAATTACTCAAATCGGTGAGCGCCAGAGCCCCCATGCCATCTTTTTCGGCCGCAGCTACCGCATCATCGATGCGAACGACACCATCCGTAATTGAAAATTCGGAATGGACGCGTAGATGAACAAAACGGGGTGAAGCCATGAGATCATTTTAGCTGTGCCGAATCTAAAAAACCCCCCATCCCCAGTTGACGGCTATCGCGGGCGATTTGCCCCCTCGCCTACTGGCCCGCTTCACGCAGGATCCTTGGTTGCCGCCCTTGGAAGCTGGTTAGATGCACGTAAAAATAACGGTAAATGGCTGCTCAGAATCGAGGATTTAGACACCCCCCGCTGCATCCCAGGGTCGGATCAAGAAATCATGCGCCAGCTACTTGCCTGCGGCCTCAGCTGGGATGAGGAGCCAACGTGGCAATCCCAGCACCAAAGTCGCTATAAAAAGGCTTTAGAACGCTTAAATGGGCTTCAAACCATCTACCCCTGCAACTGCTCTCGGCAAAGCATTGCAAATACCCTGGAGGCTCGCGGCGTACTTACCCCCCGCAATCAAGAAATGGTCTACCCAGGAAGTTGCCGCCCCCAAAAAATACCCGTACATGAAAATAAAACCATCTTCTCTGCCGAAATAGCTTGGAGACTCGCCCTTCCACCGAGACTTAAGCTGCAGTTTGAAGATCTAGCTCTAGGCAAGCAAAGTCAAAACCTCAATCAAGAAGTGGGGGATTTTGTATTACGTCGTCGGGATGGCGTGTTCACCTATCAACTCGCGGTAGTGGTCGATGATGCCGAGCAAGGCATTACTCACATTGTGCGTGGCGCAGATTTACTGAACAACACGGCACGACAAATTTATCTACAAAGCGTCTTGGGGTATGCAACTCCGAGCTACTTGCACCTACCGCTTGTGCTGGATCAGCATGGCGAAAAACTCAGCAAGCAAACGTTAGCGAGCGCCATTCATACCGAGAATTCGCAGCAAGCTTTACAAGCATTACGTAAAGCTGCAGAGCATTTAGGATTGAGAGATCTTCCCGATGGGAAAGATATTTCGATTGCTGAGTGGCTATTGGCAGCCACTCAGGCCTGGAATAGAAAAATTACTTTTTCTTAAAGCCGCCGAGCAAAGCACCAACAGCCGGCCTTGCAGGCGTAATCCCGACTTTTTTCTCCTCAGGGTTTACGGCCTCTGGGGATGACTGAGATGCAGCACTAGGCTCATAAGGCTTATAGAAAAATGGGTCGGACATTTTTGCTGGCGCATCTGATCTTGATGAACTTCTGCTGGGCGCAAAGCTAGGGCTACCCTCAGGTAATGGCTGAATATCTAACTTGCGCTTCATCAACTTTTCGATATCGTCGAGTAAGCGTTTTTCACTGGCATCGACCAATGCAATCGCATCACCCTTACTACCCGCACGACCCGTACGACCAATGCGATGAATGAAGTCTTCCGCATTAAACGGCAACTCATGATTGATAACACAAGGCATTGATGGAATATCTAAACCACGTGCAGCCACGTCAGTTGCAACCAAGGCTTCAATCGCGCCGGACTTAAATGCATCTAAAGTAAGAGTGCGCTCACCCTGACTTTTATCGCCATGAATCGCGCCAGCTTTAATACCATCACGCTCTAAGGAGCGCGCCAAGCGGGCGCAACCTAAACGGCTATTGGTAAAAATGATGCATTGACGAGATAAGCCTTGACGAGTGCGTGCCTCAAGCACTTTCACAATCGCACGTTGCTTATCAGCACTAGATACCATGTGCACCACTTGCTTGACAGTATCTGCAGCAGCATTTTGGCGCGCCACTTCAACAGTGACTGGTGTACGTAAATAACTTTGCGCTAATTTTTTAATTTCAGGCGAGAACGTTGCCGAGAACAAAAGTGTTTGGCGTTGCGCTGGAATCAAATCAATGATGCGCTGCAAGTCAGGCAAAAAGCCCATATCGAGCATGCGGTCCGCTTCGTCCAATACGAGAATCTCTACTTGAGAGAGGTTGGCTACCTTTGAGCCAATGTGGTCAAGTAGGCGTCCTGGGGTGGCAATCAAAATCTCCACGCCACCACGCAATATGGCAACTTGCTCTTTCATATCTACGCCACCGTAAACCACGGCAGCACGCAGATCAGTGTGCTTGGAATAGCTCGCCGCATTCTCAGCAACCTGAACGGCCAGCTCACGCGTCGGCGTTAGTACTAAAGCACGGATCGGATGACGAGCAGGCGAAGCACTACTACTCGCATGACGCAGAATCTTTTGAATAATTGGCAACACAAAAGCAGCCGTCTTACCGGTACCCGTTTGGGCTGCGCCCATCAAATCGCTTCCTGCCAATACGTGCGGAATGGATTGCGCTTGAATCGGAGTTGGGGTGTTGTAACCCTGCTCAGATACCGCTTTTTGAATCTTTGGATCTAAGCCAAAGTCAGCAAAGGTAATTGTTGCTGGGGTGGCGCTGCTTGGAGCAGCGCCGGTAGGAGAATTTATTTCAGGAACAGTATTTGTCAAGGTAACTTACAGAATGGCTGCAATGCCGGCCTTCGCGGTTTCGGCATCCTCAGTCGATTTAACGCCGGAAACGCCGACTGCGCCGATGGTAAACCCATTTACCTCGATATTGACGCCACCCTCTAACATGCCCGAAATATGTGGGGCAGATAAAAAGGAAATGCGTCCGTTATTAATAATCTCTTCATATACACGGCTCTCGCGTTTGCCCATTGCAGCAGTACGCGCTTTTTCTTGAGCAATGTATGCAGACACAGGTGCGCAACCATCGCGACGAGTTAGACCCAACAAGTGGCCGCCATCATCACAAACAGCAATCGTTACTGCCCAGTTATTTGCTGCAGCATGCTTATCCGCTGCATCCAAAATCTTTTGAACATCAGCCTGGGTTAAATAGGGTTTAGTTGCCAACATGTGAAATCTTTCTGTCTCGAATAAGTTTTATTTGATGAAAGTACTATCTATATAAGTACTTGAATTATAAGGGGTGTGAGCCAATTGATCCACCTGCCGACACCCCATTTACGCCCAACTTACTGATTATTTTAGAAATTCTTGGGCGGCAACAACACCGCTTGCCTTGGGCTTATAGCCCATCGCACCCAAACTCATCTCCACTCCACTGAGCGCAGCCATCAGACTGAGCTCATTGCAGTCACCTAAATGACCGATACGGAAGGCCTTACCTTTAATTTTTCCAAGGCCCGTACCAAGGGATAAATTGAACTTCTCTAGAGCATGCTTACGCAGAATATCTGCATCCATACCTTCTGGTGTAGCAATACAAGTGAGTACTGGCGAGTAGCAATCTTGATCTTGACACTGGATTTCTAAGCCCCACGCATTCACCGCTTCACGACAAGCTGCCGCTAAACGTTGATGACGAGCAAAGATCGTATCCAAACCTTCGGCCATCATCATATCGATAGCTTCATGTAAGCCGTACATTAAATTCGTGCTCGGAGTCGTTGGCCAATAACCTGTTTTATTGGACTCCAAGATTTCATCCCAAGCCCAGTAGGCCTTGGACATCTTATTCGTTTTACTGACTTCAATCGCCCTTGCAGACAGAGCATTAAAACCAATGCCCGGAGGCAACATCAAGCCTTTTTGTGATCCCGATACAGTAACGTCGGCACCCCATTTGTCATGCTCATAGTCCGCAGAACCTAAGCCAGAAACGGTGTCCACCAACAGCAAGGCTGGGTGCTTGAGAGAATCAATCGCCTTACGAACCGCAGCAATATTGGAAGTAACACCAGTAGAGGTTTCGTTATGGACAACACACACTGCCTTGATTTCATGTCCAGTATCTTTGCGTAAACGCTCTTCAATAACCGATGCGTCAACACCCCAGCGCCAAGTATCTTGGCCAGGCTTAGTGACTACCTCAACATCCAAGCCCAGACGCTTACCTAGAGCGCGCCATAAATTAGCAAACTGGCCAGTTTCGTAAAAGAGCACCTTGTCGCCAGGATTCATCACGTTGACCAAAGCACCTTCCCAGGAACCCGTTCCAGAGGCCGAGTAAATAATCACTGGCTGCTCGGTCTTAAAAATCTTTTTAATGCCATCCAAAACCTTGAGACCAAACTGGCCAAATTCAGGTCCACGATGATCAATTGTTTGGTAGCTGATAGCCCGCAAAATGCGTGATGGCACTGGGCTTGGGCCAGGGATGTGTAAGAAATGACGCCCTGAGAGGTGGTTATCTAGTTTTAGCATGCTGAGTCTCACTTGGTTTTTGTAGTTAATCTTGCAGGCCAGTGTAAGGCACTTTTTGCTAATTTACAATTTTGTATGCAAAATATTTATAAAATAATTAAAAAATAAGCCTTTTATAGCGTTATTTATAGCTATTGATAGGTTATAGTAAATATGTATACAAAATTAAGGCATTTCAAATGATGCTCACAACGCCAGCAAATACGCAAAACCTGCATGAAGCTACTTTCTTAAAGCTCAGAGCTTTACTGGTGGAAGGCGCCATTACGCCGGGAAGCAAGCTCAACGAACGGGAACTGGCAGAACAGCTCAATGTGTCACGCACCCCTATTCGCGAGGCAATTCGACGTTTAGCCGCTGATGGCTTAGTTGAGCTGATTGCAAACCGCGGAGCGATTGCAGTGCAACTCAGCCGGGATGACATCCTGCATACCTTTGATGTGATTGCGAATTTAGAGGGCTACTCTGGGGAGTTAGCAGCACAAAACATAAACGATCAAGCGCTCATTGAGCTTGAAGCACTCCAATATGAAATGATGGCATCGTATGCTCGTAGAGATCTCTCGAGCTACTACCGACTGAATCTCAGGATTCATCAAGCTATTAATCAAGCAGCCAATAATCCTGTCTTAAGTCAGCTATTTACCCAAGTGAATGCCCGTATTGAGGCGCTACGCTTTCGCTCGAACCAAGATGGCGTGAAATGGGAAAAGGCTGTTGGTGAACATCAAGAAATGTTAGATGCATTAAAGGCTCGCGATAGCGTGCGCATGCGTAAAGTCATGATGCAACACGTCATGAATAAGCGCGATGTTGTTATTCAATTAGTTGACTCAGAATCCAAAGAGAAAGTTGCAGCATGAACAAGCCACTCGATTTACCGCTTCCAGAATTCGTTACTAATAAGGCAGAGTTAGCCAAGCGCCTCAGGCAAGAAACCTCCGGTGAAGTGATGACCGACATGGCTAGTCGCGGACGCTATGCAACAGATGCCTCAATTTATCAAACAATGCCAGTTGCCGTCTTTGTTCCTAAAACAGCTGAAGACATTGCAACAGCCATTCAGATTGCAGCTGATCTAGGGGTTCCAGTGCTGCCACGCGGAGGTGGTACTAGTCAGTGCGGGCAAACCACTGGCACAGCACTCGTGATCGACAATACAAAATACTTTCGCAAACTCTTACATGCTGATCCAGAAAAAGCAACCGCAGTGGTTGAGCCTGGAATTGTTTTAGACCACCTGAATGCTGCACTCAAACCCCATGGCCTTTGGTACCCAGTAGATGTCTCCACTGCTGGCCAGGCAACTATCGGTGGCATGGCAGGTAATAACTCTTGTGGAAGTCGCTCTATTGCCTATGGAAACATGGTTCACAACGTTTTAGGAATTGATGCTTGGCTAGCTAATGGGCAAGTAGCGAGCTTTGGGAATTACGCCAATAGTTCTGGCGCTGCAAAACAACTGGGTGATTTTGTAAAAAGTCTTGCCAATACACTTCAACCAGAAATCGAAGCACATTTCCCGAAAGTATTGCGTCGTGTAGCTGGATACAACCTTGATGTCTTTCATCCGCAAAGTGAGCGTCCATACACTCAAGACGGTAGCGTCAATTTAGCGCACCTCCTAGTTGGTAGCGAAGGTACTTTGGCTTATTTCAAATCACTTGAACTTAAGTTGGCGCCATTGCCGCAACATAAAGTACTTGGAGTAGTGAACTTTGCAAGCTTCTTCAAGGCGATGGATAGTGCGCAGCATATCGTCAAACTTGGGCCTACTGCAGTTGAGTTAGTCGATCGCACCATGATTGACTTAGCACGCCACAACCCAAGCTTTAAGAAAACAATTGAGACCGCACTCATTGATGCTAGCGGACCCACTCCTGAGGCAATTCTATTGGTCGAGTTTTCCGGCGAGGCGCACGCGCCCTTGCTCGAGAAATTAAAGTCATTACAGAGTTTGATGGGTGACCTAGGTCTGCCAGGATCGGTAGTGGCTATGCCTGATGCTGGTTTGCAAAAGAACCTGTGGGAAGTACGCAAGGCTGGCCTGAACATCATGATGAGCTTGAAGGGTGATGGCAAGCCAGTGAGCTTTATCGAAGACTGTGCAGTCCCACTAGAGAGTCTTGCTGAATATACCCAAGCGCTCACAGATGTATTTTCTAAATATGGTTCACGGGGTACTTGGTATGCGCATGCTTCAGTAGGCACCCTTCATGTGCGCCCTATCCTAGACATGCGCCGTGATGGCGCACAAAAAATGCGTGCGGTTGCTGAAGAAGCATCTGCATTAGTACGCAAGTACAAAGGTGCCTACAGTGGTGAGCACGGTGATGGACTCTGCCGTGGCGAATGGATCTCCTGGCAATTTGGGCCCAAGATTACCGAAGCGCTTGCAGAGATTAAGCACGAGTTTGATCCAAACGAATTATTTAATCCCGGCAAGATTGTTAACCCACCAAAGATGGATGATGCGAGCAACTTCCGCTTTCCACCAAGCTATAAGGTCATTCCGCTACAACCCGCTTTAGATTGGTCTGCTTGGAATGTACAAAACAATCCTGTGACCGAAGAGACCAGTGCGCCTGGAACCGGTGGCGATCCAGCGATGGGTTTTGCTAAAGCAGTGGAGATGTGCAACAACAATGGACACTGTCGCAAGTTTGATGCAGAAGTGATGTGCCCAAGCTATCGCGTGACTCGTGATGAAAAGCATCTCACCCGTGGTCGCGCTAACACCCTTCGTCTCGCACTTTCCAATCAACTGGATATCCAAGATGAAAGCTCACCCCTTGGTAGTGATGCCATTAAGGAAGTGATGGAACTCTGCGTCAGCTGCAAGGCTTGCCGCCGTGAATGCCCTACCGGTGTCGATATGGCAAAGATGAAGATTGAGTTTTTATCAGCATACAAAAAGCGAGTTGGACATACGATGCGTGATCTGGCAGTTGCCTATTTACCTAAATATGCGCCCATCATTAGTAGCATTCCTGGTTTGCCTGCACTACTCAACCTTCGGAATCACATGGCGCCACTTGCTAAATTGCAAGAATGGGTCATGGGCATTTCTGCTCAAAGAAGCTTGCCGATCTGGAAAGCCAAAACATTCTGGAGTAATCAAGGCGCGATTGCACCCTATCAATTTACGCCAGCAGAACTTAGTACAGCAGGCGTAAATGGCAATAAGGGCGTGGTGCTCTTGGCTGATACCTTTAACGCCTACTTTGAAGATGAAAACTTGCAGGCGGCACTGGCTGTTCTAAAGGCCGCTGGCTATCGTGTTCACATTCCACAAAAGAGCTTAGAGAAACAAAAAGCACCAGCAGGTTCAAACAACACCTGCTCGAAAGAATTTTGTTGTGGTCGCACCTACTTAGCTGCTGGTATGGTGGATAAAGCCAAAGCCAGCTTAGATGAATTAGTAAATCATTTAGCTCCGTTTGCAGAAAAAGGTGTTCCGATTATTGGTCTCGAGCCCTCCTGTCTTTTCACCCTCAAGGATGAAGCTTTAGTCATGGGCTTTGGTGAGCGCGCTGTGACCGTAAGCAAACATGTACAACTCTTAGAGGAATTCCTGGCTAGCGAAGCCAAGAGTGGAAAGCTCCAGCTTCAATTAAAACCAGCCTCGCGCCCAGTGCTATTTCATGGGCATTGCCATCAAAAATCATTTGCGGCTGTAACGCCGGCTATAGAACTTCTAAAGCTCATCCCGAATGCCGAGCCTAAGCTCATTGAGTCCTCTTGTTGCGGCATGGCAGGTAGCTTTGGCTATGAAGCGGAGCATATTGAAGTATCAAAGCAAATGGCAGAAGCCAGCCTCTTGCCAGCAATTCGTAAGGCACCAGATAGTTGGGTGGTTGCGGATGGGACAAGCTGTCGTCATCAGATTGCTGATGGCACACAAAGAGACGCCGTACATATTGCCAAAATTTTGGCCGCCCATCTCTAAACTCAGTTACTGAATAATTTGCTCAGCGCATCACGCCGTAAGCCAGCATCAACAGCGTTCCAGTCAATAAGGCTGGAACGAGGCGACGTGTTGGCTTAGAAACCATTACGCCAATACTGAGAACACAAATCAGAATCCGAATCCAGATGGGGACGGTTGCTAAGAGGCCAATAGGCATCAGAACCATTCTGACAACTAGAGCTGCGACCATCGCATAAGTCACCGCTGCAAGCCAACGAAAGATTTCGCTCTCTTGATTAATTTTTTTGGCGAGTAAAACGCCAATTGCTCGGCAAAAGTATGTGCCGATTGTGGCGCCAGCTAAGGCAATCCATAAACCCCAGCCTTGAAGAGCGGTATTCATTAACCTATTACCCCTGCTTTCTTACGCAATACTTTGCGATCGAATAAGTAGGCAACCGTTCCCGCCACTAAGCCGGTAGTCAGCAAGCTCGTATCGCGATCCAAAATAAAGAAAAATGGCCCGAGAATAAATCCCAATCCGATAGCAATGCGATTAATCCAAGGCCCTACTTCAGTAAACGTGAGCAAAAAGAATAAAGGGTTGATGAATACCAAACCCAAGGTGATAGCCGGCGGCACCATGCCTGCCAGAAAATAACCCAAAATAGTACCTGGCACGGAGATCAACCAACATAGCAAGCCAAGACCGATGAAATAGCTAGAGCGATGCTTAGCTTCGATAGTCTGAAACTCGCGCATAGAGATTGCCCATGCAGTCATTGCTAAAAGATGAACGGAAGCGTAAAGACTGTGATTACGATCTTTTTCATGAAGCTGAGGAAAGAGTGTCACCGTCATAGTGATAAAGCGCGTGGACGTTAAAGTCACCGCCAAAGCTATTGCAATCACCGATGATCCAGTAATCGCCATCTCCAACAAAACTACTTGACCTGGTAGCGCAAACATGAAGAAGCTGGTGGCTCCAGTAAACCAAACATCCATGCCATTGGTTTTACCCATCGCCCCAAATCCCACCATACCCGCAAATAAGACCATGGCTGGTGCCCCTGATGCATCCCGAATGCCAGCCCAAAAAGCATCACTGCGATTTTTAAAGCGCTGAGCTGCCGAACCCGCTAGAGCGATTTCACTAGGGTCTATATACGGTTGATCGGGGGATGACATAAAGTTATTGTAAGTGAGATGGGGTCAATATTTAATAAGCAGCCTCACAAGTCAAGCGCCCACTGAATGTGCTCGGCCACTAGGGCATCAGCCGAAGGTAAGGCGCTTGATAAACCCTCTCGGAGCAAGCATTTATCAACTTCAGGCACACCGTCATCGGCCAGAGCATTCCCCATCGCCACAGCCAAATTTCTACGCCAGCGGGAGTAGCCAATTCGGCGAATAGCGCTACCCTCATGGCGCTTCTCAAACTCATCCTTGGTCCAGGACCACAGTTGCAAGAGACTTGCCCTACCAAGACCATGTCGCTCAGCAAAGTCAGGCATGGCCGTACGTTGCGAAAATTTATTCCACGGACAAATCAATTGGCAGTCATCACATCCATAAATACGATTGCCCATCGCTCTACGAAATTCCACTGGAATGGCGTCTGGATTTTCAATCGTCAAATAAGAAATGCAACGTCGCGCGTCTAATTGGTATGGAGCTGTAATTGCTTGCGTTGGGCATATATCAATACAAGATTGGCAGGTACCACAATGCGACTCTTCTTCTTGATCAATCGGTAGTGGAACATCGACCAAAATTTCACCTAAAAAAAATGTTGACCCAGATTCACGATTCAGTAACAGCGTGTGCTTACCACGCCAACCTAAGCCTGCCTTACGCGCCAACTCCACTTCCATCAATGGCGCTGAATCGGTAAATACGCGATAACCAAATGATCCAATCTGTTTTTCAATCCTCTGTGCAAACTCTTGCAAACGATTGCGCATCACCTTGTGATAATCACGCCCCCGTGCATACATGGAGACTATTGCTTGAGTCGGTTCGGCTAAGCGCTGCCACTCATGGTCAAAATCAATCGCAGGAGATAAATAGTTCATAGTGACGCAAATGACTCTGACAGCGCCTGGAACTAGCATGCCGGGATCAGAGCGTAAATCAGCATGTCTAGCCATGTATTCCATCTGACCATGATGGCCCTGCTCTAACCACTCGTGCAGCCTCTCTGTGGCTGATCCAAGATGGGTATCGGTGATGCGTAAGCCATCAAAACCCAATTGACGAGACTGCTCATTCAGCCATTCACGAAGATTGGCCTGGTCAACAGAGTCCGGGGTTTGGGAAGAAGTCATTAGGAATACAGAATGTAGCTTAATAATTGAATAAACTAGGCAAATGGCTCAGAATTCATTTACTCAACATTGTAGGCAAGAAGCAGATACGACTGCCTTGGCTCAAAACCTTGCTTCTAGTCTTAGCCAGTTGTTTCAAGCAGATCCTAGCACTCACCTGAATATCTCTTTGGAGGGCGATCTTGGAGCCGGTAAGACTACTTTTGCCCGCCACCTAATACAGGCCCTGGGATATGAAGGTCGAGTGAAGAGTCCGACCTATACCTTGTGCGAGCCTTATCCTCTTCAAATCAAGAGCGGCAAGCCAAGCACTGCAGCAAGCATCACCGCCCATCATTTTGACCTCTACCGTATGAGGGATCCCTTAGAGTGGCAAGAGGCTGGCTTTGCAGAGCATTTTGATGAGCCTGGATTCTGTTTAGTGGAGTGGCCTGAAAAAGCCGAGGGCACACTTCCCGCTTTTGATATTGAAATTCACCTCCTAGCTGGCGATGATGAGAATGCAAGAAACATCACTCTCCAAGGAAACTCAATCCAAGGTATGCATGCCCTAGAAAAGATGCGCACCCAATAAAGATGAGTAAGCCCCCTATTAATTCCTCCAGAAGAAGACATCTCAAAGCTTCAGCAAAAATGTTGGGCTTTATTCTCTTCTTCAGTGAGGCAGAGATTGCTTGGGGTGCCAAGATTTTAGGTGTGCGCATTTGGCCTGCAGAAGATTACACGCGCATTACGCTCGAATCCGACAAAGCATTGCCGATTACACAACAACTGCTTACCAACCCTGACCGTTTAGTAGTCGATGTTCAAGGCATGGAATTGAATTCCACCTTAAAAGACTTGGTAGCTAAGGTCAAGCCCAACGATCCATACGTTTCTCAAATTCGAGTGGGGCAATTTCAACCTGGCATGGTGCGCTTGGTTTTTCACCTCAAGGAGCCTGTAAAGCCTCAACTCTTCACGCTAGACCCCATTGTAGAATACCAATACCGCATGGTGCTCGATCTCTATCCAGCGACTCCGCCAGACCCCTTGATGGAATTGGTTAAAAGTAGCGCTCGTAAAGAAAGTGCACTAGAAAAAGCGAATGAAGAGATTGATCTGATTGCGCAGTTTGCAACTAAGAAAGAAAGGGATGCCCCGAGAGCCCCAGTGGCTCAAGCGATTCCAGATGTAAAGCAGCCTGCTGCTCCAGCAAAACACAAGCGCCTTATCACCATTGCAATTGATGCAGGTCACGGCGGAGAAGATCCAGGTGCTATTGGCACAATGGGCTCCAAAGAAAAGCATGTTGTTCTCTCCATTGCTAAACGTTTACGCGACAAGATTGAGAATGACCCCTATATGCGTCCGTTTCTTACGAGAGATGGCGACTACTTTGTACCCCTTCATACTAGAGTGCAAAAAGCACGTCGCGTGGAAGCTGATTTATTTGTCTCGATTCATGCGGATGCCTTTATCGAACCAAGGGCAAAAGGCGCTTCAGTCTTTGCCTTATCTCAAATGGGCGCTAGCAGTACGACCGCACGCTGGATGGCCAACAAAGAGAATGCCTCCGACTTAATTGGTGGCATCAACATCAAAACCCAAGATAAGCAGCTTGCTAACTTATTGCTAGATATGTCTACAACCGCCCAGATCAAAGACTCACTTCAAGTGGGCACATCGATTCTGAAGCAAATTAGTGGATTTGCACCCTTGCATAAACCCAAAGTTGAACAAGCTAGCTTTGCCGTTCTCAAGGCTCCAGATATTCCATCCATCCTGGTAGAGACTGCCTTTATTAGCAACCCACAGGAGGAGGCTCGCCTAAACGACGATGCCTACCAAGACCGGATTGCTGAGGCAATTTTGAGGGGAATTAGGGACTATTTCTCAAAAAATCCGCCAGTTGCCAGACGGGCAAACGCGTAACGCTCTTGTAACTACAAGGCGCAGAGGGAAAAGTCAGTAAACCGAGGGAAGCCAAACCAAGTTCTTGCTATAATTTCTGTCTTACTGGGTCGGTAGCTCAGTCGGTAGAGCAGCGGACTTTTAATCCGTTGGTCGCGAGTTCGAATCTCGCCCGACCCACCAGTTATACAAAGGGATCACAGCAATGTGGTCCCTTTTCTTTTGGTGATGCGGAATGTTGCTGTGACTGTTTGCAACAATAGATGATCTATTGGACCGTCTTGGGTGGGGATGTCAGGCGCTGGGACGAGACTGAGCTTCTCATAGGCGTCCTGTTTCGGGACGCTTAATATTGATTTGTCGGGTTAGCCGACAAATCAATATTGGGTCTATACCACTCTAAAAATACTCCACTAGACTCCATAAGCGCATGCTATAGACAATACTTAGTTAATAAGAACTGCTGGCGAAGGAGGGATGGAGCCAGGCACTTTACTGAGTGTAAGAATTTCAGAGAGCAAAATAAGCACTTCACGCGATCTACTTGCTCGGTCAGCGGGAATTGAATATGTATTACCACGATAGTTGACAACGGAAATTGGTCGAGTGGAATTATTATTTTTTAACACTTCAAATAATGGCACCGAAGAAGCATCATCATTTAAATCCTGAACTGTACTTGGGTTAGCTGCAAAATAGTCTGAATTTTTGATTTTGATTACTTTAGGGTTTGATTGAAGCTGCAGCGAAGCAATACTACCTAAGAAGGAATATATATTTCTGGGGGAGCGTAGCTTAATGGCAAGAGTATGCTTTCCATCGTGAGTAGCGCCGGGATTGGAAAGGTCACCAATAATATTCTGGGGGCGATCAGCATTTGCATAATGTGGATTACAAAATGCAGAATCAGTAAATTGTTTCTGCAAGTTTTCCTCTTTTTGGTTTTTTATCAAACACATTCTAGTAATGGGTGTAAAGCGGACAAACTCATACATGCGCGACTTATTCTTACCATCGGCAGGAACTAGCATGACATTAGGCATTTCGTAGAAAGGGGCAACCTTATCCAGGTTTTGCGATATGAAATCAAGATTCATGGGGCCAGATAAGACCTCCCTTCGAGTCACTACCTCAGTTCTGAGGCCGCTATCGATCAGACGATAGAGAGTGCGTTGAAACTCAGCATATTGAGGGCTCGTCGGATCATTATTCCAGCTCTGTATTACATTTCCATTACGATCACGAATCTGGACGTTTTCGATGACTAGAGAATACAAGATAGACTTTGGACCCGCATTGTTATTGGTAAGGTTGTTAATATCCTCCGGCTTTAGATCGCTTAAAAAAGACTGCATAAAAGACTGATTATCGAGCGATGATTGCGTAAAGTTAAAACTATTATTGACCCCCAAGCTGGCGTTTGGAGCATAGTATGTCCCTGCGTTCGCTGCAGAGGATGAGAAAAAACCTGAAACACTGGCAGGATTTGTACTCATGATGTTGGTCCCAATGCCTACCGATGCGCTAACTGAACCCGTTCCAATCACAGAAGGCATATCCAAAAAGCTCATTGGCAACTGCTCGGATGCTCTGATGACATTAATCAAAATATTATCGTTAGCATAGCTTTCTAATACCTCACGATATGAATTGGACATAGCCTGAAATGAAACTGACCCCGTCCCCGTCATGCCGCAACCAGTTACCAATACAGGTAGAGCTAACGCCAAACAAAATGACTTAATTGAGTAATTATTTCGTTGGATAGAATTCATAAAAACTCCTGAAATTTAATCTGATACATCCTTACAGCACACAAAAAAATAGTAGGCAATTAGAAATTGCGGCTACTTATAACCTTCCGCTTGTATGTCAAACATTTCTTTATACAAACCACCTCGCTGCATTAGCTCTGCATGGCTTCCAAAATCAATGATTGCTCCCTCGTCCAGAACGATAATGATGTCTGCCGTCCGAACCGTACTAAATCTATGGCTCACGATGACTGTTGCCTTGCCTCGGTGCCCATCGAAAACATTGTTAAAAAATTCCATCTCTCCTTTTGCATCAATCGCAGAAGTTGGCTCATCGAGAATTAGGAGATCGGATTGCCTGACAAGCGCTCTAGCAAGAGAGATGCGTTGCGACTCTCCGCCAGATAACTCAGAGCCATCTTCATACACATTGAGCATTCTCTGGTCGTATCCATGACGCAATTTATTAATGAAATTGTCAGCTCCAGCTTTTTTGGATGCCTCGCGTATGTCATCTATAGACAAAGCTTTATTGGTACCGAGACGGATATTTTCAGCAATACTTAAGTGCTCAATAAGGCTGAAATTCTGCATTAAGGTGCTAATGCGATCATAAAAAGAGTTGATCTCTAACGTTTTAATATCGCGACCATTTATTAAAATCTGACCACTGGTTGGTAAATACTGGCGCAGTAGGAGCTTCAAAATAGTAGACTTTCCGGCGCCATTTTTACCAACTAGAGCAATTCTGCTATCGCTCTTGATATCAAAGCTCACATTATTTAATAATGCTTTTTTTTCGTTCGGGTAATGAAAACATACATTTTTAAATTGAATATGCAAACTCTCTGATGATGGCAACTCAACAGTTCCATCCAAGATTAATGGTTTTGATTCTAGAATTACCCTTAAATTTTTAACCTCGATAAAGTTTTTATGGACACTTTGAATAGTGGAAGCTAGCGTATTTCCTGAGGATGTGCTTTGTTGCAACAGTCCACGCAAGAAAAGAAAGGCTTCTAAGCTTAGGGCCCCACTAATCGCCATACCCAAAAACCAGATATTAGAAAATAATTCGCCCGCAAGGCTTACAGACTCAGCTAGCGACAAACTAACGACGGAAACTTTAGTGGTCTGCAGTTCCTTGTTAAAAATTCTCTCTTTGTGATACTTCCAGATTTCAATGAGCTTAGTGTAGGAGCCTAGTAATCTAATTTCTGGCATGCGAGTTGGGTCAGTCAAAACCCAGCCTGTTCTTGACATAATGCGCCAGTCTTTATCATTTTGTGTTTCGTCATTATCTCGACGATGATTGATTTTTATCTGAACAATCAACAATGGCAAAAGCGCCACTATCATCACAAAACCAACAATGGGCGCTTTGACCGTTATTGTGATGATTGATATGAAAAAACCAAATGAAGAGGAAATAATATCTAAAAACTTACGCAGGATATCAATCACAGAGTCCTTGCCCATCATTGCCTTAGAAAGCTTTTGATTAAAAAGCTCTTCGTCAAACTGTGGTTGGCTAAGGGCATACACTTTTTCAGTCAGGCTTTGTTCGACAAATAACTGAAGAAGAAATTCGTACTTTGAGTTAACCAGCGCATTCAAACGACGAAAAATGATAGAAAAAATCGTGAGGGCCGCCATCAGTCCCAACCAGAAAAAAGCGGATGACTCTACGCCCCCTTCTTTAGAGATCAGCTTTGCCAATTCAGAGATAAAGTTGGCGGCTAAAAAAACTTGGGCAATAGGTTCGATACCCCTTATAACTGCGTCAAATACTTGCCAGACAATGAATCGTCGACCAGGTACAAGAGCTGTTCTAAAAGCCCATATATAAAAATCCAGTTTTTGTGACCCCAACACTTGAACCGTCGTCATATTACTTACTGCAATTACAGACATGAATATTGGGGAAATGGTTAAAACTTAACGCCCATTTCACATGAGAAAGAATCTTCACCATAAGTTTTCGAATCCAGTCAAAACCCAGTTACACCCCACATCTTTTGTTGCGGCAACAGCAGATTCACTTAATATCTTTTCATTTGAAGTATCAGATCTAACTTTCGCACGAGGCCCTTTCTGTTCACCAATCCAAGAAACTGCTGCTACGGCCGTATACCGTCCACTTTCTTTTCTTATCATGGATAAATTGAGGCTGCCCTCTACAACTGCAAGCAAATGTCGATGTACGCGTATCCAGTTTTTCACTTCTTCTAAATTTCTATAGCCCGGATCAAAAAGCATAAGCGCTCTTTCGGGATCATCTGACTTAAGTAGATTTGTAAAATCTATGAAGATGTTGGTAACAATCTCAAGTTCCGCGACGAGAGACTGATCTTCTGAATCGCCCCGGAGACTGCTTTGACGACTAATATCCCACTCCCTAATGACAGATGACTCTCCACTAGGGCGCCCCGCAAGATTTTGCCGGGCAAAGGATTGCTCTATTAAAAAGATATCTTCAATTTCATCCGTTACAGGACCCCAATGATGATTTGGAGCCCAGGATCTCAATAAATCCGCCATATGTTCCGCCGGCAAAATAGGAGGAATATGCGAGGATCGATTTTTATATTTACTGACAAGGCCATCACGCTGAGCGCGCACAGTCGTCATGTGATGCATGATCACTTGATCATCTAATCGATGTGGATTATTTGTCGGTAATTTTCGCGTGGTATCTGCAATACAATAGTAATGTTCGTGATGCTTTTCGGCGGTAAAAGCAATATTGGGGCAAATTTTATAGATTAATGGAACATATAGATAATCGCCCCACGCCTGAGCCAACCCCCTTACTTGATACCGTGGTGAAATCCAATAATCGATCAGCTTACACGCCGTTGCATCATAGTCATGCTCAATTACTTGCTGCTTAGCATAGGCCATTGCATCGGGAAGAATGAACTCATCTGCATCCATAGTAATGAAGTGAGTCGCACCGAATTTTCGAGCTAGCTCCAATCCACGAGTACGCTTATCCGCCTCAAAAACCTGTGGGTTTGCGAAAGGATCCGGCTCAAATTCGTATTCCAATACCTCATCTACCAACCCTTCTTGCAATAAGTAGTCAAGCGTCCCTAATAGCAAAGGTGAACAAGGATTGCCGGCATATGAGCGTTTCTGATAGACGATTGAAATGTGATCAATCTGACATCGCAAAGCTCGAAGCTTTGCATCAAGCAACTCCTCGCCATCAAATAAGTTAATTGAAGCGGATAGAATCATATGACATGCGGCTCCGAAAGCTCCCAAAGTCGCTCGACATAAACACCCTCCTTTTCGGATAGCTTCTCGGCATATTCCAAAACATCCCATGCGATATCAGCGGCAATATATTGAGAGCGATATATAGAAATCCCGGTTGCTTTTTGGGTGGGATCTATTGTGATAATTATGGGCTTGAGATTGTCAAAGTCTTCTAACCGATCGACTAATGCTGCTTGATCGTATTGACAGTAAGGCAAGTCTTCATAAAACATTACACGCGTTGCAGGGGCTTTTTTTAGCAAATCCGGCAAGATAGACTGAAGAGCTTGATAGGTAGCCGCGTGATCACTGTGCGCCCCGACCGCTAGTGGCGCCAGTATCACATCTGGAGTATGGCTTTCAAAGTGCGCTTTTAACCCAGATATATACTGATTCAGTCGAAAGTCGTCAGGCTTATCCATGATGCGCTCCGACCAACGTGATCCGCTTGCATCAATATACATTTCTACATCATGAATATTTGCGCACTCTACTTTAGCCGCGATAAACTCACCATATAGATCATCCTCAGCCATGCGAATTTTTGTGACGACTTCAACGTCACCATAAAGTGGCGCACAGGTACCGGCACAGCGTGAAGGTCCGATCATGGTCAATATGGATATCTCGACCGAGCCTTTTAACTGAGCTAGGGTGCCCCCTATCGAAAGTGCCGCATCGTCTGAGTGTGGGCTAATTACGGACCACCTTTCAGTTGGAGATGTCAATTCACGATTGGCAATCCGACCGGGCGCTAATATAAGGATGTCTTGCTCAATTAGCTGATTGACTATGCGCATATCCACCCCAAGGGCAGCGAGGTCGCTTAAACTTTTAGTACCATCGATTAATGATGCAATCGCAGGCATTTCATCAGTTAGCTTTCCCTTAATTATATTGGGCTTCCACTCGAGACATTGCCAGCCAATTGAGCGAAACAGAGGTAGAAGATGTGGCGTTTGATTTAAGCTCACTGCAAACCAGCTCCATCAAATTGATGCGAAGCGATATATCTAGAGTAGCGGTTAAGGTTGGAATTTTTCCAACCCATGGATGCAGTTCTCAATGCTCGAGTCTGCAAGTCAGATAGAGGCTCATCTTCCCCAAGAACCTTGACAACCCCCTTAAGAGATTCAATATGGCTCATTGAGTATTCGGTGAAAATTTTGGCCAACTTATGGTTATGTCTAAATAAGGATTGCGTTAGATGCAATATGCTTTCCAAACAATCATGCACGGCCCTACAAGAATTCCCGCGCTCCAATGACATCTCAAGTGAAGCTGTGATTTCGGCTATTTCACACAATATAGCCACTGTGACAGCATCAGAGACGGGACGCAGCAGTAGCATTGCCAATTCTCCTGCCAGCAAACCTTCATCAGTAATCTGAAGATTAAGGACAGTCTCTTGAGGGACGCGCCAGCTATCACCAGAAGATCCAAAGAACACAGTCACGCAATTGACTTTACTGATCGTATTTATATGAGCCGTAAATGTGTCGAGGCCCAAAATAATATCGTGGCTTAACGCTGTTTTGATGATTTCATCTAGTCCAGACTTCGGAAGCACCGCTACTTGAATATTTGAACTGTCAAGCAAGTCCGCAATAGCGCATGAAAATTGTTGATTAGCCTCATTGAGGCCGGCAACAATAGTGATTTCAATAGGATGCTCAAAACTCAGATGATGAACGGCATCGGCCCACCACTGTGCAGTTACCGCACTTTTTTCCTTGGATGAATGAGGATTCAGAAACACACGAAAACCTGTTTTTTTATCCTCAACTCTGTGGGGCTTGATTAATGAGCCTAGCTTTGGCGTATCCATACCAATAGAGCTGAGTAGATCCTTAAGTGCGTCATAAATTGTCAAACCATCATCGCTGCTTTCATATTCGGTAATGCAACCCTCAGCCTGATTGACCATGCGGACCAACCTTGAGCCTATGTCTAAATAGAAAAATCGTTCAAAACCAGGGACGGTTTCAAGCTCTCTATATATCTTGTCTGATGCGAAATCACAAAATGCAATTAATGCATTAGGCTCTTCTTTTAGCAATTCTTGCGCACGTACAAAAGGTACTAAGGCATCCGTATCTATGTGATAAGCGGTGATCTTCGGGTTCCATCTCCAAAGATCTTTTGAATGAGACCAGACCTCAACGCTGATACCTGGGAACTTTCTCATAAAAGCCTCGACCGCAAGAAATAGAATCATTTCATCGCCGATACCAATATGGGGTCCAAAGGCAAAATATAATTTACTAGGCGCTGGCCACTCTTGCAAAAATGTTTTTTGGACTGGGCGCAGGCTTGACCATGAGCGATCATAGCGCTTGAAGTGGTAGTGACTCAATGTTTCAATGGCATCTGCAATATTTCCAGATCTACCTTTTAAACTCTGAGCAACAACAGCAGTGATTTTAGTAATACCCTGCTCGACGGTCGGCTCAGCAATTTCCCAACCAGGCTCGGACAAGCGCTTTAGGAGACGATCCGCAAATCGGGCTCGACTAAAAAACCATGACTCGTACTCACGATTAATCGGCCGAACCGCTGAGGACCAAAGAATCACAAGTAAAAAATTCAGGATGAAATGTCGTGCCTCAACACTCTTCCAAGTGTCATGACTAGTCAAAGCATCTTCATTAAGCAGGGTCTGCTTGACTCCATCAAAATCTTTTTCAACCGCAGTTATGAACATAATGAGAAATGAGTATTAATTACTGATTAAAATTCAATTTTTCTAGAAAGCTTCAATAGAAAACAGTTTTTGAAAGCCTCAAAATATTCTCAATGCAGATGTTTTAATATTTTTGTACTCTGTACTCATAACGACCCCATCTACGAAGAGAATAATTTGAATGCTTTCTTATTAAGCAAATTAAATTGCTACATCACAGACTCTACTTAAATTTGATCTAAATGTTTGTAAGGTTTTGTAATGCGGGTCAGCGAAAGACATGGTCAGAGCTTGTTCTCTGTTAGGATGACTCTATGTCAATAAATCCGACTCCCGTCATACCTCGCATTTTGGTAGTAGATGACGATACCCGCTTACGCGACCTTCTTATTTCCTTCTTAGGAAAAAATGGGATGATTGTTTTGGGTGCAAATGATGGCGACGAAATGGGGGCCATATTAAAAAACGATATCTTTTCCCTGTATATCTTGGATATTAATTTGCCTGGTAAAAATGGTTGGGAGCTTTGTCGGTCTTTGCGTAATAGCGGCAATAACACGCCCATCATCATGCTAACAGCGCGCAGCGAAGATCATGATCGAATACATGGCCTTGAATTAGGTGCCGATGACTACCTACCTAAACCATTTAATACGCGCGAATTATTAGCTCGCATACGCGCAGTTCTACGCAGGTTTAGCCCAGACTCCATCAACTTATCCATTGATGCGCCCGTTGAATTTGATAATTTTTCGCTCGATATGTCTCGCAACCAACTGCTTCGTCACGGAAAGCCCGTTTCACAAACCGCAACGGAGCTGGCTTTACTCAAGCTACTATTTAAGTATCGTGGCCATGCGATTTCGAGAGACTTTATCTGCTTTCAATTACATGGGAGAAACTATCAATCTGATGATCGCTCCATAGATGTCTTGATATCAAGATTGCGTAAACAACTTGGACAACGTCCAGATGGAATGGGCTACATACAAACCATTCGTGGTCAAGGCTACATATTTTTACCCTAAGATTAATGATACCTATGAGGGCACTTCAATTTACGCAACATCGTATTTTTAGCAGTTTTTGGCTGTGGTTCGTTGCAATTCTAGTTATCAATCAACTACTGCTAATTATCGCAATTCGCTTTTTTCTCTTAAAGCCGCCGGCAGAAATTTTTGCCGATTCGATATTGATGATGAATGATGCTATACACCAAATTCGCATAGATCAGGGTGACAGAGCAATAGAAAAATTATCACTTAAAGCGAAAATGTACAGCAGCACGGTTGAATTAGTTGATAGAGTTCCTGAAAAAATTACAAGTACCCGTTGGTATCCAGGCATATCAATAATCCAAGATTTCATCGCTAAGAAATCAAATGGGAAATTATCTATTGATTTTGAGCCCATACCGGATCTCTCGATCTGGCTTACCAATAGCGACTATCCAGGTCTAATATTAAAATTTAGCTACAAGGGGCAGCCTTTTACTAGGAACTATCTTGGTTGGGCATTTTTATTAACAATGGTATTGAGCTTGCTCGCCGCTTGGTGGATTGCGCGGAGAATAACCAGACCCTTATATCAACTGTCTGACCAAGCTCAAAATCTTGTTATTAGCAAAGAATTTAATGCTATCAAAATAGATCCTAACGCTTCCCCGGAAATCAAAATTTTAACCAGAGCAATCAATGATATGCGCTCCGAACTGGATCGAACTATTAATGACAGGGAAAACTTACTAGCCACAGTAACCCACGATTTACGGACCCCGCTAAGTCGGCTACAAATCGCCCTTGAGATGTTGGAGCCAACACAGCCCGATGCCATTAAATCAACCCTTGAAGATGTATCTGAAATACGGATGATCTTGGAGCAATTTGTCGAACTATCAAAGTTAAATGTGGAGACAAATGAGTCATGGTCTTTGGAGGATTTAAATTCTTTTGTCGCAAAATTACGAGACCAATATCGTCGTGTAGGAGTTAATTTGCGGGCCATTCTAGAGGATAGCCCGGCCCCCATCTTGTGCAAACCAATAGCTCTTACTCGCCTGCTATATAACCTTATTGATAATGCATATCGTCATGGAGCCGGCAGCATTGAAGTTTCGGTAATTCGTGATGATCAGGATTTTCTGTTACGAGTGAGCAATCATTTTGATAGCATGCATCAGGAAACTGGACTCACGCATGCATTCGCCGAAAATACTGGCAAGATGCCTGTCACAGGCTTAGGGTTGCGAATTATCCATCAATTCGCCAAGGTACATCAAGCTGAGCTCGAAGAATCTCAACAGAATGGTATGAAAATATTTACTCTGCGTTTCAAGCCATCACTTGCAGAAGACTTGCCAGCAACTAAGAATGATATCGCTGAATGATTGCCTGCACCTCAAAATGATAATTTTATAAGGATCAGATAATCATTTTTCCGCCAGCTATTTCAATGGATATTTAGAAAATGAAGGCTCACGACTTTTAATCCGTTGGTCGCGAGTTCGAATCTCGCCCGACCCACCAGTATCAAGAAACCCTCACTAGCAATAGTGGGGGTTTTGTCTTTCTGGGCTAGTAAAAGTAGTGACTGTTTGGACACAATCTAAAGTCTAAATGTCGTTGATTGGGTGGGGATGGAGGACGCTGGGCAAGACTGAGTGTCTCGTGGAAGATTTGATTGGTAAGCCTTCCCTAAAGCCAGATAAAAACTTAGTATTGGCTAATATAGATAAATCCCAAGACATATATGTCCAAACAAAACCTCTCTAGGCTCAAAGCAAAAGCAAAGCCAATCATTTACTTCAATCAGTTTTTTGAAATAAAGGATGGCTTAGTTGAAGACTATGGAGCAGTCAACATCTCCCTCATCAATGACTTCCCACTATTCGTTGATCCCTTTCTTCTATTTGAAAGCAAAGATCCAAAATACCAATCACTACATGCTGAGATTATTAGCTATGTAGTGTTTCTAAAAAATGTCTCTCGCGGAAATGTAAGCGAGAGTCAACTTAACCAATGGTTTTTCTTCCCAGAAGTAAAACAAAATTGGCTTGGTTTCAGCAGAAATGGAAATGGTGGAAGTGGTCTCGGCGTTGAATTTGCCCAAACACTTCGAAGAAATTTAGCTGGTGTCTTTAGAAATTTTGGAAATGAAACTATCACTCAGAGTAGCCACCTGGAAAAATTATGTCTAATGGCCGATCACGTTGGTCGAGACCATTTGAGTGACTTTACAACAAATTTAATTAAGAAATTTCTGCTTGAATATACACAAGAGTTTGCAATTAAGCATATTGACGAATCAAAACTTAAAGTTTTTGCAATTGATAAAGTTGAATTCAATTACGAGACAAAAACATGGTCCAGAGGAAAATATAAGTTACCAAACAACGCAGGTGATTTTGTACTACTAACCCCTCGAGATATCCTAACAAAAGATGAGTCATGGATTAATCGCGGAGATCTACTGGATCATTTTCATGACATATACAACGCTCTGCCAGACACCCAGTTGAGATCGAGGATTAACGATTATTTTCTAAAGAAAATATCCGATGATGCTACAAAAAAAGAGTTCAAAGCTGCCGCCTCAAGCACGTTAGAAGAGTTTCCAGAGGTAATTGATTTTTACATCAAATCAAAAGAGGAAAAAGGCAGTGAAGCTGTCAATTTAAGCCGTAGAAGAGTAAGTTTTACAGAAAAACAGCTAATCAGCAACGTTCAGAATTTAGTTTTTAATTACCTCTCTGAACCTGAGTTCTATGAATTTGGAGACAGTTATGATGAAACACGCAAAAGGCTTCTTTATCTAAAAGATGTGATTGAAAATAAAGATGGATATAGAATCTTTCATCAAAACGGCATGACTGTTGAACGCGAAAGTGATCTACAGATCATGTTTAAACTATGCTGGGCATCGACCACTTTCGAAGTTGATAGCGAAGTTAATAATGGCAGAGGCCCCGTTGACTTCAAGATTTCAAAAGGAAGGGCTAACAAGACTATAGTGGAGTTTAAGATTGCGTCAAATACACAACTTAAAAGAAATCTTCAAAACCAAGTTGGTATATATGAAAAAGCAAATAACACTAAAAAATCCTTAAAGGCGATAATATTTTTTACAGAATCTCAGGAAGAAAGAGTTATCAAAATTCTTGCTGAACTAAACCTGAATAAAGATCCATCGATTATTCTTATCGATGCAAGAAACGACAATAAGCCATCGGCATCAAAGGCCTAAGTCAAAGTCCGAGTAAGTTTATAACCGCCAAGTGTCGTGTTTCCGGACGCTTATATCCTAGCCCGGACCTAATCATCCAGATCAAAAGACCCTTGAGACCATTGCTTGAGGTATTTCAGCCCCACTTCATTTTCTAGGCCACGCACATCCCCAACAAATAGCTCAGAATTTCCAGAACAATTATGACTAATCAATATCTGTAATTCTTGTCAATATGGCCTCAAAACGATTATTTGGATCACTGGGTAGCTCCCCGTGAAGATGAATTGAATCTGAATGAACTTTGCCCGATAAAGATAAGTTGAAATTATCAATATCAACAACGGATTGCAGATTGGCAAGGTCCGAGTATTTACTTATTCGTAGCCGGGCAGAGATTGAGCCTTCATTTTCGGTATATGAGCCTATGTACTTGTAGCAACTATCTCCGCCATAGATTCTTCCATTAATTGTAGTAATTACGCCCTCCCCAATGCGAACATCTTTTGCCCTAAATTTCACCGTCCAGAATGCTTCTATCACAATTCCCCCTTATTGAAGAAAATATCTTGTTTCATATTCATTTGCATCTCAGACCTTAAAACCAGCCAAATCAATCTCTTCTCCAGCTTTTAAGCGCAAGGTGTATTTGTCGTCATCTAGATAGATGAAGATATGTTTATATTCGCGACCATCTTCTCTAATGGTTGAATTTAATTTCTCTCGTAGCTCTTCTAGCTTTGCATAAGGAACGGCAAATACAGCGTCTAAATCTGCCATACCGAAAACCATATACCCAGACGCTGATTCACTCAAAAACTGCCTTTGGACCTCATGGTATGCGTACCAGTAAAAGGTTTCCGATCTTACGTATCGCTTAGAAATAGCTACTGCAGCATGAACGCTGCCATTTTGATCCGAATAAAGCGAATACTTCTTTTTAACTAAAACCTTGTCTAACTTAACACCAAGATCTTCAATCGCGGCCTGCTTTCTTTGCTCGATAATTTCTTTGGGGGTTGATTGAGGGGTAGCATAGGTTTTTTGCTCGGACTTATCCTGATAATCCAAAGGCTCGGCGGCACTATCAATATCTAGGTCCTTATCCTCGGCTGCTGTAAAGATCACATCTACGATCTTATCGATACGGGTATATTCGATCGGCTTAAGAATAGTATGGATCTTTTCGGTTACCTCTTTACCTGAAGTTGATAGATTTACCTCCATCAACTTTATCAAAGCCTCGATACCGATAATTCTCATAGTCCAGGCATGTCTAGAGCCTCTAACCTGAGCTTCTAGTGATTCGGTCTCATCTCTGCCAATCACAATCAATATTGGTGAGTCATGAGGCACTCTACCCGCTTCAGCTAATCGATCTCTGTATGTAGCAATGACATCCAACTTAATTGTGTAGGCATTAGTAGTCTTTACTTCGATTACCAAACTATCAGAGCCATTGGTCCAAATACCGTCATAGCCGATATCATTGCGAACACCTTGATATCGACCATTTTCCGCAGTAAACCCAAGCCTTCTACCAACCTCATTAACTACGTCTTGTAGGACTTGCCCGCTATTGGTAAAAGCATGATCCGTACAATAGGTGGCGTATTCAGCTAATTTCTTGCTATCAACTTCAGTGAGAAATTGTCTAAATTCGAGAGACGTTTCGCTACCGTCTTTGAGCTGGCCATCGCCTGCCATTTTGACGATGGTTTCCAGATTCATCTTTAGAACTGAATCTTTAGTGACTTTCCAGATTTCGAGTAAAGGCATATGTATGTAGTTTTTAGTGATTTTCTACATATTACAAGGAATTATGGGCAAATTTAAGCCACTCAAGAGGTATCTAAGTGTCACTTAACGTGACACTTGGTCGCATGTACCCCCCTTAAAAACCACATTTCACCCATCCTTGCATTAAGATATTCAGAAGCACATCTACGGTATCTTCATAACCAAAACGCAATCAATTACACATGAAGTCAGATCAAGAAATTTTTTCGCTTACTAAACGCCGATTTACTTTCACAGAAAAGGATGTAAAGGTAAGCATTGAGAGATTTGCCAAATCATTTCCCCTTGAAAAAAGAAATTCAACAGCCTATAAAAAATGGCCAGATAAATCAATTTCATTAGATTCAATCACTAGAATGTTTGGCTCATTTGAAAACGCATGCAAGTATTTTTCAATTGAAATAAGTGGGAAAAAAGACAAATATACTAATGACGAACTACTTAACTTTTTTGAAGAATTATGGCGTTGGCGAAAACAAGTACCATCTCTGCTAGATTTTAAAAAATATCAGATTGAAGGTGGAAGATATGTATCGCCAGATGTCATAAAAAGAAGATTTGGAGACTATAAGAAATTCTGTAAAAATTTTTCTGATTACAAGTTGAATTTGATAACTAAGACTGAACTTCTCAACATATCATCTCCAGATAAAGCTAGGAAACCCATAAGCGATAGTCTCCGACATAAATTAATCCATGCCGCCAACAGTCGCTGTGCGCTTTGCGGAAAATCCCCTAAAACAGATGCGTGTATACACCTAGAAATTGATCACATAACTCCCTTTTCAAAAGGCGGTACTAATGAACTTGAAAATTTGAGAGTTCTCTGTAATTTATGCAATCGCGGTAGATCAAATAAATTTTCAGACTAGTCGCTTCAATCCAATTTTCCACCCAACTCGACCAGCCCAATACTGCTCGACATTCACTGCTATCCAACTTGTCGCGTTACCCGACAATCTTAGGTATTCCCGCCCAGTAAGCACAGTAAATCCTAGATAAGAAAAAGCTTATTCCAGAGTATTCATTCATAGGAATTTACCAGTTCCAAAAGCGATTCCACTGCGACCATTATTCTCAATGGATATATTCTAGACACCTAGTTATTAATACTATAACCACATATCCACCTGGTGAGATAGAATGGCACTTACATGCCTGAATTCACTCGCACCTTTATAGGAGTTACTCTTATTACAGTTGCCATAGTGGCAATTGTTCTCTTTTTAAGTGGAGTTGAGTATTTGATGCTGAAATACGGCACTCAAATAATTTTTGTAGGCTTTCTGGGCTTTGTGGGATGGATTGCTTACGGAGCCTATAAAAATAGAAAATAAATCCGTAAAAATTGACAGGCCATTATGAATATAAAATTCCTCCTTACTACCCTGCTCGCACTATTTCTACTAGGATGTTCCGTGAGATATGTGGAACGTGTACCAGGAGTACAACCAGGATATGTTGATCAGCAACTAGGCGAGAACACATATCAAGTAAAAATCGGGGAAGCGTGGCCAAAGGATTGGGCAGATCTTGAGAAATTCGCTATGTATCGAGCCGCAGAAATTACTGAATCAAAGGGCAAGCGTTACTTTACCGTCCTAAACTCAAGCTCTCAGACGAGCACCTATTATATAAGTACGCCCAGCTCCTCCTCTACCTCGGGAACAGCCAGCGTTAGCGGTGGAACCGCCTATGTGAATATGAATACAGTTACCTCACCTTCAGTGACAGCGCCAATCAGCGGCGGCTGGTATATCCTGGACTTCAAAATAATTTCAGATGCCGAAATAGCTGGTACTACGAAAGTAGTGGATGCCCAGCAGATCAAAAAGAATTATGAAATCTTTATCAACAGCAGAAGGTAATCAAGAGCTGTCAGGACTTCGATGCCGCCTTACATGTAGTTATAGTTTTGCTATAGACAACTTTAATGCATCGCATTCGCAGATGTTTATCGAGACCAGAATTACTTTCTTAGATGTCTTTCGATAATCTCGGAATCCAGGCTTGAGCCAAACTGCATTTCATGCACATCAAGCCTTCTACCAAGGTCAATAAATTTCTCATTCAATACATCAATCAATGCATTAACTCGTCCGTCTAAATAAGCTACTTTTCCAGTCATAGTGCCGTATTTTACAAACTTATTTTCATAAGCTTTTCCATTTACAACCTGATCAAGCTCAGCTAATCGCTGATTTAATTGATTAAGTTCAAGCTCGATCGACTTGAATCTATTTTTGCTATGCATCAAAAAATAAATGCAAGCAAAAAGAATGGCAACTAATAGCGCCACAAGTAGAATCATCATTGTTTAATCCTTACAAGACTGAATATATCTCAAGGAGACCAGGAGAAATTAATCACTCCGAAGGGGTGATATCTGCTGAAGCGGAAACCTCCAATAACTTAACTTGGACGGCAGAGCTCTTCGCCTTCTTTGCTGCAGCCTTAGCTATCTTTTTAGATGCCTCTTTAGCCTTTTCACCCTCTTGCACCTCTCTCTTAATAACCTCATTTAACAGAACCGATTTAATGTCATCAGTGTCAATTTTTACATCCGGGGATACGCGACGAAGCTCTCTGCGAATCACATCTAAGACCGGGTCAGTTTGCAGCATAGCGCCAATAAAGAACCGGGATAGAGCCTGTCTTTGAGTGTGATAGTCGCCTAAAGCAGATTTGATCCACCCCTCTTTGCATAGTAAATACAAAGATTCAACATCGTCTTTTGACCTAGTATTAATTGCCGTCATATCCAAAGACACCACCAACTCTTTGTCGATTGGTTTTTCAAAAATAACTTTGTAGACAAACCAAGTGACTCCATTAGTGAGCACCACCCAATCTAGACCCTGATTAGCTGCATAATCGATTGCCTGCTTAATATGCTGTTCTTTTAAGTCAATCCCTATTGCCTTAGCCTCTATCAATATAGCCAGTCGATTATCGAGTTTGATTGCCAGATCACAATAAGTGCCTCTAATTGCAAACTCCGAAGTAACCTCAGAATATTTGTCATACCCAAAGATATCTGAAAGCATGTCCTTAATTAAGGTAACGGTATCAGCCTCGCCAACATCTCGGGATCTTGCGGCAACTAAAAGGGGTTGATATTTTTTTATGCCAGATATAACTCTTTCGCTTATCTTTTTTGGAATAGCGGCCATAGTTGATCCTTTTTAAAGTTATTCCCAGAAAACCGGGGGATTGCTTATACTTTTAACAATTAAATAGTACCCTAATCCATCGTTTAGTTAATATTTGTCAAAAATCTTCGACTCATATGTCGCGTTTCCGGACGCTTAGCTCATATAGCTAGATATAACTCGGGTAATCATCTACTTCATTAAACATCTTTTTAAGTTCTAATTATTAGAATTAATGTGATGAGGAGCTTACATGAATGTGCCTACAAATGGATGGTCAAATAAAAAAGGAACCTCTGATAGAGTGTGTAAATGTGGTTCCTGGTCACAGCATTGGCTGAACTATACAAACCCAAAACTAACTTGGCCATTCCAATGCTCAGTCAATGGTTGTTCCAGTAGAGCTGCTCTAGGCGGGCACGTTATACATAAGGAGGTGCCTGGAGAAAAAATTGTTCCATTATGTAATTCTTGTAATGGATTAACAGTCTCTTTTAACCTAAAAGATAACGTTCAAGTAATTAGCGCAAATGTTACCGATACGTGTGGAAGATAATTAACGAGAGGATCGCTCAATCATGAACTCCCCAAAAGAACTAGACGATGCATGGGAAGAGGGTTATGTAGAAGGATGGAAATCATTCAGACATACCGACCCGTTCATTCCACCTAGACCGCAAAGTCACCCGATGGGCACTAATGATGCAGCACCCTATTATCGAGGTTTAGGCTTTAAAAAGGGTGTGGAAGATGCTCAAATAAGCAGATGATCTTTATTTCAACTGGGAGAGCGTATTCTGCCCAGCCTTAATCTTCTGCCTAGCCCGCTCAGCTTTAATAGCCTGCTGATCACGCTTTACTTGTGCCTGCATAGCTTTAATACGCTGCTGCTCTGGAGTTGGAGGCTTTGGGGCAGTAACTTCAGCAATTTTCATGATTAGACTTGTGATGGGATGCTGATTACGTTTGAGGCGCCAAACTGAGCTTGCAGTATTTTGATTGCGAAATTGACATTGTCAGCAAAGACGATGGTAGTCACTACCGTTCCACTTACCCTGACCGTTGCGCGAAATTGCTTCATGCAGGTATTTAGTCCGCCTGGCAAGCGTCCTTTTAAAGGACGCTTGTTAACCCGGGCCAGGCCAGACCATCAAGAGTGATCTTTGCCTATGCCCTTTTTGACAGTGGGTGACTAAGCTTTAAGCTCGTCAATACGCAGAATTTGCGCTCCCCAACTACGAGCTATAACCTTAGCTTGCTCTGCGTTGGCAGCATAAATGACAGTTGTCACTTGGATGTTATGGATTTTAAGGGTTAATTGATATGTTTTCATATAGATATTTAGGTGTGCTGTTAAACACCCAAATATTTCCTAGATTTCCGGCGGTAAAAATCCAGATTAAGGTCAATGATTACCAAATCACCGGCCAAACCCACTTCTCAATCCCGCGCTCGCAGACTCAATCTGCTGATCTAACTCCCCTGCCTCTACTGCAGTTTTAATAGACTCAAGAGCCTTAATTAAATCCTCACCGGTAGCCACTTCTACGCTAGACATCCCCTTTGCTAGTTCTAGCGTCCAGCTTCCGTACTTCACAGACACACAAACTCTGCCTTCATCGCTCTGAAACCACCAGGGCTTAATCCGCTTAGGTACTTCTACTTGCTTACGTAGCCCCGTTTCGCGATCTTTCACGGTTTTGTATTTCATCACTACAAAGGGTTTGCCATCTAACTGACTTTTGGCTAACTGGATCTGCTCCCATAAGCGGCTAGATAGCTTGTTTCTACGAATCATGATTTGCGGCATATTGCGTGGCTTTTTAACAGCTACAAGTTTTAAGTGACTTAATTGGCTCATTTGATTCTCCTTATTAGTTAATGGGCTCATTAAGTGTGTTTTCGAATTACCTTTTGGACGACCTCTTTGTGGCTTTTCCCACAAATCACCTCATTTTGACCACGAAAAATAGGGGTTTTCTTGTCTCGGACTAAATACTTTTGCGAGTTGCTTGGTTACAAAGTGTGGTCGCAAGAAATAAAAGTAGTTGCGTAGGTGAGTTAGTTGCAAAGGAGTTAAGGGGTTACTGGAGTGGCAAATGAGCAACTCTGACTGGCAACTCGTTTTTGCAACACCTCTTTTGAGGTCTGCAACAAAACTCCTAGCAACAATCTTTTGATCTCTACCCCTTAGCAACCAGCACAACAGGTAACTGGCAACTTCGTGAGAACTCAATCCATTTGAATAAGGAGAACGATATGAGAGAAATCGCAGTTAGAGGCTTTATTAATGAAAAATTCAACACCACATTTGGTAAAGGTTTATTTAGGCGTGCCGTATATAACGGATCAGTGGAACTGCATAAGCCCAATCAGAAATACTTGGTGGATTACTATTCTTACCCTGAGTGGGAATCACAAGCTAAGTCAAATGAGCAAATGACGATTGTTAAGTCGCTTGAGTCATCCAATATTGCTCAGGAGGAAGATTTGCTGTTTTCATGGCTCATTCACTACGATCCCTTAACCAAGTCGAAAGAACGAGTTGATGGCTATAGCGTGTATTCCCCAAATACGAGAGAGTTATTCATCAAAATAGATGATGCGCTTAATCACACGCAAGATGAATGGACCTTAAATGCGCATCCTTGTAGAGCTACAGGCGCCAATAAGCCCGTTTTTGTTGCTACCAATGTGGACTTAAACCTACAGCACTAATTAGCAGCCCTAAAGCAAAACCCCTCAAAAACCGCCTACACTCTTTGATCTTTATTAATCACAGCGTCTCGTATTTAGACGCTAAGCAAATTGCTTACACGCTGGATTTGAGGGGTTAGCTGCAATCTGTCGTCTAAATCCCACAATTCTTCATGAGAGCCAAGGGTTTAAAGGCTAAATACATGCTTAAAAAGCTACCAAAGAAAACAGTACTTTTCTTTAAGTCATTGATTTTAGGAAGGTCTTTTTCACCTAAATTTCGGTCGACCTTTTTCATAAAAGAAAACACACTTAAGCAAGCTTTTTATTTAAATAAGGAACAAGAAAATGGCTCAAGCAAAAACTTTTACAACCACAGAACTTGATCAAGTATTGCGTTATGTCTCCACCAAAAAATATGCTCAGCGCGATCGCGCATTAATTCTTACTAGCTTTTGGTCGGGTATGCGGGTGGGAGAAATCGCCTCACTCAAAATGGGGGATGTGGTCAATGAAGATGGCATCATTAAAAATGAAATTCGTCTAAGTGGGGCGCAGACCAAAGGTGGCCACCCAAGAACAGTTTTCATTCCAGCCAAGTTACAAGCTGAATTACAAAACTATCTTGCTACAAGACATGTCACCATGCCCCATTTACCCTTTTTTCATAGCGCCAATCGTCTGGGATTTTCAGCCAATAGTCTGTGTCAGTGGTTCTTTTGGGTTTACCGTGCTGCCGGCATCTCCGGTGCTAGCAGCCATTCGGGAAGAAGATCGTTTTTAACCTCACTGGCCAACAAAGGGATTGGTGTGCGAATCTTAGCTAGTTTAGCTGGGCATCGCTCCATAGCGGTGACCATGAAGTATCTCGATGCCAACGATGACATGAAAAGAAATGCGGTCGAGCTTATCTAGTTTTCTTTGCCTTTGTTTGTGCCTTTGTTTGTACCTTTTCTATTTCTTTATCTTCCCAATTCACCGTCTTTTGATATTGGGTGTTTAAAGCAGCCCAATCAAATGGCGCCATGGCTACTGGATCACTACAAGGAAATTTTCCTCTTGCCGCGTTCTCAGCAATCTTTTGATATTTGTCTAAGGAGCGATAGGTAATTTTCCCCATCAAGATGCGATCTCCCGCTTCAATGGCGTCTTTTGCCTGGCGAGGCGCACGATGATTAAGCGCTGGCGAATAGCTATCAGAGAGTTTTGCTACTGCCCCCAAGCGCCAATGCTCCATTTGCGGGAAAGCGGCCTTAAACATCAGCAATCCAAACCCTTTGACTAGCGCATGACTGTTAAAGCGCTGTCCTTGTAAGCTTAGTTTTGGTTTGATTTTCTTTGGCGCACTCTCTTGTACGACTTGATTGGCTTGGATCAAGTCTTTGACTTGGGAAAGGCTTAATTTTGCCGATTGATTTAAAGGAATGGATAGTACTAATGCTTTGCCAAAATTGGCATGCTCATGTACATCACTTAAGAGTTGTGAAAATGCTGCCTCGTCTTTTTTCTGAGGTTTTTTACTGCTATCGACTAATGCAATCGCCTGTACCGTTGGCGCCTCATAAGGAACCCCAAAGACAGCATAACCATTACGTTGCCACCAATAGCGAAATACAGTGTTATGCACATCACCCAATAAATCATAGGTAGCGAGCACCTTGGCAAAGTCCGCTGGTAATGATTTTTTGTCCTGCGCAGACAAACCTTTCGTTCTGGCTTTCTTAGCCAGCACATAAGAAGGACTCCAGCGCAGATACTGAAACCACAAGAATTGGGCGTAATGCTCTTGTACATGCCATCCCGGCTTAGCGATATCCGCCGTATCAATTCCCCAATAGCGGTCTATTTCCATAATGTCTACAAATAAGAATGCAAAACAATATTGTAGACAATTAATTGTAGATATCTCTCTATTCTCGGTTTTGTCGATACGGCACCTATCTAGGCAATTTCGCCACCACCGCCAAGTTGACATACTTAAAGGAGAATTACCGTGACTACAATCGAACAAAATCTATCACCTGAGGTATTGGAAAAAGTCAGAGCCTCTTTATTGGTGACTGACAAAGTCAATATCGTCCCTGCTAGGTCAGCCAGTTCCTCAGAATCCATAGATGAGGAAATCAATGTTGACTCATTTTTTGGCACAACCACTAAAGAACAGGCTCAAGAGTTTAGACCCGAAGATGTCTATAAAAAAGATCAAGAGGTTATGCTGGCGCTCAAAGAATGTGATGCCTTAACTGATCAAGCGACAAAATTCCAGGAAGAATTCATTATTCGTGGAAATCAGGCGCTTTATAAGCTACTTTCAGACATCTATTCTTTTGCTCTGAAGGTGCGCTTATCTGAGTATCACCATCACATTATTGTCGCCATGAAATCTGCCTTAAAGGATCGCGATATTAAAGTGCAAGAAAATACCTCGGAAACGATGATTATTGTCAAATACATTGTTGGCGGTGATCGTAAGCGAGCATCCAATTACGCACGCATATTAGAGGTTGCCACCAAAGAAAACCTGGCTGCCAAAGATTTGGTTGATTACATTGCTCGCCGCGGTGGCATCGGTCAAATCCACACCACAGAGCAAGAAAACGCTGCCAAACAATTAGGCGAAAAATCTCAAGAAAAACGTCTTGGCGTCTTTCGCGAAATGCTCATTTGCCGCGAGTGGGAGAGTAAGACAGATCTTGCCTTTGCAGAAAAGGCCCATTTGCACTCCGATGAAGAGGATTGCAAGCGGGCTGATTTTGTCTTCTTTATGGCGCGTTATGACCGCTCTAAGGGAGTCTACAAAATCTTGCATGCGCATAATTTTGGTCAAAAGTTTGAAAACCAAATGATTCGCTTTATGACTAAGGGTGTCAAAGCCAATCTAGAAACCCTTGAGACGAACTTGCGCAACTACTGTCAGAAGCTAATTGATGCTCAAAAGGTTCCTGAAGTGATTGCCAATATCTGGCGTAAAGGTCGCTTGCAATTGCCTACCAAGCAAGCAGTCAATCCTCCAGACATCGCCTAAAGCCAGTGAAAAAGTACAGCCACTATTAGTGGCTGTACATACCAACTAATTTAAAAAATGAGGAATATCACATGAAAACCTTAACCGCTTATAGAGTTTCCGCATCGCTGATTGAAGAAAAAATCTTCTCTAAAGTCTTTTATATTGATGAATCGAATTATCTTGATTCTGACGAAGTTGAGGATGCAGTTATAGAGATGGCTACTCAATCCTGGTTAGAGCATGAAAGCAATTGGGAGCTTGAGTGCTGCCACTCCATAGATAGCGTTGATTTTTATGAAGTGGTCAAAGCGTAGTTAAGCCAACTTTGCCGCCGCCATCATCGGGGTTAGCTTGGAGTAATGCCGCTCAATCATCAAAGTAGAAGTGCCCATTTGCCTAGCTAAGGTGTGAATATCCACTCCTTCAGCTAGCGCAAAAGTGGCGTATGTATGGCGTAGGCTATACATACTTCGATTACGCCCTGCTACGTCTTTGAGTAAATTGCAGTCTCTTAACAACCGCTCAAAAGTCCCATTAAGACTATAGGGTTGGGAGCCATCTTCCATGACAAAGATCTTGCGGTTATAGCCAGAACTCAATAACCCTGCTAGATCTTCAAATGGCAAGCCCTGAAATGCTATTAGTCGGTTAAGAGTTTCAATAACAGCATGCTTAGCTATTAAGTATCTTGGTCCTGTTTTACCAGATACCCAAATCTTCAAATATCGTTGGC
>JACCDY010348743.1_pt1 | contig 41663 bp, 60 predicted proteins | sample 7446391 | NCBI WGS metagenome assembly JACCDY01 (sample SAMN15323451, study PRJNA562643) | freshwater metagenome | isolation source: river surface water | place: USA:Blue River Watershed | collected 2017-08-18
CAATGGCTCAAGGCATAGTGCTACTTTTGATACGCCAATTGAGGCGAAAGAATGGGCTGCTCGTGAGATCATCCGACTAAAAGATGAAGCAAAAAGAATTGAATCTGGCGAATTACCAAATCACACATTAAAAGAATTATGTGAATTATATTGCCATAAGGTATCAAAACATAAAAAAGGCTATGAAAGCGAATATTTACGCATACATAGCTTTTTAAATAATTACCCTAAGTTATCTATTAAAAATTTATCTGATATATCAATCAAGGATTTAATTGCTTGGCGTAATGATCGTCTTAAAACAGTTGAGCCAAGTACCGTAAAGCGCGAAATCACCCTACTCTCTGCTATTTTCAGTTATGCAGTTAAAGAACTGCTTTGGCTTGAAGTCAATCCATTCTCTAAAGTCACTCGCCCAAAATCAGCCCCACCAAGAAACAGACGCATAAGCCAAGATGAAATAAATAAAATACTAGAACAATGTGATTACACAGTGGGTCAAAAGCCTACAACACAAAGACACCTTGTCGCATGGTGTTTTTTGTTTGCCATTGAAACAGCCATGAGAGCCAGCGAGATATTAGGCATGACATGGGATAATGTTTATCCTGATTACGTCACATTGCCTGACACGAAAAACGGCACAAAACGCCATGTGCCGTTACTTGATAGTGCAATTGCCTTACTTGAATTAGCAAAGGGTATTGATGATATAAAGGTCACGTCTTTATCAAGTGACAGTCTAAAAAATATATTTAAACGTGTTTTAGCTTCGACAGGTATTGAAGATTTACACTTTCACGATACGCGGCACGAAGCCTGTACGCGATTAGCGCAATTATTGGATGTTAAAGACTTGAGCAAAGTCACTGGCCATAAAGATATCGGCATCTTGATTAATACCTATTACAATCCTACAGCCAGCGAAATCGCTCAAAAGATGCGAAAAAATAGTTTTTGACTTAGCATGTATTTGTATCAACTACCAACCTTTCCCATCTAAAAACGTCGCTACATTACTAGCTACAGGTGCGTATCCTGTCGCGTTTAAATGTACAGTATCAGACATCAAAGAAGCAGGTATCGTACCATTTGCTTCTGTAGCCAAAATCGAACGTATATCTAACGAGTTATTTGGATATGCCGCTAAAATCGCGTTATTTAGAGCTATAATTGCATCATAATTTGCGCTGCCAATTGGCTCGGTTGTTGCGTTTAACACGGTCATTATCAGATAGCGCGAGTGCGACAAATTAGCCACTGCACTAGCCAATGCTGACAATACGTCAGTCTGCATAGTTGGTGAGCCGACATTATTACGACCAAACCAAAAAACGCAAGTAACGTGCTTACCAAGCGTTTCATCTGCCAAAACACGAGTTAAAATCTGTTGTGCTGTCTCACCGCCAATACCACCATTGTAATATGGGCGATATGGGGATGTTTTTGCTAAAACAGTCGGATAATCTGACGTGCCCGCAACGGCACCAGTACCAGCAGTTAAAGAGTCACCCCAACACGCTACCATGTTGCTTGGCAACTCGGTAACTGTTGCACCAACATCTTGAAGCACTTGCACAGACGCATAGGCAAGCTCGTGAAATTCGCCACTGCTTGACACCGAGCCAGTTACTTCGCTGCAAATTTCTAGCGTGTTTGTTGTCGACAGTGAGATACTTGCAGACGTTGCGCGACTTGACAAATAAGACCCTGCTTGTTTGCCCGTACCGTCAGTTGTTGTGTTTACATCTTGCCCAATAATGCCTTGTGCCCTGATACTGTTTAGTCCATTGCTAGATATTGCAATATCTACTGTTGCGCTAAATGATTGATGTGTTGCAATCGGGAACACTTGACCAACAACAACATTGTTTAGTCGTATTGTTGTTTTTTTACCAGCAACCGATGGCGTGTAATAATTAACACAAAAAGATACTCTCAAAATGCAGTTTTTGGGGATTTTAGATTGCGGAATACTAAAAACACCAAGCTGCTGAAAAGTTGACCCTTGTTTGCACCATTTCTTCATGGGCGCGCAAATGGTTTGTTGAAACGGCAGAATGACTGGTGCATCTAAAAAACCCATATTCCTATCCTCAGCTAATTGTTAATTCAGGTTGTGCTGTTACTGCACCGCTACTGTTGCGCGTAACTGCTGACTGTGTGATTGTTTTTACTGGATCACTGTCATAAGTGATTGTGTACGCATCAATTGCATTAAATGTTGTATTGATTGTTGTTGCTATGAACGTACCAGTTGTGCCGTCAGGCCATTTTACTGATGCCGTTGTCACCACATTGTTAGTGTTTCGAGTTGCTGATAAGACCGTATAAGCTTCTGATAGTGCCCATGTTTTTAACTGCGCCGCGACAAATGTGTTGTATGTGTTGGTTGTGTTGGTTTCGCTAGTTGCAGCAGCACTAGCACTAGATGCGGCTTGTTGCGCAGCAGCAACTGTCTGCTCAGCAAGCGCAATAAACTCTGGCGTGACATCTCCGCTCAAGCCTTTGATATTTGTCGCATCGGCAATATTAGATACAAGCCCTGACGAACCCAAATATTTATTAATAATTCCACTTGGCTTTGTGCCCGTGCCGCCAACCAAGTCAGCGATTTTTTGTACAACCTTGTCCGCGCCATCAGCGACATTAACTAATAATAATGTCCACCCATTTGCTGAATAATTATTTTCGACATTAAGCTCTTTTGAAACACCGCCCTGCTCTACAATAATTTTTTGCATTATGGCTCTGCTCCCCATAAGCTAATAAAATCACCATAAACAAACGGGATTTTAATGCTGTTAATGTCAGTTAATGTCAGTTCGTGAAAATAGAGAGGATGATCTTCATTTGCTGTTGATAAATTTTGTAAGACTTCATGCGAAAGGCTTGCTGTAAAATGATAATCATCAGGCGCATCAATAACCCAATCAGTCATTTTCGTTTTGTCTGAATTGCGATAAATAGCACCGCTCATTGTGTAGTCTGACAAATCAATAAGCGTATCATCATCGTTTTTAATGGAAAAAGAGATAATTCCAGTATCAACACCTTTCCTAATTAAAACATCAAGGCGTTGGCCAACAAGATTTAATTGAGCCATATCACACCTTTATAGTTTAATAATTGCTAAGCGCGCCAAGTTGCGAGGACGTGTTTCTGTACCGCCCGTTAGCGTTGTATTTGATGTGTGATCAGTTACACTGAGTCCGCCAGCTATGCCAGCCCCAGTATTACTAGACGTATCCTCATGATTTATTTCATGGTCGTGAGATTTAAAATCGTCAGCTTGGAAGCTACCTAATGCACGTCCACTGTCAACACCGCGTCCATTATCCCAACCGCGTGCAAACTCGCCACGCATATCAAATAATGGCATGCGTTTATTGGCTGCAAAGTCAGCCACCGCACTTGCACCACGAGTTGTATTTGAGCCGCTGCTATCCTGAATAATTAAAACTGAGTTGCTGTAATTATTCCAAAGATGTGCAAACAAGGCCGCTGTGTCTGCATTAGCGCGTGTTGTTGCGCCTGATGCTGCACTGCCAATTGTTCCGCCGTTTTCCTCAACCCAGTCGTAAGGCGCAGTGCTTCCTGTGTGAAATTTTGTGCTGCCAACTGGTTCTCCCACACGCGCCCAATAAGATGCCGATGTGGATGGGGTATTGTTTAAATTTGACGCTTGAATTGACTGATATAAACGACCATCGTCACCAATACAGATTGAGTTTTTGGCGTAAGTTTCTCCATTATTCCAATCCGCAACACCGCGAGCGGTTAAATAACGCACACCATTTGCTAAAAAGTTTAATAACCAGTTAAATTTTTGGCGGCTTGGCGGTGTTGTAGTTAGTGGCCACCCTGCCTGTATATCACTATCACTTGGCTGTGAAGATTTGTCGCCTGTTTCTGCCCAAGGCGGAATAATAACTGGACGTGTTAAAGCCATAATAACCTCTTGTTAAATTTGTTCTGCAAAAATGCCGCCAATGCTAGGGTCACCTTCTTCACCAAAACCTAATGCGCCCGTCTGATCTTCAAAGCCAAAATAACCACTTGGGTTATAAGATGCGCCCTCAATCAATCTAACCCCTGCGGGCTTCGGCAAAATACCTGATCGAATCAAAGCCTTTTCGTTAAATGTCAATTCTCTAGCAACATCGTAATAAACAGCCATGCCGCCAAAATCCTGCACCACCGCAACACCATCCCCCAGTAAAAAATCAAGAGACGATATAAGGCTATCAATCGTTCCATCCGTTGAATTTCTAGCAATTTTTGCTTTGATTGCAAAAAGATATTCGGGGTCTTGTAGTGTGGTTGTGTTTTGGAATGGCTCTGATTGCTCTCTAAATCTTGCGCCAATACTAGGACTGCTTTCTTCGCCAAATCCCAAACTATTAGGCGTATCATCAAAACCAAAAAAACGAAATTCAATATTGTCTTTAAGTTCTCGACTTTGACCAACCCATTCACCAACAGCGTCAAGCTGTTTGCCATGGGCTTGGTCTAGTTCATATTTATTAATAATATCTAACGCAATATTTTGACCATCAACCAAAGGTGATAACAAGCCCGTTAGCAAAGCTAAAAAATTAGACTTGTCTTGGTTTTGGCTTGGTATCAAATCAAGATATTGCTGAATATCGGTCATCATGTAATCTCGATATCGTCAATGGTGCAGATTGAAACCTCATTAAATGCGATTGCTACATCACTAGATGCAGGCGTTCCGCCATCAATACACATTGTCAGACTGTCGATTTTGTAGGTTTTTGCAAGTGCGCTATTGTTTAATTTTGCTTGCGTGTAAACAGCATCATACTCGACATCATTGCCGATTAAATTATCATTAATTAAATCAGCAATACCTTGTTTTATTTCGTCAGCAACGGTTGATGAATAACCTGATTTAATTGTGATGCTCAAATAAACTTTGATGAGTTGTGGGTCTGGTCTAAAAAAGTCAATCAATACAATAGAGCCATTTGCACGTGTTACGGTTTTATTTACATCGCCGTAAGTGCCTGTGCCGCTTGCTTTTTTGGTTGCAATCGCTATAGCAATTTCGTCACTGTCACCACCCTCAACAACCGCACTAATTGAGTGTGAAGGAATGCCATCGCCGTTTGTTGTATCGGTATCGTTTTCATAAACTACAACACGAGTTACACCGTCTAAATTAGCGATAGTCCCCTCGATTGAATCAAGTACAAACTCTGCAGCTAAGGCAGTTGATTTTTGTTGTCTGCGTCTTAAATCTGCATCCGTTTCCACAGGGGCACCAACTGAAGCAGCATCAGGATTATTTACGGTTTGCCAGCCGCGCGTTGGTGTAATAATTGTTGTGATGGTATCAGCCAAAGCAACTACTGCACCTTGTGTTGTGCAGGTTGCGGTTACTGTGATTGTGCCACTATTTGGAATAACCACGGATTCAGGCAACGTCCATTTATAAACACCGTCACCGACTTGGCCATTAATAATCGTTGTCCCTTCTTGACCAACAATAACTACATCAACAGAGCTATAAGAAGCGGATTGTCTTTGTATGCCGTTTAGCTTTACATTGTTTGATAATGCTGTGCCTTGGCTGGTGCTTGGGCTGTAGCTATTAAAAACGGCAACCAATGTATTATCGTAATCCTGAAAAGCCTTGCATAAAACACCAATTAATTGCCCATCTTGGCTATCGTTTTCTAAATAAATATCATTGCCAAAAATGCCGCGATAGACTTCTTTTAACCAATTAACTTTGGTTTCGTAGTCGGTTATTGTGATGCCATTTGCATCAATAACTGGAGCAATCGGTGTTAATGTTGTCATAGTGTTTGATTAACCGTGGCTTGGCCATAAATCGTGTTAACTGTTGCAGTAAATGTATATTCGCGTGTATTTTCATTTGTCACAGACGAAAAATTCACTATTTCACTTACGCCTTGTGTCTCTAAAATACGCTGTCTAATTAAAATGTCTTTGCTTGATGTATATTTGCCAAGTATTTGATCTTGGGGTAGGCCATCACTGGTATCAGCAAACCACTCGCCTTTTAAGAGTGTTAAGCGCGTTTTAATGGCTTGAGCAACTGCTTCAGGCGTATCAACCAAAAAGTCTTGGCCAGTACCAACAACATAATCACCGTTTGCATCTTGTTTTCTATATTTCAATTTGGCACACCGCTATTACTGCTACCAGATGTTACGCCGCTATGTGTATGAGTATCATCGACACGCTTGTTGTTAATGTATAAGCCGTTAGGGGCAAGAATATCTATTCGTTTAGATATTGGATTAAGTGCAATTTTGGTTAATCCATCATTAGCTCTAAGTTCTGTGGACGTGGTACTGAGATTGTTTATTTTTTCAGGCTTAGAACGAAAACCGACAAAACACATACCGTCACTTAAATCATGTGATCTTGAGCTAATTGGCATTTGTATGCCGCCTGATTGCCACCAGCTATCAATGCAGCGATCAGCAAACACAACTAAACATTCATCGCCCTTAGCAACAGGAAATGTTAAAGCGCAACCTCCGCCACTTGGAAAATATACAGGCACATCAAGCAACAAGGGTAAATTAGCCGTAGTCCATTGGCCTTGTTCGTTTTGAATCATCGCCTTGATAGCAGGTTGAACCGTTGCTGTTTGTAATTCAGCATTAAAAACTTCAATAATGCCTACACACGATGTCCACAACTCACGCGCCATCGCATCAAAAGCAACCCTAAGTAATTCTTCTGGATCATTAAATCGTTCACGTGAATCAATAGTCATTTAGTTTCCAATGCTTGAAGCAGTTGCATTAATTGCAGGGCCTTGTAATGGTGCTGTGCCATTTACCGAAATGCAAATAACATTTGATTCCCATGTATTTCCGCGCGTATCTCCCACGTTTTCAATACTGATAATTTTGTAATTACCATCATTATCTAAGCTAGGGAAATAGTTAACCGCACCATAAGCCACACTAATCACCGCTTCTTGAATACTGGCATTATCTAATTTGATTTGACCGCCAAACTTAAGCATTGGGTTGATTAGACACTTAAGTTCAATACCGTCGATCGTTTGTTGTGGTAATCCAATAAGGCCAGTTTGTGCAGTAATTACAATAGCCTCGCCCTCGATCGGCTGACTGATTCTAATCATGTCTAATTGGTTGTTATTAAAGAGCCATCGGCAATCTGTATCTTGTGCGACTTGGCGCATGGTATTTCTGGTCATGCCAAAAAACACTTGACCGCGAGGCATTTGCGTCCCTTCATCTAAAGCAGGAATATAGCCTTGATTGATGCCGTAAGGTTTAAATGATTCAAGGCAAGCGTCGATCACATCGCGCTTTTTTGCACCTGCCGCGATAGATTTATTGATAACCGCATAGTTGTAGGCGTTATCACCATCAGCGGCGACAATCTCTAAAAAAGTATCAGTTGCGCTTTCACGACCTGAGCGTTTTTGGCGCATTTGACCAGAAAATATCAAACCGAAATTATCTTCATAGCCGACTTGTAATTGTATGCGCGTAAACTCTTTTTGTACTTTGTTGATGGTATCGCGTGATACGTTATAAATACGAATGACAGCCCATGCAGGAGTTTGGCTTTCTGCTCGATGCGTTTGGAATTTAACGCGAAATTCGGACAAGTCTAGGCCATTGCCTAATTCGTCTGTTAATAACAATTGTACTTTTCTTAGGTATTGAGTTGTCATAATGTATAAAAATACAACTTGCTATCTGTGCCTAGATTGCTAAATGTTGGCAAATCGTCTGCACTATCTGTATTGCTACACACAAACAAACTACCGCCAATCCCCAAATACTCATATTGACCCAATAAATCAGTACCAGTCACCAAAGGGATACCACAAACCAAAGATGCTTTATTGCCTGTTAAAATATCAAGCACCCAAGTATCTGACGCATCATTCCACCACACTTTAAAATAATACTGCTTGCCGACCAGTGTTATCAAAAACAACTGAGGCGTTGCGGTTAGTGGAATCTCAAACATTATTGACTTACCTTTCCACCATTGTTAATAATCATTTGACGTAATTTCGCCATAGTGTCGGGGGCGGCAGGCAACGGATTCTTGTTTCCAGTATTTTGTGTAGAGCCTGTTACTTGTGGTGTTTTTTGATTAGTAATTTCTATTTTTGATGTTGACGTCTTTACAACAATAATTTGTTTAAACCCAACAACAATATCTAATATTTCGCTAGTTTTTCTATCTGTTGACGTTGCAAGGCTTTTAATTAGCATATTTTTATAAGCGCGTTTACCTGTTACTACATCAAACGGTACACGAGAGGCTTGGAGTTTTAATAAATAAGCGTAAGCATCGGCAATATCATTAATAACTACACTGCCTTTTTTTCTTTCGTTTGTGTCTTTGCTATTTGACCAACCCACACGCATAGTCAATTCAGCCTGATTTTTGTAAGCATGGTCAGTTATTGGCGTACCTTGCTCAATTGGATGCTCTGTAATTGTTAGGCTGTCGCTGTGTGTTTCCTCGGTAGTCACATCAGGAAATATCCCCGAAATTATACGGCCACTTGAAACGTCAATAACTGATAAGGTATCGCCCACAACTTGCATTATTTCCACCTACTGAAATAGTTACGCATTACGCCATGTGTGCTATTTGCCACTGCATTTGCTGTGTCCTGTGCCACACCGCTTGGTGACACAGAATTAACAGTAATATTGTTTTGTAAATGTACAGTCATGGCTTTGTTGTTAGTTGTTTGAGCAGCTTGTAGCATCATGTCCGTAGAATATGGGTTGCCTGCGTTTTCAATTCGTGTGATTTGTTGCATCAGTGCTGCGCGTGTTGCTGGGTCCTGAAGATTTAACGGCTGATTAGGTGATACGCCCAATGCCTTGGCCACCATTGCAGAATATCCAGCGGTATTGTTTTCGCTTGGTGGTGCCCATTTATTAATAATCTCAGCAACCGTGTCTAAACCGTTTTTGCCATAATTGGTTAATAGTGCTGACATAGCAGCAAGGCCACCCTCAGCATTGGGGAATATCGCAAAACGACCATCTGAGCCAGTTGCGCCCATACTTTTGGCAAAATCACCATAATTAATATTGCCCGGATTATTATTTCTAATCCCTCTTGCTGTTCCTGTCGAGCTAGTGGGTCTTGCAATCGTTTGGGGGATAACCGTGCTTGATTGTGTAGCCTGCTTGGCTTCATCAACACCTAAAAACGCTAATACATTTGCTATTCCCTTGCCAATAGATTCACCTAATTTCGTGCCTTCAATTGCGTTGTTGTAGAGCATTGAGCCAAGGCCATACCCTGCCAATCCTGCACCACCAATTAGCCCACCTTTACCAAGAATACCCATCAAACCTAAACTTCTAGCACTAGCCACGCCAATCGCTGCACTTACCTTGCCCATGCTTGCCAACATCCCAAACAGCCACTTACCGCCAACATAAAGCAATAACAGGTTTAATGCGCCTTGCCATTCGCCTGTCGCGCTTGTTAGTCCATTAATACCATTTAGTAAGGGCGATAAAAACTCGACTGTATCGGCTGCAAACCCTGCAACTTTAACAAGTGCTATAGCCAAATTAGCCATTGCATTAGCAAAATTGGTGATACCTGTGACGATTTGATCGCTGTGGTTAACGATGTAATCAATTAGCTTATTAATACCGCTTTGCTGGTCATTTGCGACATTGCCCGCTATTTTTTTACCTATGAGGTCAAAAACAGTGGTTAATCCGTTCATTTGCGTTTTAAACGCATTGGCATTTTTGGCGGCTTGATCGCTATCTATCCCGATGGCTGCTGCATATTTTTGGTATTGCTCGGCATACTTGCCTAAATCACCGCGACGCATAGCAAGCAATGTTTTTTCATCAATCTGCAAAGCGTTAGCAAATGCTATAGCGTTAGCCATAGGCATATCAGATAAAGCCTTGCTTAAATCAATTAAAACATCACCAGTTTGGCGAAGTTTTCCGCTTGAGTCTTTTGTCGCAACACCTAAACGATTGATGACATCTAATGCCCCTGGTGCGCGTCTAATAAACTGTGATAATCCTTCAAGTGAGCCGATAAAGTCCGCATTAGTTTGTTTGCCAATAAAATCTAATTCTTGGAGTTTATCGACAGATGTATTTGTGCGTAGGCTAGTAAAATACAGGTTATTTAAGTCATTGGTCATCTTAATAATGCCAATACCTACCGCTAACGCTGCGTATTGAATGGTTCGAGCATAAGCTAACAAGCCCTCAATTTGAGCCTTATTATTAGCTAATTGCTCTTTATGATGCTTTTCGTTTTCTTCACGCTGACGTTTATTGCGCTGTTCTCGTTCTTGCTCTATTTTGCGCTTAGCTTCTTCCTGTTTGCGCTCTTCGCGCGCTAATTCAATCTTGCTTTTTGTTTGCGACTTGGCTGACTTGTCGGCTTCTTTGGCCGCTTCTTGGTTGGCTTTATTGGCTCTTGATGCTGACGACTCGGTATCATCAGCAGCTCGTTTAGCAGCCTCGCCCAAATCATGTACACTTTGCTCAACATTATCGACAGACACGGTAAATGCGCGTTCACTTGCCGCATCCACCTTAAACCCTAAAGAAATTAAAAATTCTTTTAGGGTGTTAACGTCTGACATTATCTTCTTCCGATTTGTTGGCTAAATATTGGTTGTAAGCGGCTGCATCAAGCGCATCATTCATTAATGCAACATCATACAAATCAAGCGTGCCGTCTTTTAAAGATTCATATTTGCACATACCCTTGGTTGATGGTCTCAATAACCAATCAAGACCATCAGGCAGCGACACCAAGCCTGTTAACTGTTGGCCACTACCGCTTGGGATTGTGAGTGGCCTGTGGAAAAATAATTACCAAGATTTTGTTTGATTACTTTGATAACAATCTCAATTAGAGCAGATAACTCTGTATCTCCAAACATCAACGCATTATTAACCCACATCGCCTGCCAAGTATCGCCAACTTTGCGCTTAGCAACCTTTAGGCATAAACTAATCACATACTCAACATCATCCTTAGGCATGGATGCCATAGCATCTAAAGCAGGCTCAAGAATAAAAGCAATATCATTTAACGAATCAAGTGATAGTTCACTTTTTTCATCTGCTGCCTTTTTTAAGTCAATTCCCACTTTTAAAGCCGATGGCAAGGCTGGCAGGATTTTAGGGATTAATGGGGCAACTTTACGCGCTAAATGCAACTGGTCAAACGCATTTAGCTTTTCAGTTCTGTAGGTGTGTTCACCAATCTGAAACTCTTGCATTAGTAAACCCCTGCAATGCTGTCGATTTTTCCTGCATCAAATTGCCATTCGACAATATCACCGTCTTTTTTGAAGTTGAAATCAGGCATTTTTTTGAAGGCTACTTCACGACAAGTATGTAATTCTGCATTGGCAGAGTTGGTAATAACAATTACATTTTTGCCGTGCAAACGTGAATTAGCCGTTTGTATGTTATACAAAGCAACTAATAAAGCATTTGTCGGTGATGTTTTTAACAGACGCACGGTGACAGTACCGTGTTTTGCTTTATGTAATGAGTGCATGACTTCACCGTCTGCACCAGCCATCATTGTATTCACGTCTTCAGCACGAGATACAGTAATCCCCTCATCAGCAGAGGCTGAGCCATAGCCCATGTTTGGGATAGTTCCTGCAATGCCCGTTAAGGTAGCAGAAACATTTTGAAAGCTATAAGTTCCCATTATTTAACTCCTTAACGGTTTACATTGATAATAACGTTTGATTTATGCACTGCACCTGCCAACTTAATCGCAATTTGACGAGTTGGCACAATACGTTGTTCACGGTCGCTTTGGGCTTGGTCGTCAGCAGGAGGGCAATAAACGTAATAGCCTTTGGTTAGTGTGTCGCCTGTTTTTAATGCGCCAAATGAAGGGCCGCTCCACTCGCCTGCTGCGATCAAGCCATTATTAACCGCACGATCTAATGAGCGTTCATCAGCTAAAACAAATTGTGTAAAACCTGCGTCCGTTTGTGGGATTTTTGGCTGACCACTGGCATACAATAAATTGTATTCTTCAGTCTGCATATCATTTTGCAGCCAATCTAAACCGTGACGCTCATCAATATACATCCCACTACACATCACGCCTTCTTGAATGATGTTGGTGTTATTTTGATATTTAACAAAAACATTGATCTTTTTGGCTTTTAATGTAGCTGCTTGGCTTGAACGCAAATTTTCAGCGGTAACAGTTGGCTCTTGCTTAAACTTGACGGTTAATGTGCTGTTTTGGGCGGTAAAATCAACAGTAGCGATACGGCCTAAAATAGACATTGCCGCGTGATTATTGGTCGATGAATATTGAGTTAATGTACGACTGTATGCTGCTTGATTTAACAAATAACCAATATCTGTTGTGCTTGCTGAATCAAGCGCACCAGTTGTAATAATGGTTGATGCAAAAATACGAGACGGTACAGCTGCTTCAATAAAATCAGCAACATCGGTAATATCATCGTTTGATAAGTTATTATCAGCGACATAAACACCGTACCAGTCATTACTCAAGTCTGCCAAATCAGTGATGCAATCTAAAATAGATTCGGCTGCTACGCCATTAACAGGGGTTAACGCCTGACCTGTACGCAAACCTAATAAACTAGAAATATCCGTACCACTGCCACCCGACAATGTTGCACCTGATACACTAATATTTGTACCTGATTTAGCAAGGGTTAACGAGTTGCCACCTGTGCCACTAGCAGCCGATTGCAAATAAAGCACACTACCACTAACCACATACAAGAATTTAACTAACTGCGTATCAGAAGATGCAGACAATAATGTTTTAAGTGATGCCAGTGTCACCGACAAACTACCACCAATCTGAACCTGATTGCTGCTTGGTGTACCACTCACAAATGTAATAGCCGTGCCGTTTAATGTGATCGTATCATTATTAGAAGGCTGTCCTGCAAAAGTGATTGCGCCTGTGGCTGTAGGGGCGGCGGCATAAGCTAATTTAGAGCTAGTACCTGTTGTACCTGACTTCACCACAAAACGAGAATAAGCAGCATCCCAAACCACAGTAGAGCCTGATGACTTGGCATCTAATGCAGTTTCAACAATAGAAGCAACGCCATTTAAATTAGTAACAGCCGATAAGTCCATGCCAGTTAATGAGATTGGAATATCATCAACTTTGATAAACATTGAGCCGCTAGACACAGCGGTAAAATTGGCAATAGCTTGTTGCGTAGAAGTTAACACTGCGCCACGCATAGAAGCTGCTGTAGCAGTTTTCGCCCAACGAGCCACATAACAAAATAAAGGCTGTGGTGATTGGCCAAAAAACGGCACTGCGGCCAAATATTCTTCGGAGTCAGTACCAAAATCGGTAGCAATATCGGTAATGCCCGAGTAATAACGCAAGCGTTCTGATGTGTCGATAACGTCAGATGAACCAACAATTATCATTGCACCAAAATTGCGAACAGCCGCCGCTAAGGGCGACATAATAACTTGTACGTTACTAACGTCTGAAATCGGTAAACCTGTAGTCATAATATCCCCTTAGTCGGTGACTATTTCATTTTCGTTTGTGCCTAACACATTAAGCACGGAATAAGTACGTTTTGTTTTACGATTTAAGGCAATCAACACATCAAATCGTCTAACCCAAACTTGATTTATAAATTCTGGTACCGAAATTACTTGGCCTACACCAACCAAGCCAAAACCTTTTTTTCGTAACTCGGTCATATTCTGAGGGATACCTAAACCATCTCTCAACAAAGAGGCTTTTTGCTCTCCATTTTCGCCGTAAAATGTACACAACACGCTTAATCGCTCATGTCTTACATTTTCATCATAACCACCACTTACACTGTCTTCATGCGTAATAGATGGCGAATCATCAGGCTCAATTGAGTGAACATAAAACGCCACCCAGTTAGTGTGTGGCTCTGGCATTTTTGGAGTAACTGGTTGATATTTACGTCTTACAAGACTACCCTCAATCCCTGTAATTCCTGAAATTGCCTCTTGCAAAACATCAGTTAATTGCTTGTCGTAATCCGCTTGATCCGTGTTTATGGGCGATAAATAACTGCCTGTGGCTGAGGTATTATTCATCTAACCCCCGCAAATGGCACAATTTCACAAGTGGCAGCAACAAAACCTTTGCCTACATGCGAATAATCATTAACCAAAATTACGTTGTATCTATTCTTTTTCCATTCAACCACATCGGCATCAAAACCGTCTTTGCCGTCTTTAAGTTGTGTTTTGGTGTGAATAGTGATTGTGCCAGTTACAAAAGAGCCATCGGGTTTTCTGGTAATTTTGTCGCCACTGTCGCTAGTAATCACCCCAATACAACGCTTTTTTTGCTCTGTATTGCTAGCCTCACCATGCTCATCGACTATTTGCTCTCTGATGAGACGATAAAACACATTATTAAAATCGGGGTCTTCTAAAACATCAGACATATCAAGTAAGGCCACTTTTAACTCCTAATTACATAGGTTATCGAATTTCTTAAACCACCAGTATCATTTAATGGTTTTGTGCCTGTACGACCACGACTCAATCTATTTCTAATTGTTGATGGCGAAAGTGGAATAAATGGCCCATTCAATATTTTGTTCTTTGCACCATTTTGTCCTGACATTCCTGCCTCGTGTAAATTTTTATCGACACTACCAAAATCACCTTTTAATGCCGCCTCAGCCGCTTTCCCTAAAAATTTAGTTATCTCTGTTTGATTGTCTTGTATTCCTTCTTCCAAAAATGGACGTGGTGGAATATGGACAGTATGGGCAGGGACGATATGATCTGTAGCAAAATTACTTTGTGATTTTTTAACAAATTGTCCGTTATTTAATAAATTACCTTCATCATCGAGTTCACGATAAATTGTGGCTTGATGTTCTGGTACCTGAATTGTGCCACCGTAAGTATGAATGTATCCAAGCTCTGCATTGGTTATGGGTGAATTATCATCACGCTCTGTTGTTGATGCAGGAATCCCAACTAAAACACGCTTTTTTACCAATTCTTTCAAGGCTGTTTTTAGATCGGCCATGCGGTCATTAGTAATTGTTAAGCCTGTCATATCTGTACGCCGCCTGCTCCAAACCATTGCGCCATTTGATACAAGCGAATACCGTAACTGGTTGCGTTCCAATACCCTGCATTTTCAATACTGACAGCAGCCGTATCATAAGATGCTGATAACTTATCAGCCGTTTTCGATGTTTGCTGTCCAACCACTTTACCAGCCACACCACCAGCATCAGCCGTCCGTTTTTCGCGTTCAGCTAAAGCAAGATGATGAGCTACAAATAATTGTGTGGCCTCCTCAAGCATATCCGACCATCTATCAGCATTAAGCAATTTTGTTGCCATGCCTCCATAAAAGTTTAATTGACCGTCGGTATAGATCGACGTGTCGCTAAACTCAGGAAAAGATGATCGGAACGCTGAGTTGTCCATTATTTTTCAGCCTTTTTACTAGCCTTTTCAAAATCAGCCTTTTCTTTCAAAAAGACCTCCTTCGCTGCCACTAATTCAGCTTTTTCAGCTTCAAGTTGCTCACGCTCTGCATCTAAAGCTTCCTTCGCTGCCACTAATTCAGCATGGATATGCTGAATTTCTGCAAGAGCCGCTTGATCGACATCAGCAACATAAGGCTCGGAATGGATTTTGGTGTACCAGTGTTCAGCGTCTTTTTCAGACACCTCATGCGCACCAACACCAAATTTCTGATCTGAGCCATCATCACGAACTAGGCGAAACGGCGTTTTTACTAAAATCTTAGGCATGATTAAATACCGTCCGCATAAGCAATAGTTTCAGGATAAACAAACTCTAATTGACCTAAACGGCCATAATAAGTTGTTAATTGACGAATGCCACGATATTCGAGCGGAGTACGTTGCAGTGGTACCATTGGGAAGCGCACAAAGCGTTTTTCGTTGGTGTATGCCACCATACGATCAACACCACCTGCACCACGACCACTCAACCACTTAACAGGCTGAATATCTAAGGGCACATTGTTTTTAGCGGTACAGATGTTGTTTAACTTCACGTACTCTAAAATAGACATATTGCCCGCATTAGATACTTTTTGGCTAACCAAATAACCAAATTTCAAGGGAGGCAATAAGAGCTTTTTAGGCACAACCGCATAACCACTATTCGCCCATGCACGATTCAAGATAGTATTGATGTCAGCAAGGATTTCATCGGCTGTTTTGCTAGACCACAATGGACTTGTGCTTGCGCCGTTGGCCACGTTAGCTGTGTCAACATTGGTGTTGTTGAGCAAGCCTACCGCACCAATAGTTGTGTCACCGATGTAGACCTGTTCGTCAATATCCATGTTCCACTTGATTTGCAAACCTTCATATTTTTGAACATCTACAGGACGGCCTAATTGTTGGGCAGAAATTAATTCTGGAATAGTCCACGCTAATTCCATGCCCCACAAACTCAATGGCTGCAATGTTTTGCCAATATCTAACGCTAAACCTGCGATTGCTGTAGCATCTTTACCAATCCATGATTTACCCGCAGGGCTTGCGCCACCTGCCGCTGCAAATGTTGAGTTAGTGAAAGATGATTGCTCATCAGCGATTGAGACATCTTCGCGGAACATGATGTCGCGCGAATAAGTCAAGTCATATAACGGAGTGTTTAAGGTTTGGTCTAAGCGTTCAAGTTCGCCAACCAAAAACACACCTGCGCTGTCAATTGTTGCAGCGTCATAGGTCATCATGTCGCGTGTTTTAGCACGTCCATAGACACGGCATAAAGCCTCATCTAATGTCATGCCTCGATTAACTGCTTTTACAGCTAAAGCAAGCGTATCAACTGATAAAATCTTTTGATGTGCAGACATAATTCAAGCACTCCTTAAATGTTGTATTCGATTTCAACGTTACCGTTGGCATCGCCTGCGTTGGTAAATTTACAATTCGGAATTGCGCGTGTGTTTTGAGCAACAACAGGGCTAAACGAATCGCCTGCGGTCATTGTGCCAGCGGCTGTAATTGTGAAAGTAAGGCCATTTTGCGTATAAGCTGTACCCACTGTTGCATCAGGCAAGCGGAAGCCGTTAGGGTCAATAACAGTAACTTTTGAGGTACTGCTAGTTGTTTGCAAAGTCAAACTATAAGTACCCGGTACCGCTGCACTTGTTACGCTGCCAGCAATCGTACCAGTACCTGTACCAGTAATTGTGCCGCCTGTGAAAGATGCTTCTGCTGCTGCTTCAATGCCGCCAATCGGCTTACCACTCGACGCATTAGCAACACGCACATACACCTGACCATTACGAGCAGGACTACCATAATTGTTTTTAACAGTCATATAACCGCGTGTTAAACGATTACCAATACCTGTTGTTGGTGGCACGGCTGCACCCAATGGGTCGGAAGCATTTGCACCTGTTGTCGGGAACGGACGAACCAAAAAGCCGATAACATTAGCTTGTGTGTCACCTGAAGCGATCGGGCGTAATTTTCCGCTTACTTCTTTGCATGGCACACCATAAGCGGAAAATGGGTAGCTTTCGTCAAAAAAGCCTGTGTCAACATCGGACGACTGAGAGCGAGAAATTGCACCTGCAATCCCCGAAGGCATACGATATAAAAATGCGTTACTCATGATTACTCCTAAGGATTACGAGTGCTTACTGTTTATTCCAGTGTTCTGCTGCCATTTTGTTGATTTCAGCAGGTGTGGGAGGACGACGACCAAAATCTTTAGTGGTGATACCACTACGAACACCGCCCATATTGTTTTTAGTGCGGATTAACTCAGCCGTTGCAGTAAATGCCATTGCCAATTGATCGGCAGTCATTTTGCCAAGTTCGCCACCCTGTAAGAATGGTTTTACATTTGCCGCATCTTTGGCCATTGCTTGTTGCAATACTTGACGCTGACATTCACAAAACGCATCTTTAGTTTTGATAGTTGCTTTATCGAAACGCATACCAGGGGCGATAATTTCGGCTTTAGATACAAAATCAGACCATTGGCCATCATCTAGCGTCAACGCATCGGCTGTTTTTGCGCCTTTGCCTTCAAGCTTCTCCAAGCGACCACTCATTGCAGCTAAGCTTTTACTAATTTCGGTCAACGCCAAAGAAACGCTGTCGCCAGTTTTGGTTTTTTCGGCTTCGGCCTTTTCTTTTTCCTCTTTTTCCTTGGCCTCTTTTTCATCGGCTTCACGCGCTTCTTTTTCAGCTTCGGTTTCTTCGTCTTTTGTTTCAGCTTCGGCCTCTGCCATAGCTTCATCAATCGCTTTCTGGTCTTTTGTTTTAAGAGCAGCTTTTAATTTATCTAACCATTTCATAGGTTTTTGATCTCCAATGGCGCATCGAGAGCCGCAGCGTCCGCGCTCAACTAATGCAATGTGATTAACAATAATATTGCGCTGCAATCCGCGCCCGACTTCCAACTCTTCATAGTCAGCGTCATAACCAAGACTGACTTCTTCAATTTTTTCTTTTGTGATTTTGTCGATAGCCTCACGATCGGTAATAAGCAAATCAGCTAACAGTAAATCGCTTTCGCCGCCATCACCACGTCTAACATTAACCATTGTCCCCTTGGCTAATTCCTTAAAATTGTCAGGATTAACCCAATCAATTGGGTGGCCAATGGTGACTGGCTTAGCAATGCAGCTTGATAAAGTAACTTCGTTAAACAATTCTTTTTCGTTACGTTCAACCCTGACAATGCCGTCTTTTGCAGTAATAACTGGCTTGCCTTCTTCGTCAACAAGCTCTCCTTCTGCATAGATCATTTCACCTATGCGAGCGACTGGTACGTCTTGGCAAATCAAAAACCCCTCGGGCGATAATGCTCTTTTTAAGCCTAATCGTTGTTTAGCAAAAAAACGTAATCGCATAATTACTCAGGTAAAACAGGTTCAGGGTAACAGCGACAGTTAAATATCTGTCCTGCGTGAGCGTGATAAATCTTTTTCCCTTCGAGCAAGGCTGGTGGTTCATTCCATTTCACAAACTTGCCATTCATTTTGGCGTGACTATCTCTTACATCAGAATCGCCAGTCGTGCGCCAAATATAACCATCACTGCCGATGTGCTCAGCTCTTGCTTGAGTTAATACAGATGATGCTCTTGCAACTTCTGTGCGTGCTATTGTGTTGGCTTTACTGATAGATACTTGAGTTGATTGTCTAATTTGTTCAGCAACTTCGGAGGCTCTTAATCCACCCTCTGTTGCCTCAATTGCTAATTTGTGAACGCGCTCAGCAGCGGCCAAAGGGATGCTTTTAATCAATGTGACCTGCTCATCAAGCAGTTTTTTCATTACCCTGCCAGTCGGGGCGTTTTTAATTTCTTCTTGCAAACCCTTAGATAGCTCTTTGCTATATTCCATCCATGCGGCTTTTTCTTTTTTCTCAACTTGATACAACATGGTTTTTGCTGTTTCAGTTGCCCAATTCGTTAATAAATCAGCATACTTTTGCAAACTATCAATAACTTTTAATGATGATGGGTAAGAAAGCTCTTTAAACGCACCAATCATTAACCCCACTTGATCGGCAACACGCCTCAACAATCGAGCATATTCGCGTTCAATCTTTTTCAGATTGATCGGGTTCTTTTTTCGCTTCATCGTCAGGATTATCTAAATCGTTTTCTTTGGGTAGTGGTGGTTCGTTTTCTGCTTTTTCAATATCGTCAGTGCTAATACTTGACCACAAACCTGTTGTACGGCTCGAATGCCTTAATTCGCGTAACGCGTCAGCACGACCCACTAAGCCAGTATCCTCTGCCTGCACAATCGCGGACGTGTGATTAGCAGCAATGGTTGATTTCTCAACATCGCTTAACTGCCACAATGGGTTGAATTTAAAATTTAGGTTTTTTGGTGGTTCTTTACCCAAAACACTACGACACATAATTCGCAATATCTTGGTGATGCCTGTACGCAAATCTTTGTTTTGATCTGCGTTAACGCGATCATAGTAATTACGCAAATCGCTTTCGCCTGTGGCATTAAGTCCTGCGGGCGATTGGCCAAATAATCGAGTTAACGGAATATCAACAGCACCACCCAATTGTTGACCCATTTGCAATAACACGGCATCCAAACCACTAAACGAGTATTGGTGCGTTTCAAACGTGTCAGAGTCGTCCATGAGGGTGATACCCTCGTTTGACTGCCAAAGACGTATTTGCTCAATTTGCTTAACTAGACCCTCAAAAGCCTTTCCGCCCATTGAGATGATTTGACGTAAATCTTTAACTTTATAGGTGCGTAAATGAGCCTTATAGACTAACTGGGCTGTGCCTTGTGTTGTGCTATCAAACGCCAGCAATCTGTCCCATAAACGCTCAACAATGGATTGCCCCCAGAGATTTTCAGCAATACGTTGCCAGTATGGAAGCTTTACGCCTTCTAAACGAATTATTCGACTGTAATGGATTTTTTGATTAACCAATGCCATCGCATCAGCAACCACGGTGTAATATTTTGGCTGTCCGATGTTTGAGCCTAAATCAGTGACCAAATCCTCTAAGCTTGGCTGAATCAACCAACGGTCTAAAACAAGCAAGCCCTTAAATTGGTCTTTGCCAATTGTGTCAATATTAAGTGGTGTTGAAATGTCTTGGCCGTCAACCATCAATACAGCGATTGCTCCACCATACAATCGAGACCATTTGATTGTGTCGTTTAGCTGATTCCAAATCTGCAACTCATTAAACGTATTTTGTATGCTTTCAATATCTTCGGGCGTTAGGCTTTCGCAAGTAATGTCTATCCCTGCTCGCGTCATGTCGTCAGCAACACAATCGACTGCTTTACCTGCAATCCATGACGACCGATACATGGCTTCGAGCTGCACACGGTTGCGGCTAACAAAATCAAATCTGTAGGTGCTGCCGTTGGCTTGGTTGTTTGCGCCCAAACCTACACGCGCATTGAAGTTAAAAAAACTATCAACTGTACGAATAGCTCTGCCCAACAAGCTAAGAGCCGTTGTATTAGAAGATTGTGTCATTTTAACCTTAGAGATTTTCCCAGATGTTTAATGTTACTTGCGCTGGATTAAAAGCAATCATTACTGCATCTGCCAAGTTTGGCGATTTCGTGCCTTCAGGTGTTTTATCAACTAAAACTTTACCCGAATTGTTTAGTGAATAAGTTGGCTGGCTTAACTCCATCACTAGAGCATCGCGCTCTTTTAGATTTGATGGAATCGAAATAATGCTGTCTTTATCGTATTCTTGGCCATTAATAGCCCTGTACGTTTCTTGAAAACGCAACCTTAACGACCACCAAGCCTGAGCTTTGGCATTTGCAAAAAAGTCTTTATTTTTTCGCTTTTCAACCATTTCGCCATCAGGGTCGTGCACTTCGCCTGAACCGCGAAACGGCTGGAATGTAATTTGTCTTTGATGGCTTTGATGTCTTGTTTCATTTGTAACTCTGGCATCACCACGAACCCCTGCACCTAAGCCATCGGCATCGTAAATCAAATAATCATTATCATGACTATCACACCAGTCAAACGCCTGAATAACTGTTGCAAATATATCTGAACCTTTGCCACTAAATGATTTAAGATCATTAATGAGCACACCAACCCGACCACACAAGGCATTTTTATCTTTGCCTTCGTCCGCAACATCCAGCGCAGAAATGCGCGCGCCTGTTGGCTCAATACCAAGTTTGACATGAGCATCAATAGCAGCCTGAACCCATGCACTAGGAATTAAAACACCCTCGACAGAGGCTGAATAATTAATATCAATCTCTTGAGCAACAACCACAGGGTCTAATATATCAACTTGTTTTTGATACCAAGCGTCGTCTTTTCTTGGGTCATCGCGCCAATGAAATGTAAAAACAGGTATTTTTCCATTATGTCTTTTTTGAGCAAATGGATTGCCCATGCCATTAGGAGTTGATATATCCTGACGACAGTTGGTTGTTGCAGATAACGAGGCATCGACCAATTGAGGTCTTTCTAAGAATGCCGACTCATCAACAATATAAAACGACGTCCTGTCACCACGACCAATCCCATCACCTGATTCACCAGTGATCGTACTTCCTGTGCTTGGAAAGATAATTCGCATGTGTGGCGCATGTTTGTTTCTATCCCATCCATCCCTAAACTCGGGCGGCAACATAGATAAAAACATTCTTGCTTTTTCAAACAAGCATTTTGGGCTGCCGATCTTATCGACATATTCTTCTTTTCTACTACCAAAACCGACAACCATGCCATGATTAAACAAGCATACTGTTGACGCTAATCCAATAGTTAGCCAAGACATCCCCATGTCACGAGTTTTTTCTGTGATGCCAGATTCTTGGTTTTTCCATCTTTCTAAAAACCAGTAGCACCACTCTTCTTGTTTTGGAAACAATAAAAACGGTATAGCAGCAGGCAAGCCACGCTCAATATTGCGCGGGTCGAAAGTCATACCCCAGTCAATAATAAATTGTGCTGGATTGTCTTTATAAAACTGCTTTAATGCGGGCAATACACTTGGGTTTTGACGAATCCTGAGAAGCTTTTCAGTTCTCCACTGAAATACCTTCACATAGTCAGGATTTTTAAAATCAAACTCAAAAGGTATTGGCATTACTTCATCATGTCAGCGTATATTTTTGCGGCTTCCATGGGGTCTATTGATTTAACCTCTACAGGTTTTCCATCGGGCCCGCTAATCTCTTTTTTAACTTGATTAGTAAACGCCCCACCAACTTCTTTAGCTGCCTGTTCCAAAGCCTGCAAAACTAACATGCTATTTTTGCTGTTAGAGTTAATAATGTTTTGCATTTTTTGGAGGCGGTAAACTTTGTTGGCAACTGGGATGTTTTCTAAATTATCTTTGAATAACTGCCTTGTTGCATGAAATTCATCAGCCAATTCCTTGCTTAAATCTTTACCTGATCTTTTTGTTGGGTCATAAGCTTCGCACTTTTGTGGCGTAACTTTTATTCCAAATTCTTCTTGGACTGCATTTGCTGTTTCGGTCGGTGTATTAAATACGGCCAAAGACCTAACAATAAAAAGCTTTACCTCTCTTTTTAGTTGAGCCATAAAATATAACCATTCCAAGCCAATCCAAGAATTTAAGCCAACTTTAACAAACACGTACCACATGAATGAGCAATATCAATTTTGGCAATCTCAGGCTTTGAGTTTGCCAGCTTAGTCATTTTCTTGACTTGCTCATTAGCACCATAACGACGCACAACCCCGAAAAACTCTTCCACGTCATGTGATTGAATAATTAGCTTAGGTTCGCCTGTTTGCGAGTTATAAGCAGGGCAACCAAAAGCGTCTTTAGCGTGTGCAATATGATAAAGCTCATGCTCTAGTAGTGCCAAAAACTCAGCATCACTACATTCATTACAATGCTGAGCATCAAGAGTAATTAAAAACTTAGGAACTTCACCAAACCAGTCAATAAACTGTTGTTCTTGCCTTGATTTTTTCCATCCACCTGCATTAAAAAATACTTTTTCACACTGACCTAAAATCTGTTTACCTGATTTTATATAACTGGGTGATGCCCACAAAAAACACAATTCGTGGTTTTCTAAATCATGTAAATGTTGGTGATCTTCGTTGTATAGTTTTGATTCTTTATTGAATAAAACCGAGCGTATAAACTCAAATAATTCGGGTGCGGGTAAAAAACTTGTAGTTATTAGTTTATGAATTGGTGGCTTGGGGCGTTTCATTTACTAATAAAGTTTTTTTCATAATATTTATGCAATGCTTCGCTTAGTGCATCAACACCAATGTAGCCAATAGTTACACCAAAAAATATACTAAATTGCAAAGCGTCGCTTTGAGCAAAACCAAACAATTTATAATATAAAATCACTTTAAAAATAACAGGCCAAACCGCATAAGTGGCAACGCCTAAAATAACACCTTCCAAAGTTCTTTTTTTCCATGAACGTTTACGTGAACCATATTCAGATTTCAGCATAGCCATTAAAAATGCTAACAATGGCGCGATATAAGCATCTAAAGCTTGTACTTCTTGTTGTGGTTGCATATTGCTATGACTCATTTAAACGCTTTTAACTGAAAGTGCATTCCATCTGGTTTTGCCCAAGCCCCACCCCAGTCAAAACCAGCATCCGTAAAACACTTTACAAATCCACTGCTTAAAGTTGGTTTTTTCCCAAATCCATTCCATGCCGCATTTATATCAATTGCGACCCCCCAAGAATGAAGTGACATTGATTGTGGATTACCACGCTTACCGCGAATGTTAAAGCAACCGTCCCAAGTTTTAAGTTCGTTAATAAAACCTGTTCTAATCAGATTTTTAAAAGCCTGCTCTAGTGGCTTAATCATATCCTTATTGCAGTAAATTTTTTTTGGAATCACGCCTATCTCTAAATCGCTAGGCACATCCCACAACTGCATATTTTTTTCTAAATCTGGTGAGCCATATTTTCTAAAGCAATCACTTGATGTTAGTAATTGATACATGGCCTCACCACAAATAAAAAAGCCCGAAGGAGATCGGGCAAAGGCTTATCTTTCAATAAACCTGAGGGAAATAAAAAAGGCCGCTTTATGGGCGACCTTTCGTTTAAATGCAAAAACTGCAACTTATCACAAAATATATACTTCACTGCTAGCAGTGTCAACAATTGATTTAACCCAACTGCACAACCATCACCTTACTACTCATCATCGCTTGCAAATGGGCAATAGTATCTTGATTAGCTTCGGTGAGTGGCTTACCAGTTTTAGCGGCTGCTTTGAGTATCTCTACTCTGATGCTTGATTCATCAATGATTGACCACAATCGAGCGAGCATACTCTCGGCTGCGGTGATGATGTTAAAAACAGGTTTAACGTGGCTGTAGGGTTGATATTGATAAATAATATTACTCAATACGCTTAACGCCTTACGCACCTGCCAGTAATCGACTTGGCCATGTAATAAGTCTAGGTGTTGAAAGTCTAGTGTAGGCTGACTTAATAGGCGATTTAAAACACTGTTGTTTACTTCGCTGCTTAGTTCTTTATGAAATAGCGGCACACCATCTTTAACCACAAAATAATGCTGACCATCTTTTAACGCAATTTTGGGTTGTTCATTTTTTGGAATGTACTCACCCTCAATGCTTTTCATAAATTCAACAGCCATTAAACATTGTGCGTCATTCAAGTCTTTATAACTGGTTACTTGAAACTTGCGATATAAACGATTGTACAAATTGCTGTAAGTTTGACGGTCACCTTTGGCTATGGCGTGTATGATGTTTCTTAATTGTAAACGTGGGTTTTTAATCGGTTCGGGTTGTTTGCCAAAATAGCAATCTTCCAACTTTTCAAAAACTTCCCATGCTTGGTCAGTATCCAACATTTTAGCGTGACGTGCCGCACCTCGTTCTGTCCATAAAGTTAAGTATCGTGTTTTGTTTGAAATTTGTGCGTGACAATTAGTCACGGACAAACGAAACTCTTTTAATTGCTCGCCAGTTAATTTAAAGAAGTGCTTGCCTTCAATAAAGCGTTCAGTATTGCGATTGAAATTTTGACGAATGTTATCAACATCAGTTCCGTACAACTGAGCTAATAATTCAGTCGTAATAACTGGTGTGCTGTTGTGAGCAATTACGGATAAATTTTCTGCAGATAATTGTTGAGTTGTCATCTTGTATTTCCTCTGAATGGAATTAACCCCTTTCGGGGTGGATAGGAGGTTCAGAACCGCTACAAGTGCGGCGTATGGTATTGGTTATTTCCACACCCTCCTACCCACGAACAAAATAATTCTGTGCAGGACGTAACAATGCCAAATGACAGGCATAAAAATACCACGATGACGTTGTGGGGACACGCTTGTAGGGGAGTTTCTGACGCTCCGAGAGCAATCATGCCCTAAACAACACTAATCGTCAATAATAATTACTCAGGCAATATCGGCTCATCATAGCATCGGCAATAGCCGTTTGTTTTGCAATTTCCACAACCCGCATGGCCATGTTCGGGATTTTCGCTATAAGCAAAAACTTTTCCATCGTTTGCCTTACAAACTTCGCAAACATCAGAATCACCAGTGGATCGCCAAACATAATGGGTGACACCTATGTTTGTAGCTCTTTTTTTATTGAACGCAAACGAAGCTTTATTACGCTTACGCATTTCGGCATTATAAGCCGCTTTAGTTTTTCCTTTTGGATTTACTCTTTCAGCCAAAAAGCCAATTTCTTTTTGTTCGCTCTCCGTTAATTCAATAGCTAAGTTGTTTTTTGGCTTCATAATAATTTTCCCTAAGATTTTATTGGTGGCGCATTAATTCTGGTTCGGCACATAAATCCAATCAACACGAGCCTGAGGAAAATTAAAAATAAAAGCTCTAGTTTGCCCCATAATGCAACCAAGCATCATTCCTGCTGTATTATATCTATTACAGCTTAATCTTACCCACTCAGGAGTTAAATCCCACTGCTTTTGCAAATTATTATAAACTTCGTTGAATTGTTCTTTTGAGCATGGCTTATAATCTTCATTGCAAACAGTATCATTACTATTATGTATCAACATCATTTGAGAAGTTCCTTTTTCTCTTGATGGGTCTTTTAGTTTTGAAAAGCTTGATGCCAAAATAACGCTATTATAAAAATCTGCTCTTTCCTGATACCAGCGCAAAACACAATACTTATCCATACAATTATTTCTTATTTCCCTTGTTTTATCCTGCCCTTCAATATACCCATAAGTCCCTCCATGCACCTCTAAAGTTTGTTTATATAAATTATTAACCTCATAATCCATTCTTGATAACTGATTATCTGAACAAACTATTGAGTCGGCCAAAGATATGGGCTTATTGCAATCAAAACTTGGTATATTAACCCACACAAAACCAATACCAACATCAATATCACCACTATCTTGATTTATGTTTTTTTGAGCAACATCTTTTTTATTTGTTGCGGCGTGATAAATAAATAACCCACAAAGAATAAAAGCAAAAAACACGAATTTCTTAGAAAGCTTTTCGTTAAGATTTATTTTATTTCCAGTCATAACATAATCCCTCAAAAAAACCTTATCGTAAACTAACAACAAATACTAAGCTACTTCTAAATAACCATCTAACCAATTTTCAGCTTGTTTAATAATATTTGCCGTTGTTGCCCGACTCACACCAATCTTTTCGGCAACCCACTCACAAGCCATGTTTTTAGCATAATACAAAAATAGCGCAATCGCTTTTTGTGCGTCTTTTTGAGCTAGCCTTGCAATAGCACCATCAATTTTTAAACACTCATCATCGGTTATTAGCGGCGATAATGCGTTTTTGGACTGTTGCACGTTATCAATCATTAGTGCGTAAGACGGACTTACATAACGCGGCATTTGATTGCCAATTGACTGCCAAATACCCCACTGAGTTAAATACCACTGAATCGAATAGCTCATGATTACCCTCGTGTATTATTGATCGCTACTAAAATATTATCTATCGCTGTCAGATCGTTAACCTGACCTGTTGTAAACCGCAGCACAGTCCACCCATGAGCCGCTGCCCATGAGTATTTTTCACAATCCTGCTCATAGCCCTTGCCCCTTGTATGCCGACCGCCTGACCAAGTGCCGCCTTCCACTTCAACCAAAATCCGTGTGCCTAAAATCAAAAAATCAGCTCGCCAACGGCGATGCTCACAGAACCTAAACTCAGGTTTATACGCTATGCGATTAGCACGTAACTGGAGCATTAGCTCAGCTTCACCCACAGACGGTTGTTTTTGAACTTCCGTCTTAGCGTGTTTTTTAGATTTTTCTACCTTAGGAGGCTTGTAGTGCTTTCCTAAAATCGCTTTGGCTTGGGCTTCGGTTAGTCTCATATTTTTGCTTCATTCAAAAACGTAAAATATAAATAATCATTTTAAAAACAAATATTTTTTACTTCACAGGACAAAACTTAACAGTTAACTCGGGGCAAAAAGTTGGTTGACTTGCACAGCCACTTACTACAAACAGCAAAGCAAAAACACATAGGCCAACCAGGGATAGTTTCAGGTTATTCATGCCGCCTCTCCCTCATTGGCTAAAAGTGGATCTAGGCAATTAGCTTGCTGTTTTGGCGCAACTGTGGGCTTGCAGAACATCGCTTTTAGGTTTGCTAAGTGCTTGTTTGCCACTTCTGCACTGGCTTTAACAGGCTCTTTACGCTCGATCGCTTTGGGAATTTCAGGCAATGTTTGTCCAGAGATAACCGCCTTAACCGTGGCTTTGTAGGCAGCCTTAAACGCTTCAAATGCTCGCTCATTGGTCATTTGTCGAAAATCAAATAATCCCACTTGGCTTATGGCGTGATATACCGCAGGATGTGACCATTCGATATGGCCCACATAACCGCATTTGTCACAAACTTCACGATAAGCAGCCTCAAAGCTTGGCAATCCAAAGTCTTCGGCTGTGGGCTTGCATAACTCTAAAAACTTACCGACCGATGGAAAGAAATCATCAGGCGTTTGGCGTAGTTTGCGTAATGCTAAATTCAATTGATTTTGATTAACTCTTGCCTCAAGCAACGCAATAGACCATTGGTTTTTAGCGGTTTTTAGCAAATCATCGGTTGGAAAAGCTTGTTTCCACGCAGGACGAATGGCCATCAACTCGCCAAAAAATTGGTTAAACATCTCGGAAAATGTTTTGTGCTGTACTGGGTTTGGTTTAGTTAGCGTGTTCACGTTGAACCTCCAACATTGCAAGTAATTCAGGACTCATCCAGTCGTCAGTGTTGTTGTCTGGAATAGTGCTTTTACGCACCGTTCCTGCTACCTGTGGGGTTTTAGTGAGTTTTACTAGGTTTGTAGCGAACTTATGCTCCCATTCGCCTTGAGTCAGAATTTCGTTCTTGCTTGACCAGTAACCAACAAACTCAGATAACACTGGCTTAGTTAACAATCCAGCATCGAATCCATAACCTTTGCGGTCGGTTAGAAAATTGGGTGATGGCTCCCAGTCAAAAAACATCTTGAATTTTTTGCGAGTATCGGGAGGGTCTAAAAAAATTTCCTCGCGCGTGCTGCTGCTGGTATTTATATTATTATTCCCTGTCCCTGTCCCTGTCCCTGTCCCTGTCTTAGCCGTGACCTGTGCGTGACAGTCCTGTACTTGTCCGCGTGACAAGTCTGTGACTGGTTGTTGTTTTTGTTGTAACTGTAACTGTGACACAAGCAGTCTTAATTGCGCTGTTGTCGTATCATATGGCTTAACAATTCCGTGTGACCGAAGTGTTTCAAACATGCGTTTACGGTCTTCACGCTCTTGTTTTTTGCGATTCAACTCATTGCTTTTATGCTCTTCATGCTCTTTACGTCTATCCATCGCTTCAATTGCTTTATCAGCAATCACTGGATGATATAGACGACCATCTTCGCAAAGCACCCAGCCACGTAAAGCAATCTCTTTAACTTTTTTCCACTTACCTCCAGCACCAGATAAATGAGCCAAAATACGGTCATCTGTTGGTAAGCTTGCAGCAGGAACTTGAAGCCAAGCCTTGCACCACAAAGCCACCGCTGCCTTAAACTCATCGCCTGTGCTAATCGCAAATAAATCGCTATCAATGAGGCGCACGACATCGAGCGGCATAAATGGCATACCACGCAAATCGCAATCTTTGGGGGTTAATGGTTTATTCATAGACCACCTCTTTTGTTGCGACGAACAACTGATTTATATTCTGAATAGCAAGCCTTACATTCGTTTCTTAGGCCGTCTTTTTTATTTTTATTGGCATAGAAAAACTCACGATCAGCAGGCCATGAATCACAACATTTAGAGCATTTTTTCTCTAACATGATTAAGCAACCTCCTGCTCTTGGTTTTCAACATCGTCAACAAAGCCGCAGTCATAACAAGTCTTTGTTGGCTGCTCAATTTGAAAGTTCCAACTAAACGATGATGAATTACCGCAAGAGCGGCAAATGTGAACAATGTGTCGTGGTGTTTTTTGAAGTTCTGATTGCTCTACTTGTAATCGAGCTGACAAATTAATTAAGCGTTTACGTTCCGTCATGCTGCACCCCCAAACAAATCGTTTTGAGTGCAATTACTCGCCTGTTGCATACTTAATTCTTTTAAAACCATTTCTCTAATTCTTAAATTGTTTTTCGCTGACTCATCATTGCGTCGCTGTGCTGCGCCATTGACTTGCTCAATGATATAAAGCAGATTAAAGCTAGAGCGTTTACCACGCCATTTATCCCAGCGAGCGTTAATTTCCGCTTTTTGTTCTTTAGTACATTTGAAATACTCAACCCTGACTTCTCGCCATTTTTTAGCTTGCGATTGACGTTGATTTGTTTCCCAGTCAATAAAACTATTTCGACGGCGATCTTCTTCTTGCTCAACAGTCAGTACGTTGTTAACCTCAACCAAATCTGCTAATAACGGAATCTTTTTGTCCAGCTTGGTACGTTCGCGCTTCGGCTTATTAGCAAACAGCGTCTTTGCTCGATCGCTCATCTCTGGCACTGGATAACGAGGACGTTTTTCAAACTTCATCATGCCACCTCTTTTAAGAAGTTATCAGCATCAAAAGACCATCCTTGAGGTTGGCAGCCATCGCTTTCGCTTTTAATAGGTGCGTTAATGTCTTTAAGTTGATTAAGATCGCGCTGAATAGTTCGTAATGATGCTCTGATATTAATCTTGGCCAACTTATCCTGAATTTCATAAGTTCCAATGCGGCGGCCTTTAGCTTCGGTGACAAAAACAAGGATATAAAAAGCGCGTAAACCCGCCCTTGCTTGCGCTTTATCCTTGACTATTTTTTCTTCTTGCATGATAATTTCCTCAGTGTTATGTGATGCTTTAAAGCGTTACGACATTAAAGGCCGTCTGATACACGGCCTTTTTTGTTGTCTGTCTGCTATTAGTGGTTTTTAGCTTTACGCGCTAAACGCTTAGCTTTTGCCACGCCTGAGCCTGTGTTTTTGCGATTGCGTTTTGCTTTTGGTTTTAAAGCATTTGCCAAGCGATAAGTTGGCATTGAATAATGGCTACTAATTGGAAATGTTGGGCTACTGCCAGATAATAGTGCCGCAGCTAAAACCGCCCCCATTGTTGCTTTCATAAATCACCTATTTTTAAACCTATCGAATTCGATACCTTTGGAATTGAACATCCATGTTCGCCCGATGTCCTTTCTATGCGACACTTAGCTAACGCACTATCGCTAAGTCACTAAATCCTATAAAGAACAGCGTGCGGTTTTAATTAGAACGAAATCTCGCTAATTAGAATTAGTTGTTGTTGCAATTCCGTTTAACGTAATAAGTAGGCTGAAACCGTTTGAAGTACTCATTACATGGCACATTGGTAAGATGTTTTTAGGCAATGACCACCACGCCATTCTTGCCGCCATAATCAATCTGATTTTTCACAACAACCGACTTGACACTGCGCTACATCGGCTTAATCGCCATCCATCCGTGGCGAATACAATGTCAAGTCGGTTGTTGTCTCATCCATGAGCCGACTCTTAATTAGTCGGGATCCAGTGGGTTACTTTCGTCCCACGGTCGCTAGGACAGGTGCTAATTAACTGGTGATGCAATTAATTAGATGCACATTTGGCTACTTAGCATTAACCATCACATTAATTACTAAGATTGCTGTTGCCAGCTCGCCCTTGGGTTGTTCTTTAAGCCATACCCCCAAAATCGTCATCGTCTTTAACGCCACGACCGATGGCCATCGCAAAGCCAAACAAAAATAAAATGCCGCCTAAAACACCTAAAAATTGCTGCAATATGTCCATTTGTCCTACCCTTTTTGTTGTTAGTTACGTTTTTTGAGCTATGGTTAAATTAGCCCCATAGGAGGCTAAAAATGTTAGGCAGCGGCTTTTTGTTTCTTAATTTTTTTGTGAAGTTGGACAAGAGCATTACCAACGTCATAAGAAACCCTTTTGCCTCTGCGACCATGCAACAAGTCATTAATCAAGCCTTGAGAGCAGCCAACTTTTTTACCAAGCTCTTGTTGAGTGTTTCCCTCAGCTATCAAATCAGAAACAATCAAACTCCAGTTCATTATAAGCCCCAAAAAATCGCATTTGCATTATATTATCGCTTTTGCGTTTTTAAATCAATCGCCAAATCATTAAAGTTTTGTATCACAATCGCGATAATTTAGAGGTGATTTAAGATGAATCTATCAGACAGGGTTTTAATATCCCGAAAAGCCAAAAAATTATCTCAGGCTGAGCTTGCAAGAAAAGCAGGGCTAAGTCAGGCGACCATTTCAGATATAGAAAGAGGCAGAAATCAATCAACTACGGAGGTTAAAACATTAGCTAAGGCACTTGGTGTCACAACAGATTACTTATTAACTGGTAAAGAATCGGAATACGAACCTGAAACAGCAACCGAAGAACACTTTGCATTTATTCCGTTCTATGATGCTCATGGCTCTTGTGGTGATGGATACGCTAATGGCGATCATGCGGTTATTAAAAGTGAATTGGCATTTAAAAGGTCTTGGCTAAAAGACGAAGGCTTACAAGAAAAAGACTTAGCGATTATCACAGCTAAAGGCGATTCAATGTCACCCACCATTAACGATGGTTCTATATTACTCATAAACACCAATTATAAGCGTGTGGAAAGCGGCAGAGTGTATGCCATAGCTGTAGATGACCAAGTACGCGTTAAACGGCTATTTTTAGGGCTTAGTGGTGATTGTCGTATTGTGAGTGATAACCCTAATAAGACGCTTTATCCTGACGAGACCATATCACCTGAAATATTAGACAAGCTGCATATAATTGGCCGCGTGGTGTGGATGGGTGGGATGTTATAAACATCTCTTGACAGGTTTCATCCGCACATAGATACTTCTCAGACATGACTCAGAGTGTAGTACTTTATGTGCTAGATTCTACCTAAAGGGCAAACCGTTAAAAGTTTGCCCTTTTTTATTGCCTAAAATCTCATGTCCAAAAATTGCCGTTTTTTAAACACGTTTTAATAACGTGTACATTTTTTCGTGTTTTTTAAACATGAACACCCATCATAAAAACTTAAAAATCCTAATTGATTAAATTTTGAGCAAACGATAACTTTAGCGATATTTTTTATCGCAAATGCGTTGACAACTAATATAGCAAATGCGATATTTAACCCATGCAAACAACTCTACTCCGAGTCTAAACGAGTTAAGGTCTAACGCGGTGCGACCTGAAAACTAAATGACAGCCGACAGTCTAATGACTGACAAACCACGCCTTGTTGAGCAATGCGGCAACACAGTAAAGCGACTAGATGAATCACATCGAATATGTCGAACCAAAGCAAACAAAAATGGCGGGAAACCTGAGCTTGGTTACTGAGGACTGGACTATCAAAACTCATAAGCATTTACGAGTGTTTATAAGTTTTTCTAGTGAAAAAAGAAGCCCTTGCGTTGCTACCAACAACCAAGAGCGTGACCCCAAAACCTCTACCGAATCGGAGTAGAAAAATTATGACAGTAATTGTGCAAATTACGCAAGCTACTAAGCCAATCTTGCCACCAAAAAACATTAATTTGTTTTGCGATGACTACTTAGAAGATCGTATTGAAATCTATACCGACAACAGCTTTTTTGTTGTTGAGCATTGCACAACGGTTGAAAAAGAGCTTATCGAGTTTGATGGATTTAGCCATGACTATGGTCACTACACATCAAGTAATGGCCATAAATACTCCGCATATACAGCGATTAACAGCATAAAAATTCTGATTTCTGATGGCATGACAAGCGAATGCGTCATGAGCCAATTACCTGAAGATTTTATTTCAAAAATAAAAACCCTCATTGAATCCTTAGCGGAAAAATACGCCAAGGATGCTGATGATGAATAGTAACTGGCGTGACTGGTTGGCAGCGATAGCGTTCTTCGCTGCTTTTGGGTCGGCTGGTAGTGATGATTATGACTATCGTTGCGACCAAGCCCGAAAAGCCAACAAACATGAAACTTGCAAAATGATTGCAAGTAAGGAAGTTGAAAATGACAGCCATGCAAAACATCGTATCGGTACGCGCTAGTTCATTCGGATCTTTATTTGACTGTGCTTATAAGTGGGAAGCTCAACACATCTTAGGCATGAAAATGCCAAGCTCCCCACGCGCCCACTTGGGTACAGCAATTCACTCAGGCACAGCAATTTATGACCTAGCCATGCTTGAAAAAATCGAGGGTTTTACTGCAAAGGATGCTGCTGAATCCATGTTGCACGAATTACGCAATCCTGAGTATGAGGTGAACTGGTCGGCTGAAACTGATTTAACACTCAAAAAAGCCGAAGTTATCGCCCTATCGCTTCTTGAACTGTACATGTCAAAAATCGCACCACATTACACGTTTATCGATATTGAGCGCAAAGTTACACCGCTTGATATTGATACTGGTGCAGGCGTGATTATTCGATTAACTGGCTCACTTGACCGTGCTCGCGTCTCCAAGAGCGGTGCAGGTGTAAGTATTGTTGACGTTAAAACAGGTCGCTTAGCTGTGACTGCTGAGGGTGTTGCAAAAACCAAAGGCCATCGCCCTCAACTTGGCACTTACGAAATTTTGTATGAGCAAGACACAGGCATCGCTTGTGACGACTCCGAAATTATCGGTTTAAAAACATTCGGTACGCCTGCTGCTGCTACGGCAAAAGTCTCAAACGCCAAACAACTGCTTTTAGGTACTGACAACCAAAAAGGCTATATCCAAATGGCAGGCGAGATTTTTCGCTCTGGACTCTTTACCCCAAACCCACAATCACAGCTTTGTAGCGCGAAATACTGCCCTCGCTTCAATAGCTGCATTTACCACGACTAGGAAATATATCATGTCAAACAACGAACAAGCTGCACCAATTTCTATCGAAGATATTCGCAAAAGTCGCCAATCCTCTGAGACGGCTGTTGGTTTAACCACAGCAGGCGGCTTTGAATTGACCATGCGTATTGCAAATATGTTGACTAACTCAACAATGGTACCAGAGCAATATCGCAAAATGATTGCCAACAAACAGGCAAACAAAATCAATGGAGAATACCCATTGATGGAAAATCCAAACGGGCTACCAAATTGCGTTATCGCTATCAACATGGCCAATCGCATGGGGGCTGACCCGTTAATGATTATGCAAAACCTTTACATTGTTGAAGGCCGCCCTGCTTGGTCTTCTCAGTTCATTATCGCTGCCATCAATTCGTGTGGTCTTTACAGTCCATTGCGTTTTGAAATTAAAGAGTTGGGCGAGATGGAAGCCACTTACCAAACTAAAAAATGGGTAAATGGCTCTTACCAATTTACTGACCACAAAATCAAAATCAAGAACGTCTCTTGTGTGGCTTGGGCTATTGAAAAAGGCACGGGCGAACGTTTGGAATCCAGTCCCATTACGATGGAATTAGCGGTTAAAGAAGGCTGGTATCAAAAGAATGGTAGCAAATGGCAAACCATGCATGAGCAAATGTTGCGTTACCGTGCTGCTGCTTTCTTTGGCCGTATTTATGCACCCCAGTTACTAATGGGTATTAAATCTGCTGATGAAGAACTAGACACCATTATTGATGTAACCCCTGATCCTGAGCCAATCACCAAACCTGAGCCAAGAACAAAAACGGTTGACGCTCTAAAAGAAAAGCCAGTGGTGGTTGAACCTGAGCAACCCAAAACAATCGAGCAGCAACCTGCTTCTTATGTGCCTAGTGCCGAAGAGCAAGAAGCAATCCGTCAACGCGAAATCGAACAAGCCGAAGCTGATGAACGCGCACGTTTTGGTGAACCTGAGCCTGTACTAGTGCAACAAGCTCAAACTCAACCACGCTCACGCCGTGCAGCAGCTCAACCACTTGAATAATTAACAGGGGGCATTGCCCCCACAGGTTAGACATCATGAAAATATCAGGTTTAGACACAAAAAATGTAGGCGCATTAAATGCCCTAAAAGTTGATTTTAACAAGCCAGTTGTTTTAGTGGCAGGCTTAAACGCTGTGGGCAAAAGTACCCTACTTAACTGCATCCGCATTGCGTTGACTGGTGATACTGATCGCGTATCTAAAAAAGAATACTCCAAATTAATCAGTGATGGCGAAGCCGCTGGCATGGCTACTTGTTATATTGGCAGCAGCCGAACTGCTTACGCAATGGAGTTGCCCAAAGGTGCGGCGGTAGTTATGGGCGATGATGTGAGTATCCCCTACTTGCTTGATATGACACTTTTTACATCATCCAAAGATGAGGCAAAACGTGCATTGTTGGCTCACATCACCAACACTATGCCAACATCCGAAACTGTCAAAACAAAAATGGTAGAGCTTGGCTGTGATACTGTTTTTGTAAAGCGCATTGAAACAATGTTGTTAAGTGGTATTGATGCGGCTTGTGCACACGCCAAAGAAATGGCCACCGAAGCTAAAGGCGCATGGAAAGCATTAACTGGTGAAACTTGGGGCATCCAAAAAGGCGCAAGCTTCTTATTTAAATCGCCTAATGTGCCAGTCAGTATTGCCAGTGATGAAAAGAAAGCGCGCGAAGAACTTGGCCGTTTAGATCAGGATTTGGCTTTTAACCAGCAACAATATTACACGCTGGCTGCAAAGATCGAGCAAGCGATTGCTCATAACGCCACGGTTGATGCCTACACAAAATCAGGTGGAACACCTGAAGCAATGGACCGCATCAAGAAAAAGCTGGATGCAGATCAAGCGGAATTTGAGCGCGTAAGCAAAGCAATTGAGGATGGTCGTGGTAAAGCTATGACTTGCCCTTGCTGCAATGAGAATTTGATTTATGCGCACGATCAATTAACTCATGATAGCAATTTTAAAGCTTTAGCACCTGATAGCATCAGCCGATTATTAGCTTCTTTGCCAATGCTAAGAAGCACTATTGATAACGACCACCGCGATATTGCGAGAATTGTTGCACATCAAATGATCGTCAAAGACTTAGGCGGTTTAAAAGATATTGAACCACTCAAAAGCAATCAAGAAGCCATCAAAGATCGTATTGCTGCTATCAAGTCAGACCGCGAAAAAGCCCATCAATTAGTTGAAAAGCTAAATAACGATATGCGCTTGATGAAAGATGCTATTGATAAAAACAAACAAGTTAAAGCCTATCACGATGAAATCGTTAACTGGTTAAAAATTGCCGATGCCCTTTCGCCAAATGGCATACCTAGCTTGATGCTCAATGATGCGTTAAATCAGTTTAATGGTCGTCTTGTTCAATCCGCCGATGATGCTCAATGGCCATTGGTTCATGTTGATGCAGATATGGCTATCACCTACGGTGGGCGGACTTTTGGCTTATTAAGTGAGTCGGAACAATGGCGTACAAATGCCATGCTTACAGAAGCAATTAGCTTTATCTCTCAAAACAAACTCTTTGCCCTCGATCGCATGGATGTTTTAGACCCTGCCAGTCGTGGTAATTGCTTGGCGTGGTTAGAAACACTGGCTGACAACAACGAAGTTGATACGGTCGTTGTAGCGGCAACGCTGAAACAAAAGCCTGCTGAAAGCGACTTAATGCAAGTCATTTGGTTAGAAAAACAATCATCTGTTGCAGTACAGCAAGCCGCGTAAGCGGCTTAGGGGTAACTATGTGCCAAAAACAAATAAACACGCTAACGCAATTAGGCGTAAGTGTTGAGCTTGCGAATAACAAAACGATGCTTATTTGCAGCAAACAAGGCTTAACCGTCGAATACAGCACAACTAAAGATTATTGGTTTGTGCGTGATGGTGATGGTCGGAAAATGTTTGGCTTTGAAGAAATGCTGAAACGCTTTAAGCAGCTTGAAGAAAAGCCTAAAGCCAATCCTACTATCAATGGCCAAGGCTTAACCGTTCGTGACTACTTCGCCACGCACGCAATGGAAGGCATGGTCACCGATGTTGTGGTTGATGCTCAAAAAGTAGCGCGTATGGCTTATGAGTTAGCCGATGCAATGATGAAAGAAAGAGGTGTGTGTCGTGGATAATCAAAAATGCAGTGTTAGAGATGGAAATTTTGTTGAACCATGCGAACACTTAAGAAAAGCCTGTAATGGTCGTCCGTATGGCACAGCAAAAGGCATTTTTATACATGACCTGTCTTATCTAGACAAAGAAAGACTAGGAAAACCATCAAGAACTTTTTTCAGTGTGAAAAGTGGCGAGTACGCAAAGAAAGGCGTTGCTCTTAATTTTTGCCCTTTTTGTGGTGTGCAAATTGATGCTCCATTTATTGAAAGACCTGATCCACCAATAAACACATGGATTGACTGGCACTACACGCCTGAAAATCCGTTCCCGAAATTGGATGGAGATCCTGTTATGGACGTAATGTTTACAGATTTAAGTACGAGTATGGACAGAGGTGTGGGAGGAAAACCTCTTAGCTATTGGGCAACACCTAAAGATAATCAATTTAATCAACATCATGAATTTATGCCTGAACACTCAAAAATCATCGCATACATGATTCTTGACCCAAAAGACCACGATTAAGAGTAAAAACCATGAACGAACAAGTTAAACAACCCGATACTAAACAAATTCCTCAGCTCGCAGCCGACAACATGGGTAAGGCCATTCTTGAATTAGTCTTACAAGAATTACGTGCCGCTCCTGATATATGGTCGCGCATGAGCCAAAAGCAGCAAAACGAAACTATTGACCGCGCTCGTCAAGGCGTGCAATGGGCTGTTGCTGGAGCTGTCAATACGATCACTACGCAAGACCAAGTAAGCCTCGGTGCAATAGTTGATAGCTTAACAATCAAAGATAAAATAAAGCTTGTTTTGCAAGTATCTCGTAGCAATGAAACCGAAACGCTCAACGATCTTTATCAATTAGGCTCGGGGGCTAACGTCCGTGTTTTATTAAGCAATGCCGAACCATATATTGGTGGCATGGACTTAGTTGTTGCCGAACCTGACCAACGCGAACTATTTGCACAACAAATCATTCCAGATGACGACCTTTTGTGGGCAATTAATCTGCCAATGATGAGCGGCAGTGACGGCCTGTTCCCTGCCCCAAATCGTCAACAAGCTGAGCTTTACGCACGGGCAATTCGTGAAAAGCTTTTAGAAAAAGATACCGAGTTTAGCAAAGACTGTGCAAAACACGTATTTGCTTTACCGTGGATTTATAATAACGGTGAACATACTCGATCTATTCAAGGCGGAAAATGGGAAACCTTGGTTAATTGGTACGTCAAACTTAAAAACGGTGAGCTTGATATTGAACCTAAAGAGCCGATCGCGTTAGTTGAGCATGTACCAGAAGATGTTATTGAAGTTACACCAGAGGGCGAAAGCGAAAATGATTTTAATTTCATTCGGTCTTTCAGAGTATTTCAAATAGATAACTATAAGTTTGAAGCTCGATTAGTGATTGATATTGATTTTAATGAAATCGTTGTGTCTGCACCGACTGAGCAGCTCGCTATTTCTATGTTGCTAATGCACTTCGATAAAAATCACTCAGAGCCAAATTTGATTGATGAATACACTGATGAGGACGGCAAAGTTATTACTTCTTATGAAGTTGGCTTTAATCGCGATAATGCGACAGTTATTAATGATGATTTTGAAATCATCGTTAAAAAAGCACCCGACAGCAATACAGCTAAAGCTTTAGGTGTTCGTACTTCGTCAACATCTAGTCCAATTCAGGCTGCTATTAACTTGCTTGAAAAACTCAATATCAAACTTGGTACACGCTGCTTGTTCGCCAAAGAAGAAAGCGAAAAAGAAGTTAAATACGTTATTGCTGAGTAATTAATAAACCCTCTCCTTGTGGGAGAGGGTTTATTATTGTCTATTTGAGGGCTAAAAATTATGAGAGATCGTGAACAGGCATTTTATATTGTTTGTCCCGATGGTCGAAAAACGCTACAGTTTTGTCGGTGTGCCACAGCGCGGTAGTCGGTTTAGTAGCGAGAAGTGATATTGTGATTGAATATGGCTACAAATGGTTTAATGGAATTGTTTTGTGTAATAATCATGTGGATTTATACAATAATCTAACTAAGCGTATTGAATTAAGCCATGGCACACATAAAGATTTTTTAATAAATTCAAGACACAAACTTTTGTTAGAGTGTTTTGCTATAGCCAAAACAATTTACGATTAACGAGGGGTTGATATGAACGAACAAAAAACATTTTGTATTAGCGAAGGGCAATACCATCACAATATTGGCGACTCTAATTGTTCTGAGGGTTGGTGCGGAGGCGCATCGGGCTATCCAAAAAAATGTGATTGCGGTCGCGGTGGACTAATACATGCCGACTTTGGTGACGAAGACGCTGACTGCAATTATTGGTTATATACAAAATGCGACAAATGTGGCAAAGCAGATTACGCATAACAAATAATTAACTGGCACAACCGAACAAACTCAGACACTAGACGGCGTGTGGGGTTGTGTCCAGTTGAATTTGTAGTTAGATACGTTAATTTTTTACGATGAATTTTTAACAGTGAGATGACAGATGAGTAATAAAATTATTAGTGGTTGGGTGGCTTTAAAACATAAAGATGACTCTTTTGGTGAATGGTCTATTTCCCCAAAATCCTATTTTGAGGAACATGGTCACATACCCGATTGTCACGCAAATCTTAATGTTTTTGGCATGGATGAAGTAAGCGACCACACACTATTGGCAAAAGACGGAAGTGATGGAAAACAGTTATTGATTGACGCAGGTTTTGAGGTTTTAGAAAATCCAGTCTGGTACTTTGATAGACCCGATTACAAGTATGTCGAATAGTATCTAACTACTTTTATCCATCCTAAGTGACGTATTATTTTACGTCACTTTTGACGCATAAACCAATATCAATCAAAAATGACGTATAAACCAAAGCCCTTTTTAGGGCTTTTTTATTTTGTAGGAATAATTATGAGTAAAGAAATACATCAAAAATTACATGAGCTAACCGCTGAAATTAGCTCTCTAAAAGATATTATCAAAGAACTACTGCCGCCTAAAAGTAGTGTTGTTACAACAAGTGAAGCTGCTAAAATTTTGGGCATATCAACAAGCACAATGTTAAGGCTCTACAAAAAAGGAAAAACTCCTAAGAATGTTAGCAAAGGTAAACATCTACGTTTTGAACGAATCGCCATTGAAAAAATGGCCAAAGCAAAAACAACAGGACGACCAAGAAAAGCGGCCTAAAATGGCCGTTTTTTATTACTTTTACTCCGCTTTTACGCCAAAATCTTATAAGTTATTGTTTTTATTAATACCTAACTGCCCTCCGAAGGCAGGGGTCGTGGGTTCGAATCCCGCCGGGCGCGCCAATAAAATCAAGGCATTGCAGTAATACCAATACTTATTTTTTTGATAATGGCGTAAATATGGCGTATTTGACGCATTTAAAACCGTCAAATGATGTTAAATTACACAGCTATTTACGCCAAAATTACGCCACACTATGAAAATACCAAAACCAAGAAAAAGAGGAACAGCTTGGCGCATTGAGTTTATGCTCAATGGCTCAAGGCATAGTGCTACTTTTGATACGCCAATTGAGGCGAAAGAATGGGCTGCTCGTGAGATCATCCGACTAAAAGATGAAGCAAAAAGAATTGAATCTGGCGAATTACCAAATCACACA
>JACCDY010241163.1_pt1 | contig 41615 bp, 40 predicted proteins | sample 7446391 | NCBI WGS metagenome assembly JACCDY01 (sample SAMN15323451, study PRJNA562643) | freshwater metagenome | isolation source: river surface water | place: USA:Blue River Watershed | collected 2017-08-18
GTCGGGAGAGATCTGACAGAAGTGATTCCGTGATCACTTCTCTCTTTGAATCACTCGGCGATCTTTCTAAGGGGGTAAGTGTCGCCGCGGTCGGAGGTTTCGGCCGCGGCGAACTCTCGCCCGGATCTGATTTAGATCTACTTATTCTTCATAGAAATAAGTCAGAAGAAGAGCTTCTGAAAATTACAAATGCCTTGCTCTATCCGCTCTGGGACCACGGCTTTAAGGTCGACCATTCTGTTCGAACTCTCACACAAAACCGAGATGCAGCGGAGAGGGATCTTCGGGTGGTCATGGGCCTCCTCGATATCCGGTTAATTGCAGGAGATGCGGATTTAGTTGCAGCGGCACAGAGCGATTCAATTCATCTTTGGCGCAAGGATTCTTCTAGATACCTTCCAGAGCTGAAAGAGAGTATGAAAATTCGCCATGAAAGAAGTGGCGAACTGGCATACCTGCTCGAACCCGATCTCAAGGAGGCACGAGGAGGACTTCGCGATATCAACTCCATTCGCGCTATTGCACTCAGCGGCTTAACTGTTCCATCTATAGAACGTATCTCAATGGCCGAGAGCACTATTCTGAGGATTCGAGATAGCCTGCATACGATTACAGGCAACTCCAAAGATCGCCTCTACTTTCAAGAGCAAGATAAAATTGCGGTCAGTCTTGGTTACGTAGATGCAGATGCTCTGATGGCTGACTTAGCTAAATCGGCCCGCTCGGTTGATTACATTTTAAGTTCAATTTGGCATAGCGTTGAACATCGCGGGAAAGATCGCTCTGGACGTTTTCTAAAGAAGATTAGAAGCACGCAACTTTCACCTGAGATTTACATTGCAAATCAAGAGGTAGCACTGGGCATAGATGCACCTGTGTCTAGTGATTCAACCTTGGCATTTAAGGTTGCAGCAGCAGCCGCTCAAGTTGGCTTGCCGCTTTCCCTAGATACCTGCTTGCGCTTAAGTGAAAGCGCACCCGTTATCTCTACTCCGTGGCCACGAGTTGCTCGTGAAAACTTCATCTCTCTCATCGGTGGTGGACAATCCATGATTGCTGTCTGGGAAGCTTTTGAACAAGAAGGAATTATCACTTCATGGTTTCCAGAGTGGCAGGTCGTGAGCTCGCTTCCTCAGAGAAACGTGTTACATCGCCATACAGTTGATCGCCACATGGTCGAGACAGTTGTTCATGCAAGTGCACTCACCCGCATGGTGCACCGTCCGGACCTCTTGTTATTTGCCGCTCTCTTTCATGACATTGGTAAGGGCACCCAAGAAGATCATTCGACTTTGGGTGCGCAGCTAATTGGGCCAATTGCGGCCAGAGTCGGATTTGATGAAGCGGATCAGCAAACGCTGAAGATTTTGGTCGAGCAACACTTACTACTTTCGGCGACGGCTACACGAAGAGATCTCGATGATCCAGCGACCATTGCCTCCGTCTTATCGTTAATTCCAGATTTAGAAACACTTGAACTCTTGCACGCACTAAGCATCGCAGATGGTGAAGCTACCGGTAAAGCAGCCTGGTCTGAGTGGAAGGCGAGTTTGGTCGCTCTTTTGGTCGATCGAGTGAGAAGCGCAATGGTTGATAACACCATTGCACCGCAACCAGAACTTACAGAACTTCAGAAGAAGATTGCCGAAATTGGAGAGCTAACGATTTCAGTACAAAAACGTGAACACGACTATCTCATTGATTTAGTGATTCCAGATCGATCCGGTCTTTTATCATTGGTCTCAGGAGTACTCAATGTTCTACGCCTAGACGTGCGTTCTGCCCGAACTAAAACCATCAATGATTGCGCCGTAATGCAATGGGTAGCCATCGCCGATCCACATGCGCCTGATGTAACTGATGAGATTCTCAAAAAACATCTTCTGCACGCGATTGAAGATAGTCGTGCATTGTCAGAACGGATACAGGGTCGAATCAGTGCCTACGCAACACTCCCAACGATTCCCGTGCCGCCACCTGTGGTTGAAACTTTTACGGATGGGGCTACTGACGCAACGATTATTGAAATCCGGACCCACGATAGACCCGCCCTGCTCTTTAACATCGGCGACGTAATAACCCAATGCAATGTTGATATTCGTTCTGCAATTGTGACCACATTAGGCGCTGAAGCGATCGACACTCTCTATCTTCGAGAATTCGGTGGGGGAGCGCTAGCGGCCAACCGCGTTGAGGAGGTTTCGGGCAAGGTGAAGGCGGCTCTTCTGAAGTAGAGTGCGCTCACTATGTTTGAGTCGCTTACCGGAAAATTCACACAGGCATTCTCAGCGCTGCGTTCACGCGGAAAGATTACCTCTGCCGATATTGATCAAGTTGCAGATCAAATTTATCAAGCACTCCTAGAAGCCGATGTCGCGCTCGGAGTCGTAGAAAACTTTGTCGAAAAAATTAAGGCAAAGTCTCTAGAAGCTCTTCCTACGCTTCAATCTGGTTCTAATCAAGCCCAAGCAATCTTTGAAATCGTTAACACTGAGCTTATTGAAATTCTTGGAGGTCAAGCGCGAAGGGTACGTCTTGCAAAGAATCCACCGACAGTAATTATGTTGGCGGGTCTGCAAGGTGCTGGAAAGACAACACTTGCTGGAAAGCTAGCGAAACACTTCAAGGATTTAGGCGACACTCCTTTACTTGTTGCTTCAGATTTACAACGCCCTAACGCCGTTAATCAATTACAGATTGTTGGTGAAAGTGTCTCTGTGCCGGTCTTTGCTCCAGAACCAGGTAACGGTGTCGGGGATCCAGTCTCTGTCGCAAAAGCGGGATTAAAATTTGCGCAATCTAAGTTACATAACATCGTCATTGTAGATACCGCCGGACGACTCGGTGTTGATGAAGAGATGATGCGGCAGGCGTGTGACATTCGAGATGCCATCTCTCCTGATGAAATCCTCTTCGTTGTAGATGCAATGATCGGCCAAGATGCAGTTAAAACTGCTCAAGCCTTTAAAGTCGGCGTCGGTTTTGATGGAGTCGTTCTCACCAAATTAGATGGTGATGCGCGAGGCGGAGCAGCTCTTTCAATCACGGCGCTTACTGGCAAGCCGATTATGTTCGCATCTACCGGTGAAAAACTCTCCGATTTTGACCTCTTCTATCCAGAACGTATGGCATCGCGCATTCTTGGAATGGGAGATGTCGCCACTCTTGCCGAGCAAGCAAAGAAGGCCCTTGATGGAGAATCTTCTGCCAAGATGGAAGAGAAATTCATCAAGGGAGAAGATTTCACGCTAGAAGATTTCCTTGAACAACTAGAGGCAATGTCGAAGATGGGTTCGATGGGTAAGTTATTAAGCATGCTGCCTGGTGCTGGTGCGATGAAGAAACAGATTGATAACTTTGATGAAAGCGAGATTGTTCGAACCAAAGCAATTGTTCAATCAATGACACCGAAAGAACGGATGGAACCGAAGATTCTTAACGGTTCACGACGTGCGCGCATTGCAGCCGGTTCGGGGCGAAAAGTTCAAGAAGTGAACGCTCTCGTTGACAAGTTCTCTGCTGCACAGAAGATGATGAAGCAGATGCGAAATGGCGGGGGTATGCCTTCCGGAATGGCCCTTCCGCCGGGGATGCCTCCGATGCCAGCAATGCCAAAGAAGGCTGCTCCGCCTGCGAAAAAGAAGTCACGTTCGGGAAATCCAGCCAAGAGAGCGGCTGAAGAGAGCTCTTGATTTTGGATCGAGAGGCTCACATGGCAAGATTGGCCTCCTGTGACGGGGCCCTCTACCCCCGAAACATCCACATCCATCGTTGGATCTTTGCGCTGGGCACCCCGCTACGGCTACGAGATTGAACACATTTATTTAGGAGCACCACTGCTTTGGCTACAAAAATTCGTTTAATGCGCATGGGCAAGATCCGCACACCATTCTATCGCATCGTCGTTACCGACTCACGCAAGGCACGTAACGGTCTATCAATTGAAGAAATTGGTCGCTACGTTCCAGGGCAAGAGCCATCAATTATTGAAGTGAACTCAGAGCGCGCTCTCTACTGGTTAGGCGTTGGCGCACAACCATCTGAGGCTGTAGAGGCAATTCTAAAAGTCACCGGAGATTGGCAGAAGTTCAAGGGTCTTCCAGGAACTGAAGGAACACTTCGCGTTGCTGCTCCAAAGCCACATAAGAGCGTTGCATATGAAGCTGCAGTTAAATCTGCAATGGATGAGCCAAAAGAAGGCGCAACAACTCTAAAGAAGAAGGCACAAGAGAAGCTTGCTGCAAAGGCAAATCCTGTCGTAGTGTCCGAACCAGAAGCTGTCGCCGAGGTGTCCGAGGTTCCAGCTCAGGCTGCAGAGACAGATGCTGTTGTTGAAACCCCAGCAGTTGAAGAGACTCCAGCAGCCGAAGCGGAAGAAAAGGCTGCTGAGTAAGCATGATTGACGAAGCGCTCGAGCATCTCGTTAAGGGGATTGTAGATAATCCTGAGGATGTTAACGTCAAGGAGAAGACACATCGTCGAGGAACAACTCTCGAAGTTCGTGTTAATCCTGAAGATATCGGTAAGGTCATTGGTCGTAACGGTCGTACAGCAAAGGCGCTTCGCACAGTTGTAAGCGCTCTTGCTGGACGTAGCGTTCGCGTTGATCTCATCGATACTGACGAGGCTCGTTAAGAAAACTTATGTCATGCGCCTAAATGTTGGGCGCATTGGTCGTGCCCATGGAATCTTGGGTGAGGCGACAATCGAAGTTCGTACAGATGATGCGGCGTCCCGTTTTGCTCTTGGGGCAACTCTTGAGACAGATAGCAACGGAACTCTCGTAGTTGATTCCGTACGAGTTCATAACGGAATTCTTCTTCTGGCATTTGCAGGGTACTCAGACCGAAATGCAATTGAGAAATTGCGTGACGTTCTTCTCTATGCCGACGTTGATATCAATGCACCAGGTGAAGACGAAGATGATTATCACGTACTCCAACTCATCGGTTGTCGAGCAGAGCTAGAAGACGGCAGCACCTTGGGAGAGGTAAGTGAGGTACTAAATCTTCCGGGACAAGATGTTCTAGTTATCAAGGCCGAGCACGAAGAAGTTCTTATCCCATTCGTGAAAGCACTAGTCCCAGTGGTTGATATCGCGGGCAAAAAACTTACTGTTATTCCACCAATTATCGATGGGCAGATGTCATGAGAATTGATGCAATCACAATCTTTCCTGACTACTTTGCACCCTTGCAACTTTCTCTATTAGGTAAGGCGCAAGACGGAGGCTTACTTTCGATCAATGTTCACGATCTTCGTGCGCAGACTTCAGATACTCACCACACAGTTGATGATGCACCTTACGGTGGCGGTGCTGGAATGGTGATGTTGGCAGATGTATGGGGAAAGGCGATTGATTCAGTCATTGATGATGGAGCACTTTTAATTGTCTTAACTCCAGCAGGGCGACGCTTTAACCAAGAGATGGCAGAAGAGCTCTCACGTGCGCCACATCTGATTTTCGCTTGCGGTCGTTATGAAGGTATTGATGACCGCGTGCGAATTCATTACAGCCAACCTGAATATCAAAAGCGAAATATCCAAGTGCGTGAAGTATCAATTGGAGATTATGTACTTGGAGGGGGTGAGGTTGCATCTATGGTGATGATTGAAGCAATCACTCGTCTGATTCCTGGTGTCCTTGGCAATCCGCTCTCTCTGGCTGAAGAATCACACAATGAAGAGGGTTATCTTGAATATCCGAATTTCACACGCCCACAAGAGTGGAGAGGTTTAGAAGTACCACCCATTTTGCTCAGCGGAAACCACGGAGCAATCGCTTCATGGCGCGCATCACAGGCACAGACGAGAAAAGACACGAATAGTAACTAGTGAGTAACACACCCACTGCCGTAGCGTTGAGGGTATGACTTACGATTCTGCAGCGATTCAATCGCGTCTTATTCGTGATCTAGAACCAGCAGTTGAGATCGAACTCAATCGCCATCTAAGTGTTCAGAAGAATTGGTATCCACATGAGTATGTCCCATGGTCGGAAGGACGCGACTTTGCGGGGCCGCTCAACGGCGATGCCTGGGAAGCTAAAGATTCTCGGCTGACCCCCGTTGCACAAGATTCACTTATTCTCAATCTACTTACCGAAGATAACTTACCTAGCTATCACACTGAGATTGCAATCTCGATGGGACGCGATGGTGCATGGGGGAATTGGATTGAACGTTGGACTGCCGAAGAGGCTCGACATAGCATCGTAATTCGCGATTACCTCATGGCAACTCGTGGAGTAGATCCATACGAGCTTGAAGATCTTCGAATGGCACATATGTCTTTGGGATATCAGACACCGTATGAGAACGACATGTTGCACACCGTTGCCTATGTTTCCTTTCAAGAGCTAGCGACTCGTATTTCACATCGCAATACAGGCAAGCTTTCAAATGATCCGATTGCCGAGTCGATGATGCAGCGAGTGGCACTTGATGAAAACCTGCATATGATTTTTTATCGCAACTTGTTGGGCACAGCCCTTGAACTCGAGCCAAATGCTGCAATGAGAGCTATCGCAGATGTTGTTACAAACTTTGATATGCCAGGAGCAAATATGCCCGGCTTTGGACGCAAGGCGGTTCAGATTGCACTGGCTGGAATTTACGATCTACAGCAGCACCTTGATGAAGTTATCGCCCCAGTCTTACGTGCGTGGAATGTCTTCGAACGTACAGATCTCTCTGGCGATGGTCTCGTCGCACGTGAAGAGCTGGCCGCCTTTATAAAGTCGGCAAGTGCGGATGCGCAGCGATTTAGTGAAAAGCGCGAGATTCATTTTGAGCGTCTGATCGCTCGTGGGCAGGAACCTATTCGCATTACAAGGTAGATTAGGGCTATGTGCAGATTACTAGCCTATGCCTCAACTGAGCCTGCGACCCTTGCAACAATCGTTGGGCCGACTCTTTCAGATTTTGTAGAACTCTCTAAAGAACATAAACATGGTTGGGGAGTAACAACCTGTGCGTCAATTGGCGGAGTGCAAGAGCGCGAACGTGATCTGGCTCCTGCAGTCGAAAGTGAGCTCTTCGCAGAGGTTGCTTCAACGAAACCCAGCGATGGCGCTCTCGTCCATCTTCGACTCGCCTCAAAAGGTTTGACAGTTGATCTTTCAAATAATCACCCATTTATCCACGGCGATATCTCTTTTATGCACAACGGGACGATCCGTCCGGCATCAAGTATTGAGCACCTTGTAGATTCTGATCTATTGGCGCAGATCACTTCCACGACGGATAGCGAGCGTTATTTCTTTGCGATTCTAACTGCAGCAAAGAAGATGGGGCTCATTGAGGCAATTGCAACGACCGTGAAGGAAATTGCAAATACTGCCGACTATTCGTCCATAAACTCAATTACTCTCACCCCAGATTTCTTGATTGCAGTCTGTCAATTCAATGTGGCAGAACAGAGTGAGTGGACCGTTCCGTTTCACTACGAACTTCGTTTTGCAAAAGAAGATGGTGCGATCAAGGTGGCATCAACTGGCTGGGGACATGATGATTGGACCCCATTAACTAATGGCAAGATGCTCGTAGTCAATCGCGCAGATCTTTCTTACAAAATTCTAGATATTTAGAGTCACTCTTATGTCACGAACGTATACAGTCGAAACATACGGCTGCCAGATGAATGTCCATGATTCAGAGCGAATTGCTGGACTTCTAGATGAGGCGGGTTTTGTTCCAGCTGACTCAGGTACTCAAGCAGATATCGTGGTCTTTAATACGTGTGCTGTTCGCGAAAATGCTGATAATAAACTTTACGGAAATCTCTCTTTTCTTGCACCCATAAAGAAGGCCAATCCCGCAATGCAGATTGCAGTGGGTGGATGTCTTGCACAGAAAGATCAGGCAATCATTCTCAAGAAGGCACCTTATGTGGATGTTGTTTTTGGAACGCACAATGTTGGCTCGCTTCCTATTTTGCTCGAACGAGCGCGGATAGAAGAAGAATCACAGATTGAAATCCTTGAATCACTTGAGCATTTCCCATCGACACTTCCCGCGCGACGTTTCTCTGCATTCTCATCGTGGGTTTCCATCTCAGTTGGCTGCAATAACACCTGCACTTTCTGCATCGTCCCAGCACTTCGTGGCATCGAAAAAGATCGTCCCATGGCAGATGTACTCAATGAAGTGCGGGCTCTGGTTGACCAAGGTGTAATCGAGATAACTTTATTGGGTCAAAATGTAAATGCTTACGGGGTTGCCCTTGGTGAACGAGGAGCTTTTGCAAAGATCCTCAAAGAGGTTGCGGCCATTGATGGTCTAGAGCGTCTGCGCTTCATGTCGCCGCATCCACGAGATTTCACCGACGATGTCATCGAAGTAATGGCAACTACCCCAGTAGTAATGCCGCATCTACATATGCCTTTGCAATCTGGCTCGGATTCAATCCTTGCATCTATGCGTAGGTCCTATAGAAGCGATCGCTACCTTGGAATTCTCGATCGAGTACGTACTCAGATCCCTCACGCAATGATTACCACCGACATTATTGTTGGCTTTCCGGGCGAAAGCGAAAGTGATTTCCAGGCGACCCTAGATGTTGCATCGCAAGCTCGTTTTGCCGCGGCTTACACATATAAGTACTCGATTCGTCCCGGAACACCGGCGGGAGAAATGACCAACCAGGTACCCGAAGATGTAGTTGGCGAAAGATATACACGGCTACACGAGCACCAACAGCAAATTTCACTATCAGTAAATCAGGAAGCGATTGGGACTCGGCATAGAATCTTGGTGACCGAAGTTGAAGGAAGACGAGATGCAGTTCAATCTCGCCTGACGGGTCGTTCAGAAGATTTTCGTCTCGTGCATTTTGATAATTCCAGCCTTGCGCGACCTGGGGATTTCGTCGATGTTGAAATTACCGATGCATCAGCGCACTACTTGATTGGACGAGAACTCTCTTACACTCAAACACGAGGGGGAGACGCCCACGCTCGCAGAACGCAAGAGAGCAGCCCAACTCCGGGAGTGATGTTGGGAATCCCATCCGTGATCAAGGCTAAGGCTTAGATGCGCACAATTATTATCTGTGGCGCTACGGCTACAGGAAAGAGCGATCTTGCCGTTGCACTTGCACAAGAGATTGGTGCAGAGATCGTTAACGCTGATTCAATGCAGGTCTATGAAGGAATGGATATCGGAACAGCTAAATTAACCGTGGCTGAGCGTGGCGGGATTCCCCACCATCTCCTTGATGTCCTCTCTGTACGCGAAGACTCCACAGTCGCCTGGTATCAAGAAGCGGCGCGCTCAGTAATTGATGAGATTCATCAACGAGGCAAGGATGCAATCATTGTTGGCGGCACGGGTCTTTACATCAAAGCGATTGTTGATGATTTAAATTTCCCCGATACTGATCCTGTTGTCCGTTCCAGATTGGAATTAGAAGTAATCGAACAAGGCGCTGCCGCGCTCTTCGCGCGCTTAGAAAAACTTGATCCTGCCGCCGCACTCGCGATTGATCGTGCAAACACACGGCGCATTGTGAGAGCTTTAGAAGTAATTGAAATTACCGGTCAGCCGTTTACGGCCAATCTGCCGCGTCAAGAAAGCTCTCGCTATCCAGATGCGCTCCACTTTGGGTTAAGCCAAGATCGTGAAAGTCTTGATATTCGAGTGAGTGATCGCGTAGATGCGATGTTTGAATCAGGTCTTGTCGCAGAGGTTGAAGGGTTAGTTGTTACCGGGTTGCGCGAAGGAGTAACTGCACAGAAAGCGCTCGGTTACGCCCAGGTGCTACAGATGATGGATGGCTTACTTACCTTAGATCAGGCGCGCGAAGAGACTAAGAGGGTTACACGTCAATACATCAGACGCCAGGACACATGGTTCTCACGCGATCATCGCCTTCATTGGTTAGGGCACTACGAAAATCGACTCGAAAGAATCCTGACAAGGATAAACTCGTAGCGTTATGAAGACACCTGTTATTGCCACGTATGGCCACGGTACTGAAAATGACTTTGTCATTATCTTTGACCCGCAGGAAGAAATTACGATTAGTGCTGACCAGGTAGCGAAGATTTGCGATCGCGCCAACGGAATTGGTGCAGATGGAGTCATTCGAATTACTCGCCCTGATGGCAAGTGGTTTATGGATTATAGAAATGCTGATGGTTCCATTGCAGAAATGTGCGGTAACGGTATTCGTGTAATGGCTCGCTATCTTGTGGTCAATGGACATCAAAGTGAAGGCCTCTTTCCGATTCAGACCCGAGATGGTGCCAAGTTCTTACGCGTTCCAGCTGAAGGCGATATTTCTGTCAACATGGGTCAAGTAAGTGATGAGGGTGATGTCGTCACTGTTGAGACAAACGGTCATCAATATTCTGCACGACACATCAGCATCGGCAACCCACATGCAGTGGCATTTCTTGATGACCTAGACACAGTAGGTTCACTCGCAGATGCACCTGTTGTCACACCAGCGACTGTCTATCCAGAAGGCGTGAACGTTGAATTTGTTGAAATTGAATCGCCAGACACTCTCATTATGCGAGTGCATGAGCGCGGCAGTGGAGAGACTCGATCATGCGGCACAGGAACATGTGCAGTGGCTTTGGCGGCGACGATCTATACACGTGGCAAGTTGCCGGCACGTTGGATTATCAAGCCTCCGGGTGGGACGTTGATTGTAGATATCGACGGTCACTCTAATGCGACTTTGACTGGACCTGCCGAACTCATCAAAGATTATGACGTTACAAGTTATCTCACCATATGACGAGAGAGACGCCAGACCAAAGAGAACTCCGATTTCAAGAGTTGTTGCGCGAAAGTGCACGAGCCGCTGCCGACTATGACTCTTCTGAAGAAGCGATGGATTACGGCGCCGCACAAGAGCTATCTGAACGCCAAGCGCTACGTCGTGTTAAAGGGTTCTCTACACAATTACAAGATATCTCCGAGGCGGAATATCGTGAACTACAACTTGAACGAGTTGTTCTTGTTGGTGTGTGGACTGAAGGTTCAATTGAGAGTGCTGAGAACTCACTTGCCGAACTTAAAGCTCTGGCAGAAACTGCTGGCTCTGAAGTATTAGAAGGACTCATCCAGCGAAGAGATAAACCAGATCCTGCGACTTATATTGGTTCGGGCAAGGTTATTGAACTTAAAGAAGTTGTGCGATCAACGGGGGCAGATACCGTTATTTGTGATGGCGAGCTATCCCCATCCCAGCTGCGACAATTAGAAGATAAATTAAAGGTAAAAGTTGTAGATCGCACCGCTCTCATTCTGGATATCTTCGCCCAACATGCAAAGAGTCGAGAGGGAAAAGCTCAAGTAGAACTTGCTCAAATTGCTTACCTACTTCCGCGATTGCGTGGATGGGGAGATTCTCTTTCACGACAGGTCGGTGGACGAGCAGCAGGCGGTGCCGGTATCGGAGGCCGTGGTCCTGGTGAGACAAAGATTGAGACTGACAGACGCCGCATTCGCGACAAGATGGCTAAATTGCGTCGCGAGATTGCAGAGATGAAAGTCTCCCGCGATACCAAGAGGCAAGAACGTAGACGACACAATATTCCTTCAGTTGCGATCGCTGGCTATACCAATGCTGGTAAGTCCTCACTTCTAAACAAGCTCACTGACGCTGGAGTGTTGGTTGAGAACGCCCTCTTTGCAACCCTCGATCCGACAGTTCGAAAGACGCAGACGCCTGAAGGTCGCATCTACACACTTACAGACACTGTGGGCTTTGTTCGACATCTGCCACATCAACTCGTTGATGCCTTCAAGTCAACGCTAGAAGAAGTTTCTGGCGCTGATCTGATAGTCCATGTTGTTGATGGATCACATCCTGATCCATCAGAACAAATCCGTGCTGTTCGGGAAGTAATTAATGAAATTGGCGGGGCAGAAATTCCAGAAATTATCGCCATCAACAAGGTCGATGTTGCTGATCCAGAAGTTGTGATGAATTTATTGCGTACCGAGAAGAACGCCTTCGCTTTCTCAGTGCGTACAGGTTTTGGAATCGAAGGACTTCTGCTTGCAATTGAAAAGTCACTTCCTCATCCACAGATAGAGATTAATTGCGTTATTCCTTATGATCGCGGGGATCTCGTGAGCGCCGTTCATGAACAAGGGGAGATCATCTCCGAGCTCTATGTAGAGGCTGGCACTCAAATTCATGCCAGGGTTGACGCTGGACTATCACAGGCGATCGCAGCGATAGTTACCCCAGACACATCTGGGGAATAAATCCGACACGCCCACGGTTACATTGTCTATTCCACCCGTTATGGGCCATGATGCGCCCGTACCGAGAACTATTGATTGAGAGAGCGAGGTGATGAGACCGTGGCAACCGATTACGACACACCCAGAAAAACCGATGAGGAACTTCACGAAGAATCACTAGAAGAGCTCAAAGCGCAACGCGTTGATGCACAATCTGGTCAGATCGATGTTGATGAGGCTGAGGCTGCAGAAAACCTTGAACTTCCAGGTGCAGATCTCTCAGGTGAAGAACTCTCAGTTCGCGTAGTTCCTAAGCAAGAGGATGAATTCACCTGTTCGCGCTGTTTCTTGATTCACCACATCACCCAGCTCTCTAAGGGTGAAGGCGCTAAGGCTGTTTGCAAGGAATGCGCTTAAGCTTTTTTCAGCGCCTCTGCTAGCGCAGATCCTTGCTTACTTGTCACCAACCAATATGGGGTTTGATCCCGATCATCGGTGATTTCAATTTTGACTCCATGAGCAGTCCAGAATCTAATTGCTAGATAGGCGGCTGGATCAGCCTCGCGCGTGCGTTGCAAGGACATCTGTGCAGGCGTTAGCAATGTAACATCGCCGCAGAATCTTCTATCGATATGTGCTTTACCTACGCGTAGCTCGTGATCATCAATTTCAATGACGAGCGAAGAGGTGAAGTAGATCAAAACAGAAGCTGCCGTTAAGAGCGCCATTACAACTGCTGCAATTACCGTATTCATCGCCGCCCAAATTGCTATACCGAGAGATAGGGCGAGAAAATAGATAAATGCCATTAACCAGAGGGGTGGTCGGATTACCTCTCGGAATTTGATTAATCTCTCACTCATGGCGATACCGTATAGGAAATCGAGAGAGTAAAGTGGAGCCATGACAAGAGTGGCAAGCACAACACCACCCGAGGGAGCCATTCTTCCCGAGCGTCATCCCTTAGCACCCGCCGTTGGATCTCAAATTCCATCGCACTTCGGACATTGTTTTGGTTGTGGGCAATTACATCCCACCGGATTGCATCTTGTTGCACACGCTGGAACCGCACTTGATCTCACTGCAGAATTTACGGTGACAGAAAATCATCAAGGAGCGCCAGGACTTGCTCACGGTGGTCTGCTCTCGCTCGCATTTGATGAGGCGCTCGGAAAGCTGATGTGGCTAATTCGATCTCCAGCGGTAACTGGGCGGTTGGAGACTGATTTTATGAAACCAGTTCCGATCGGAACGACACTTCACATCTCGGCGCAAATCACAGGTCAGGTAAAACGTAAGGTATATACCGAAGCAGTTGGTCGCCTCAATGGCCCTGATGGAGAGATTGCTGTCCGTGCTGCAGCTCTCTTTGTCATTGTTCCCATGAGTCACTTCATGTCGAATGCTCCGGCCGAATATCTTGAGTACATCAAGAAGTCTCCAGAATTGTTGGCTTTTGTTGATCCTGAATTCGAGATAAATCCATGAGCTCAGTGGAAGTACTCATCACTCGCTTGGATCCAGAGCTACCTCTTCCGCGTTATGCAAAGGGTGGCGATGCTGGTGCTGACATCGTCTCTCGAATAGATATCACTTTAGCTCCAGGGGAGCGGGCCCTTGTACCGACGGGAATAGCAATTGCACTTCCTGCTGGCTACGTCGCACTTGTTCATCCGCGTTCGGGTCTAGCAATTAAACACGGTGTGACAATGGTTAATGCACCTGGCACAGTTGATGCTGGATATAGAGGTGAGTTACAAGTTATCTTAATAAACCACGATAAGAGTGAGTCGGTTTCATTTAAGCGCGGCGATCGCATCGCCCAATTGGTGATTCAGAAAGTTGAACGAGCAGAATTTGTTGAAGTTCGCGAACTGCCAGGTTCAGGTCGCGGATCTGGTGGCTTCGGATCGACAGGTCGCGCATGAGCGAGAATTCGGCAGATAAAGAGAAGATCCTCTCTGCCTTTGGCGGAAAGAAGGGTCTTATCGATGCAGGCTTTCCTGCGATAGTTTTCCTAATCTCATTTAACATCACGAAAGATCTATGGAATTCACTTATTGCATCGATCATTATTTCGGCGATCCTAACGATTGTTCGCCTAGTGATGAAAGATTCGATTCAACACGCACTTTCTGGATTTGTCGGAACACTCATTTCAGCATGGTTTGCCAATCGCACAGGTAATCCCAGCGATGTTTTCGTTCCAAAGTTACTTACCAATCTTGGTTATGGCTTCGTCTATCTGATTGCAAATATCGCAGGGTGGCCAATTCTTGGCGTGATGCTTGGCCCGATTCTCGGTGAAAATTTCGCATGGAGAAAAGATCCAGCCCGAAAGGCTGCCTATATTCGTGCAAGTTGGATTTGGGTTGCACTCTTCTTCGGTCGCCTCATTGTGCAATTCCCTATCTATCTCTCAGATAACGTCAATCTCTTAGGAGCAGTTAATCTAGCTATGGGAATGCCGCTCTTTTTCGCAACTGTCTATGGTTCTTGGATGGTATTGAGAAACGTTCCAGCGACTATCCCACCGAAAGATAAAAGCGACTAGCCCTTAATAAAGCAACCCTTGATCAGATCTTCAGCAGCAGCAGATGCCACAAAAAGCAGTTCATCGCCGGCGCTAAAGACATCAGCGGCCGTCGGAGCAAATACTCGACCATCTCGAACAATTGCCGCGAGTGAGGCATCCTGCGGAAGTTCTATCTCTTCAACAGTCTTTCCAATGCAGCTTGAGGAATCTGGAAGAGTGAGTTCGACGAGATTTGCTTGACCTTTTCTAAAACTAAAGAGGCGAACTACGTCACCAACACTGACTGCCTCTTCGACAAGGGCTGAAATAATGCGCGGAGTAGAGACTGCGACATCGACACCCCAAGATGAATCGAACATCCATTCATTTTTTGGGTGATTGATTCGGGCAACTACACGCGGAACTCCATACTCAGTCTTTGCAAGCAATGAAGCAACAAGATTTACTTTGTCATCACCGGTTGCAGCAACTAGAACCTGTGCGCTACCGAGTGCTGCTTTATCTAGAGAGGCGATCTCACAGGCATCAGCCATCAACCATTCGGCATCAGGGACAGAATCCATTTTGAGCGCTTTAGGGTCACGGTCGATGAGAAGGACTTGATGGCCATTATCGAGGAGTTCGCGAGCGATAGCGCGTCCCACATTTCCTGCTCCAGCGATTGCAATTCTCATGGGTTCTCCGTCGGTTCTTTAGCCAAAATCGCTTCGACTTCTGCAACGCGAGCAGTTTCAATAATCATGTGGAGAAGATCGCCTTCTTGCAAAACGGTATGTTCGTTAGGTACAAGACCTTCGGCAAGGCGAGTAATAAATGCAACTCGGGCTGTCGTTGATGATTCGATATAGGTGATGGGCTTACCAAGCCAGTTTGTATGAGGATGCACCTCTGCGAGTTCGATCGTTCCAGTTGCATCACGCCACTCGCTACGGGAACCTTCTGGAACAAGGCGGCGCATTATCTGATCGGTAGCCCAGATAACCGTTGCAACTGTAGGAATACCGAGGCGCTGATAAATTTCGGCACGTCCTGGATCATAAATACGAGCAACAACATTTCCAACGCCATAAGTTTCGCGAGCTACTCGCGCTGCCAAAATATTTGAGTTATCTCCGTTGCTTACTGCGGCGAAGGCATCTGCTGTCTCAATACCTGCTTCAAGGAGAGTATCCCGATCAAAACCGATGCCGCTGATTGTGCGACCTTTAAAGTCTGGACCCAATCGACGGAATGCTTCTCGCGATTGATCGATAATCGAGACGGTATGACCTAGCTCTTCGAGTTCGGTCGCCAATGAGGAACCGACTCGACCGCAACCCATGATGACTACGTGCACAGGACATAACTTACCCCCTTAGGCTTGCCTTTATGACATCCACGCCTCGCGCCGTCCTTTCCGCGGGCCAAATAATTCGTGTGACGATCGAAAAAGTTGCCCATGGCGGACACTTCATCGCTCGTCATGAAGGTGCAGTCATATTTGTTCGCCATGCTTTGCCGGGCGAAGTTGTAGATGTGGTAATCACCAGTGTGGGTTCCTCGTTTAATCGCGGTGATGTGGTTGCTGTCGTTGAAGCCTCGCCTGATCGAGTTCAGGCCCCATGCCGATTTGCCAATCGCAATGGCTGCGGCGGTTGTGACTTTCAGCATGTAGAGATCGCTGCTCAGCGCAGACTTAAAGAAGATGTAATCACCGAACAGTTCTCCCGTATAGCGAAGATGGATATACATGTCGAGGTTGAAGAAGTTTCACCGGCACTGGGTTGGCGCACTCAAGCCACAATTGGGAGTGATAAACAGGGTAGAGCTGGGTTCTATGCATCTCGCACAAATACCATCATGGCAATTGATGATTGTTTGGTCTTACACCCAACTATTGGATATCCGACAATTCAATCTCAACGCTGGGAACCTGGCACCCGCATACAGGTGAGCGTATCAACCGATGGTTCCTCCAGATTGGTTGCTGGTGAGCTCATTCAAGGAGAGCGGATTCAAAACTTCAAGGTAAATAGTAAAAGCTATCAAGTGAGTCCTGATTCATTCTGGCAGAGCAATATCAATGCACCAAAGGTGCTCGTTGATTGCGTGAGTGAATTTGCAGATGTTCGCGCTGGCGATCATCTTCTTGACCTCTATGGAGGAGTCGGTCTCTTTGCGTTACAACTTCTTGAAAATGTCGGTGTGAGTGGGAGGATTGATTTAGTTGAGGGAAGCAAGAGTGCGACAACTGATGCTGCGGTTAACTTTGCAGGCGCACAGAATGTGAAAATTCACACCGGGGATGTTGAGAAAATACTCCCTCGTTTTTCGAACGCTGATGTAGTAATTCTTGATCCACCGCGAGATGGTGCAAAGAAGAGTGTGATTGCAAGTTTGGTGGCATGTCAGCCACGAGCAATTGTTTATGTGGCATGCGACCCGGCTGCATTGGCCAGGGATACCGCTCTTTTACGTGATGCCAATTACACCCTCGAAAAGGTGCGCGCATTTGACCTCTTCCCGATGACTCATCACATTGAGTGCGTTGCCCTCTTTACGCCCACTGCGGTATCTTGACCCCATGAGTAAGAATTCATTGGGAAGAAAGAGAAATCTCACCGTCGGCGGCAAAGATTTTGAAATCTTTGATATCAATGGACTTGAGGGGGCATCAGATCTACCGTTCTCGCTCAAAATTCTTCTTGAAAACCTTTTGCGCACCGAAGATGGTGCCAACATCACCGCTGACCACATCAAAGCTTTAGCTCAGTGGGATCCAGCGATAGAGCCAGATACTGAAATTCAGTTCACGCCAGCCCGCGTTGTGATGCAGGATTTCACCGGCGTTCCATGTGTTGTGGACCTTGCAACGATGCGCGAAGCGATCGTCGAACTCGGGGGAGACGCATCAAAGGTAAATCCCCTTGCACCAGCAGAGCTTGTTATTGACCACTCAGTTATCGCTGACCTCTTTGGTACTCGCGATTCATTTGAGCAGAACACAGATATTGAATATGAGCGCAACCGTGAGCGCTATCGCTTCTTGCGCTGGGGCCAGGGAGCATTTGATGAGTTTAAGGTGGTTCCACCTGGAACAGGAATTGTTCACCAAGTAAATATCGAATTTCTCGCTCGCGTTGTGATGACTCGTACAGTCAATGGAGTTCTTCGCGCATATCCAGATACCGTTGTGGGCACCGATTCGCACACAACAATGGTTAACGGCCTCGGTGTTCTCGGGTGGGGTGTCGGCGGAATTGAAGCCGAGGCAGCACTTTTGGGCCAGCCTGTATCAATGTTGATCCCTCGCGTCGTAGGATTCAAACTCAGCGGCGAATTGCCTATCGGAACTACTGCGACAGATCTTGCACTCACAATTACGCAGATGTTGCGCAAGCATGGTGTCGTCGGCAAATTTGTTGAGTTCTACGGACCTGGCGTTGTGAGCGTGCCAATGGCAAATCGCGCAACCATCGGAAACATGAGTCCTGAATACGGCTCAACCTGCGCAATCTTCCCAATCGATGAAGAGACTCTGCGCTATCTCCGATTAACTGGACGTAATGAAGAACAAGTAGCTCTCGTTGAAGCCTACGCAAAAGCACAAGGACTCTGGCACGATCCTGCAACGTCACCACGTTTCTCAGAACACATTGAACTTGATCTTTCAACTGTTGTTCCTTCCATTGCAGGTCCTAAGCGTCCACAAGATCGAATTTCACTCTCTGAATCAAAGAGTGCATTTGAAAAGATTTTACCAACGTACTTCACTGAGAAAACTGGCAAAGCTGCCTACCCAGCAAAGGTGGGCGAGCATCAGACAACAGTGAAGAATGGCGATGTTGTTATTGCTTCAATTACTTCTTGTACAAATACCTCCAATCCATCAGTGATGATTGGTGCCGCCTTGCTAGCAAAAAAGGCGGTCGAGAAGGGGCTTACTTCAAAGCCTTGGGTAAAGACAACACTTGCTCCGGGATCTAAAGTCGTTACTGATTATTACGATCGAGCCGGTCTAACTCCATACATGCAGCAACTTGGTTTCCACCTTGTGGGTTATGGCTGCGTCACCTGTATCGGTAACTCTGGCCCATTGCCTGTAGAAATTAGCAAGGCAATTAATGAAAATGATCTAGCGGTCTCAGCAGTCCTTTCAGGAAATAGAAACTTCGAAGGACGAATTAGCCCTGATGTAAAGATGAATTACCTTGCCTCACCACCACTTGTGGTTGCTTATGCGCTAGCTGGCACCATGAATCATGACTTCGCAAACGATTCACTAGGCAATGACAAAGATGGCAATCCAGTTCTTCTAAAGGATATTTGGCCATCTGCTCAAGAGATTCAAGAAGTTATCGATGCATCAATCTCGTCAGAGATGTTTACTAAAGATTATGCAAGCGTATTTGATGGCGATCATCGCTGGAAATCACTTGATACACCAACAGGAAATACCTTCGAGTGGGATGCTAAGTCAACCTACGTACGCAAGCCGCCATACTTTGAAAATATGCCTGCAAAGCCAACCCCAGTTGTAGATATTTCGGGAGCGCGCGTTCTGGCTATCCTGGGTGACTCTGTGACTACAGATCACATTTCTCCAGCAGGAAATATCAAAGCGGATTCTCCGGCGGGTAAGTATCTGGAAGCACATGGTGTGGCACGTAATGATTTCAATTCTTACGGTTCGCGCCGCGGAAATCACGAAGTAATGATTCGTGGAACATTTGCAAACATTCGCCTTAAGAATTTATTGCTAGATGGCGTAGAAGGTGGCTTCACTCGTAATTTTCTCGATGGCGGCTCACAATCAACAATTTACGATGCCTCGATGGCATATCAAGCTGCTGGAATTCCATTGGTAATCCTTGCGGGCAAAGAGTACGGCTCTGGATCATCACGCGACTGGGCTGCAAAGGGAACAGCACTTCTTGGTGTTCGCGCAGTTATCGCTGAAAGTTTTGAAAGAATTCACCGCTCAAACTTGATCGGAATGGGTGTTCTACCACTGCAATTTGTTGAAGGTCAGAGCGCTTCCACCCTTGGGTTAAAGGGCGATGAAACCTTTGCAATATCTGGAATCACAGCCCTCAACACAGGGGGAGTTCCTAAGGAAGTGACTGTTACTGCAGGTGCGATTACCTTTAAGGCTAAGGTTCGCATTGATACACCTGGCGAGGCAGATTATTACCGCCATGGCGGAATTATGCAGTTCGTCCTACGTCAATTGCTTGGGTGATCTAGAATCTCTTCTGTGATCGAATCAATTAAGGGCCCTGAAGATATCAAGGGTTTGAGCCACGACGAGCTTGTCGTGCTCGCGCAGGAGATTCGCTCTTTCCTCATTGAGAAAGTTTCAAAATCCGGTGGACATTTAGGTCCAAACCTCGGAGTTGTGGAACTAACGATGGCGATCCATCGAGTCTTTGACTCTCCGCGGGATGTTGTTCTTTTTGATACTGGCCATCAGTCATATGTTCACAAGATTGTCACAGGGCGTGCTGGCGAGTTTGATTTGCTGCGCCAACGCGGTGGAATTGCTGGATATCCCAATCGAAGTGAGAGCGAACATGATGTTATTGAGAATTCACATGCATCAACAGCGCTCTCCTGGGGAGATGGAATCTCGCGTGGTTTTTCCATCACCGGACAGAACGATCGCAGCGTTGTAGTAGTTGTTGGCGATGGCGCTCTCACCGGCGGCATGTCCTGGGAGGCGCTCAACAACATTGCATCAGCGAAAGATCGCAACCTCGTACTTGTAGTCAACGATAATGAACGCTCATACTCACCAACCATTGGTGGAGTCGCGACTTACCTCTCTACTTTGCGTGTCACACAAGGATACGAACGCTTCCTTGACTGGGGGAAGGAAGTACTTCATAAGACTCCAGTCGTTGGTGCTCCGATATATGAAACTCTTCACGGAGTAAAGAAGGGCATAAAAGATATTGTCGCTCCGCAAGGAATGTTTGAAGATTTGGGTTTGAAGTATGTCGGGCCCATTGATGGTCATGACTTACCGTCCCTTGAAAAAGCTCTCGCGCAGGCTAAGCAATTTGGCGAGCCAGTCTTGGTGCATGTGATTACAGAGAAAGGCCGCGGTCATCAGCCAGCGATTGAGGATGAAGCTGAAAAATTCCACGCGGTTGGCGTTGTTGATCCCGCAACTGGTATTCCCGTTACAAAGAGCGCAAAATCATGGACAAAGGTCTTCTCTGATGAGTTAGTTGAGATTGGCGGAGAGCGTGAAGATATTGTTGCGATTACCGCCGCAATGCTCGGCCCAACCGGATTAGATAAGTTCGCAGCAGCATTTCCGGAGCGAACTATCGATGTGGGAATTGCCGAACAGCATGCTGTTACTAGCGCAGCGGGTATGGCCTTTGCTGGATTACACCCAGTTGTTGCTGTCTACTCCACATTCCTCAACCGTGCCTTTGATCAACTTCTTCTAGATGTTGCTCTGCATAAGGCCGGAGTTACCTTTGTTCTTGATCGCGCTGGAATAACTGGCGACGATGGACCTTCCCACCACGGTATCTGGGATATGGCGCTGACCGGAATAGTTCCAAGCCTTCATTTGGCTGCACCTCGTGACAGCGCACGGCTCAAGGAAGTTCTCCGCGAAGCAATTTCAATTAGTGACGCGCCATCTGTCATCCGTTTTCCAAAGGGAGCAGTCCCTGCTGATATTCCGGCATTTGAACGCCGTGACGGAATTGATGTTCTTTATCGCGGTGAGAGCGCAGATGTACTTCTTATCAGCGTTGGTGCAATGGCGACACTTGCAGTTGAAGCTGCTTCGCAGGCATATCGCGAAGGTGTAGGCGTGACTGTTATCGATCCTCGTTGGGTGAAGCCGCTACCAAAATCACTCATCACAATGGCCGATCGCTATAAGAGCGTTGTTGTAGTTGAAGATGGAATTTCACATGGTGGAATTGCAAGTGCACTCTCCGAAATGTTTAGAAGTGCAGGACTTGAAACGCCAATTCACTCAATTGGAGTACCGCTGACCTTTATCGAACATTCCAAGCGCTCAGAGATTTTGAGCGACCTTGGAATCACTTCACAGAACATCGCCCGTGAAATTGTGGAATGGTCTAGCTCTACTTTGAAGGCAGAGATGCCACTCCCGCAGGATGAAAACGAGAGCCGCAGACAGACTCGCTAATTCCTTCGCGATCTAAGTAAGGCAAGATTCCACCTAAGTGCATTGGCCATCCAGCACCCATCAACATGCAGAGATCAATCTCAGCGGGTGTTGCGACAACGCCTTCATCAAGCATCATGCGAGCTTCTTCAGCTAGCGCCTTTAGGGCACGTAGACGAACTTGTTCAGCCGTAGATGGACTATCGCCTTTGTGTATGAGTGCAACGGCAGCAGGGTTTGCAATCACTGAACCGTCATCTGATTTGATGTAGAAAGTCTTGATTCCTTCCCTGACCATCGCCTCCATTGTGGGGGAGATGCGGTAGCGAGGGCCAAGATTTTCGTGAAGAGTCTTTGCAACGTGCAGACCCACTCCTGGGCCGACAAGGCCAAGTAGTTCAAAGGGAGACATTGGGAAACCAATTGCACGCATCGCGTTATCAGCAACTTCTGGTGAAGTTCCTTCATCGACGGCATCGGTGATCTCACCCATGAAGCGAGTGAGGAGACGGTTGACGACAAATCCCGGAGCATCCTTACAGATGATCATCGTCTTCTTGAGTTCCTTACCAATATTTACCGCTGTCGCAGTTGTCGCATCATCTGTCTTTGAGGTGCGCGCAATCTCAAGGAGCGGCATGATCGCAACAGGGTTGAAGAAGTGGAAGCCCACAACGCGTTCTGGGTGTTCAAGACCTTCTCCCATTCTCTCAACTGAGAGTGAAGAGGTGTTGGTTGCGAGAATGCACTCGGGAGAAACAATTTTTTCGAGTTTTTTAAAGAGCTCCTGCTTAAGAGATAGCTCTTCAAAAATCGCTTCAATAATGAAGTCGCAGCCAGCAAAAACGTTCTGGTCGGCTGAGCCTGAGACCAGAAGTGATAACCGCCCAGCAGATTCTGCGCTCATGCGTTTCTTCTCGACCAGTTTTGCCAATTCATTTCTAACCCAAGCGACGCCCTTATCTGCACGCTCTTGATCAATATCCGTCATAACAACCGGACACTTCAAATTGCGGACAAGCAAGAGCGCAAGTTGTGAGGCCATAAGACCAGCACCAACAACTCCGACCTTACCGACCTTACGTGCTAGCGCAGCCTTAGGAGCACCTTCCACCTTCTTGCGCTTTTTCTGAATCAGATTAAATGCGTAGAGTGAAGCGCGAAGTGGATCAGACATTGTCAGATCAGCAAGTGTCTGATCTTCGGCATCAAAGCCAGCTCCTCGAGAAGATGTACGAGAAGCTGCCATAAGCTCTAGCGCTTTCGTTGGGCTTGCAATCTCTGCACCGCCAAATTTCTTCAAGGCGATTGCGCGACCAGTAGCAAGTGCTGCATCCCATGCAGGATCCTTACTGTGATCTGCACGTTCGATCTTCTTTGAACCGTTAAGGACGGATGCTGCGAAGGCGATCGACTTTTCAAGGAAGTCGGCAGGTTCAAAAACACTATCAACAACACCAAGAGCTAGAGCATCTTTCGCCTTCATCATTGTGTTGTTATTGAGAGCATTAGCAATAATTACTTGAACAGCCTTCTCTGGACCAATGAGCATAGGCAAGATTGTTGCTCCGCCCCATCCTGGAACAAGACCAAGAAAGACTTCAGGTAATCCTGTAAATGCTGTTGCCGACAATGTGCGGTACTTGCAGTGCAGACCAACTTCAAGTCCTCCACCTAGCGCTAAACCATTTATGAAGGCAAAGGTAGGAATACCGCACTCATCGAATCTACGAAAGACATCGTGTCCGAGTTTTCCAATAGCAACAGCTTGGGAACGGCCGTTAAGGAATGAGAGTGCAGAGAGATCAGCACCGGCTGCAAAGATAAATGGCTTACCAGTTATGGCGATTGCAGCAGGCTTACGTGAGATTGCCTCCGTGATTGCAGCATCGAGTGCCGTAAGAGATTGTGGGCCAAATGTATTTGGGCGAGTGTGATCATGGCCGTTATCGAGAGTGATGAGAGCTAGCGATCCTGTTGCACCGAAGGCCGCAAAATCAACATCACGAACTAGTGCGTGGGTAACAACTTCTTCAGGAGCACCTTCTGGAAGCACGATTGATGTCATGAGTTATGCCTTCTTTCCGAAGTGTGGGTTCTCCCAGATGACGGTTCCGCCCATTCCAAGACCAATACACATAGTTGTAATGCCATAACGAACATCAGGCTTTTCTTCAAAGGTTCGCGCCAAGTTGAGCATCAAGCGAATTCCTGATGAGGCCAATGGGTGGCCGACAGCAATTGCGCCACCGTATGGATTAACACGAGCGTCATCATCTGCAATTCCAAAGTGATCAAGGAATGCCAAGACTTGTATCGCAAATGCTTCATTGACTTCAAAGGCGCCGATATCACTAATTTTTAATCCAGCCTTCGCAAGGGCCTTAATAGTTGATGGAACGGGCCCGTATCCCATTACTTCAGGCTCGACTCCGGCGAAAGCGAAGGTAACCATGCGCGCCTTAACTGATAGACCTAGCTCAATTGCCTTCGCCTCGTTTGCAAGTAGCGCTGCTGTTGCGCCATCGTTAAGTCCAGATGAGTTACCGGCAGTGACGCGACCTGCGGGACGAAACGGAGTCTTCAGGGTTGCAAGACCTTCCAAAGTTGTAGTTGGACGAGGAGGCTCATCAACTGTTGCAATACCCCAACCGAGTTCAGCGCTTCGGGCAGCGGTAGGAATGAGATCGCGCTGAATCTTTCCATTTGCATACGCTTGAGCTGTCTTCATCTGAGAAGCGAGAGCAAATTTATCGGCACGCTCCTTTGTTAAATGTGGAAAGCGATCATGAAGGCGCTCTGCTGTTGCACCCATTGCGAGCGCATCTTGTTCAACGATGCGTTCTGCAAGAAAACGAGGATTCGGATCAAGTCCATCACCAATTGGATGGTTGCCCATATGTTCAACTCCACCGGCGATCGCAATATCGTTTGCACCCATCGCAATTGATGCGGCCAAAGTTGTTACAGCTGTCATCGCACCAGCGCACCAGCGATCAACTGAATATCCGGGAACGGTGTTTGGAAGTCCAGCGAGTAAAGATGCGCTACGTCCTAAGTTCATGCCTTGATCACCGGTCTGAGTTGCAGCAGCGATCGCAACATCATCGATCGCATCGAGTGGAAGTTGTGGGTTGCGCTCGAGAAGACCACGCATAGCTCGCACCATCAGATCATCTGCACGTGTTCCGGCATAGAGCGATCCAGCTTTTCCAAATGGGGTGCGAACTGCATCAACGAGAACAACTGAGGCGCTTGTAGCCATATTTCCAACTTTCGTAACGGTGAAGTTGACTCTAGGTTACTGGTCAGTAATACAAAAGGAAAGAGGCGCGACTCGACTAGAGGGGATGTGACGAATTACGCAACACTTTTGTTGCGTAATTCAGGCTTCTGTAATAGTCTTCTAAGTAGGCACTGACCGTGTGCGTTCTGGCATTAGCTACGTAAAGATTGAGGGATCGTGAAGAAATCGTTTCTAGCAGCATCTATCGCAGCAGCTGCTCTCGTTATCGGATCGCTAACCTGGGTGGCTACCCAGTCAGAGGACGACAGTGGGCAGGTCAATGAGCTGACGATCTACTCAGGACGATCAGAGGAGTTCATCGCACCATTTCTTGAGCGCTGGGAGCAAGAGTCGGGGATTACCCTCAACGTTCGCTACGGTGATTCCGCTGAATTAGCGGCACAGATTCTGGAAGAAGGCAAAAATTCTCCAGCAGATCTCTTTCTCTCTCAAGATGCCGGTTCACTCGGCGCGGTATCGGCCGCTGGCCTTTTCACACAATTGCCATCTTCTGTCGGCCAACTCATTGAAAATGAATTCATCGCAAAAGACCGTTCCTGGATTGGCGTAACAGGGCGAGTTCGCGTTTATGCATATAACCCAGAGGCGGTAAGAACACTTCCGCAGTCAATTACAGATCTTACAAAGAGCATCTATCGCGGAAAAATTGGAATTGCACCAAGTAACGCATCATTCCAGGCATTTGTTACAGCTCTAATAAATGAAAAGGGCGAAGCGTTTGCAGAGAAGTGGCTTACCGATCTCAAGAAGAATGAAGCAAAGATTTATCTGAAGAATAGCGCGATCGTTGAAGCAATCGATCAGGGAGCAATTGATTTAGGTCTTGTTAATCACTATTACCTTTGGGAAGTCTCCACCGCACTTGGAAGAGCGATTAATGTTAAGAATGGTTACTTTACGCCGGGAGATATCGGCAATCTGATCAACGTTTCCGGTGCTGGGGTTCTTGTAACCAGCAGCAAGCAATCTAACGCAGAGGATTTAATCAATTTCCTCACCTCAGAAGCTACTCAGGAGATGTTTGTAGCTCAAACCCACGAATATGCACTCATTCCAGGGACAGAGTCTCCGCAAGACCTTCCAGCGTTAAAGAGTCTGGGTTCACCTAAAGTTGATCTTGGCGAACTTGTAAAGATCCAAAGAACTCAAGATCTTCTTATCAAGGTAGGTCTCTTGTAGTGAGAAAGATGTGCAGTGAAAACTGGAGCTAAACTCACCCCTCTTGGCTTAAAGGCTCTGGTTGGGCTAGTTCTTATTCTCATTATGCAACCACTGCTCTACCTGATAATTCGCGCGAGTGAAAAGTCTGGCTCGCAAATCATTGCTCTGCTTACCCGCGAAAAGACGCTCGAAGTTCTCGGGATAACGCTCTCGCTTTTGGTGATTGTTGTAGCCGTCAATATTCTCGTTGGTACAGCTATCGCCGCAGGATTGCACTACGTGAAGATTCCAGTACCAAGGTTATTTTTGGTTGCGACGATATTGCCTCTGGCTATTCCCTCATACGTCTTTACCTACACCTGGAGGGCGCTCTTCCCATCGATGCAAGGTCTCTGGGCAGCTGCATTTATCCTCGCGCTCTCAACGATTCCATACATGATTTTTACCGTCTTGATCGCCTTTCAAAAGATTGATCTGGCACTCATTGAAGTGGGACGTTCACTCGGTCTTTCAAAAGTCGCTATCTTCTTTCGAATAATTCTCCCGCAAGTAAGGCGAAGTATTAGTGCAGGAGCACTTTTGTCAGGGCTTTATGTGCTCAGTGACTTTGGAGCCGTCTCACTCCTTAACGTTGAGACTCTCACAGTCTCGATTCAGAATCTCTTCAAATCTTCATACGATCGTGGTGCAGCGGCAGTGATTGGCGCGCTTCTCTTTCTCGCTGCGGCTGTATTCGTTTCTTTTGAAACAAGACTTAAGGGAAAAGATTTTGAAACTAGGGGTAGTGAAGGATTTCAAAACACGATTCGACGGATAGATAGAAAAGGTCTCTCACTCTTTACTGTGAGTATTCTCGCTGGGTACATCGCCTGCGCTGTGATCACTCCGTTTTATGTTTTGATTACTCGATTCTTAGCAAACCCAAGTGCAGTAAAAATTACCGATTTAGTATCAGCGGCGGCATCTACCGTGAGTGTTGCAGCCCTGGGCGCGATCTTGGCATTTATTCTCTCACTTCCATTGGCTTTCCTAATTTCACAAGGCAAGGCGAGATTCACAACTTTTTCGGAGAAGGCAATTCTTGTTTCACACGCCCTCCCTGGAGTGGTTGTAGGGCTAGCGTTGGTCTCATTCGGCTCGCGCTTAGGTGGGCTCTACCAATCAATTTATTTACTCGCTTTTGCCTACGCAGTTCTTTTTCTAGCTAAGTCTGTCGCATCGACGTCAAGTTCTCTCGCCCTCGTCTCACCACAGCTCAAGGAAGTAGCCGCAACTCTTGGAAAAAGTAGATCAAAAATCGCTACTGAAGTTGTATTCCCAATCGCGCTACCGAGTATGTCTCTTGGAATTCTCTTGGTTTTTCTAACGGCGATGAAAGAACTTCCAGCAACGCTGATGCTTAGGCCAACCGGAATGGATACCTTGGCAACGCAAATTTGGAGCGCTGCCTCCATTAGCCGATTTAATGAGGCTGCACCCTATGCATTAATATTGGTAGTGATTGCAGCCATACCAACATTTATCCTGACACTTCCTCGAACAGGCAATCGCGAAGAAACAGGCAATGGAATCGAGAAGAAGGTGAGTTATCTTTAAATGACCTCACTGAGCGTTTCTCATCTCTCTGTAAAATTCGGTGATCGCGAAATCATCACAGATCTCTCATTAGATCTACGTGAAGGCGAGATCGCTTCGCTTCTTGGTCCTTCTGGATGCGGAAAGACAACGCTTCTTCGCGCCATTGCTGGATTGATTCAGCCAGCGGCCGGAACCATTCGATTTGGTTCCAAACTCGTCGGCGTTTCATCAGTTGTATTGCCACCGAGCAAGCGAGGGACTGGCTATGTTCCGCAGCAAGGTGCGCTTTTTCCACATCTGACTGTTGCTAAAAATATATCTTTTGGCTTAGATCGCGAACTTTACTCAAAGAGTGAAATTTCCAAGATCACCAGCGAGATGACTTCGCTCATTGGCATGAGTGGTTTAGAGGACCGTATGCCATATCAAATTTCGGGTGGTCAGCAGATGAGAGTCGCCCTGGCACGTGCATTAGCGATTAAGCCAAAATTGATTCTTCTAGATGAACCGTTTGCGGCTCTTGATGCCGCCTTCCGAGATGAGCTACGTACGGAAGTAATTGGACTACTTCGTTCACTTGGTTCAACTGCTCTTTTAGTTACTCACGATCGCGAAGAGGCACTTGTTTCATCCGATCGAGTTATTTTGATGCGTGATGGCCAAGTCGCACAAAGTGGAACACCTGAAGAAGTCTATGAAACGCCAAATTCCGCCCAAACTGCAGCAAGCACTGGCGATGTTTTAACACTTCCTGCGTTGAAGACTTCTGCGGGTGTTGTTAGCTATCCGCTTTCTGTAAGCAAAGCTCCAGTTGAGGATAGTCAATCAGGGTATGTGGTTATCAGACCGGAAGAAATTCGAGTCTCGAAAGATTCTGGAAAAGGTTACGAAGGCGCACTCACACATATTGATTACTATGGACATGATGCGATGCTCACAATCGATTTAGATGGCTCACATACAATCATTCGAGCTCGTGTAGCCGGTCCAGCTGAATTTACTGTGGGCCAAAAGGTCTATCTAGAACACTTGGGACCGATTAGATACTTTTCTCATCAGTAGATTCTTCTTGATCTGTCTGCGGAAGTTCAAGGGGTTCTTTCTCCAATAGCGCTGACTCAAGTATCTGTGCTGCGATCTCACGTTGCCAAGGGCGAGCACCCAACTCAGTAAGGGCTTGATCGACGTTGCCTACAGGAGAGTTCCAACAGATTCTGCGTACATGTTCAGGAGAAATCATGTTCTCCAGCGGAATCGAGAGTTCCTCTGCTCGCAGCGAAAGATTGTGACGGGCATGGGTGAGGGCTGCATAACGCAATGGGAATTTCTCTCGCCAAACTTTTACTGGAGGAAGCGCATCACTTGCTGCCCGCGTTGGAGGTAGATCTTCTTCTGCCAAGGCGCGAGCTGTGGCGATGGCTTCTAACCAACGCGGTGAATGTTCTAACCAACGCGCACGCAATCCAATGGGACGAAGAACTTTTTCAAGGTGTTTTTTATTCTCAAATACTGATTCATCTGTGACCGAAAGTGCGATTGCTGAGATGGCGGCATCCGATAACAATCGACCAGGTGAAACATCGAGATCTTTTCCAAGTTCGTATCGTGATTCCCATAGTGATTTAACCACTGCGAGTTGTCGCCTCTTTTTTATCTGATGCATCCCTGAAGTTCTGCGCCAAGGATCAACTCGTGGCGACGACGGAGGAGCAGCCAATATCGCAGCAAATTCTTGTTCTGCCCAATGTGACTTATTCGCTGCCTCTAGGAGTGCATCGACTTCATCACGGAGCGCAACGAGAAGCTCAACATCCAACGCTGCATAGTTAAGCCAATCTTTGGGTAGCGGCCGGGTGGACCAATCGACAGCCGAATGTTCTTTAGCTAATGAAACGCCAAGGAGAGATTCAAGAAGTGGGCCAAGACCGACGCGAGGCAAGCCTGCTAAACGTCCACCGAGTTCGGTATCAAATAGTCGCACTGGATTTATGCCAACTTCACGCAAGCATGGAAGGTCCTGTGTGCTGGCGTGGAGAATTACTTCATCCGTCGCTAACAATTCATTGAGTTCAGCAAAGAGATCGTGGCCTGGTCCGAATGGAATTGGATCCAATAGATGCAGGCCTCCACCATTACGTGCGATTTGAATGAGATATGCGCGAGAACTGAATCTGTAGCCACTCGCACGCTCAGCATCAAGTGCAAATGGGCCGTTACCTTGTGCCAATTGTGCGATTGCATCTGAAAACATTTCTTCAGTGTCGATCACTTCGGGCAAACCCGCCGATGGCGCTAAGAGGGGAGTTGGTACCTGAACTTCTTCTGTCATGTGGGTGAGTTATTTACGAGGCTTAGTAATTGATGCAACACCATCTGCGATTGGCGGCAGGAAGGAAATTTCAGCGATGAGGTTGCACCATGCCATGACGTGGTTGAGAAGAGCCTGACCTATATCTGCGCCTTGCGTCATGACTGGAGTCCATGAAGCACGAATCTCGATCTCTGATTCATTATTGCGAGGGGAAAGCTTTCCAAACGATGCACTGGATACTCGCGTGACCGTTCCAGATGGCGCGCTGTACGCGCAACCGAAATTATCTAAAGAATTCAGAAGCCAAGTCCAACCCACTTCGGGCAGAAGTGGATCTTCTTGCATTGCAGCGTCAACTTCTGCGCTTACGAAGGTAACGCAACGAAACTCACCTTCCCACGTATCTTGGCCACCAGGTTCGTGCAAAAGTACAAATCTGCCTGTAGCCACATCATCTTCAGCATCGCCCATGAGGCCGTTTGTCACATCCGCCGTAAAGGCGAAGGAGTACGTTGCTAACTTTTGTGGGGGTGGAACTTCCTCGAGAATAATTTCGCTGCGGGGAGTCGCACTTCGTAGGACTTCAATCAGTCGATTAAAGCCCGCGGTCTCCATTGCCTTATTCTAAATTGAGCATGCACTCACTTGCGGGAGGCGGGACCGATTCTGCGCTATCTTCTGCATCATGGCTGCCCTTCTCGCACTTATTTCCAGTGGTCTTTGGGGAGCAGCGGATTATCACGCAGGAAATTTAAGTAAGCGATTTCCGCCAACAGCGGTGCTCTCAGTCACCCAAATAATTGGACTTGTCTTCGGAATTATTCTCGCTACGGCAACAGGATCTTGGGATGCGCAGGCGCTAGGTAGTCAGGGCTATCTACTTCCAGGAATCGCAGCGGGATTCTGCGGATATGTAGGATTGATTTGTCTTTATCGCGCACTTGCAACAGGACGTATGGGAGTGGTTTCGCCGATAAGTGCAATGAGTGCACTGGTTCCACTTATCTACGCGATTTTCTTTCTTGATGAGCGATTCAGCACGCTTGTCACTATCGGAGTTGTACTTGCACTCTTAGGTGCATTCATGGCCAGTGGCCCTGAAGTTTCGCAAGGGTTGCCGCTTAAGCCAGTTGTGTTGGCACTCGGTGCGGCGATTGGCTTTGGCACGTGTCTAGCATTTATGGCAGAAGGCTCGCAGTCGAGCGCGGTTATGACGATGGTTTCAATGCGTGCAGCTACCTTGATTGTGAGCATCAGTATTCTCATCCGCCTTCGTGGAACTGGAGGAATGGGTAAAGCAAATATTCCACTTCTTCTCTTTATTGGCGTTGCTGATTTCAGTGCAAATCTAATTCTAGGAGTGGCAACAACAAAGGGGCTGGTATCTCTCGCCAACGTTCTTGGTGCGCTCTATCCAATTATGACGGCGCTGCTCGCATTCATCTTCCTTAAAGAGCGTTTGCATAAAGTTCAATACGCGGGAATCATTAGTGCGGTTTTAGGCGTGGCCCTTATCGCTGCATTTCAATAAAATTAGTCACGTGTTGCAGTGTAAAAAATGGTTTCACCTTCGGTTACATTTTCAACATGGGTAAAGTGAGAAAGCATCGCTTGAATATCGATTCGATCTTCCCCGCCAGAAATTTGAGTGACGCTCAATTCCAGTCGATCAACTTCTCCGGATGCGATGAGTTCGTTGATGATGGAAGCCCCAGCCTCAATCAAGATAGTTGGGCCAAAGAGACGACGAGCTCTCTCGAGAGCTTCTGAAGCAGATGCATTCCACCAATATGCCTGACGATTATCTGCCAAGGCGTTGATCATCGATGTGGAGATTACAACGACCGGGACGGGAGTTTTGCGGTAAGGCTCGTTGCGAGCGGTATTTCCACCAATCAAAATGGCATCAACGTGGCGACGGCGCTCCAGAAAACGAGCTCGATCTAGAGTGGAAGTAACTCCGCGCGATGTTCCATCTTTTGCTGTACTTCCATCGCTACCCACAACCAGGGTCGCGATTACCTGCCCTTTACCTGCTGCCGTACTCATGGCGGGAAGGTTATCGCTGCTCGAGGAGAAATTTCGGTAGGCGAATGAGGGATTGACCTCACATGAGGGGCCAATCTCACCCAATTCGCAAGGTTCTACGCTCAATTTGAGTTGAGGTCGAGCGCGAAGGGGGGTTAGCCTTGGTCAATGCGCAATCTGACGGGCAGGCAAGCGACGACGACGATTGGCCTTGCGCTGATCGTAATCGCTGGCTTCCTCCCATCAGCTGCCCACGCCGCACCATCATTGGCTGAGGTGCAGGCCAAGGTGCGCGACCTTGAGGAAGATGCGACTGCCGCGGCAGAGGGTGCCCAAGAAGCTAAGGTGAAGTTGGCATCGCTTCAGAAACAGTTAGCAGGCATCCAAGCCGCCCAGGCTGTTCAGGGAAAAACGGTAGACACACTTTCTCGCTCCCTCGGAGTGATTGCCATTGAGCAGTACAAGAACGGTGGGCTCGGACAGAGCCTCGAGCTTCTATTCTCAAGCGACCCTGCGCTCTATCTCTCGGCGGCTGGATCTCTTGAATCAATTACCCGAAGCAAAGCTACTCAGCTCCGAAAGTATGAAGCGGCAAAGCAGCGATTGACCGCGACCTCACTAACGGTCAATGACAAGTTGGCGCTAGTGACTGCAGCGAAGAAGAAATTTGAAGCAGAATCTGCCAAAGCGGTTGCAAAACTTAAAGAGGCCGAATCTATTCTCGCAAAGTTGAAGAAGGAAGATCGCGAACGTTTAGCGCGCCTGGCTCAACAAGAAGAAGATGCGGATCAAAAGCGCTCGCTGGCAGAGGCTAAGGCAGCGGCAGGAGTATCAGGGCGAGCAGGTATTGCACTCAAGTATGCACTCAAACAAATTGGTGACAAATATGTTTTCGGTGCCGCTGGTATGACGTACTGGGATTGCTCCGGGCTCACTATGCGCGCATTCCAAGCAGCGGGCGTTTCACTTCCACATTCATCGGCTGCACAGTCGCGAATGGGTAGATCCGTTCCTAGAAGTCAGTTGAAGCCAGGTGACCTTGTCTTCTTTGGTCGTCCCGTTTCTCACGTTGGAATTTATCTCGGTGGAGGAAAGATGGTCCACGCGCCGCGCTCAGGATCGCGTGTGAAGGTAGCTAGCGCCAGTAATCTCGGAAGAAAACCTTTTGTCGGGGCACGCCGTTTCTAGTGGAGAAAATTCTCTGCATCACAAATGACTTCGGTCCTCGCGCTGGTGGAATCGAAACCTTTGTCATTGGATTAATCGAAAGACTTCCTCAATCACGTGTGATCGTCTACACGAGCGCACAAGACAATAGCGAGCCTTACGATCGAAAGTGGCTAGCGGACTATGGCGTAGAAGTTGTGCGCGATAAAGCCAAGATTCTTCTCCCTACCCCCGGGGTTGCTTATTGTGTAAAAGATCTTGTGCGAGAAAGAAAAATCTCTACAGTGTTTTTTGGAGCCGCTGCACCGCTGGGCCTCTTATCCAGAGGACTTCGCAAGGTAGGTGTAAAGCATATTGTTGCCCTCACTCATGGACATGAAGTGTGGTGGTCAAAAGTATGGCCATTTACTATGGCGATAAAATTTATTTCTCGCCATGTTAATCATCTAACCTATCTTGGTGAATACACGCGGAGTGCAATCTCTCGATCAGTCACTGAACAGGCTGCAGCGAATATGGTCAAGATTGCACCTGGAATCGATACTGATCATTTTTCGCCACAGGATGCCAGTGAGTTACGGCGAGAACTTGGCTTAACCAATAAGAAGGTAATCGTCAGCGTTGGTCGACTCGTACATCGCAAAGGACAGGATGTCTTGATAGAGGCGATGCCCTCCATTATTAAAGAAGTTCCAGAGGCGCACATACTTATGATTGGCGAGGGCCCCTATCGAAGCTATTTAGAAACTCGCGTCAAGACGCTAGGGCTACAAGAGCGGGTTACATTCATTGGACGTATTCAATATGCAGAGTTGCCACGATATATATGCGCTGGAGAAGTATTTGTAATGCCTTCAAGATCACGGTTGGCTGGCTTAGAGGTTGAAGGACTTGGAATTGTTTACTTAGAAGCAAGTGCATGTGGATTACCAGTCATTGCTGGGAACTCTGGCGGTGCACCTGACGCCGTTCTTGCAGGCAAGACAGGGTTAGTGGTTGAAGGAACAAAGACGGAAGCGGTTTCCTCTGCTGTCATTGAACTACTCTTGGATCCCAAGAGATCTCAAGCAATGGGTCTAACCGGTCGCGAGTGGATTATTAAAGAGTGGCGTTGGGATATTTGGTCATCGCGCTTTGCTGAGCTACTTAAAGTAAACCAATAGTTTTTGCGCGCGCTACAGCACTTCTACGATTACGTGTCTCTAACTTGCGATAAATAGTTGCGCAATGACTTTTAACTGTGGCATGAGAAATAAACATCGCCGTTGCGATTTCGGAGATACTCAACTCGCCTGCAAGTTGCGTGAGCACCATTCGCTCTCTTGGTGAGAGCAAGTCTTGAACCTTTTGGCGCCCTAACAGGGCAATTGTGTGGGTACTGATAAATAGCGTTGGCTGGGCGAGTACCGAGTTAATCGCAGAGATAAGGCGATCTGCACTCTCTGATTTTGAGATAAATCCTTGTGCCCCCGATTGAGAGGCGGCAGAGACGAGTTCTAGGTCGTTTTCCAAACTGAGCACAATGATTGCGATAGAGGACGAGTGTTTCCTTGCCCAAGCGATGATCTCAAGACCATTTCCATCGGGGAGATTGAGATCAACGGTAATCACATCTGGTTTGTGTAGGGCAATCATCGCGATTGCTTCCTTAAGAGATCCAGCTTCACCTACGCAATTAAATCCAGCTGCGGTGAGCGATCTCCTTATTCCATCACGAACTAGAGGGTGATCATCGATGATGAGGATTGAAGCACTCACAGAGTGATCGTGATGGTCGTTCCATCCTCTCGAGAATTGATATCAATTGCAGCGCCATGGCTTTCTATGCGCTCAATGCATCCCAAAATCCCGTAACGATTCGTACTGGCTTGAGCGCCACCATGACCGTTGTCAGAAATTTTTACCATGGATTCATCTTCGCCTGAAATCAGTGTCAACTGAATCTGGGTAGCCCCAGAATGGTTGACAGCGTTACGCAGGAGTTCGGGGATAACTCGTATCAAGAGATCTTCTTCATTGTCGGCTAGCCCATGTAATGCACCGGAGATTTTGATGGCAGGTGAGATTGATGTGACGATCTCAAGAAGTTGATCATCGAATTCCGCGCCTGATCTCAGGTTATAGATCTCATCTCGCACTTTCTCAATGAGCTCTGAAACCCTGAAGCGAATCGTACGAACATCATTGCGGATGAGTGCGGGCGTTAAAGGAGCAGCAAGGACAAGATCGAGTTGAAAACCAAGTGCAACTAGATCTTGTGCGATGCCATCATGAATTTCTTGGGCAATCTCTACTCTGGGGGATTGCGCCATGGAAGTTGCGCTCTCTATTCTTTTTCGTAAAGGGCTTCAATTTCTGCAGCATATTGCTGTGCGACAACATGGCGCTTAACTGAGAGCTTTGCAGTGAGCTGGCCCCCTGCGATCGTGAAGTCCTCTGACAAAATGGTGAACTTACGGATTGATTCAGCCTTACTGACAGCCTTATTCGCCTCATCCACCGCAGTCTGAATCACAGCTAAAAGATCTGGATCATTGCGCAGGACCTCAATCGTTGCGCCATCCTTCTTATTGGTTGCGATCCAACCCTTGATCATCTCTGGATCGATTGTTATCAGTGCAGCGATAAATGGCTTGTTATCACCGACGACCATGCACTGGCTTACCAATGGATGTGAGCGAAGGCGATCTTCGAGAACTGCTGGAGCAACGTTCTTTCCACCTGCAGTTACGATCAACTCTTTCTTGCGGCCAACTATATAGAGGAAGCCATTCTCATCGAGTCGACCAAGGTCACCTGATCTAAACCAGCGATCTCCTTCAAATACTTCACTGTTTGCTTGATCGTTCTGCCAATATCCGCGCATAACGATTGGTCCCTTAATGAGAACTTCTCCATCTTCGGCGATTTTGATTGTTGTTCCTGGGATTGGACGTCCCACAGAACCAATTGCGATATTGCCAGTGATGTTCAGAGTTGCTCCAGCGGTGGTTTCGGTCAATCCATAACCTTCATAAATTGTGACACCTGCACCACGGAAGAAGTGCCCTAGGCGAGCACCGAGTGGTGCGCCACCTGAAATAGCCGCTTCAACAGCCCCACCTAAGGTGGCGCGAATTTTTGAGAAGACAAGCTTGTCAAAGAGTCCATGCTTAAGTGAGAGCAATGGGTTAAATTTCTTTGCATCCAAATTCTCGCTGTATTCAATAGCGATGGCCGCAGCTTTTCTAAAGATCTTTCCTTTACCAGCAGCTTCAGCTTTTGCTTCGGCTCCGTTGTAGACCTTTTCAAAGATTCGAGGAACTGCAAGAACGAATGTTGGCTTAAAGGATTGAAGATCAGGCAGCAGTCGACCAACCGGATCGCTGCAGTGAGCCAAGTGAAGGCCTGCAGTAATTGCACCAATCTGAACCATGCGACCAAATACGTGAGCAACAGGAAGGAAGAGAAGTGTTGATCCACCTGGCTTGAGGAATAGATCTGATGCTCCCTGAACAACGTTTCCACACTCAGAGAGGAAGTTTCCATGAGTAAGTGAGACACCCTTTGGTTTTCCAGTTGTTCCAGATGTGTAGATCAAAGTTGCCAGAGTATCCGGGCTTAAAGAGTTTCGGCGGCGATCGATTTCGTCATCACTAATCTGTGCGCCGGCGCGAGCTAATACAGAGAGCACATCGTCAGTCATTGTCCAGACATGCTTTGTATGTGAAGGAAGCACTGTCTGAGCCAACTCGCGATGTGTCGGAGTTTCAACAATGAGTCCAACTGCACCCGAGTCACTTAAAATCCAATCAACTTGCTCTGCAGATGATGTTTCATAAATTGGAACAACGCATCCACCGGCAAACCAGATTGCAAAATCCAAGATGGTCCACTCATATCGAGTGCGAGCCATGATTGCGACACGGTCACCGATATTGATGCCTGCAGCAACTAAACCTTTAGCAGTTGCTCGAACCTCAGCTTCAACTTCGCGCGCTGTAACTGGCTGCCATCCGTCACCAAGTGGACGGGACATGATTACGCGTTCTGGTTCAAACCATGCACGATGTGCAATGAGTTCAGTGAGGTTTCCCTCTGTGGCTACCGGGACAAGTGGTTTAACTGAATATTCGCTCATGGGCAAACGCTATCGGGGGAATCACAAAAATGGGAGATCCCAGAAAGAGATTTCTCGGGGTAACCTAGGGCCATGAGCGATATGAGCAGATCAACAATTATTATTGAGGCACCAATGAGCCACGTCAGCGAGGTCCTTTTCGATCTTGAAAAGTACCCCGAGTGGTCAGATTCCATAACAAAAGTCAAAGTTTCTGAACGAGACGAAAGTGGTCGTGTCACGGGTGCGACCTTGACTATTTCCGCTGGTGCTCTCAAGGACGAGGTGAGCCTTTCCTACAACTGGGATGGCGCACCTGGACGCCTCGAGTTTGAACTCGAAGATGCAAATATGCTCACCAAAATGGATGGTGCATATATTCTCAAAGATCTAGGTGATGAAACAGAGGTTACCTATGAACTTTCAGTTGGTGTATCAATGCCGATTCCACAAATGATGGTGACAAAGCAGGAGAAGATGACAATTGATCAAGCGCTTGCTCAGCTCAAAGAGCACTGCGAAGGTTAATTGCACTAGTGAGTTACACAATTGGTATTGATGTCGGTGGCACCAAGGTACTCGGCGGAGTCGTAGACGAATCTGGAAAGATTCTCATCGATGCTCGTCGGGATACACCTCGCGAGGGCGGTACTGCGCTCACTCAAACGATTGCAGATGTTGCTCGCGAGTTAATGGCTTCATATTCAGTTGATTCAGTAGGAATATCTGCCGCAGGTTTTGTCTCATCTGATCGCAAAACAATGCTGGCAACTCCAAATATCGCCGGGTGGAACGGTGTTGACCTTGATGCACAATTGACTGCTCTGCTCGGTCTTCCAGTTGTTATCGAAAATGACGCAAATGCAGCTGCGTGGGGAGAGGCGGCATTTGGTGCTGGCCGTGGCCATGATCATCTACTGATAGTCACCGTAGGCACAGGTATCGGTGGAGGAATTGTTGTTAATGGAAATCTCTATCGTGGAGGATTTGGAATAGCCGCAGAAATTGGGCACATGCGCGTTGTTCCCGAAGGACATCTCTGCGGATGCGGAGCTCGTGGATGTTTTGAGCAGTATGCCAGCGGAAGCGCGTTGATGCGTCATGCTCGTGAAGCGATTAGCGCAACACCCGAACTTGCACGAAATTTACTTGCCCTCGGCAATGGAACGCTCGATGGTCTTACAGGCAAGCACATTACAGAAGCTGCCCAGAACGGTGATCCCGTTGCACTAGCTGCCTTTAATACAACGGCACATTTTCTTGGAGCGGGAATCGCATCACTCTGTGTAATTTTGGATCCCACACGCGTTGTTATTGGCGGTGGAGTAGTTGAGGCAGGAGAGATTCTGCTTGCGCCAACACGTGAATCGATGATGCGTCATATGCCTTTTGCTAGCAAGCATCCTTATCCAGATATTGTTCCAGCAGAGCTTGGCAACGAAGCAGGGTTAGTCGGCGTTGCAGATCTAGCCCGCTTGTAAACCTACTTACTTTTCGCTGGGATAGACAAGACCGATCTGGCTGCGAATCTCATCAAGTGAACCCATAATCTCAATACTTTCATCAGGAGTAAGGATTGGTGAATTCTTTGCGCCAGAGCGAACCACTCGTTCGAATTCTTTCGCCTGCTCGCGAAGTCCATGGCCCTTGTAATCCGTTGGATATTCGGTCGTTGATCCATCATGCATGATCACACGCATAGATGCTGGATTGTAGAAAGTGCGATCAATTTCTATCTTGCCAAGCGTTCCACAAATCGTTGCTCGGCATGGAGTTGAGACCATCATATTTGAAGTAAGAATTGCCTGCGCACCGCTCTTGTAATTAAAGATCGCTGTGGAGCTGGCATCAACACCTTTATCTGTGAAAGTTGCAGATGAAGTAATTGAATCTGGCTTACCTAAGACCATATGTGCAAAAGAAATGGGATAGATACCCAGATCAAGAAGTGCTCCACCTCCAAGTGATGGCTCCCAGTGGCGAGGGTTGGCATAATCTGAAAGACGTTGTCCGTGATCGGCTTCAACTGCCCAGATGTCACCAAGGACACCGGATGCCAAAATTTCGCGCACTCGATGCATATGCGGCAAAAATCGTGCCCACATCGCTTCCATGAGTGCCACACCATTGGCATCGGCTGCTTCCTTCATCTGCTTGGCTTCTGCTGCATTGATAGTAAAAGGTTTTTCGCATAAAACTGGCTTTCCAGCATTGAGCGCCAGCACGGTATTGCTCACATGATAAGGATGTGGGGTAGCGACATAAATTGCATCAAGAGTTGGATCGTTGACTAACTCTTCATAGCTACCGTAGGCAACACATCCTGGAAATTCAGTTGCAAATGCATCTGCGCTCTCTTGTGAACGCGAACCCACTGCAGCGACGATGTGATTGTTAAAGTACGAGAGATCTCTGGCAAATGCTTGTGCAATTCCGCCGCTAGCTAGAATTCCCCAACGAAAATCTGTACTCATACTTGTGCTCCATCATCATCGAGGCCCGAATTATCCGAGCGAGGGTTATCTTTCCACTTCTTAAAGGCGTTTATGCCATCTGAGAAGAATTTTTTGCGATTGATTTTTTCAGGTACCGGGGGAGTGAAGTGCTCTTCATTAGCGCTCCTATCTAACTCATCGAGATAGGTTGAAGGTGAACTCTGATCTAGCGATAATCCGGCGACGAGTGCCTGAAATTTCTCATCAATGAGATCTTTATCATCCTCGTTCGGATTCTGGGCGCCATTTGCGTCACCTGAGGTAGATGCCATGCTTTATATTCGCACAAACTTCGCCAATTGAGTAGAAAAGGGGTTAAATTATGAGCATGAACAATCTGCCCTACGGCACTTTGCGCGCCTTTCTGACGCCCTTCTTAATGATCCTCTTTCGCCCAAAGGTGAAGGGACTTCGCAACGTTCCTGCAAGCGGTCCACTGATTATCGCCTCTAACCACCTTTCATTTAGCGATTCAATCTTCATGCCACTAGTTGTTCCCCGCAAAGTGACATTTCTTGCAAAGAGCGAATACTTCACGTCGCCTGGACCTAAGGGTCTGCTCAAGAAGTTAACTTTTATCGCACTTGGCCAGGTTCCCGTCGATCGTTCAGGTGGCCGCCGAAGCGAAGCTGCCCTGATCACAGGCCTACAAGTTTTATCTGAGGGAAAATGTCTGGGAATCTATCCTGAAGGAACTCGTTCTCCTGATGGCCGTCTCTATAAGGGGCGCACCGGAATTGCTCGTTTAGCCATCGAATCGGGTGCGCCTGTAATCCCAGTTGCCATGTTCAACACTGAAAAGATTCAGCCAACCGGACAAGTCATACCAAATATTCAGCGAGTAGGAATGTCATTTGGCGAGCCGATGTATTTTGAAGGCGACTCAACAGACCTTGCCTACCTTCGTACTGTGACTGACCAGATCATGAATCGCATTCAAGAACTATCCGGTCAAGAGTATGTTGACGAATACGCAGTCAAAGCAAAGAAGTCAGGAAAAAGTAGTTCAGAGGAAGAGTCTGAGTAACTAGCGCGCTTCCAACTCTGCCCGTTGGATCAAGTAGTTACAGGTTTGGCACTCAGGACCGGCATCTGGGAACTCTCCTTCGATCACATCGATTAACTCAACGAGTAGTTCTTGGAATTTCTTGCTATCTCGCTCGACCGGAAGATAGTGCTGAGTAACACCAAATCCATGCGCTCCATCTGCAGTCTCTGTGATGCCATTTAGTTTCCATACAAGCAGCCCCATGGTCGTCACTGGGAAAGGCTTGCCGCGATCTGGATTTTCTAATGCGTGGGCATAAGCTTCTAGTTGTGGTGCGTAGAAAGCGCCGTTGTCGCGATCGGAATCCGAAACTTTGCAATCGATGATTCCAACAGAGCCATCTTCGTAATGGGCGAGTAGATCGTAAATTCCAAGTATCTTCCAGGTCGTCTGGCGTCCACCAATAACAAGGGGTGCCGACTTAACCCACTGTCCCCATTGTTTAACAACACCAGCAGGTAGCGATGGGTCGAGATCCTGCATTGAAGCTCTGCGGAAATGTTCTTCCTGAGCATCAGCTAAAGGTTTTACTAGTGGGAAC
>JACCDY011205552.1_pt1 | contig 41501 bp, 60 predicted proteins | sample 7446391 | NCBI WGS metagenome assembly JACCDY01 (sample SAMN15323451, study PRJNA562643) | freshwater metagenome | isolation source: river surface water | place: USA:Blue River Watershed | collected 2017-08-18
CCCGGCGGCGGCCCAGGCGGCGGCCGCGTCCGTGCGGACCGCCTTCAACGCGGGGAGGATCGTCGGGCAGGTCGTCGGGTTGACCGGCTGCATCGACGCGAGCAGGTCGGCCTGCTCGGTCAGTCCGGCGAGACGCAGCCACGCCGGGGCCTGGACGCGCACCAGCCAGTCGGTGGCGAGCCAGGACCGTTCGGTCTCCTGGTCGTGGGTGCCGCGGCTGTTGAGGAGCCGGGGGATGTACTGCTTGAGCTGCTGGCGGTCGTCGTCGGGCAGCGAGTCGTTCCACGTCCGCAGGAACGCGCCGATCACCGGGGAGGCGCACTGCGGGTGGTCGGACCACTGCTCGCCAGCGAGCATGGCGACGGCTTCCATGACGCACATGCGGTCGGAGCCGGGGTCGTGGCTGTTGGCGTCGAGGACGAGTGTGTCGAGGTCGAGGGTGGTCATGGGGTGGTCTCCTTGGTGGTCGTGGTGGGGTTGACGATGCGGGTGACGGCGCGGCCGATGGGCGGGTCGTCGTCGTGGTGGTCGGTGTGCCAGCCGCAGTGGTCGCACCAGGCCGAGGCGGCGCCGGGCGCGGGTGCGAACTGGGTGCACGGCTGGGTGTGGCGTTCGTGTTCGCAGGTGGGGCAGCAGGTGACGCAGAGGGGCCGCCCCTGGTGGTCGTCGTCGTGGAACACGCTCGGGTCGAGCACAGCGGCACAGCGTGCGCACCGCTCAGCGGCGACGTCGACAGCGCCGCCTGTGTGCCACGGGATGTGCACTGTCGGGCTGTTGCGCTTGCTCATCAGTATTCCCCCGCTGCGGTCGCTGCCGCCTCGTAGTCGGCTGCTGCAGCGGCGTGAGAGGCTGCGTACTCGTCGAAGCGGCGACGTGCAGCGCGCACCTGCTCCTCGGCGTGTGCGATCGCCTCCTGCGCGTTGCGCAGCACCTCGTCCCAGTGCTGCCGCTCCCGGCGTGCGACGTCGTACGCACGCCGTGCCGCCTCGCGCTGCTCGGTAGTCTCGGTCGAGAGCACAACGCCGTCGGTGCGGAACGTCGGGCGCTCGCTGCGGGCGAGCACCACGTAGGCGTCCGTAAACACGAGGTGCCAGACGAGCTGCGGCTCGGCGTCGGTGTGTCGTCGCTGCGCCTCTGCGATCGCACCCGAGCGGGTGTCGAACGTCGAGGTGAGCAGCGTGTGCGGATGGGGCTGTGTGGTGGTGTCCATGACTGCAACCGTAACCGCTACGTACGGTGGCGGGCAAGCACTCAGTCCGAGCGCACGTACCGCACCCGCAGGTCGCACTGGCAGCCCGCATGGTCCTGCGGAAACCACGCCTCTTCGCCTTCGGGGAAGTCGGACGGGTCCTTGGCGAACACTGTCCAGAACGTCTGCTCGGTCGCGGTCAGCCCTGCCAGGCGATGGTGTGGGCGGAACGGGTTGAGCGGCCCGCCGACGGTCCATTCGTACTCGACGACCAGCTCGGGCACCACCTGACGGATCACGTCGGTGATGAGGTCGTCGGTGTAGTCGAACAGGCGAGACTCGGCGCCGACGGGCGAGCGAGGTGCGACGGGCGTGGCGGGAGCGGTCGCTGGAGGTGGCAGCGGTGCGCTCGTCCCGGGCGCTGGCGGTGCGACGACAGCCGGTGCGCTCGTGCCCGGCGCGGGCGGTGCGAGGGTGCTGCCGTTGCCAACCTTGACGACGTCGGCAGCGATGCGTGGCGGCACGTACGGGTCGACGGGCTGCTCGCCACGAGCGTCGAACACAGGCGCGGTGCGAGGCCTCGACAGTCGTGCGATCGCCTCTAGGTACATGGCCCCGGCGACGAACGATGCGATGGCGCCACGGCGGCGCTCGTCCTCCTGCTCCTGCTGCTGTGCGAGCACGTCGGCGTCGACGTCGAGCTGCCGTTCCAGCGCTCGGCGTCGTGCGTCCTGTCGCTGCAGGAACAGCAGCCCCACCTGATCGGCGGCGTCGGTGAACGACTCGTGCAGCAGCTCGTCGGGTGTGGTGCGCAGCGAGGCGAGCAGTTCGGGCGGGTAGCACTGGCGGGCCATGTCGTCGAGGTGGGGTGCGAGCGCTGCCGCTGTCACAACCCTCGACCTCGACCTCACCTTCACCTTGACGTCTGCGCGGCGGAGCGCTGTGCGCATCGCCTGTGCGAGCACCTGCTCGACGCGGTCGCGGAACTGCGACTCGACACGTGCAAGGTCGGCTGACAGGGCGTCGAGGTCGACGGGGTCGGTGGCTGCGGCGACGACGGCACGTGCCCAGCGCGCCCCAGCGTCCCCACCGAACAGCAGGCCGTTCAGGCTGTCGGGGTCGTAGGGGTGCGACGCCATCGCTGCGACGTGCTCGCTCGTCAGCGGGCGTGCGCCCGTCAGCGCCTCGTGCACTTCGATCCCGGCGAGCGACAGCGCCTCGGTCGAGCCGCGGCCCAGCGCTGCAGCGCGCTCGGCTGCGTCGATCGCTGTTGGTGGGGGCGTGTAGTCAGCCACGACGGTGCGGTCAGTGGCCCGTCAGCAGCCAGCGGTCGTCGATGATCGGCAGCGCTGCGGTCATCTCGTTCGGAGCCTCAGCCTCGCCCGGCGCGGGTGGCTCGTCGGGCACCGGCTCGTCGGGCGGTGCCTGCGTCGACCCGACGGGCAGCGACGGTGCAGCCATCGGGCCGCTGCCGCCACGCAGCTTGGCGAGCGCGACGAGCAGCCGCATCTCGTCCTCGGTGGGTGCGTCGTCCTCGCTGAAGTGCAGCTCACGTCGTGCCGCCCCGAATCCGATGAGGCCACGGTCGATGGCCTGCAGCGCGTTGGCGCTGTTGTCCGGGCGGCGACGGATCGGGTCGACGTCGAACCCGATGCGCCACTCGGCGGGATCCCCCGTCCACACTCCGGCGTCGACGAGCACCTGCAGCGTCGGGCGCAGCACAGCGTCCGTGAAGCTGGCGCACACTCGGATGAGCCGGTCCTCGATCAGCTCGACGTCCTCCTCTGCGGCCAGCCATTCGTTCCAGTGGTTGCCCTGAGCCTCTGCGAGCACCGTTGACGTGGCGAGCGGGAGCGCGTCGGCGACGGAGCGTCGTGCGTCCTGCAGGTGCTCCAACTGCTCGGACGTGAGGCCTGGCACTTCGATGAGCTGCGGAGGCGGAGCGTTGCCGGGCGTCTTGAACATCATGGGGGCGACCGACGCCACGTTCATGTCGTCGACGTCGTTGACCCCGGCTGCCGCTGCCTGCGCGTACTCCCACTCCAACTGTGACACCCGATCGTTGTCAGGGTGACGCACGGCGTGGGCCTCTGCCGGGGTCCACAGCAGGTTCCCGGCAGCCATCTGCGAACGTGCTGTGCGGCGCACGCTGCGAGCCAGCGCCCAGTACGTGTCGAGGTCGTCGAGCAGGCCCATGAGCGACGACGTGGCCAGCAGTTCGTACTGCTCGGAGGGCTGCCAGTGGCGATACACGTTGGCGGCGGGCACCCAGCGTGCCGTGCCCTTCGCTGGCTTCCCACCGGGGGCGTCGAGGATCAGGTAGCCCTTCTCGGACCCGCGGCCCCTGCCGCCCTTCTTGGAGATGACGGCGCCCGGCCCGCGCACCGACCAGCGCGGGGGCCTGTCGGAGCGCGTGTCGTCGAGCACCAGCCAGAACTCGCCCACGGTGTCGTCGTTGAACACGGCGGATCGCACGAGGTCGGCCTGCGAGCAGCGCACACCTTGGAACGAGTCGAGCGCTGCCCACACGAGTGCGTCGGCGTCGGTGTCGCCCTGTTCCCACTCGTTGATGCCGATGGCCCGCTCGGGCACGAGCGTGCACCGTGCCGCCTGCCATGCGGTGAACTCATAGCTGCGGCGCACGAACCCGATGCGGCGGGCGTACATGGCTGCACGCTGCTGCTCGGGCGTGTGCGACACGGACTGCGGGATCGGGCCGATGCCCGACCCGTCCATGACGTCGATGGCGGCGGTGCGTGCGTTGCGCAGGCGGCGGGGGAGCAGTGACGGCACGTTGGGTCCTCAGGTTAGGTGGGGCGCAGCGCTCGTGCGAGGCCAGCGATGGCGAACGGGGTGGCGGCGACGAGTGTGCCATCGGGAGCGAGCTGCCACGCGCCCCACCATGCGATCGTCGTCCAGACTGACATGCAGGACATGCACGTCCACAGGTAGCCGATGGCGCTCGCGTCGCGCTCGGCAGTCGGGTGCGGGGGGCAGCGCTGTGGCTCGTGCAGCCAGTCGCGGAACGCTCCGAACGGCAGCTCGTCGAGCACGAGCAGCGCGGCGCAGCGGTACGCGGCGAGGCCGAGCAGGACGAGCGCGAGCGCGTCAGCGGCGTCCATCAGTGCGAGTCGTCGTCGGGGTCGACGTCGAACTCAGGGTCGTCGGGCAGCTCGTCGTCGCTGCTGAGCGGGAGCGACAGCGTGCCGTCAGCGGGGTGCTCCACGCCGGTCATGCGCTCGCCTGTGCCGGGGTGCTCGTGCTCGTCGGCGTCGAGTGCGTCGGGCTGCAGCGCTGGGCGGGCTTCCTCGACTAGGTGCTCGCCTACGCACACGATCTGGCCGCGTGCGATCGCGTCGCTGAACTGCGCGGGGTCGATGAGCCGGTCGGTGCCCTGCCGCCAGATCCCTTCGGCCAGTGCCACGTTCCGCTTGGCTCGGTACACGTCCACGCTGCGACCTCCTGTGTCGTGCGCCCGAGCGTACTCCGAGGGTGGCGCTGCGAGGGTTACTGCGGGTCGTCGACGAGTTCGACGCTGGCGGGGTCGACGGACACGTAGCGCCCGAGCGTCGTGCGCACCTTGGCCTTGGTGCTGCTCCCCTTCCCGCCGCGCATCGGGTGTGGGCGTCGGTCGGCGCCGGGGTAGTAGACGAGCGTGCCCGTCGCTGTGCGACCGCGGCTCGTGTAGCGCACGGTGCGGCGGTCACGTGCCGCCGCGCACATGGTGCCCACGCGGATCGACTCGGGCGTGGCGGTCATTGAGCTGCCGCCGCAACGCACTTCGGACAGTTGGCGCGGTCGGTGTGGCTGGCGGCCCAGTCGTCGTCCTCGTGGTTCCACTTGACGCTGACGCCGCACAGCGTCTTTCGTGTGCCCCTCGCAGTGAGGTGCCAGCGGTTGCCGGAGGTGGTGCGGGCGACGAACAGGTCTGCGGTGGTGTGTTCCATGCGTGCAGTGTAACCGCTGCGTACGACAGTTGCAAGCACCGAGTCAGGCGCGACGAGTGAGGCCCGCGAACGCGCTCGTCCCGACACCCGACGCAACAGCGGGCACCCCGGCCAGCCGGTTGAACGCAGAGGCGGCAGCGTCTACCTGATCGTCGTGCACGCCGTTCGGGAACACGCTCATCTCGTCCACCAGCGCATGGTTCCACTCGCCCCGCACCACGTCGACGTTCCCAGCCTGCACCTGCGCAGCGAGGCCGGACGCACGAGTGCCCTTCGACCCTGTCTGCGGGCGAGACTCGACGTTGTAGCCCGACAGCAGCGCAGTGAGCTGCGCAGCTTGGGCCTTGCCCGCCTGCCCAGGGTCCTGCGGCAGCTCCACGAGCACCGTCGGCCCGTCCGCACGTGCAGCGTCGACGAGCTGCTGCCGCACCTGCGCCTCGGCCCACTGGCCGCGCACGACGTGCCCGATCACCCAGCGCCCGTCGCTGCGGTAGCGCCCGATCTTCACGCCCGCTGTGTAGTCGCCCGCCCCTTCGGTCGACGCGAGGTCCCAGCCACGGCACCAGTCGACGTCGTCCAACCGGGGGTCGGTCGGGGCGATGAAGTGCAGCTTGGCTGTCGGGAAGTCGTCGCCATCGTCGGTCGTGGGTCGCTGCTGGTACTGCGCCAGCCACACCTTCGACGACACCTCGCGCTGGCGTCGGTGCAGCAGCTCGGCGGGCCAGCGCTCAGGCCAGAACGACTCGCCCTCGGCACGCCCGAGCACGTCGTGGGCGGGGTCGTCGCACAGCGCTGGGATGCGCAGCTCGGTCCACTCGCCCGGGTACTCGCGCTGCAGGAACCCCGACAGGTCGTCCTCGTGCCAACGCGAGCAGATGACGATGACCGTCGCACCCGGCTCAAGGCGGCTGCTCATCGTGCCCTGCCACCACGTCTCGTTCACCTTGCGTCGCTGCTCGGGGTTCTGCGCCATCTCCCACGACTTGATCGGGTCGTCGACGAGCAGCAGGTCGGCGCCACGCCCGATTGGGGAGCCACCCACGCCGAGTGCGAGCATCCCACCGGAGCGCCCAGCGATGTCCCAGCGGTGCCGTGCGCTCGACGTCGGGTCGACCTCGACGCCGAACAGCGTCGGGCCGTACTCGGTGAGGATGTCGCGGGACGCTCCTGCGTGCTCGGCTGCGAGGCCGACCTCGTGGCAGGCGAGCATGACGCGCCGGTCAGGGAACCGCCCAAGGAACCACGACGGCGTCCAGCGTGCCGCCAGCGTGGACTTCCCAGCGCGCACGGTGACGGACACGATCAGGCGTCCCTCGTGCTGTGCGACTGCGTCGACGATCGCAGCGTCGAGCGCACGGTGCACTGCTGCGTACGAGAACGTGCCACGGGAGCACACTGCCGCCATCTTGCCGGGCGACTGGCGAGCGGCGAGCAGCGCCGCGTCGTGGACGACTGCGGGGTCAGTCGTCGTCGTCATCAGGGAGCGCTGTCCCGTCGGTCAGCATCTCGGCCAGCTCGGCTGGGGCGAGGCCCGTGGCGAGCGTGGCGCGCACCTCGCCTGAGACTGCGAGCTGCACGGGAGCGTCGAGTCCCAACAGCTTGGCCTTGCGTGCAGCGATCGCGGTGAGCTGCTGGTGGGCTGCTGCGACGCCCTTGGCTGCCTGCCCGCTGAGCTGCGACACGCGCAGTTCCAGCCGCGCCAGCTCGCGGTCCCGTTCGGCCTGCAGGTCGCACCCTGCCGCCTCGCGGCGTCGGCGTTCGCGCACCGCCTTGACGTCGTCGTAGATCGTGTGGACGTCAACCTTGAGCTGGTCGGCCATGACCCGGTACGACACCCCAGCCAGTTCCATGCGGTCCACCTGCGCACGTCGTGCTTCGATGTGCGCGCGTTCCTCGCCCTTCTTGGGGCGCCCGCCCTTGGGCTTGACGGGGCCGATGCCGTCGGGTTGCGCTGTCATGGTGCCGCCAGCGACAGGAACTCGGCTCGGAGCGATGGTTCGTCGCGCAGCTTGCCCAGCATGGACGACGTGACCATGTCGGAGTGCTTGCGCACGCCCCGGCAGGACATACACGAGTGGTGCGCTCGGATGACGACCCCCGCTGCCTGAGCGTCGAGGTGGGTCATGATCGCGTCTGCGATCTGCGAGGTCAGTCGTTCCTGCACCTGCAGCCGGTGGGCGTACAGGTCGACGAGTCGCGCCAGCTTGGACAGGCCGACGACTCGCTCGCCCGGCAGGTAGCCGACGCTCGCGGTGCCCACGAACGGGAGGAGGTGGTGCTCGCACAGCGATGTGAACTGCACGCCCGTGACGAGGACCAGCTCGTCGGAGCCGACGTCGAACGTCGTGCCCAGCACGTCGGCGGGGTCGAGCGAGTAGCCAGCGGTCATCTCGGCCAGCGCCTTGACGACTCGCTTCGGCGTGTCGAACAGCCCGTCGCGCTCAGGGTCCTCTCCGATGTGCTGCAGCAAGCGTCGCACAGCGTCAGTGGGTCCCACGTGCTCGTCGCTCGTGCGCTCCCACGGGAACACGAGCCAGCCATCCAGCGTGACCGCTGTGCTCGTGGAGCGAGGCGGCTGGGGGCTGTGCGACTTGCGGAACAGGGCGTCGAACGGGCCGTCGTCGTAGCGGTCGGCGGTGGTGCCGCTGTCCACGAGGTCGTCGACGACGAGCGTCACGTCGCGGTCGGTGACGTGCTCCACCACGGGCACGTTGAGGCGGGTGGCGACGAGCGCCGCAGGTACGAGGCCGCCGCGGGGCACGCCGTGGACGGCAGCGATGCCGGTGCGGTTCCAGCGGTCAGCGCAGCAGTCGGCTGCTGCCTGCACCTCGGGCCATGTGACGTGTCGGTGCTCGTGCATCAGACTCCCCTCTCGTCGCTCCACAGGAGCACGTGCAGGCGGGTGGACAGGTTGTAGCCGCGGTCGAGCACGTGCGGGGCCAGCGTACGGCCACGCTGTTCGATCGTGGCAGCGTCGCGGCCCTCGGGCATGATCCACACGAGGTGGGGCGGTAGGCGCAGATCGTCGATCGCGTCGAGGTCGTCGGGCTGCTGGCACACGAACTTGAACGCGACGGGCGAGCGCATGAGCTGCAGGAACTCAGTCAGCACGTCCAGGCGCAGCGAGTCGCGACTGGTGCGGGCGTGCGCCAGCTTCGGGGACACGTTGTAGGCCACCACCGACGAGTCGACCGGGGGTGCGATGGTGCCGTTCGTCTCGACCTCGACCTCCATCGGAGCGAGCGCGCTGACGAGCTGCAGCACAGCGTGAGCCTGCAGCAGTGGCTCCCCTCCCGTCACCACGACCCGGTAGTCATGGCGCCGTCCCGCGGGGACGAGCAGCAGCGCCTCGGCTGCCAGCTCGGCTGGGTCCACCACACGCGACTCGTCGTCGCGGCGGTACGGGGTGCCGTTCTTGCCCGACACGTCCCACGTGTACGGGGTGTCGCACCACGCACAGTCGAGGTTGCACCCCCACAGGCGCACGAACACAGCAGGCCGTCCAGTCGACGGACCCTCGCCCTGCACAGTCGGGCCGAACACCTCAGCGACTCGCACGTCAGCTCCCGTGGTAGTAGGCGACGCTCGTGGGTGTCTCCCACACAGCGACCTCGACGAGCTGCAGCCCGTCGCGGAACCGCTCGACGAGCGGGCCGTCGAGCTGGTCCCAGCACCAGCGAGCGATGTTCTCCGCTGTCGGCACGTACGGGAAGGCGACGACGTTCCACGACTCGTCGGCGTCGCGCAGCACGTACAGCAGAGCGTCGCCCTCGTGGCAGATGAACGAGTGGTCGAGGACGTCGTGCACCAGCGTCGTCATGAGCACCTTGAGGTCCCCGAAGTCCACGAGCATCCCGTCGTCAGGGGCGCCCGGGTCGTCGACGATCGCGCCGGAGCACATGACGCGCACCCGGTAGCGGTGCCCGTGCGGGTTGCGGCACTTGGAGCCATGCGACGGCACGCGGTGCCCGGCGTCGAACTCCACTTCCTTGCTGATCGTGCACCTGTTCACGAGTCCCCCTCATAGCGCATCGGGTCGGGAGCGCCCACCATGGCGAACGCTGTGCGGCGCATGTAGCACGGGCCGCACGTGCCGCAGTGCAGCTCCCGGCCTTCGTAGCACGACCACGTCAGGTCGAGCGGTGCGTTGACGTCGAGGCCAGCGGCGACGATCTCGCGCTTGGTCATGTGCCCGACGGGCATCAGGATCCGCACGTCGCGTTCGACGTGCGTGGCGTAGGGCAGCACGTCGCCCAGCCGTTCGATGAACTCCTGCTCATTGTCCGGGTAGGCGCCCGCCTCCTCGATGTTGGCGCCCAGCGCCACAGCGTCGTAGCCGTGAGCCTCTGCGAGCGCGCTGGCGACAGCGAGCAGCACGAGGTTCCGCGCCGGGACCCACTCGTGCGCGAACTCGGCGCCCGCCTCACCGGGTGCGTGTGCAGCGGTCGGGTCGAGCAGGCGGCTGTTGCCGATGGCGGCGAACACTGCGGTCAGGTCGAGGATCGTGAGCGGCACGTCGAGCGCCGTGGCGATGTCGCGCACCGCCTGCACCTCGCGGGCCTCAGCACGGCAGCCGTAGGTCAGGTGCAGCAGCCCGACGTCCCACCCGTCAGCGAGCAGCATCGACGCCACCACCGTCGAGTCGAGGCCAGCGCTGGCGACGACGAGCGCACGAGTCTCGGCGTTGGTGCGCAGGTCGGCCTCGTCGATGCCCTGTGGTGTCACGAGGACGGTGCTGTACGGGCGGAGTCGTGTCCACGGGTCGGTCATGCGGTCCACGAGGCCCGGGCCTAGCTCGCCATGACGGGCCAGCGACGTGAAGGCCACGCCGTTGTCGGTGAGCTGTGCCGCCAGTGGGCGGTAGTTGACGCTGGCGGCGAGCACGTCGCCACGCCCGGCGAGCAGCGCCCACGACCCCACCACGTTCTCCTGCAGCAGCTCGCACAGGCCCGCTGCAGACCAGTTCGGCTCGCTGGCGAGCACAGGGAGCAGCGCCCACGAGTCGACCGCTGTGGGTGGTTGTGCGATGCCGTGCACGTCGAGCAGGTCGGCGTCGTTGGCCACGGTGCCGTTATGGGCGACGGTGACGCCCTCGTGCGAGAAGGGCTGCACGTCCGCCAGCCGCTTGCTGTGCACCCACTCGGTGGTTGGCTCGGCCCTGCAGTTGGCGACAGCCCAGCGCGCCCCACGGACGACGCTGCGCACGTCGTCGAGGCGGTAGCCCTTGGCGCTCCCGATGATCGGGAGCGCTTGCCCGGTGCTGGCGACGATCCCAGCGGAGTCGCTGCCCCGCTCGGAGCCTGCGAGCAGCAGCCGGTGCAGCAGCTCGGCGTCGTCGTCGTCGAGGCCGACGTGGCTGTAGATGCCGTGGATGGAGCACACGAGCGTCAGCCCTCCTGTGTGGTCGTGTCGTAGGCGGACCCGGCGCGCGGGCGGTGCGAGTGCCGTTCGACGTCGATGCCCGTCGTGTAGGAGCTGAGCGCCTGCGCTGTCTTGTTCGACGACGTGCCGAGGAACACGGCGAGCGGGGTCCACGTCGGCAGGATCGGCTCGCGGTCGCGGTTCTGCGGCAGGTTCGACAGCCACGTCTCAGCGTCGGCCCACGTGCGGGCCGTGAGCAGGCCGATGGTTTGGTAGTGGTGGCGGGCGGGGTCGAGCAGGTCGGCGGGTTCGACGTCGTACCGTGCCAGCAGCTCGGCGGCACCGAGCACGCTGCGAGCGTCGCCCAGCTTGAGTTCGATCCAGCCGCGGTGCGGGCGCTGGTCGTCGAACAGGCGGGGGGTGCCGTAGATGATGCCGTTGAGCCACGCGGTCGAGTCGACGCTGGCCCACGGGTAGCGCAGCAGCGCCCACCAGGCCGTGACGCCGAGGCCGTGGAACCTCGTGCCGTACTCGTGGCCGATGTCGAAGCAGCGGTCCAGCCATGCGCGCATCGCTGCCTTGGCCGACGACGAGTTGGCGACGCCGCCGAGGCACACGAAGTCGTGGTCCCGGCACAGGTCATGCAGCACCGACCATGGCGACCCGGCGTGGAACACGGGCAGCACCCGCACGCCCTGCGCTGCCAGCAGCCCGTAATTCCGCTCGGAGCGGTCAGGGTCGAACAGGACGTCGAGGTTGATGGCGACGTCGTACAGGTCGTCATGAGCGAGGCACCACTCGGCGTACTCGTTCAGGTCCACCTTGACGCCCTGCGTGTAGGCGGAGAAGGCGCCCGAGTCAACGAACAGCGAGCGCAGCGGGAACTGCTGTGTCCACCCGCGCACGTCCCGCCCCTTCCAGTGGTAGTAGGAGGCGAGGAGGCGTCCGGTCACGACGACTCGTCGTCGAGGTCGAGCAGCGCGGCGAACACGCTGTGGGGCTGTGCCGTCGGGCCTGCCGCGTCCATGCGGTCCAGCCACACCCGGTACACAGCGGGCGGGCACTTGATGGACACGGTGGGCCACAGCCCGTCGTTCTCGTCCCCGGTGCCCTCGTCGTCGCCCCCGCCACCCCCGGGGTTCCACGGAGTCTCCCACTCGGCACCAGCGATCGCCTCCAACTGCAGTCGCAACGCTTCGGCCTCGATCTCCTGCCCCTGCAGCAGCTCGGCCATGACCTCGCTGTCGTACGTGGCGAGCGCACTGATCGGATCAAGCGTGGCGAGCACGTACCGCTCAGTCTGCTCGTCGAGGTCCACGTACAGCACGGGCACCGTCGCCCCAGCCGAGATGGCTTCCTCGACACGAGCGTGCCCGTCGATCACGTGCCCGGTGCGCACGTTCACCTTGACCACGTCCACCCACCCGGCCTTGCCCAGCGATTCCCGCAGCGCGTCGCGCTGTGCCCCCGGGTGCCGTCGTGCGTTCAGCGGGTGAGCGAGTAGCTGCTCAGGGTCGACGTTCGGGACGAACTCGCGGATCGCAGTCGTCCACGGGCCACGTGCGGCAGCGTCCAGCTCGTCGCCTGTCGGCTCGTCCACGGATGGTTCGGTTGGCATGTGGCGGGAGCCTAACCGTTGGCTGCTCGGCGGTCACGTGGCTGTTGGGGTTGGTTGGTGTGGGGGTTCAGCGTCGTCGTGGGTGTGTGGGGTTGCGGAGGGGTGGGGCGAGGCAGGCGGGGTGGACGGTGCGTCCCCATGTGGTGCGGATGACGGGGGTGCGGCCTGCCTTGTAGGGCCAGTCGCAGATTGGGCAGGTGCCGCTGTGGCGGCTCACGGTGCGTGGGCCGTGGGGCTGCTCGGGGTGGTCGGTGTCGACCTCGGGAGTGAAGGGCCGTTCGGCCATGGGTTCATGGTAAACGCTGCGCTCGGTGGTGTCACTGCTGTTGTCGGCGGTGGCGCACGAGTTCGGGCAGGAGCGAGAGTGCGCTGAGGGCTGCGCCTGCGAGTGCTGCGATGGTGACGACGTCCTTCATGGGCGGTGGTCGAGCTGTGCGAGCGCTGTGGCGGTGCGTGTGAAGTGGTCGATGGTGTTGGCGAGGCGTGTCTGGCACCAGCGGCACACAGGGGCGGGAGTGGCGTCCCAATGGGGGAGCGGGAACGCTGCCGAGGTGCGAGCGACGCCGACGAGCGGGCGGGGGCGACGAGCCACGGCAGGGCGGTCATGGTTGCTTCCTCGCTGTCGGGTGCCGTCGGCGGGTGCTGGCAGGGTCGGTGCCCTGCTGCTCGTGTGCTGCTCGTAGGACGGCGCAGGCGTCGTCGTACGAGGCGGCACGGTGCCGGGTGCCAGTGGTGCGCTCCCGTGCGATCCACTGGCCGTCGTGGTGCGGCCCGGTGACCGAGCCGACCACGGCGCTGCCGTCGAGGGCGAGCACGAGCGTCGTTGTCACGGGCACGTGCACCTCCTGCCCCGCCAGTAGTCGTCGGCGAGGATCGCGGCGTAGGCGAGGGCGTCGGCCAGGGTGCCGAACTGCTCGGTGTCGTCCGGTCGCCACTCGTGCTTGGACCAGTAGCCCCAGTGCACGGCCTCGACGCGTTCGACGGTGAACGAGTCGTCGTCGAGCGTGAGGCCGACGAGGATCCATGCCTCGGTGGCGCAGCAGTCGTAATCGGACAGCTTGATGCCGACGACAGGGGCGCACGTCAGGTGGCTGTCGTCGCCAGGGTCGCGACTGTCGAGGGGCTGCACGTCGCACAGCGATGACCGGCTCACAGGTCGTCCCAATCGACTCGGGCTGCGATCTGCTCGCCGCAGTCGCAGGTGATGCTGAACTCGACGTCGATGCGGGCGTGGCCGTCGCGTGGCCCGTTCACTCGCCCGTGCGGGTCGGTCGTGATGTCGGTGTAGGCGATGGCGAGTCGCGCGCCGCAGTGCGGGCAGCGGGCGTCGCTGCCGGGAGCGATCTCGTCGACCCAGCAGCGACGCCCCTCGATGGACAGCACGACGTCATCGGGCGTCAGGGCGAGCGGGGCGCTCATCGTTCCTCGCTCGGGGTCGTCAAGCTCTGTGCAGTGGTGGTGTGTGCTCATGGGCATATCGTAACCGCACCGTACGCACGTGGGCAAGCGTTGCGGGGCGGTCTGGTTACGTTGGGTCGTCGCTGCGGCGCCGGGCGAGTGTCGGGCTGTCGCAGCCCTCAACGGTGCATGACATACCGCTAAGACTCAGTATTCGATGCGCCGCCCGTGCTCGTCCCGCACCTCGATCTGGTCGTGGTACACGAACTCGACGCCCTTGGTCGGGTCGATCGGGGCGCAATCCCACAGCACGACAGCGTGCGGCCACAGGGTGCGAGCGATCGCCTCTCGCCCGTACCGGGCCTGCACCCAGCCCGACACGCGCAGCCGCCACGGTGGCACTGTGCCGCTGTACCGCTCCAACAGCCAGAGCATCTGCGCAGCGGGCGGGCAGGGCGACTCAGGGAACGCAGGGCAGCGCACCTCGTTGCGGTCGAGGTCGCGAGTGGCGTCAGGGTTGGCGATCGTCGGCGCGTCGCTGTCCCCCGGCTTCGCTGCCACGCCGCCCTTCTTGTAGGGCAGCCCGTCGGGACCCAACAGCTCGGGAGTCGCCGCCCACAGCTCGTCGGGCGTCTTTGTCACAGCATCCGCCTACGACGCCGAGCGGGCTGCACGGCACTGTCCCGAGTCGTGTTGATGCGCAGCACTCGCCGCGTCCAGTCGACGTCGAGCGCGCTGCGCTGCGGCCCGAGGAACTGCTGGGCGTGCCGCCCCTCGCCATGCCCGACGAGCGACGGGCCGTCCCGATGATCCACGAGCGATGGCCACGTGTACCAGCAGTCGATGCCGCGCTGGCGGAACCACTGGCCCATCCGAGCGTCGTACCCGTTGAGTCTCCCCGACGGGTACCAGTCGAACAGCTCGTCGATCAGCGCGGTGGGCAGCACGACAGCCACCCCCCAGTTCAGCTCCGGCATTATCAGGAACGACGCTGGGTCGGTGTCGCTCGCTGCAGCGGCGGCGCGCACGGCACGAGCGAACGGGCGCACCTGCCCCACGTACAGCGACAGCGGGCAGCCCTCGGGCACGTAGCGCAGCGCACGCTCCGTCCCAGCGAGCAGGTCACGGCATGGCACAGCGTCGTCCTGCACGACGAGGTGGTGCGTGGCGCGCGGGTCGTACGACGTCATGGCTCGGGTGCCCGTGTCGTGCTTGTCGTTGAAGCGGTCCCAGACGACGGGCACTGGCTCGTCGAGGCTGTCGACGAGCTGTTCCACGTGGAACGCTCGCGATGGGTGCGCCATGATCGCGGCGGAGAGGTGGATGCGGCGGGTCATCGGTCTGGCACCCACACCTGCATCGGGGTGCGGCGACGGTTGAGCACTGCGGACAGGCGGTAGCGGTGCGGGCGCAGGGCGGCTGTGTTGGCTGCTGCTGCGTCGTCGTCACGTGCCTCGGCGTAGACCACAGGGCGGCAGCGAGCGAGCGTGTCCTCGGCTCCTGCGATCACGTCGGGTTCCATGCCCTCGACGTCGATCTTGACAAGCGCGACCGGGACGTCCTCGCACTGCACGTGCACGAGCAGCCCGTCGAGCGTCCACAGCTCGCACTCGGCGTTCGCATCGTCCGCTGCGGGCCGGGCGGGCGCCTTGCCCCACGTGATGTCGTCGGGTGCCGCTGTGCCGTACGTGGCGCGCCCACGGCGTGCGCCCAGCGCGACGTCGCACGGGCGCACGAGCGACGTCAGGTACGGGTTCAGGGCGAGGTTGGCGACCAGGGCGCTGTAGTTGCCGTCAATCGGCTCCACCGCCACCACCGGAGCGTCGCACACAGCGGCCATGTAGAGGGCGTGGTTGCCGACGTGCGCGCCGACGTCAACGACGAGTGGCTGCCCGTCGTAGGCGAGCGCTGCGTGAGCGTAGGCCTGCGCCATGTGGCGCAGGACGCTGACCTCGTAGGGGCCACCGGACATGGCGATGATGCGCCCGATGTGCTGCCCCGTGTCGTACATGGCCCACTGGTGGTCGCCCTCCCGCACCGTCAGCACGCCGCTCACAGGACGCTGCCCAACGCCACGGGCGGGCGCCCGACCGCCAGCCGGTCGCAGAGCACCTGCACCGTCCACCCGGCAGCCACACAGTCGTCCACGACGACACGCACGCCCGGGTTCTTGGGAGTGTCGAGGTCGTCGAAGGCCACGACAGCGCGCGCAGCGAGGTGCGGCTCCCATGCTGCGAGGTCGCGCCGGATCGCGTGCTCGGCGTGGTCGCCGTCGATGAACAGCAGGCCGACGGGCGGGCCGTCCCACAACTCAGCAGCGACCCACGAGAAGGCCTGCACGTACTCCACCGCTGAGCGCAGCCGCACGCTGCGGAGCTGTGCATCGAACGCGTCGCGCACCTCGGGGGCGCTGTAGCCGTGTTTCCCGTACACGTTGCCTGGGAGGTCGTGTGGCTCGACTGCGTACACGCGCGCGCCGTGGCCACGACGAGCACCAGCGGCAAGGTAGGCGGTGGACTTGCCCTTGAAGGATCCCAGTTCGACGATCGCCTCGTCGGCGCGCACGTCGTAGGCGAGGTCGGCGAGCGCCAGCCCTTCGTCGTGCGGGATGAGTCCCGACAGGGCCTCCAACTTGGCTGCCGTCGCAGCGGTGAGCGTGGTCATCTGTTCGTCCTCCGATTGTGCCAGTGGTGCACGGTGACGGCGTGCGGGAAGTGCTCGCCCTGACGGTCCAGCTCCGACCACAGGTACGGGTAGAACCAGCGTGAAGGGTAGACCGTAACCGACCCGGCAGGCTGCTGGCGGAACAGCGGGGTGAGGAACTGCGGGCCGCTGACGACGTTGGGCCGCGAGCCTCGTGGTGCCCGCTGGACGCTGCGGGGCAGCTCGTCGATGAGCGCTGCGAGGAACGGGTGGCCTGCGACGGCGCCCATGATCGCGTTGTTGACCCACACGTCCTCCTGTTCCCACGCAGCGAAGCACTGCGTGTGCTCGACGTACGGGTCGAGGGGAGCGACCAGCTCAAGGTCGCAGTCGGCGTAGACGCCCCCGTAGCGGTGCAGCAGCTCCAAGCGTGCGACGTCGGCTCGGAACTGGCCGACGTTGCGCGGGAACAGGTCGGTGGCACGTTCCCACAGGTCGTGGTTGGCGAGCCACGTCCAGTCGTCGTCGTCGGTCCACAGCGTGTGCTCCCACTCGGGCATGAGGGTGCGCCACGTGTCGACGTAGGCGGCGAGGTGGGTGGGCATGGGTGGCCCGGTCCAGATGTGGTGCACGCGGTGCGGGATCATGCGTTCACGGTAGCCCGTTCGCGCAGCAGCCCCGCCGGTTGGGTCGGCGGGGCTGCTGGTCGCTCGTCGGAAGCGTGGGAGAGGAAGGGAAGGAGAGAGTGCTCCCGACGTGGCGAGCTAGAACGACGCGTCTGCGGGCAGTGCCGCAGTCAGCTTGCGCTGCTCGACGGCGTCGGTGGCTGCGGCGATGCCGTTGGCGAGCGCTCGCAGGGCGTCGTAGGTGCCGATGAGCTGCAGGCGGGCGCCCGAGCCGTCGACGAACACGCTGCAGCGGCCGTCGGAGGCTTCGTCGCTGGCCTCGGCCTGCGGGCGCACCATGAGGTCGTCGCTGTCGACCTGCAGAGTGATGTTGCTTACTCGTGTGCTCATGCTGATGCTCCTGTGGTGGTTGGAGTGGGGAGGGGGGTGGGCAGCTCGCCTGCGTTGTGGCACCACCAGATCGGGTCGTCCTCGGCGTGGTGGGCGACCTTGCGTTGGCACACGAGCTGCGAGCGTCCTGCAAACGTCGAGCCGTGCTGATCCCAGCGGCGCAGCGCTTCGGCGTTCTTGCGGTGCAGCGAGCGCGCAACGTGGGCGTAGGCGATGCGGCCTCGCTCGGGCAGCCGGTCGAGGTGCGTGGCGAGCGCTTCCGCTGTGCTGTGCGCCACGATGCGAGCGACGTGCTCGTCGTCGCCGTTGTAGATGTCGCAGGCGAACACGGGCCGGGCGAGCATCGCCTCGGGCGAGTCGTCGTAGGCGCTCACTTCGGGTTGCTTGGCTGTGGTGGTGCGTGTCATGGGCATACCGTAACCGTTGCGTGTAGCGGTTGGCAAGTACCCGTCAGGACACGAGCAGCAGGTCCGACAGCGCGATCGTGAACGACTCGATGTTCGACTGCCCCCAATCGCCCGACTGCGTGTGCAGCGTCGGGTCGTACGGGCGGGTGCCCACACGCTTCGACGACCCGTCGGCGTCGGCGTACCCGCTGCGGTCGATGACCCGACAGCCCCACTCAGCGAGTGCCTGCGCACGAGCTGCGCACTCCCCACCCAGCGCCACCATGTTGCGAAACGAGTCGCTGTCGGGGTCGAGCACGTAGCGCTGGTCGAGGCGTGGCGTGTCGTAGCCCAGGAACGTGCTGTCCGTGAGCGCGCCGTCGCCACCGATGTAGTCGGGCAGGACGAGTCCCTGCACGTGTGGGGCCTGCGCCGACAGCGGGGTCCAGCAGTAGGCGTGCACGGGCGCTCGGGCGGCGGTGGTGGCGCGCCCGTCGACCAGTTTGCCGTCCCGCCACGCGCCCCATCCGAGCGCTTGGTTCGGGAGCAGCCTGTTCGCAGGCGTGTCGGCGCGGTACGGGGCGTCAGGGTCGAACTGGATGAGTTCGTGCACCATGCCGCCGACAGCGTCGACGATGATGCACCGCTTGTCGTAACTGGGGGTCGGGTAGCCGGTGCGCCAGTACCAGCCGAGCGCCGGGAGCGGGACCGCTCGTGCGACCTCGCGCTGGCCCCACACCGCGTAGCCCCACGTGACGATACGCGACTGGCGCACCCCGTTGACCGGGTGGGCGCCGTTCTGCATCGCAGTCCCAGCGCCGACCCCCATGTAGTTGGCGCGGTGGTAGATCGTGGGGCCGATGCGCAGCGACGCGAACAGCAGCGGCCAGCGCACTCGCTGGCCGCTGGCCGCTGGCAACGTGCGGTCCTTGAAGGTGATGACGAGGTCGGGCGCGGGGTGACGGTGCAGCTTCCAGCTCGTCGCCACATGAGCTTCGCGTGGCCAGCGAGACGTATCGGGTTCCTTGAGCACGTACCAGCGGAACGCTGTCGCCCTGTGCACCCACAGCGGCCAGCGCGCCGGGTTGGTGCTGCCGCCCAGCGCCACTGCCCACCACGGCGGGGTCACAGCTTGCTCACCACGCGGCCAGCGTCGACCACGGCCTTGTTGGAGGTGGCGGCGTTCCAGTCGGGCAGGTTGAGGTCGACGACGGGTGTGCGCAGTCGCACGAGCAGCGCGTACTCATCAGGGGACACCCAGCGGCGGAAGAAGTTGCCGACGCACTCCACTCGTCCGTGGTGCGGGTTGCCGGGTGCGTTGAGCCTGAAGTGCTGTGCCATGTCGTCGTCGTCCTCCATGTCGGGCGATGGTGCGGGGAGCGGGGCGGGCGCTGGTGCTGGCGCTGGTGGTGCCGGGGGGCGCTGCGGGGCTGCTGCTCCCGCCATGACCGCTCGGATCGTCGGGACGTTGAGCAGCCGCGTGGCGGTGAGCGTGTGCGCGGCGTGGATGTGGTCGTAATGCGGGCTGACGCCACGGTACGGCGCCCCCCGAGGCGCGCTCGCTGACCAGCGTGTGCGGTTCCAGATGATCTCGGTGATGCCGAGCTGAGCGACGTGCGGGAGCAGCGCTGCGACGATCTGGTGGCCTACCGGGTTGGCGCGCCCGTTGACGAGCGGCAGGCCGAGGTCCCAGGCGCGGCAGCGTGCGTGCTGCGACGTCACTGCCTTGCCCGCCACTCGACGGCACGCGCACACGCCGAGGTTGAACCCGACGTCCCGCCATGGCGACTCGCGGTCGAGCCAGTAGAGCATGTGCGTGGCGCCGTCGCCGTCGTCGCCACAGCCTGAGACGGGCTGGTAGGCAGGGAAGCTCACTGCGGGTCCAGCGCTGCGAGGTCGATGACGTCGCCCACGTCAGGGTTGATGCGGTCGAGGTCGGCGCCGTTGCGGTCGGCCACGCTGTCGAGGTCCAGCGAGTCGTCGTCGAGCTGTTGGCTCGCTGGCACCTCGTACGGGTCGGGCGCGAACTGGTTGCGGATCCAGTCGGTGATCTGCTGCCCGGTGGTCACGATCGCTGCTCCTTGCGGTCCAGCACCCACGTGGCGGCGAGCGCGGCGAGGGTGGCGACGACTGCGCCACACGCTGCTGCTGTGCACAGGACGAGGCCTCGGTCCACCACGGCCCGCCACGCTACCCGCAGAGGCCGGGTGGGACCGGGACCGTGCGGGACTCGGGAGCGCGCACGAACGCTGCGCGCGTCGCCTTGAACCAGCCGCCGCAGTAGCAGGTGCGAATGATCTGCACCTCGTCTGGGTCGGTGCTGCTAGTGAGGGGCGGGCCTGCGAAGTAGGTGTAACCGTACGGGTCGCTGACGCGCACGAGCGTGTCGCCACACGCGTACTCGCCCGGAGTGGCGGTGGGTGGCTCGCGGCGACGCTTCACTCGTCGTCCTCGGCTGCCGCCTGCGTGACGTGCTCGGCGGCGGTGACGACGTCGGACTGTGCTGCACGCAGCGTTGACACAGCGTCGACCTCGGCGGCGGCGAAGGCTGCCCACTCGTCGAACGACGGAGCGGTCAGGTGCCCGCGTTCAGTCGGGCGTGCTCGCAGCAGCAGCCACGGCGGGCCACCGGGCACGCTCTGGACGCGCAGATCGCCCTCCGCTGAGCTGAACCGCATGGCGAGGAACGTGCCGTCGGGCTGCGCGATGAACCCCATACCCCACGCGTCAGGGTGCATCTCGCGGGACGGTGGCGCGCTGTCGTCGTCGGGCGCTGTTGGCTCGACTGGCTGCCCGTCGGGGCCGAGCAGGCTCATGCTGACACCTTCCGTCGGCGGTCCACTCGCCCTCCCTCGTCGACCCACGCTTGCACCACGGCAGCGTCCCACACAGGCGAGCGCCCGTGGTACGTGGTGGGTTGCGGGAAGTCGCCCCGCCACGTGTAGACCTTGATCGTCTGCTCTGCGAGGCCGAACCGCTCGCACAGCTCAGCACGAGTGAGGAGGTCGTCACGGTTGCAGTCGCGTCGTCCCGTGCGGCAGAGCCAGTCAAGCACAGCGCCAAGCTGAAAGATCGGCACGCCAGTCACCGCGTCAGCGCTCGCTGCAGCCGGGAACCCTGCTCGCCGAGTCCAACGGCGAGCGGTGTCCAGCTTGACTCCTGCGAGCTGTGCGACGTCCGCGGCGTTGATCGGTGTGTCGGGCGCCTTGCGCCGGTAGGTGGGGTGCAGTGGGTCCATAGCGTCGTAACCCTAGCGTGCGGTGGCTGTGTTGCAAGCGGGACAGGGGACGGTGGTGGGCACGTCGTCGTCGGTCAGCACCCACTCGGAGCCTTGGCAGGTTTCACACGCAGTACCGGCTGCGCGCGCAGCGGCACGCTCAGCGGCGACGTCCCGGCGCGTTCTTCTTGAGTTACTACCGTTAGGATCTCTCGCGGCTGTGCCGCGGGTATCCCGCGGCTGTCCCGCGGGTGACTCGCGGCCCACCCGCGTGTTGCTGCCGTCGTCACTCGCGGCTGAGCCGCGGGTCGTACGGTGCGGGTTGCGCTTGCGTCGCCCCTCCCACTCGACCGCTCGCTCGTCGTCGAACAGGAAGCGGTAGACCGACGCCGAGCCGCCCTGCGACTGGCGCACGACTTCCAGCCAGCCCGTGTCGACCAGTTCCTTGACGCTCGTGCGCACCGTGTCGCGGTTGCACCGCGACTTGATCGCCAGCGTGTTGAGGCTCATCCAGCATTCGTTGTCCCACTGGTCGCTCACAGTGTCAGCGATCGCGAGCAGCACGAGCAGGGTGGCGCCGCGGAAGGGCGCGTGTCGGTACACGTGCCCTGTGGCATCTGCACTCATGTGGTGGTGGTTCCTTCGGTGTGGTGTTCGGTGTGGTGAGGTTACAACGTGCGCCAGCTTGGCGGCCCGAGCGTGTCGCCCGCCCGGTAGGCAGCTCGTCGCTGCGACAGCTCAGCGAGCACGACGTCGACGCCGAGGCGGTCGTACGCCCAGCGCGGCGCCCTGATGCCCACCTGCTCGGCAACGCTCAACCTCAGGTCGAGGTTGTGGTGGTGACGGCACAGCGGGATCACGAACCGTTCGTCGAGGTGCGCTCCCGGCCACTGCGAGCGTCGCACGACCTCGTGGAAGTCCAGCGGGTCGCCCACACGCCACACGTAGCCCGCTGCGCCACGGCACTCGCCCGGGGTGTGCAGTGCGCACCGATGGCCGTACGCGGCGGCGACACGGGCACACAGCGCCTCTCGTTCGCTTCTGGCGTCTGTCGTCGCAGCCGAGCGTGGCTGCAGTCGGCTGCGACGACGGATGGGACCGGAGCGCTTCACTCGGCTGACGGGGTGTCGTCGCCGCCGTGCACCTCGCTGCCGTGGAAGCGTCCGCTGAGCCTCGACGAGAGCCACTGCTCCATGTCGTGCACGAGCTGTGCGACGCGCTCCTGCGGGAACGTCGTGTCGCTGTCGACCATGCCCACGGCCAGTTCGTAGGCCTCTGAGGCGAGCGCTGTGTCCCCTTCGGCCAGCTCGACCGCCTTGGCTTTCATCATCGCCACCGTCCACGGGGGCTGCTCGGGCTGCCGCTGCCGTCGTGCAGCGGGGGCGTGCGACTCGTCGGGATCCGTGCCGCGGCGCTGCGACTTGGCCCACAGCAGCGTGGCGATGCCAAACCGCATTGCGCCGTTGCGCAGCATGTCGGACACGAGTTCCTTGAGCGCCGACTCCGTGTCGACCTTGCGCGCTTCGATGGTGCCGACGCACGGGAGCGTCTTGCCGTGCACGGTCAGGCGAGCGAGCAGCACGCCCGGTCCCATCGCGAACGGGTCGATCGGCCCAGCGGTGCTGTGCCATCCCGGCTCCCACGTCCACTCGGGATCGACGTCGATCAAGGCGAGCGTGATGTCGGCGTGGCCCATGTAGTCGAGCTGTGCGCCGCCCTTGGGCAGCTTGCCGATCATGTGCGATGGCGGGTCGGCCCAGCGGTCGGGCACGTCGCGCAGCATCTCGGCGGCGGTGGGTGTGGTGGTCATTCGGTGTCTCCTCGTTGCTCTGGTGACAGGTCTGCGAACTCGACTGCCTCGACGACGGTGTTCCACGTCGTCTGCGCGTACTCGTCGAGGTCGATGTCGAACTGCTCGCGCAGCACCTTTGTGCGCCCTGTGGCGACGTCGGCGGCAGCCCAGATCGTGTCCACGACCTCGCCCAGCGCTGGCTGTCGCGTGTCGATGATCTCGCCGGTCGACTCGTCGACAACGGGCCGCTGCGCCATCGCTGTGCGTGTGACGGCGCTGCGTAGCGCGGTCTTGTCGAACCCGGTGCGGCGTGCTCGTCGCTTCACGAGCCACCACTGACCGTCCACCTGCTGCGCAGTGCCCTCGGGCACGTCGGCAGCGATCGACTCCTCGACCGCTGCAGCGACCTCGGACAGCCTGCCGCCACGCTTCTGCAGCTCCTTGACGAGCGTGTAGACCCGCAGCCGGTCCTCGACGGTGCCCGTGCCGTCCACGAGCCACACCTCAGCGACTTCCAGCGCCGACTGCAGCGCAGCGACGACGTCCAGCGCGTCGAGCACATCGGGAGCCAGTTCGCCGTGCGCCTCGTCCAGCCACAGCGGTTGCTCATGCGTGAGCGTGTGCACCCACGCACCACCCGGCTCAGTGCGCAGCACCGTGACGACGTCGTCCACGTCGAGGTGCCCGCCTGCGGTCGTGACTCGCACCCGGTCGCCCGGGGCCAGCGCGCTCACAGCTCGTCCATGTCGGGCAGCATCGAGATGAGCATCCCGAAGGCGAGCGCAGCCGCACCCTCGGGGTCGTCGACGCACTCCATGCCACGAGTCGGCGCGACCCAGAGTTGGCTGCCGTTGATGCTGCCCGTGACGCGCACCTGCGCCTCGTAGCCGTACACGCCCTCGGGGTCGTCGGCGTCGAGGAACAGCGCGATCTCGGGCGTGCTGTAGCTCGTGTCGACGCCGATGCGTGCCGTCAGCTTGGCGGGCGTCGCGTCTAGCGAGCGGGCGCTGAACATGGTGTGCAGGCGGTCGACGATGGCGGGCGCGGCGTCGAGCAGCGCACGGTCAGCGTCGCTGCACAGCGCAGTGACGGGGTGGTGGGTGGTGGTCATGTTGTGGTGTCCTTCTCGTTGGCTTCGGTGATGTGGCGGTCGATCGCCGCCAGTTCGGTGTCGCGCAGGTCGTGCAGCGAGCAGCCGATCGCGTAGGCGCAGACTCGCTGCGCCATGTAGTTGGGTGCGCCCGCTGCGACGGCCTCTCGGGCTGCTGCAGCGATGCGCTCGTGGTCGGTGGCGGTGAGCCTCGACGCAGTGTGGTCGGGCGGTGAGACAGTCGTCATCGGTGCTCCTCGTCGCGGTAGAGGCGGTCAGCGGCGATCCCTGTCGGGTTGACGACTCGGTCGTCCTCGTCCCACAGGCGGTACAGCCGCCAGATGAGCGCGAACCCGACGAGTGCGAGCGCCACGAACAGCAGCGGGTGGTGGGTGACCACGTACAGCGCTGCGAGGGTCGCAGCCAACAGCGGCAGCTTCACGATGCGTCTCCGATCGTCGTGCGGTCGATGAGGACGGCGTCGACGCCCGACTCGCTCAGCTCAGCGACGCGTCGCTGAGCCACGGCGAGGTCGTTGGTGTGCAGTGCGTAGCGGATGCGCTTGCCGTGCAGCCGCGGGGTGCACTCGACGACGTGGTAGCGCTCGGCTGCCTCGTGCGGAGCGAACAGGGTGCCGCTGCCGCACGGGTAGCCGTCGGGCCACCGCACGTCGATCGACCATCCGAGCGCGCCGCTGTCGAACGTGAACGGCGCGACGTGTGCGACGGGGGTCGTTGGTGTGGGTGTGGTGGTGTGTTCCATGGGCGCACTGTAACCGCTGCATACGACAGCGGGCAAGCACCGTCAGCGCACGGGCGCAGAGAACAGGAACGGGGCACCGGGCTTCCGGCGCCACGACCGCGTCTCTCGGTTGCCCACACGAGTAATCCGCCCACCGTCGTCCAGCTCGTCGACGGCACGCTGACCGGGCGCAGCGCTGCTCCTGTCGTCCACACCCAGCAGCACTGCGAGCTGCCAGAGTTCCTGCTCATCGACCTCGGAGGGCGACAGCTTCCCTGCCAGCGCCTTGTAGAGCACCGCCCGTGCACCCAGCGACCCGGGCAGCGACGACGTGATGAGCGTGTCGCTGTCGCTCGCCTCGCCACTGCTGGGCGCAGCGTTCACCCACGGGCTGAGCGGGTAGTCCCGCCAGAACGTCAACAGCTCGGCGGTCATGTGCCTGTCGTGCAGAGCCAGCCACACCGGGTGGTCTGCGTCGAGTGCGCGACGGGGCGGGCGGATCATGTGGCTGGTGAGGATCGCCAAGTTCAGGTCCGCTGCGGGTGAGCGGTCGCTGTCGTCGCTGTGCTCGTCGAGGTCGAACGTGTCGAGCAGCCCGACGCGCTCGTGCTCGCCCTGCCACAGGCACCACTGGCGCAGGTTCGGTCTGCGCAACGGCACTACGTCCCCATCTCCGAAGTCGACGTCGGCGGTGAACGCAGCGAAGTCGAGCAGCAGCTTCACTCTGGTTCTTCCTCGGGCGGCACAGGCCGGAACGACGGGCGCACGAGCAGCCGCCATTCGACGCCAGCGACGCCCCCCATGGGCGCACGCGACCGCGTCGACATCAGCGCCAGCCCCTTCGCTGCCACGCCTTCGACGCCACTGTCCGCAGCACACGTGAGCGCTGTATACGCGTCGTGCACGATCATCGCTCCGGTGAGCAGGTCAGCAGCGAGCGTGCTCATGACGGGCACGTAGTTCGGTTCGATGGGCCAACAGCGCGTCCAGCGCACCCGGTAGTCGAGCATCGGTGGGCCGCCGCAGCCGACGACAGCCGAGGGCGACGGGAACCGTTCGGTCCCGGTCGCCGTGTCGAACCACACCGCGACCCTGCCATCCTCGCACTCCGCCTCGTCTGGGATCGGGCCGTGGTACAGCACGGCGGGCAGCGCGCTCAGCCCAGCGCCCAGCAGCGCCGTCGTAGCGACCCCTGCCAGTTCGACCGCCAGCTCGGGGTGTGTCGTCGCCATCGCACCAACCTAGCTGCGCACACGCTGAGCATGGCAGACTGGACGCCGGGTCACGGGTTGTCCCGGTGCCCGCTCGTCCTTCGGTGTGCGAGCGGTCGACGGTGCAGCATCGCGCTGTGGTGGTGTCTCGCTGCACTGAAGCACCGGGCAACCCTCGACCTCCACTACACGTTCAGTCTCGTGTCGGCGGCGGTGGCACCTCGATGCCCTCGGCGTGCAGCGACCGGACGAGCTGGTTGATGCGGGCGTCGCACCACTCGCGCTCGCGGCGCTGCTCGGCCTCGACGCGGCGGATCGCCTCGGCGGCGTCGCGGTGCACGGCCTCGATCAGCGTCTCCAGCCGATCGCCACGCTCTCGTTCGTGGTTCAGGTCCTCACGCATCGACGCGACCTGCTTGAGCGCGCCGTCGGAGAGCTTCGTGGCGGCGTCGGCACGGTTGCCGGTCCGGTTGCCGATGACGCCCGCCACGGCGGCGACCGCGCCGATGATGGCGACCCACACCTGGGTTGTCCACGCGCTCATTCGTCACTGACCTCGTGCTCAAAGACGACCGCCACGAAGCTCTCGACCCGTTCTCGTTTGCGACGCGACTGGCGCATGCCGGTGACCGCCACCCACACCATCGCCGGGAACCAGATGATGCCTGACGCGCGGCGCATCTCAGCGGGGCCGTCGTAGGGGGGTGGCACGCTGGCGACGATCTGCCACCAGTACGACACGCACAGTCCTGCCAGGGCGACGGCGAGCACCCAGCGGGCGGCGCGAGTCGAGTGCGGACCCTTCCAGCCCCACCAGGCGACGGTGACGGCGGCGACGCCGAACATGATCGCGACCCACCACAGGCCGAACAGGTTGTCGAGGATGCTCATCGGCGCAAGGGACGCCTGTCAGACCGTGACGGGCACACCAGAGGCCAGCGTGGCCGCGTTGAGCGGGCTGCCCACAAAGGTCGCCAGCTCGCTCTTGATCGCTGCGAGCACCCCGGCGCCCGCAGCCGCCGCCGCGGCCTGCCACAGCGACGCGTCGAGCGAGAACTCGGGCGCTGCGACCAAGTAGCCGAGGAACACGACGCCAGCGGTGCGCACGACTCGCCCGAGCACCTGCAGCCCCACGGGCAGCGACGCAGGGATCGTGAACGACGTCACGAACGACAGCAGCACTGTGAGCGCAGCGGGCACCGACGAGATGGCGGCTGCCTCGACGAGCGACAGGTCGACGCTGTCGAAGAACTGCGAGCCGAGCAGCGCCACGACGAAGGCCTGCACGTACGTCCACAGCGCACGCTCGGCAGTGTCGAGCAGGGTCTGGCCGATGGTGGGGACAGCGACGACTGGTTCCATGCCTCTGACCCTACCCGCCCGGCTGGGGTTACTTGTTGACCGGCGCCACGAACGCTCGGAACGTGAACCCGGGATGCCCGATCGCGGTGCAGCGACAGATGACGGGCGTGCGGGGCGGCACGTAGATGTCGGACCCGCCCACGCACGCCTCGATGTAGCTGACCCCGATGTTCAGGGTGAGCGACGCGACCACGCTGCCGTTGACGACAAGCTCAGCCGTCGAGTTGGCGAGGCCTGTGTCGGAGGACTCCATCTCCAACCTCGTCACCTTGACCAGCTCCGTGGACGTCCATGGCGACGACTCGTCACCCACCGCAATGTTGCCGCCGTTGAACGTCGGGCCGATGCTCGCAGCGCGCACACCCTTCTTCACGACCGACGCCCCCGACACGACAGCGTTCGTCGAGCGCCCGCCCATGGTGCCGATCGTCGCTCGCTGCAGCCAGCGCGCCGTGCGGCTGTCGGCGGACTGCTGCTGCGTCTCGAACGTCGGCGTGTACACCATGCGGCCCGTGTCCTTCGCTCGCTTCCCAGCGATGGCGACGACCCGCAGCGTCGTCGTCGACACCCCGTCGGTGTCGGTGACGGTGATGACGTCGCCCACGTTGTAGTCCACGAACGGCACGTCGCCCACGCCCGTCGGCTGGTAGGTGAGCGACACCGACCGTTCACCATCGAGCAGCGGGTAGAGGTTGGCGGCGATGATCCAGAATGCCTGGATCCCGTCCTCGACCTGCGACACGTCCACGAACGTCTCTCGCCGCCCGTACGTCGCGATCGACACGTTGACGGGCAGGCCGGGGTCGCTGGGGAACAGCTCGGAAGGCGCCAGCTCGGCGTACGACCCTCGACCCCATGCGAACAGTGCGACGTTTCGGATGGCCACGGTCAGCCTCCCTTGATGACGTGGACGAGCGACTGCACGTTGACACCCTTGGCGAGCGTCACGGGCTGCACACTGCCGCTGCCCGGCGCGAGGGGCGACGCCCCAGCGGGGTCCATCGGGTCGCCTGTGTACCCGTTGAGCGGTGCGTCCTGCGCCACGTAGCAGTCGAGTTCCTGTCCGAGCAGGCCCGTGGGGGGCATCTGCCATTCGATCCACAGCTCGGCAAGCTGGTCGAGCATCTGGACGTAATTGTTCCCGACCTTGATCGCTATCTCGCCAGCGGGGGGCCACGCGGTGCCCGCCGTGTCGACGCTGTCGCTGAAGTTGGCCGTCACGCCGGGCAGCGCCCCACCCGGCGTCGCTCCCCGCGACTGGGCCTCAGCGAGCAGCCGCCGAATGATCGCGCCGGGCGTGAACGACGGGTACGTGCTCGGGTAGTCGAGGCACCGCCACGTCGTGTTGGAGTTGGCGAGCACCTGCTCGACGTCCCCAGCGCCGAACGTGCCAGGCGCCCGGTAGCACGAGAACAGCAGCCCGCCAGGGTTGAGCGCGCCCTGCGGCAGCACTGTGTTGATTGCTTCGATGCCAACGTGGCAGTACCCGGCGCTGACGTTGAGCTGCACGCTGTGCGTCTTGGCCCACCCGTCGACGCTGCCGGGTTCGTAGTACTCCATGATGGGCTGCCCGTTGACCCACAGCACGAACCCGTCGTCGCACGCGACATCGAAGGTGAGCGTGCCGCCTGCGCCGACGTCGATGACGCCGCGGAACAGCGACCGCCCGTCCGGGTCGTACGTGCCCACGAGCGCTCGTGACCAGATCCAGCGGGCGCCCATGTCGATCCACCCGTCAGGTTTGTTCCACTTGCCGAACGGCGGGCCAAGGGCGCTGGTCGCTCCGCACACCTCGCCGCGGTCGACGGCGTAGGGCCACGAGCTGAAGTCCAGCTCTGGTGTCGCCCAGTTCAAGAACCGCTGTGGGCCGTTGGGAGTCTGGCCGAGGCGCAGGCCAGCGAGCGGGCCGCTGGGCACCTCAGCGATGCCACCCTGCGGGTAGACGATCGCTCGTCGCAGCAGCCCCGCCATGGACTCGATCGTCGCCTCGACGTACTCGCCGCCGCCCTCCTGCGGGCTGACGACGACGTGCTGCACGGCGGTGATGACGCCGCGCAGCAGGTAGTCGCCCGAGTTCAGGTCCACCCACGACACTTGGAACCCTTCGATGAGCAGCGACGTCTGCGGGTCGTTGAGCGCCATGCGGATCTTGCCCGTCCCGACGCCCGACAAGGGCTGCGAGAACTCGTCGGCGAGCAGGTTGGTGAGCTGCACGCCCGAGGCGTCAGGGATGTAGACCTCGCAGTCGACCGTGGGCGTGACGGGCGCTGCCGGGTTCGGGAGTGCGGGAGCCATCAGACGAACAGCCCGTCGGGCAACTTGATGTCGAGCACCGCCGTCATGGCCATGCCCGCGACGCCCAGCCAGTCGATGCCCTCGACGACAGTGCCAGGGACGAGCCGCACTGGTTGCACGACTGCTGTGCGAGTGGCGCCCGATGGTGTCGTCAGTGTCCACGTCGAGCCAGCGTTGCCGTCCGGGTCAACAATCGCTCGCAGCTCGTTTAGCACTTCCTCTAGCCCTTCGCCTGGGGGCAGCCCTCGGCTGACGCCGTCCTCGTCCACATCGCCCACGAGGACCAACTGCAGCTTGTGCTTGGTCTCGTCGACGATGAGCGGCACGGGGGTGCGCCCTGCGACGTGTGGCACGAGGATGCTCTGCCCGCGCACGTCGGCGCCCGCCATCAGGTCCCAGCAGTTGACCGCTAGACACGCTGGTGAGCCGAGCAGCGGTGGGTCGGTGATGCGGGGGAGGTCGGTGGGGACGCAGATGCCTGCCACGTCAGATGTCTCCCTGTAGGAACTGCTGGGCGGTGAACTCGGCGCTGATGGTAGCTGCCGTGCGCTCAGCGTCAGTCGCCTCGGTCACGTTGATCTGTTCGATGACCGTGGCTCGTGCTGGCCGCTGCGAGCGCTGTGCAGCCGCGAGCTGGTCGAGCGCTGCGACGAGCGCAGGGTCGCTGGTTGCGCTCGGCACAGCGGCCTGTGGGGCGACGACAGTGACGGCAGGAGCGGCGAGCGACACGCCGAGGTCTTGCGCAGCGGTACGCACCAGCTCTTGGTTGCGGGCACGCTCGGTCGGCTTCCGGCTGATGAAGTATTCGCCCGCCGTGTCGGCCTCAGCGAACGTCACGTACCGCCCTGCCCCATACAGGCCGGGGTCGGGCTGCTCGTCGGGCGACTGCTGCCGCTGCTGCTGCTCCAACCGTCGCCGCACCCTCGGGTCGATTCGAGCGCCGCCAGCTGCGTAGACCTCGGCCTCGATGATCGCACCGCCAGCCGAGAACGAGCCGCCTCCGCCTCCGCCTCCGCCGTCGCCTCCGCGCGGGCGGCGTGGCCGTCGCCCAGCCGGAGTCCGGTCGCCTCCGTCGGCGCCCTCGGGCCGCTCCACATTCACGTCCACGTCGATCTGCGGGCGCACCTGACGAGCTCCGTCGATGCCGAAGAACGAGCGCGCCCAGTCGGGCACGTTGAAGTCCACGTCGACGGTCTTGTTCTCGGTGCGGATCGCCTCTGCGATCTTTGGGTCGAGCTGGCCCGTGTCAGCGAACAGCTTGATGCGCTTGTCGCGCTCGGCGGTCGCCTCTGCGACGGCAGCGTCGTACTCGGCGGTCCCCGGCTCCAAGTTGACCGTGGCGGCAGCGATGTCGCTGGCGAGCTGGTCGTTGATCGCAGAGATGGCGACAGCAGCCTCGATCGTGACCGGGATCTTCGTCTCGTTCGCAGCGTTGGCGTTGAACGCTGCGAGGTCCGCGAGCGCCGTCGTCGCGCTGTCCGCTGACAGGCCCAGGTCGATCAGGGTCGTGATGGCTCGTGGCGTGTTGACGAACGAGTCGATGGCGAACTGAGCAGCGGCGGTGTCGGGCGCCGACAGCGCCGTCTGGACGGCGACCTGCTTCTCGATGGGCAGCTCGTCGAGCGCCCCTTGGATGGCTGCGATCTGGCCCTCCGGGTTGCCCTCCAAGGCGTTGATGCGGGTCTGGACCTCGGGCGGGAACGAGGCGATGACGCCGCGCAGGATGTCGAGCTTCGCGATGGCGTCGAGCACACCGGAGGCGTCGAGCTGCGGCAGCGAGAAGCCCGTCTCTGCTGACAGGTCGACGGTCGCGAGGTAGGCGTCGACCGCCTCGGCGGAGACTCCGGCTGCGATCGCTGCGTCGCGGAAGGCTCGGACCTGCTCTGCGACCCGCTGGTTCACGACGCCCAGGTCGTCTCCGCGCTCGATGGCGGCTCGGCCCTCGTCAGCGATCTTGCCGGTGATCGTGTCGAAGTAGTCGAGCAGGCTGTCGGCGTTGTCCTTGGCGAGGTCGTTCGCTCGGGCCAGCGCCTCGCCCGACCCCTCGATGGCGCGCCGCACAGCGTCGGCCTTCTCGGCGTCGTTGAGCGACCGTTCCTGCGGCTCACCGCTGTCCGAGAACCCGTCGGGCACCTTCGCCTCGCGGATGGCCCGCTGCTGGTCGTCGGAGAGCAGCTTCAGGTAGTCCCCGTAGTTGTTGGCGTTGATCCTGGCCGTGTCGAAGCGGGCGCCCTGATCGTCGAGCGACGCTCCCAGCTCGCGCACCTGATCGTCGATCCCGCGGATGCCAGAGTCGATGTCGCGGTTCGCTGCGTTGTAGCGGGCCTGGGAACCCTGCAGCTCTTCGAAGCGCGAGATGGCGTCCGACAGAGCGTCCTCAAGGTCCTGCACGGACTGGACGACCTCGCCCACGGAGCTGATCAGCTCGCCAGCCTCGCGGGCGGCGTCGGCCTCGGCGTCTGCGAAGTCGATCAGTCCGGTGATCGCTGCCTGAGTGTTGGCGTCGAGGGTCGCGAAGGCAGGCGACTCTGCGATGGCTCGCACGGCGGTCAGCGCGTTGGGATCGACCGTGCCCTCGGTGGCGAACTGCTGCGCCGCGTCGCGAGCGACCCGAAGCTGCTCCGCTGCTCGTGTCGCAGCCTCGTCGATGCCGTCCAACTCGTCCGCTGTGCCGCCGAACAGCGGCCCGAGGAAGTCAGCGCGCGTCTGCGCCGCCTCGTCCTGCGCCCTACGCAGCTCTTCGTTGGCCCCAGCGACGGCCTCGCCCAGCGCCACGCCCCCAGCCGCAGCCTCGCCACCCTCAGCGTCATCGAACGGGTTGAGGAACGAGATGGGGTCGTCGACGAGCAGGCCCAGCGGACCTGCGATCGTCAGCGTGTAGGCGTCGACGAGCGCGCCGCCGAGGAACCGTCCCAGCCCTGCCGCCCGCTCGCCCAGTGATGCGTCGTCGTCGAGCGCGTCCGCGATCGGGTCGAGGATCGCCTCTGCGTAGTCCCCGAACTCTGCCTCAGCGCGACGCCGCAGCCGAGTGAGCGCCGACGCATTGTTCTCGTACGCCTCGGACAGCGCGTCCGCCGCCCCTTCGACGTCCTGCAGCGCGTTCTCGCTGTCAGCCAGCCGGTTGATGAACTCAGGGATCTCTTCCTTGTTCAGGTCCTCCAACGGCGTGCCGAACAGCGCGATCGCCAGCTCTGCCTGCTTCGCCGGGTCGGGCACAGCGTTGAGGGCGCCGATGATGTCCTGTGTCGCCTGCCGTGCCGTCGCCCCGCCAGCCAGCAGCCGGTTCGACGCGTCGACGGCGTCGAACCCGAGCTGCGACAGCGCCGACTGTGCGTTGATGTCCCCGATGTCCGTGGCGCGGATCTGGAACTCCTTGATCGCGTCGCCCGTCTTGTCGATGGCGATGCGCCCGTCCTCTGCCGCCGCCACGATCAGCCCGAGCGCTTCCTCACCCGAGAACCCGAGCGACGCGAAGAACGTCGAATACTCGTTGATGGCCTCTCCGATCTCGTCGCGCACAGCAGCGGGCACACGCTGCAGCGACGCCGTGAGCAAGTCGAAGCCTTCGTCGGCCGAGTCAGCGAGGCCCGACGACACGAGCACCTGCACGTTGGCGACGGACTCGCCGACGTCCTGTTGCATGACCTCCGAGAACGCGAGCGCCTTCTCTGACAGCCGGTCAAGCGCTTCCTCGCTGCCCTGCGTCTCCTCGAACGTGCTGTAGACCGCGTCGACAGCCTCGGCCACGTCAGCGGTCGACTCTCCGAACCCATCGACAAACTGGCGGCCCACGACGTTGCCCAGCCGATCCGCCTCGGCGCCGTTCGTGTCGACTCCGAGTCGTGCCGCCAGCGTGTCCTGCTGCAGCTCGCGGTCGAGGGCCGTCAGGAACCCGCCAGCGAACGCGAGCGCCGTGGCTCCACCAGCGACGGCAGCCCCAGCGCCACCCGCTGCCAGCGCTCCACTGATCGCCCCCTCCACTCCGCCCGACGGGTCGAACCCCTCCACGAACGACGCCGCCGCGCTGTCCCCAGCGTCCTTCGCGTTGGGCGCCACGTCGTCGAGCGCGCTGTCGTCGACGTCGACGGTCACCTTGGGCGACGACCCGTCGATCTCGTCGACCTTGGCCTCGGTGCGGTCCAGCGCCCCGTCGTCAGCCGTGACGGTGACCTTGGGCGAGTCGCTGCCCAGTTCGTCGACCTTCTGCTCAGCACGGTCGAGGTCGGACGTGTCGGCTGCGATCGCCACGTCGGCCTGCGCGTCGAGCTCGTCGATGATCGCCTGCGCTCGGTCCAGCTCGGATGTGTCGGCGGTGACGACGACGCCCGGAGTGCTGCCGTCCACGTCGTCGATGAGCGACAGCGCGTCCCGCAGCTCGTCGTCGTCGACGTCCACGGTGGCGCCGATGAGCACGTCGTCGATGCTGCCCACTTCGGAGCGAGCGTCGTCGATGCTGCTCGTGTCGACCTCAACCTCAACCTCGGGCGACAGCGAGTCGAGCTGACGCACCTCAGCCTGCGTGTCCTGCACTGCGTCGTCGTCGACCTCGACCTCAACCTCAGCCGGGCGCAGCGACCGGAGCTGCTGCTGGAACTCGTCGACCGCCTCCTGCAGCGACTCTGCGACCCGCTCGCCCACGAGGTCGGCCATGGCGCTGCCGTCGTCAAGGGCGCGCTGGAACGCCTCGGACAGCGCCTCTGACGCGCTGTCCGCTGCTCGTGTCAGCCGGTCCTCAACCTCGTCGACCGAGCTGAGCGCCCGACCGATGTCGAGGACGAGTTCTTCTTCCAGCCCAGCCACAGGTCAGCTCTCGGTGTGCTGTGCGAGCGCGCCCTGCACGGCCTTGGGCAGCGGGCGGGCGGGGGCGGGCTGCAGCCCTGCCGCCACGGGATCGAACGGCACGTCAGCCTGTGCGGGCGCTGCGGGGGGCTGTGTGCGTTCGATCGGCACAGTGCGCCAGTGCTTGTGCAGGGCCGAGAACAGCCCCGGCTCCGTCGCCCACAGCGGCAGCGAGTCGGCGTCGGGACGTTGCGTGGACAGCTCGTCGACCATCACAGCGAACGCAGCGCCGTACGGGTTGCCGTCGCTGTAGATGTAGTCCATCGGCTTCGGCGCTGCGGGAGCAGCCTGCCCGTCGGGTGTCGTCGCCACCTGCTCTGCGTGCTCGCGCTGCACGTCGTCCCACCCGTCGTCGGCGGCACGGTACGCGTCGCGGATCTTGCGCCACTGCCCGATCGTCGGCGGGTTCAGGTGCACCTGCGTCCCGTCGTCGAACGTCAGGTCCACGGAGCGGTCATCGTTCAGTCGCAGCACGCGTTCAGCGTAGCCGCGGCACCGCCCGACCCGATGGGACGGGCCGGGCGTGCTCGTGCGTCAGGCGGCGGCAGGCTCGACGACGCTCGCCTTGGCGGGACGCTTGCCGAACCCGAACGTCTCGTCGTCCCGGCTGCGCTCCAACGTGGCGGTGAGCTGCACCTTGTCGCCCCGCACGACGCCTCGCCACGTGCCGTCGTCGTTCACGACGCACAGCGAGCCGGGCACCGTCACGTAGATGCGGAAGCCCCTGTCGTCCTCGACGACCATCTTCTCCGTCACTCCGTAGTCGGACGCCACCTCCTTGAGCGACAGCACCGTCCCGCACACGACCTCGCGGCCCTCGGGCACGGGCGTCTTGGGCAGCGACTCCTTGCGCTCGGCTTCGACCTTGCGCTCCGCCTCAGCGTCGAGGTGTCGTGCGTACGCCACGGGCAGGTAGGCAGCGATGCCGTGCGCCTTGGGGCCGATGCGCTCGCTCGTCGCCACCGCTCGCAGGTTCTCGTCGAAGTCGCTCTTGGGTGCGAGCGCTGCCGCCCACTCGATCGCAGCCTGTGCGTACTCCGCCACGTCGTCGCTCGACATCAGCTCCTGTGCAGCCTTCATGTCCTCGTCCTCGCGAGCGCTGCCGTGCAGCGGGCGCAGCAGCGCAGCAGCGGTACTGCGGGTGGGTGTGCGGTCCCAATCGCTCGCCTTGACCCAACCGAACGTCACGACTGCGGCACGTGCGGCACGCACGAACACGTCGGTGGGCACCGACCCGTCGCCACCGCCGCCGCCCCACATGCGCTCGTCGTCGTCCATGTCGTCGAGGAACCGCATGACGGACAGCAGCCGCTCGGCGGCGTGGCCGAGGAAGTCGGCGACGCAGCTACGCCCGATCTGGCGCAGCTCGCCCGCCTCGTTGCGCACGATGAACACGTCGTGGCGGCGGCGGCTCGTGTGGCAGTGGTCGCACTCGCGGCTGACGTCGTCGGCTCGCAGGTCGATGTCGTCTGCGAGGTTGAACACGAGCGGCGTGTCGGTCGAGGTGAAGTTGGCGCAGGCGACGAGTTCCCACCCGCCCTCGACTGCGATCGCCCCGTTCCACGAGATCGTGACCTCGTGCTGCGGGGTGGGAGCCGAGAACTCGTCGACGTGCACGTACTTGACGGGGCCGACTGTGCAGCGCACAGGCTGGCCCAGCCCCTTCTTGGCGATGCGTGCGTTGAGCTTGTCGACAGCGGCACGGATGCTCGACACGTCGTAGGTGGAGACCCAGCGAGTGCGGGTAGTGCTGCTGGTGGTGGTGGTGTTCGTCATGGGTGCAGTGTAACCGCTGCGTACGACAGCGGGCAACTACCGCCCCGCCACCGACAACGCTTCCCGCCACCCCTCGGGCGTCACGTTGCTCGACCAGAACTTCGTCGCTGGCGATCCCCGGACACTGCGAGCGAACACCATGCCCGACGCAGTCTGAGCAGCACCCGCAGCCCGCCGCCCTGTGCGCGCCCGGCCAGTCCCCTCCCACGCGAGCACCCCCCCGCCCTTGGCCACGATCGGCGTCCCCTTCGGCCCGTAGATGCCCGTGCCCTCGTCCTGCCACGACGCGTACTCGACGGGCGCCACGAGCAGCGTCGACAACCTCGCACCCGCAGCGCTCCGCCCAGCCTCACCGATCGACGACTCCAACGTCCCTGAGTCCCGAGGCGCGTCAGCGCGCACCGCCTCGACCATCGCCGCAACAGCGCTCGTGAACCGCTGCTCGGCTCGTGCTCGCACCGCTCGCCGCAGCCCGTCCGCTGTCGCCATCAGACCGACACCCCTCCCCCAAGCACCATGGAGTCGAAGAAGATGCCACCGGCGCACTCGGCTTCGATGAGGATTTCGTCGACCGTCAACGCGCCGGTCTGGGCGTCGACGATCAGGCGGAAATCTTCCACCGCGCACGGAGTGTCGAGGTCGACCCGGACCCTCTTGGTAGCGGGGACCGTCGCACCGACTGCCGTGTTGAACGTCGGGGACCGGGAGATGGTGTTGTTCGTTCCCGACCACCCCGAGTCCAACGCTGCGTCCATGCCGCCGAGCGCAAGGTCGTGGATCGACTGTCCCGCGCCGTCAAGGGCGACGAGGTGGGAGATGTCGCCGTTGAACCCGCTGTTGTTCGCGTTGGTGGCTCCGATGCGCCAGTCGGTTGTTGGCATCGTCTGCTGGGCGGTCATCGCTGCTGAATGGACGAGAGTCCACGACCCGAGTCCTTCGTCGGCCGTGGCGTCCTCGTAGAACCGTGCGGTGACGCCGTCGTAGGTGATGCGGAAGTTGTGCCACTGGCCGTTCGTGTAGCTGAACGCAGCGGCGGGAGCGGTTACGCCGGTCACGCTGGTGCCCGGAATGTTGAGCATGATGAAGTTGACCGCGCCCGAATACATGCTGACGTGGCCGTTGAACCGTCCGAGCGCGGTGCCGGTCGTGCAGATGTGGGTGACCTGAGAGGCGTCCGCGTTCGATGTCCAGTTGGCCCGGCGGCACCGGACCCTGATGTCGATGCCGGTGCCGGGGGTCGCTGTCGAGGTCGAGGTGAGCCACGTTCCGGTCGCTCCACTGCTACCCCATGTGATGTAGTCGGTGACCCAGCCGCCGAACTTGTCGAGGTAGTAGGCGTCGGCGGTCGATGAGCGGTACTGGCCGACACCGCCGTCCCAGCCCGACCATGTGCCCGACGCGTCCGACAGGGCGCCGTCGAGCGGGTCGAGGCCGTAAGGCTTGAACACGCCGACCTGGACCTGCCCGTTCGCTGTGAACTGGTCGGTCACTGTCATCTCGACCTCGATCGCTTTGATCTTCGCGCCCGTGGTCGGCCAGTCGACCGGGGTCTCGTCGGTGCCGAATGAATCCAGCGTGCCTGAGCTGTAGACGACGGCACCGTCGGACCCCTGGGGCACGACCGTCCCTGGAGTGAAGGTCAGCGTCTCGCAGTTGCCGAGCGACGAGGACATCAGGCGTCGACGCCGCTACTCGTCGTCAGGGACGACGGGCGGAGACAGCGTTGCCAGCGTCGGCTCGACGAGCCGCGCCGGGTTGACCATGCCACCGGGCTGCTGCACCGACGGGCCGTACGGGTGCGCACGCCGGATGGCGGCGATGACCGACGGCGGGCCGATGTGCCCGTCGCTCACAAGCGCAGTGAGGTCCGTCATCACGAACTGTGCACCCTCTCGGGACACGCTGATGACGTTGTCGGGGATGGAGCACGGCTGGCCTGCGTACTTCTTGGCCAGTTCGCACGCCAGCGGCACCACCGCGCTGAGCACGAGGTCGGTGGGTGGAGGGGTGCCGTAGCTCCACTCGATCTCAAGGTCGGGCGGGTCGCCAGCGATGTCCGAGCGCGTGGGCCAGCGAGTGCGGGGCGGGAGGCGCAGCAGCCAGCGAGCGTCAACGACCGCGTACGACTCGGCGTCCAGCGTGTCGCCAGCGACGACGACCCTGGCGACAGCGTTGACAGGCGACCGCCCGTGCGGGTCGAGGTCGATGCGGTCGTAGTACGTGGTGGAGCAGCACGACGCTCCGCACGCGCCCGCACAGCGGCCCCTGTGAGCGCACGGGCGTGCCGTGCGTGTGCACACCCCGAAGCGGCGCCCTGTCGCCTCCCACAGCACAGCGGTGGCTGTGAGCACCGCTGCGTCCGCTTCGTCGCTCGTGATCGTCCCCACAGCGGGTTCCTCGTCGTCGTCCACGACGGGCGCTGTCGGGCAGTAGAGCTGGACGTCGCTGTAGGCGACGTCCCACGGGCACGGAAGCGACGGGATGGGCACGAGCGAATCCTACGCCGGTACGCGCTCGACCCCGCGGAACGCTCCGCGGGGTCGAGCTGCAGTCGTGCTGCTGCAGTCCGTCAGGACTGCGCCGGGACGGACAGCGTGCCAGCGGTCGGCAGCGTCTCGTCGGTGGTGGCCTCCGACTCGAACCCGTACAGGAACGCGGTGTCGGCGGGCCACTCGGTCGACAGGTCGTTGAACGGCCCGTCGTTGATCACGCCCGCGTTGCACACCGCGGAGAACGAGTAGCTGTGCCGCTCTTCGTTCCACGTGCCGCCGTCGTAGTTGGCGAACATGGCGGGCAGGATGTGGCGCACGTAGGTGACGGTGCCGGGAGCGTTGCACTCCCACGTCTCCGCCCACCACTCGCAGAACGTGCCGGTGCGGATCGGGCTGTCGCACGCAGCGTTCTGCAGGCCGAACCCGATGGTGGTCCCGGCGCCGATCGCCACGCCCTGGTTGCCGAGGATGACGGCCATCGCGTCGGGCGACGCGGAGCACACCTCGAAGTTGGCTGCCCCCGACTTCAGCGAGTCGGGGCGGCGGCGCACGAAGCACAGTCGCCCGGCGCCGTCCTTCTGCGTGATGTCGGCGCCCGTCTCGTATTCGAACGACAGGTCGATGCTGATGGGGTCGGTGAACGCCCACCCGTTGCCCGCTCCCGCGTCGGGCACGCCCTCGACGTCGTTCTGAGCGAATCGCATGGCGACGAGTCCGGTTTCCTGTGGCATGGCGGGGTTCCTCCGGTGAGGGTGTGTATGCGGTCAGTGTGGCACGTTGTGTGGGACGGCGGGTGGACCGGGAGCGACGGTCCCGCCGGTCCCTGGGGTGACAAGATCGAACGTCTCGGTCGGCATTCAGCCGTCGCCGCCGAGGTCGGTGTCGCGTGCCGATGTCCCGTCCAACAGCAACACGAGCTTGGCAGTACGGACCCACTGGTGGTAGGCGATCAGGTTCGCCCCGCTTCGCCCGCTTCTCACGCCGACTTCCAGCCGTACACGCCGGGCGCCCACACGTTGTTCGCCGCGGTCGACTCCCACGTCTGGCCCTCGAACGTCACCCGGTCACGGGTCGACGGTCGGACCCTCCGTCTGACGCTCCGCGGTCCACAAGGCGGGGACGGTCGGTGGTGTCCAGTCGGCCTGTGTCGTGTGCGCCTGCACCACCCGCCACAGGTTGCCGTCGAACTGTCGCACCGCACCGACTGCCACTGTCTCGCCCGACACCCAGTCGGGGAACAGGGGCAGCACCGAGTCGTAGGTGTCGTCGGGCAGGTCGGCGAGCTGGTCGTCAATCGTGACCCGCGCCGCTGTCTGCGCGGCGTCGATCTTCGCTCGTAACGCTTGTGCGTCCTCCACGAGTCCCATCAGTCACCTCCGATGAGAGCCTGTAGCGCAGCAGTCAGCTCCGCGACCTGGGCTTGCAACGCTGCGACCGGGTCATCAGTGACACCCAACGCCGCTTCCGCTGCTTCGATGCTCGGGTACTGCTGCCACCCGTCGGTCGGGTCAGAGTCGGGACCGAGCGTGTAGCCGGGTGCGGTGACTGTTTCACCGACCGACAGTGAGCCGTCCCATATGAGTTTCGCCCACACGCTCATCCTGTCACCGTCCATCCCTTGCCTGTGGCGATCGACGGGGTGTCGCCGGTGGTGCCGTAGTTGCCGGTCACGGTGATTGTCTGTGCCCCGGCGGCGGTGCCAAGCGACGTGTAGAGAGCGTCGAGCGCCGCACTGGACAGCACACCGGACGCAACCGATACCGAGTACTTGCAGCCGGTGAGTTCGACCGACGCCAACGACGAACAGCCGTAGAACATGCTGGAGAAGTTGGTGCCCGCCGACGTGTCCAACGCCGGGACCGACGCCAACGACAAACAGCTGGAGAACATGCTGGAGAAGTTGGTGCCCGCCGACGTGTCCAACGCCGGGACCGACGCCAACGCCGGACAGACGTTGAACATGCTGGAGAAGTCGGTGACGTTCGCCGTCCAGGCGGTGCCGACGATCGAACTCAACGCCCGGAGATTACGGAACATGGCACTGCATGTCGTGATCGCCGTGGTGCCAATGATCTCCACCTGTTCCATGTAGTTGTGGGAGATGTTCGAGTTGGTGTCGAACGTGATCGAGGTGGCGAACGGTGCCGACAGGCGCACATCGAGCAGCCCGTCAGAATGCTGGGTCGACGGTGTCGAATGTCGCACAGTGAAGTTGAGCGACGTGAGGTTCTGGCCCGCCTGGGGTGTGATCGTCACGATCGCCTGCCGGTACCCGAGACTCGTCACTGTGGACGACGAGATGTCGGCCCACGCGATCGACTTCTCGGCCTTCACACCAGACGCTACGTTCTGTGGCGCCGACCCGTCACCCCAGTCGACGGTGCACGCACCCGAGATGGTGAACGCCAAGAAATTGTTGGTCGTGTTCCAGATGGCGACCAGCAGGCAGATCTTCTGGTCGCCGTTGTTGACCGTGGGAAGCGCCAGCCAGTCACCGGGCCGTTCCCAAGCTCCTGACCCGCCGGGAGGGACGACGGTTGATGCGAGGCCGGTGCGGGCGAAACCGTGGCTCATGTCGCCACCTCCTCACCGAACAGGCCGAACGACAGGTCAGCGGACGACGCCCACACCGTCACCACATCGGTTGTTGCCAACGTGATCCCGAGCGTGGCAGCGAACGCGTCACCGCCTGGAATCGTGATGCCGTGGTAGATGTAGTGCTCGTTGGCGAGCGAGGCTCCGGCTGGGCGGACGGCAACACGAAACGTTGCCGATGAGCTACCACGGTTCGCCACCGTCAACGACGACACCACCGTTTCGGTGGATGCTGGGACCGTGTAGAGCGTCGTCGCGGTCGACGCACTTGGGGCCTGTTGGCCGAGAACTTTCAGTGCCATGTCACATGCCTCCGAGCATGAGCGAACGAGTGAACCCACCGGTACCAGTGCTGACGCTCAGGTCGTCCAGCTTCTGGGCGATCTCCTGCAACGTGTCATCGCTGGTGGTCAGGTTGCCGTTGAACCCCGACGCGTCGACAGCGATGTCGGCGGCGGTCGGCATGTCGTGCACGTGGTCGGCACGCGACGCCTCCGTGGACACACCCGCCGCCGCGGTGCCCAGCGCCTGCG
>JACCDY010684800.1_pt1 | contig 41310 bp, 36 predicted proteins | sample 7446391 | NCBI WGS metagenome assembly JACCDY01 (sample SAMN15323451, study PRJNA562643) | freshwater metagenome | isolation source: river surface water | place: USA:Blue River Watershed | collected 2017-08-18
GCGCAGCCTTGCGCGTCCCAGTACTCCTGAAGCTTCAGGATCACCTGTTGAAAAGTCAGCATGTCGGGGGTGCCACGGGGGTGGCTGGCCAGAATGAAATAAAGCCTGCGATTTTAACCGTTTTGGCCCTGCCGGCGGCCATTCAGCCAGACCGCGAGCAGGATCGCGAACGCCAGCCCGACTGGCAGCACATTGCCGAAACGGACATAGGGCGTCAGGCCCTGCATGCCCTGCACGGTCGCGGCCAGCGTGCCCTCGGTGAAGGGCGGCAGCAGCGCGCTGACCTGTCCGCGCGCATCGATGACGGCGGTGGCGCCGGTATTGGTCGCGCGCAGCATCGGCCGGCCGGTTTCCAGCGAGCGCAGGCGCGACACTTGCAGGTGTTGCGGCAGCGCGATGGTGTCGCCAAACCATGCAATATTGGAAATGTTCAGCAGGATGCTGGCGACCGGCGCACCGCGGTCGGCGGCTGCGGCGATCTGCGCGGCGATCTCTTCGCCGAACAAGTCTTCGTAGCAGATATTGGGCAGCACGGCCTGGTCCTTCACCGCAAACGGTGGCTGGATCAGATCGCCGCGGCCGAAGTCGCCCAGCGGCATCTGCATCAGGTCGACAAACCAGCGCGCGCCCGGCGGGATGAATTCGCCAAACGGCACCAGATGGTGCTTGTCGTAGCGGTAGGCGGCAGGATTGCCATCGGCGACGCCGATTGCGCTGTTCAGGTAGATCCCCGGCGCCGTGGACCACGGCACGCCGATCAGCAGGCGGCTGCCGCTGTCTTTGCCAAACCGGGCAAGGCCCTCCAGATAACCGGTGGGCAGCTGCTGCGCGAGCATCGGCAGTGCCGTCTCGGGCGTGACGATCAGGTCGGCGCCCTGTGTGCTGATCAAGCGCTGGTATAGGGTCAGGGAGGCTACCAGCTGCTCGCGGCTGAACTTCATGTCCTGCGGCACGTTCCCTTGCAGCAGGCGCACGCTGATCGCGTTGCCCTGGGGCTGAGTCCACGCGATGCCTTTCAAAGCCTGGCCGCAGGCCGGGATCAGGACCAGCAACGCGAGGGCGACTTTGTGCGGGCGACGGGCGGCGAACGTCAGGCTGAAGGTTGCCGCCAGCGTGGCGGCCAGCCAGCCGACGCCATAGACGCCGACCAGTGGCGCATAGCCGGCCAGCGGGCTGTCGCTGTGCGCGTAGCCGGTCGCCAGCCACGGGAAGCCGGTGAAGACCCATGCGCGCAGCCAGTCGGCCAGCATCCAGCAGGCAGGCAGCACCAGCAAGGCCGCGACGGCGGCACTGCGCCCGCGGGAAACGCGATGCGCCAGTGCGAGCATGCCGCCATAAAACAGCCCCAGTCCGGCGGCCAGCAGCAGCACGGCCAACGCCGCGATCCAGCCGGGCAGGTGTCCGTAGTCGTGCATGCTGACGTAAAGCCAGTGGGTGCCGATGCCCAGTCCCGCGAACGCGAAGCCCCAGCCGAGCCGGAAGGCCTGTCGGGTGGACGTGGCTTGCAAGGCCAGCAGGAACAGCACGGCCAGCGCCAGTACTTGCAGCATCCACCAGCCATGCGGCGCGAATGCGACGACCGTCGAGGCGCCGGCCAGCATTGCCAGCAGCAGTGCCAGCGCAGGCACGCGCATCACGACAGCCATGTGCAACTTGGAGCAGCGCCTTGCATGCGTGGCATGCCGGCGGCAGGGAAGGACAGGCGCAGGCCGGCTGCCATCAGCCGGCGTCGCCTTCAGGCTGAGACGGCAGCTTCTCGACCAGCAGTACATGCACCTGGCGGGCATCGGCACGCAGCACTTCGAAGCGCAGGCCCTGCATGTCGAATTTTTCGCCCTTGCGCGGCATGCGGCCGAGATGGTTGGCCACCATGCCGCCGATGGTGTCGACATCATCGCTGGCCAGTTGCGTGCCCAGCATTTCATTGAACTGTTCGATCTCGGTCAGTGCCTTTACGCGCCAGCGCGGGCCGACATCGCCCTCCTTCACCGACAGCACATTGTCTTCTTCTTCATCGAAGTCGTATTCATCCTCGATGTCGCCGACGATCTGCTCGAGCACGTCTTCGATCGTGATCAGGCCGGCCACGCCGCCGTATTCATCGACCACGATCGCGATGTGGTTGCGATTGGCGCGGAAGTCGCGCAGCAGCACGTTCAGGCGCTTGGACTCGGGAATGAAGACCGCCGGTCGCAGCATGTCACGCACTTCGAAGGATTCTTCGGCGTAGTAGCGCAGCAAATCTTTCGCGAGCAGGATGCCGATCACCTTGTCGCGGTCGCCGTCCACGGCCGGGAAGCGCGAGTGCGCAGTGGACAGCACCATCGGCAGCCAGTCCTCGATGGGCTTGGCGATATCGACCACGTCCATTTGCGAGCGCGGGATCATGATGTCGCGCGCGGCCAGATCGGACACCTGGAACACGCCCTCGATCATCGACATCGCATCAGCGTCGATCAGGTTGCGCTCATGCGCATCGTGCAGCAGCTCGAGCAGCTCGGCACGGTTTTCAGGTTCGGGGGAGATCAGCGCGCTCAGGCGCTCAAACAGCGAGCGGTGCGGCTTGGGGGGCGCTTTGTGCAGCAGCCTGGCGTCGGCGGAGCGGCCGCCCGGGGGGTAGTCTTGCATTTGGCTCAGGGCCGGAGTCATGGAAGAGACAGCATACCGCAAATCCGTGCCCCGACCCTCATTTCCAAATGGGTATCATCGTCAGCGGCCGTACGGGGGGCGGACAGGCCCCCGCAGTCGCCAGCGTCATTGCCCGTCAATGATCGCCGTAGGGATCCGGCATGCCCAGCCCGGCCAGGATCTCGGTCTCCAGCTGTTCCATTTCGACTGCGTCGTCGTCGTCTTCGTGGTCATAGCCTTGCGCATGCAGCACGCCATGCACGATCAGGTGCGCGGCATGCTGCTGCACGGGCAGCTTGCGCTCGCCGGCTTCCTGCAACAACACATCGGTGCACAGCACGATGTCGGCCTGCACCGGGTCGTCATCATTCAGGACTTCGCCATCGGCATAGGCAAAGGTCAGCACATTGGTCGCGTAATCCTTGCCGCGGTAATCGCGGTTCAGCGTGCGGCCTTCGTCGGCATCGACAAAGCGTATGGTCAGTTCGGCCGGCGCCAGCAGCGCAGCCTGCACCCAGCGGCGGATTTGCGGGCGCGGCAGTTCGTCGGCCAGGCGGCGATCGGCGAACTGCACGGACAGGGACAGCTTATTTTTTGTTGGCATCGCGAAGGGTGGCAGCCGCGGAAGCCGCCGTGGCTGCGTCATAGGCGTCGACGATGCGGCCCACCAGCGGGTGGCGCACGACGTCGGCGGAAGTAAAGCGCGTGAAGGCAATGCCGCGCACCGATTCGAGCACCTGCAGTGCATCGACCAGGCCGCTCTTCTGGCCACGCTGCAAGTCGATCTGCGTGACGTCGCCGGTGACGACGGCCTTGCTGCCGAAGCCTATCCGGGTGAGGAACATCTTCATCTGCTCGGGCGTGGTGTTCTGCGCCTCGTCGAGGATGATGAATGCGTGGTTCAGCGTGCGCCCGCGCATGTAGGCCAGCGGCGCGATTTCGATGGCCTGCTTCTCGAACATCTTCTGCGTGCGGTCGAATCCCAGCAGGTCATACAGCGCGTCATACAGCGGGCGCAGGTATGGGTCGACCTTTTGCGCGAGGTCGCCGGGCAGGAAGCCGAGGCGTTCGCCGGCTTCGACGGCGGGGCGCGTCAGCACGATGCGGCGCACCGCGTCACGCTCCAGCGCATCGACGGCGCAGGCGACGGCGAGATAGGTCTTGCCGGTGCCGGCCGGGCCGATGCCGAAGGTGACGTCGTGTTCGAGGATATTCTTCAGGTACTGGCTCTGGTGCGGCGTGCGTCCGCGCAGGTCGCTGCGGCGGGTCTTCAGCACCGGGCTGTCGGCTGGCGATTCTTCGTCGGTCTTTTTCGCGAGGATTGCCGGCTTTTCGCCGTTGGTCGCATGGCTGGCGCGCTGCTCGACCAGCGCCAGCTGTATGTCTTCGATGGAAATCGGCTTGTCGGCTGCGTCATAGAAGCGCCCCAGCATCTCGACTGCACGCGCGGCATTGATGCCGTCGGCAATGAAACGTTCACCGCGCCGGAAGATGGTCACGTCGAGCGCGGCGGCAATCTGGCGCAGGTTTTCATCGAGCGGCCCGCACAGGTTGGCAAGCCGGGTGTTGTCGAGCGGATCCGGGGCAAAGTGCTGTGTTGCGTTGCCGGACCGGGTCACGGTGGTGGTGGTCTTCAAAAGTGCTCGCTTTGGTTCAAGTTGTGATCGCGGGCCGATCACGAACGGATCACGATCTCGCCGCGCAGCGAGAACGGGTGGCTGGCGGTGATCTTTACATCGACAAACTGGCCGATCAAACGTTTAGACTGCGGGCCACCATCGAAATTGACGACGCGATTGTTCTCGCTGCGGCCCTGCAAGTCTTGCTCGTTGCGCTTCGCCGGCCCTTCGACCAGCACGCGCTGCACGCTGCCAACCATCGCATCGGAATAGCGGCGAGTATTGTCGGCAATGACTTTTTGCAGCTGTTGCAGCCGCCTGAGCTTGACCTCTTGCGGTGTGTCGTCGTGCAAGCTGGCAGCCGGCGTGCCGGGGCGCGGGCTGAAGATGAAAGAGAAGCTGTTGTCGAAGCCGATGTCATCGACCAGCTTCATCAGCGCATCGAAATCGGCGTCAGTCTCGCCGGGGAAGCCGACGATGAAGTCCGACGACACTGGAATGTCGGGGCGCACTTCGCGCAGGCGGCGGATGACGGACTTGTATTCGAGTGCCGTGTAGCCGCGCTTCATCGCCGACAAAATCTTGTCCGAGCCGTGCTGGGCCGGAAGATAAATCTGGTTCACCAGCTTCGGCACCTTCGCATAGGTATCGATCAGGCGTTGCGTGAATTCCTTCGGATGGCTGGTCACGTAGCGGATGCGCTCGATGCCGTCGAACTCGGCGATGTACTCGATCAGCAGCGCGAAGTCGGCGATCTCGCCGTCGGCCATCGTGCCGCGATAGGCATTGACGTTCTGCCCCAGCAGCGTGAGGTCGCGCATGCCTTGCTCGGCCAGTGAGGCCACTTCCGCCAGCACGTCATCGAAGCGGCGCGACACTTCCTCGCCACGCGTGTACGGCACCACGCAATAGCTGCAATACTTGCTGCAGCCTTCCAGGATCGATACATATGCGCTTTCGTCCTCGTCGCGAGCCGGCTGCAGATTATCGAACTTTTCGATTTCGGGGAAACTGATGTCGACCTGCGGGCGGCCACTTTGCCGGCGCTGTTTCAGCAGGTCGGGCAGGCGATGCAAGGTCTGCGGGCCGAACACCACGTCGACATACGGCGCGCGATGGACGATGGCCTTGCCCTCTTGCGATGCGACGCAACCGCCGACGCCAATCACGAGGCCCGGCTTCTTCTTTTTCAGGTCGCGCGCGCGGCCGAGGTCGGAAAACACTTTTTCCTGCGCTTTTTCGCGCACCGAACAGGTGTTGAACAGGATGATGTCCGCGTCTTCCGGGGTATCGGTGCGGACCAGGCCTTCGGCAACGTTCAGCACGTCCGCCATCTTGTCCGAGTCGTACTCGTTCATCTGGCAGCCGAAGGTCTTGATGAATAGCTTTTTTTGCATCTGGGGCGGAGCACGGCGGACGCGGCGACAGTTTTCCCGCGGGATAAGCCGGGGAAGGACGATGGCAACTCGCCGGGATCGAGGTGGAATGCTCAAAAGTATAGCAGGGTCGCGTCAGTCGCCCGGAGGCCTTGACGGGTGAAAATCACCCCGCGCATTGGTAAAGTATTACCAGTTGGTAAGTATCCTGTGTCATCTTTGCCTGTTATCGATGCTTTCTCATCCCCCCGCTTCGTCAATGTGCCAGATCTGTTCAACCGATCCCTTGCCATCCCTGCCGCCGCAGGATTGGGTCGCGCGCCTTTCGCGCGTTGCCTGCAACGCCCGGGGCCGGACTGGCATGCCGCCAGGGCACTGCGGACCGGATCAGGCATAAACCTCACACACTGCGCCCGCGCGTCGACCTTCGATGTCCACTGAACTCCTGGGTTTTGTCCTGGCCTTTCTCTATCTCGGCCTGTTGCTTGAGTTTTTGCCGCGCTCGCGCGATCGCTTGCTCAAGCACATCAGCATTTACTGGCCGATTGCGATTGCCTGCCTGACCGTCAATTTTGTACTGGCAGGCATGGTGCCCAATGCGCCGGGCTTTGTGGTGACGGCCATGAACGTGTTCGGCTGGTGCGCCATTCTGATGATGTGCTCGGCGCTGCGCTCTTTCCGGGCCCCGCTGACGAAGCGGCTCAAGCGGTCGCTGGTGCTGTCTGTCATTGCTGCGGCCATCGTTTTCGATCTCATCCGCCAGCAAGGCAACGGCTACTACGTGATACGCGCGACGTATACGACTTGCATCTTTACCGCCACATCGCTGTGGATGGTGGTCGAGACCTGGCACCTGCAGCGCATCCACAAGTCCAGCCAGCTGCGCATCACGCTGGTGATTGCGTCGCTGATTGCCCTGATGCTGATGGCACGTGTCGTGCTGCTGCTGATGTCGGGCATCGACAGCCTCGAGCACGTGCACCAGGAAAACCTGCTGCTGACCCTGTCGCGATTGCTGCCGACGCTGGCGACTTTCCTGCTGGTTTTCTCAATCAACAATTTCTTCTTCGAGCGCGTGCTGCAGCTGGAAGACTCGGCCAATCGCACGCTGGAATCGACCAAGGCCAGCCTGGACCAGGCCGAGGGCGAAAACCAGCTGATCCGCGAGCTGAACCAGTCGCTGCAACAAAGCATCGACGAAAAGCAGCAATTGCTGCAGGCGCTGACCGTGGCCAACAAGACGCGCAACCTGAATATCTTTTCAGCGGCACTTGCCCATGAAGTCAGCCAGCCGCTGGCCGCCATCCAGCTCAATGCGCAGATCCTGATGCGCGACGACCTCGACAAGCTGCCTTCCGACCAGCGCCAGCAGCGCCTGCGCAACATCGTCGAGGGCAGCCGCCGCGCATCGTTGATCGTGCAGCGCCTGAAGCGCTTCATCAACAATCGCGAAAAAAGCCCGACCAGCCTGAAGCTGCAGTCGGTCTTGAATGAGGTGCTGGGGCTGCTGCAAGCACGGATCGAAAGTGGCAGCGTTCGCGTCGAGCTGTCGACAGGAACCGACGTGCAAGTGTTCGCCGATGAATCCCAGCTTCAGATGGTGCTGCTCAACCTGATCAACAACGCCATCGATGCCGTGATGGATGCGAAAGAAGGGCGCTGCATCCGGGTGTCGTGCGCCGAAGCCGACCAGTACACGGAACTGGTGGTCGAGGACAATGGCCCCGGCATCGCGGCGGCGCAACTGGCGTCCGTATTCGACGTGTTTCAGACCACGAAGACCGATGGCATGGGCCTCGGCCTCTGGCTATGCAAGGAAGTGCTCGCGCTGCATGGCGGAACGATCGACGCTGCCCAGCGTCCGGGCGGCGGCGCCCGCTTCACGGTTCGCCTCCCGATTCCTGCGGCCGTCGCCACCATCACCTGATGATCCGGCAGGGTTCGTTTCATCGCCGGGACTTGTTTTCAAAATGGCAGCGGATCCGGTGCGGGCACGGTAAATTTCTTGCACTGGATTAACTGTTTCTCGCTATGATCGCCGCACGTTCATCAGAACAGGCGCGTCGATGATTGGCAAGAAGTTCAGTGATCGAAGGATGGCTCTCGGGCTTGAAATCGCGGATGTCTCCCGCTTGTCCGGGATGACGCCTCGACAGATCACGGCCATCGAACGCTCCGAGTACCAGCATTTCAACAGCGACCAGGAGTTGTCGCGACTGTTGAAGCTGTATGCGAAGAAGCTCGAGATTGACCTCGGCGATCCCGACCTGAGCCGGCTGATGCCTTGCATCGAAGCCCCGCAGCCGCAGCAGGAGCGCGATGTGATGATCCCCGCCTTCCTGCTCAAGCAGTCCCTGGAAAAATAATCGAGTTGAGCTTGTTGATCCCATTGGTTCATGTGGCCCGCGGCTGTGGCAAGGGCATCACATTGCAGGTGGCTGCTGCCGCGCTGTGCTTGACGCTGCTGCAAGCGGCTGGCATGGCTGTCGCTGCGGACGCCACCGAGCTTGACCATGCCGCGGAGCGCATCATCGGCAGCCTCAAGCCGATTCACGGCAACATCGACGTGGCGCGCAGTGGCCCGTGCAGCTTTCGCATCGACCGGGAGTTTTCCGGTGAACTGGCAACGCACCAGCAGGTAAGCCTGAACTTGGAAGCAGTCACCTATGCGCGTCCCGGCCCAACCCTGGGGCCGAAACGCAACGACGAGACTTATCGGGAGATCGCCAAGCACCGGCCACATGCGGTTTTCTTCGGCAGCAGCCGAGACGCGACGGTCGCGCACACCGAAACCTGGTTCGACCCCAATCCTTTCAAGCTGGCGCGCTCCTTCGTCGATGAGTCGGCATTCGAGCTGTACGCGGAATCCCGGGCCGAGGCCGATGCTCTGGTGCAGGACGTGATGGTCCTCGCCACCGCCTGCCGCCGCGGCCGATAAACAGGGCACCTGGCCCCGCGCCTGCTGCCGGCACGACATAGCTCAAACTTTCCTGCATTCATCGTCAATACACTGGCGAAAAAACAGGGGAAAGCTTTGATTTCATCCACGGACACGGCGTACAACATCCGACAACTGGGCAGGCTGGCGTATTGGGTCGCCTTTGCGATCGTGTTCGCGTATCTGGCGCAAGATTATTTGCTCGGTGGGAATTCCTACAAGCAGGGCGACTGGCTGATCAACATCGAGCTGGCGGCCGTGCGGCGCGGCTTGCCGGGTTCAGCCTTCATTCACATGTCGGATTTGCTGCACATCGACTTGCTGCTGCTGGTGGTGCTGTGCCAGGCAGCGTTGCTGGCCCTGTTTGCGGCCTGCTTGTACAAGGTCATGCGCAAAATTGACCACCAGCCCTTGTTCTTGCTGCTGTTGTTCAGTCCCGCGTTCACGCTGCTGTTCTGGGCCAATGACCCGCAGGGCAGCCTGCGCAAGGAGCTCTTTGCCTATGCAGCCTTTGCGCTGCTGCTGGCCGGACTGGCGGACGGCCGTCGCCTGTATGCAGCCATTGCGACCGGATTGTTTGCGCTGGGGATGCTGGGCCACGAGGCGAACTGCCTGTTCCTGCCGGCCTTTGTCTGGTCGCTTTATCAGGCACGTCGCACTGGGATGCTGGCAGCGCGCGAGCTGGGCATCGCGGTTGCGGTCTTGCTGGCCGCAGCGATGGCGTCGGCCGTCTTCTTCTTCCGCCATGTCAGCCTGGCCGATGAGGGGCCGGTGTGCGCGCCCCTGCTGGCGCGTGGGCTGCCCGCCGCATTTTGCGAAGGCGCGATTTCTTGGGTGACGCGCGACCTGTCCTATGCGATCCGGGTCACGGCCGGCAACTGGTCGATGGACAGCTGGGCCTTCTGGACCATTTACCTGTGGATCACGGCGCTCGCCGTCTGGTTCAGTTCGCACTTCGTGCAAGGTCGCAAGCTGATGCTGATGTACGTCGGCACGGCACTGCCTTTCCTGCCGTTGTTTTATGTGGCGCTCGACTGGGGACGGTGGATGAACTTCCACCTGAGTTGCTGGATCTTCCTGATCCTTGCCGAGCAAATGCTGGGCCGTTTGCAGTTTGGTCGTACGGTCGATCGCAGGCTGCTGTTCATGCTGGGGATCAGCATCCTGCCGTGGGCGCCCAGTCACATGACTTACCTGGTCATGCCGCGTGCCGTCATGGTCGGCATGGCGGTATTGCTGTTGATACTGTTGGCGGAACGAGGAAGGGCAGCGTGGCTCCGGCTGGCTGGCCAGAAATCGCCAACGGCGATTGCAATGCCGGACATCGAAAAATCCTGACCCGTCCCTTAGCGATGGCGAAACAGGATGACCAGCGCTATGCCGCCAAGGATGGCTGCTGACGCCAGCACCAGTCGCAGCGACAACGCTTCATGGAGCATCAGCGAGCCGCCAATGGCCGTGATGACCGGCACCGCAAGTTGCACGGTCGCTGCGGTACTTGCCGTGAGTCCGCGCAAAGCCGTATACCAGACCGCATAACCGATGCCGGACGTGACCGCGCCCGATAGCGTCGCCAGCGCAATGCCGGTCATGCTCGGTGCTTCAAATCCATGGAATGCCAGCCATGCGATCCACACGATGAGTATCAGCGGCAGCGATCGCAAAAAATTATCCGATGTTGCGCGCAGGGGATCGGGTATGCCTTTGCCCCGCAATGAATAAACGCCCCACGCAACACCGGCGCCCAGCATCAGCGCGGCAGCGGAGAGGGGCGGTGCCGCCCAGCCGGGCAGCAGCAAGGCCACCAGTCCGCACAGCGCCAGCAGCACGCCGACACTTTGCAGGCGGCGCAGTCGCTCACCCGAACGATAGCCTGCGGTGATCATCGTTGCCTGCACGCCGCCGAACAGCAGCAAGGCACCGGTGGCAGCGGTCAATTGGCGATACGCGACTGCGAAGAAGATCGCATAAGCAAACAGTGCGGCTGCTGATCCCCAGTTGCCGGACACGTTTTGGTTCGCCGGGCGGGCGCGAGCAAATCGAACCAGCAACCACAACATCAATGCGCCTGATGCCAGGCGTACCAAAGTGAAGCTGGCCGGATCAATGGCGGTGGTGGCCAGCGCCGTTCGGCATAGCAGCGAATTGCCGGCGAACGCCAGCAGCGCAATCACGGTCAGCACAAGCGTGGACATGGGTGCGGGCATCGGCGGATGCAGGTGGGGATGACTGCGATTTTGCCTGCGTTGCGCACATGAATCGTGGTGCGTGAAATTGACGGCGGTTAAATCTCCGCAGGAATTTATGGTGCCGGATGTCGCCGACCCCTGTCGGGCCGGCGGGTAGCGAGCTTGTCGCTGTTGTTCGTCAGTAGACGCTGCAAGTGGCCTTTAGCAGCACCTCTTCGACGCTGCCCGCCTCGGGCTTGCCCCAATACCACGAGCCTTCCGAAAACATCACCATCTTGTCGACACCCATCTGCCCCTTGTGCCAGGTGTGTACGACGTCATGCAGCATGCCCTTGTCGCAGTCATATTCGTAGCGAATCATCTCGGAGCGGAATTCCCTGCCGTCGCGCTGTTGCGGCGTTTTGTAGTCGAGGATGTGGTACAGCTGGACGCGACGCTCCGCACCTTTTTGCGCCGTTGAGTGATCGACATACAGGCTCACGTCAGTGAACGGTGCATCGATGCGCGTCCATTCGGCATGGGCGCTGGAGGTGGCGAGCAGGGCGGCGGCGAGCAGGATTTTTTTCATGGGTCGCGATGAAAAAGTCAGTCGATTCATCGGACATCATAACAATTTCGCCTGTGGATCAGTATGGCGCCCAAAGTCCGGCGAGCTGCGTTGGCGATTGCGCTGCCTGTGCGGATAGCCGGATCGGGAAAGATCCAATAAAAAAGCCGTTGATCCCAATGGAATCAACGGCTTAGTAAATCTTTGGTGGTGATAGGTGGATTTGAACCACCGACCCCAGCATTATGAGTGCTGTGCTCTAACCAACTGAGCTATATCACCACGAAGCCCGAAATTATGACGGTCAAGGTGACGGCTGTCAACCGAGTTTCGTTTGCTGGCTTTCTTGCACTTTTGCCAGCACCTGGCCAGCTGCATCCGGTGCCAGGCAATCGATCACGATCCGGTCATCCATGCCGCGCAGCCAGGTCAGTTGGCGCTTGGCCAGCTGGCGGGTGGCGGCGATGCCCTTGTCGCGCATGGCCGCGAAATCATAATCACCGTCCAGATGCTCCCAAGCCTGCCGGTAGCCTACGCAGCGCATCGAGGGCAAGCCCAGATGCAGGTCGCCGCGGGCGCGAAGTGTCTTCACCTCGTCCAGCAGCCCGGGGCTGGCCGACAGCATTGCATCGAAGCGCTGCTCGATGCGCCTGTGCAGCACCCTGCGGTCCGACGGTTCGAGCGCGATTGGCAGCAGCGTAAACGGCAGTTCGGGTGGCGGCGCCTTGGCCAGCAGGGACGACATCGGCTGGCCGGTCAGCAAGTAGATTTCCATCGCACGCTGTATGCGCTGCGTATCGGTTGGCTTCAGTCGCGCGGCGGTCGGTGCATCAATCTCGGCCAGGCGACGGTGCAAGGCTGGAACGCCGTGGCGTGCTATTTCCATGTCGATTTGTGCGCGCAGCGCCGGATCGGCCTGCGGCAAGTCATCCAGCCCATCGCGCAAACCCTTGAAGTACAGCATGGTGCCGCCGACCAGCAAGGGCAGCTTGCCGCGCGCGACGATTTCGCCGGCGACGCGGATCGCATCTTCGCGGAACTGCATCACCGAGTAAGATTCGGTCGGGTCCAGCGTGTCGATCAGGTGGTGCGGCACGGCCGCACGTTCTTCCGGCGTCGGCTTCGCACTGCCAATGTCCATGCCGCGGAACACGAGCGCGGAATCGACCGAAATGATTTCGCAGGGAAGATGCTTTGCGATCTCGAGCGCGGCCGCCGTCTTGCCCGACGCAGTCGGACCCATGATGGCCACAGCCAGTGGTTTGGTAATGCTCATGCGGTCTTCAGCGGCTGTCGTCAGGCGAACTCGGCCTGTTTGGCGATCAGCCGCACTGACAGGAAATTGAGGCTGCCGAGCACGCAGGCCAGGATGGCCAGCGGATACAGCGTGCCGTTGTGGGTCGCGCCAACGATGGTGCCGATCGTGAATGCGAACGCCATCATCACCGCGCCCATCAGGCCGGCCGCGGTGCCAGCCTGCTTCGCAAACGGGGCGACGGCGCCGGATTGCGTGACCGGGAAATTGATGCCGTGGGCGACCATGGCCATGAACATGGCCAGCACCACCATTGCCCAGTGCCACAGCCCGAGCAGGGTCGCGCCCAGGAAAAAGACGCCGGCCGCCAGTGACACCGCGGTGCCGATGCGCAGCGCCTGCTCCCCACTGACACTTTTCAACAAACGACGGCAGACCAGCGTGCCCGTCATGTAGCCCGACACCCCGGCGCCGAAGCAGAAGCCGAACCACTGGGTCGGCACGCCCAGTACCTTGATCAGTACGAAGCTCGACCCGGAAATGAACAGGAAGATGCCGCCATAGGACAGCGACGCGGGCATCACATGCAGCCAGAATTCACGCGAGCCCAGCACCAGCCGGTAGTTGTCGAGCAAGCCGCGCAGGTTGGTCGCGTCCGGGTTCCTGTGTTCATTGGTCTCGGGCAGCCGCAGGATGCAGGCTGCCAGCACGCAGGCGGCAAAGGTGCCGAGCGCGACGAAAGCCGAGCGCCAGCCAAACGTGACTTGCAGCCAGGAGCCGAGGATGGGCCCGATGATTGGTGCCAGCGAGATCCAGGTACTGGCACGGGCAATCACGCGCGCGCTGTGTTCCGGCGCATACGCATCGCGCACGATCGCGCGCGCGATCATCACGGCCGCACAGCAGCCCAGCGCTTGAAGGAAGCGCGCAGCAATCAGCAGCTCTATTGACTGCGACAGCGCGCACAAGGCGCTGGCCGCCACATACAGCCCGAGCCCGGCCAACAGCACCGGGCGACGCCCGAAACGGTCGGACAAGGGGCCGACCATCAATTGCGCGCTGCCGAAGCTGATCACGAACAGGGTCAGGGTCAGCTGCACGGTGGCGACCGGCACGTTGAACACCGTTGCCAGGCTGGGCAGCGATGCAAGGTAAAGGTCGGTGGACAGCGGCTGCATCATCAGCATCGCGGTGACCAGTACCAGGATGGGGGCGTGGACAAACTGCGGATGCGGAGGATGGCTCATGGATGAAGTCGGGTCGTAAGGTGCAGGGCAGGTGGCCGGTGCTTACTGGCCGCGCAGGAAAAGCTTGTCGAGGTCGGACAGCGCCAGCTGCACCCAGGTCGGCCGGCCATGATTGCACTGGTCCGAGCGCTCGGTGGCTTCCATCTGGCGCAGCAGCGCATTCATCTCGGGCGCCGTCAGCAGGCGATGTGCACGCACGGCGGTGTGGCAGGCCAGCGTGCCCAGCATTTCATTGCGGCGCTCGACCAGCACATGCGAGCCGCCGAACTCGCGCACGTCGCGCAGCACGTCGCGCGCCAGCGCCTGTGCATCGCTGTTCTTCAGCAGCGCCGGGATGGCGCGCACGGCCAGCGTCGTCGGCGACATCACCGCAATGTCGAAGCCCAGTGCCGCCAGTACCGATGCATTTTCTTCGACGGTGCCGACTTCGATCGGGTCCGCGTGGAAGGTGACCGGGATCAGCAGCGGCTGCAGCTGCACGGATTCCGATTCCAGCGCCTGCTTGAACTGCTCATACAGGATGCGCTCGTGCGCCGCGTGCATGTCCACCAGCACCAGCCCGGCGCGGTTTTGCGCAAGCACGTAGATGCCATGCAGCTGCGCGAGCGCGAAGCCGAGCGGGAATTCTTCGTCGGCGTCCATCGCGGCGGACGCGGTGCTGCCGAGGCCGGCTCGAGCGGAAGCACCCGCCCCTGTCATGCTGCCCATGCCCGGCGCTGCACCGAACAAGGCCGACAATGCGCCGGCACCTGAGCCGGCATTGCCCGACGACTGGCCGAGTGAGTCGGCGAACATCCTGCCGTAAGCGACCGGGTCTTGCGCGACCATCAGCGAGCCCTGCCGCTGCGGCATTGCCATCCACGGCAGCGTGCCGCCGGAAGAGGCGGATGCAGGCGACGTTCCCGGCAACTGCGCCGGTGACACGCCTTGCGCACTGGCCGAGGTCCTGGCCAGCGCGCGGCTGACCGCATGGAACACGAACTGGTGAACTGCACGGCTGTCGCGGAAACGGACTTCGATCTTCGACGGGTGCACGTTCACATCGACCAGCGCCGGATCGAGGTCCAGCATGATCACGTAGGACGGGAAGCGGTCGCCGTGCAGGACATCCTGGTAGGCCGAGCGCACCGCGTGCGTGAGCAACTTGTCACGCACGAAGCGGCCATTGACGTAGAAATACTGCGAATCGGCACGGCCACGCGCCGCCGTCGGCAGCCCGACGAAGCCTTGCAGGGTCAGCGGGCCGGCAGCCTCTTGCAAGGGCAGTCGCGCTTGCGCGAATTCATCGCCGAGGATTTGCGCGCTGCGTTGCTCGAGTGCGGCTTCCTGCCAGTGCTCGGTGGTCTTGCCGTTATGGGTGACGGTGAAGCGCACGTCCGGGCGTGCCAGCGCCAGCCGCCGCACGACTTCGACGCAGTGGCCATATTCGGTCTGCTCGGATTTCAGGAATTTGCGGCGCGCCGGCGTGTTGAAGTACAGGTCCTGCACATCGATGACGGTGCCTTGGGCACCGGAGGCCGGGCCGACAGCATCCGGCCGCTGGCCATCGACTTGCCAGGCATGAGGCTCGCTGACGGTGCGCGAAGTCAGCGTCAGTTGTGCAACCGACGCGATCGACGCCAGCGCCTCGCCGCGAAAGCCCAGCGTGGTCACGTTCTCGAGGTCGTGCAGGTTGGCGATCTTCGAGGTCGCGTGGCGGGCCAGTGCCAGCGGCATTTGCGCCGGCGGGATGCCGCAGCCATTGTCGGTGATCGCGATCCGTTTCACGCCGCCGGCTTCCAGCCGTATCGTCAGCTGCTTTGCTCCGGCGTCCAGTGCATTCTCGAGCAATTCCTTGACGACGGCGGAGGGCCGTTCGATCACTTCGCCGGCCGCGATCTGCGAGATCAGCTGGTCGGGAAGCGGGCGGATGATGCGCTCGGCACTGGTCGCGGTATTCATCACGCGATTATACCGAGCGAAACACCCGGCATTTCCGCAGCAGGCCGGGCAGGGGCTGCGTGTATCATCCGGGCTTTCGCGGCTGCCGGGTTAGCGCCCGCCGATCCGGTGCGCAATGTGCAGGGCAGCCCCACGTTCATCCTCCGGAACATCACCATGGACTTCTCGCAACTGCTGGACCTGATCCTCCACGTCGACAAATCGCTCGACAGCCTGCTGGCCCTGCACGGCTCGCTGGTGTATGTGGTGCTGTTTGCCATTGTCTTTGCCGAGACGGGCCTGGTCGTGTTTCCCTTCCTGCCCGGCGATACGCTGCTGTTCATGGGTGGCGCGTTCTGCGCAAACGGCGGGATGAGCGCGCCGCTGCTGGTGGCCGTGCTGGTGCTGGCAGCCGTGACCGGCAATACGGTGAACTATCTGGTGGGACGCGCGATCGGCGTGCGCGCGTTCACGCACAACTACCGCTGGCTGGATCGTGCGGCGCTGGAAAAGACCCATGCCTTCTTCGAAAAGCATGGCGGCAAGACGGTGGTGCTGGCGCGCTGGCTGCCGGTGATCCGTACCTTCGCTCCGTTCGTCGCCGGCGTGTCCGACATGGGCATGGCGCGCTTCCAGCTCTACAACATCACCGGGGCGCTGGGATGGGTGGTGGGGCTGGTGATGGCCGGCTACTTCTTCGGCAACATACCAGTGATCCGCGATCACCTGAATACCATCGTGCTGGTCGGTTTTGCGGCGGCAGCCGGCCCGGTTGCCTTGGCGGCGGCGTGGCGATTCGCGAAGAAGCTCCTTGCGCGCTCCCGCGCCGGCAAAGACGCAGCTTGAGAAAAACGCAGCCTGCGGCGGGCGAGGCACTCGCCCCTCAGGTCATGCGGCCGCGGTTCAGCGTCGGGTGCTTGTGCACGTACTTGCGGATGCCGCGCATCAGCGCATCCGCCATCTGGTCCTGGTAGCTTTCGTCGGTCAGCTTGGCTTCTTCTTCCGGGTTGGAGATGAAGGCCGTCTCGACCAGGATGCTCGGGATGTCCGGCGCCTTCAGCACCGCAAAGCCGGCCTGTTCGACCTGCCCCTTGTGCAGCTTGTTGATCGAGCCGATTTCGCCCAGCACGGACTTTGCGAGCTTCAGGCTGTCATTGATCTGCGCCGTGGTCGACAGGTCGAGCAACACGCTGGCCAGTTGCTGGTTCTTGCTGCGGATATTGATGCCGCCGATCAGGTCGGCCGCGTTTTCTTTGTTCGCCAGCCAGCGCGCCGCCGTCGAGCTGGCGCCTTTCTCCGACAACGCAAATACGGACGAGCCGCGCGCAGTCGGTTCGATGAAGGCGTCCGCGTGGATCGACACGAACAGGTCGGCCTGCACCTTGCGTGATTTCTGCACGCGCACATGCAGCGGCACGAAGTAGTCGCCGTCGCGGGTCAGCATCACGCGCACGTTCGGCTGTTGCTCGAGCTTGGCTTTCAGCCGGTGTGCAATGGCCAGCACCACATTCTTTTCATAATTGCCGCCACGCCCCACTGCGCCCGGATCTTCACCGCCATGGCCCGGATCGAGCGCAATGGTGACCATGCGCGTGATCTCCGGCAGCTTGTCGTCGTCGGTGCTTTTTGTGGCCGCTGGTTCTGCCGGTCGCGCAGCGACGGGCGGTGTGGCCGGTGCAGCAGGCGTTGCCGGGCCCTTGTTCAGCAACTCGGCGATCGGGTCGGCTTCCTTCACCGGGTACAGGTCGAACACCAGGCGGTGCCTGTATTCGCCAACCGGGTCGAGCGTGAATACTTGCGGCTGGATTTCTTCTTTCAGGTCGAACACCAGTCGCACCACGCCGGGTCGGTTCTGGCCGACGCGCACTTGTGCAATGTACGGGTCATTCGCCTGTACCTTCGCGACCAGGCTTTTCAGCTTGGGGTCGAGGTCGAGGCCATCGATGTCGATTACGACCCGGTTCGGGTTTTGGACGAGGAAATGAGTGGCCTTGAGCTTGCTGTCGCTCTCCAGCGTCACGCGCGTGTAATCGGCAGCCGGCCACACGCGTACCGCGACGATTTGCGCAGCGTGGGCGATGCGGGTGGAAACAAGGGACAGCAGCAGGGTGGCGCCCGCCTTCAGGAAGGTGCGGCGGGTGCGCGATGCTACAAGTTGGGGCTCAGGTGCAGGTTTTCCAGACATGTTGCGCCCAGATCAGTATTCGCGCGCAATTCTACCGCACGCCCTTCACCTTTGGGTGCAAGAAAGAGATCGATATCGGCGGTCGGGATCAGTCCGGCCGCGCGTTCCGGCCATTCGACTACGCACACCTTGTCGGCGCCGAAATGCTCGCGGAAACCGGCGTCGATGAATTCCTCGGCGCTGACCATCCGGTACAGGTCGAAATGCATCAATTCCACCGGCCGTCCGCCGAGTGTGACGAGGTAGGGCTCGACCAGCGTGTAGGTCGGGCTCTTGACCCGCCCTTCGTAGCCGGCCGCATGCAGCAGCGCGCGCGTGACGAAGGTCTTGCCGGCGCCGAGGTCGCCGTGCAGGTGCAATGACAGGCCGGGGCTGAGCACGCGCGCCAGCGCATGGCCGAGTGCCGCGGTGCCTGCTTCATCCTTGAGAAAATCCTGCCAGTGTCGCATTGCTACAATGTCCGTACGTCCAGTCCGGGCAGGCTTGTCCAACCGACAGCCTGACGCTTGTTCATCTTTCAAATCCTGCCACACCCCGTGTCCGCCACGCCAGAACAACTTGCCGCGCTGTCGCAGTCCCTGCGCGACTGGGGACGCGAACTCGGTTTTGCCGATGTGCGGGTTGCCGACATCGACCTCGGCGATGCCGACGCACAGCTGCAATCGTGGCTGGACGCCGGTTATCACGGGCAGATGGATTATATGGCGGCGCACGGCGCCAGGCGTGCGCGTCCTGCCGAACTGGTGCCGGGAACCTTGCGCGTGATCTGCGCGCGCATGCCTTACCTGCCGCGTCCGTCGGATGCCAGTGCCGCCACTGACGGTGACTGGCGTGCTGCCGAGGATCGCCGTCAAGCCGACCCGTCGGCAGCGGTGATCTCGGTCTATGCGCGCGGCCGCGATTATCACAAGGTACTGCGTGCGCGCTTGCAGCAGCTGGCCGACCGTATCGCGCAAGCCGTCGGTCCCTTCGGCTATCGCGTATTCACCGACTCGGCGCCGGTGATGGAAGTCGAGCTCGCACAGCGCTCTGGCCTGGGTTGGCGCGGCAAGCACACGCTGCTGCTCAATCGCGATGCCGGGTCGATGTTCTTCCTCGGCGAGATCTACACCGACTTGCCATTGCCGGTGGATGAGGCAACCACGGCACACTGCGGCGAGTGCCGCGCCTGCATCGATGTATGCCCGACGCAGGCCATCGTCGGTCCCTATCGGCTGGATGCGCGGCGTTGCATTTCTTACCTGACCATCGAGCTGAAAGACAGCATTCCGGAAGATTTGCGCCCGCTGATTGGCAATCGCGTGCTCGGCTGTGACGATTGCCAGCTGGCCTGCCCATGGAACAAGTTCGCGCAGCACAGCGAGTTGCCGGACTTTGATGTGCGCAACGAGCTGGATTCGGCATCGCTGGTCGAATTGTTTGCCTGGTCCGAGCAGGATTTCAATGCGCGCCTCGAGGGCAGTGCGATCCGCCGCATCGGCCACGAGCGCTGGCTGCGCAATATCGCGGTTGCGCTCGGCAATGCCGCTGCCAGCCAGCGCGGTGATCCGGCGCTGGTGGCGGCGCTGCGTTCGCGTGCCGGCCATCCTTCGGTCCTCGTGCGCGAACATGTGCAGTGGGCCCTGGCCCGGCATGGCCTTCCGTCGTGACAAAGACTCGCCTTTCTGACAACAGGTTGTCAGCCTGTCAGTGAGCAGACACAATACGCGGCGAGACAAAAACAATAAGACCCCCCATTCCCGGAGACCCTATGAAGCCCCGATTCCCATTCGCCGCGGCTGCCGCGGCGCTGCTTGCCTGCGCGCTCGCTGCCATCCAGTTGCCGGCGCAAGCCAACGCTCCCATCGTCATCAAGTTCAGCCATGTGGTGGCTAAGGACACGCCCAAGGGCAAGGCCGCGGAAAAATTCCGCGAGCTGGCCGAGTCGGCGACCAAAGGCCGCGTAAAGGTCGAGCTTTATCCGAACAGCACGCTGTACAAGGACAAGGAAGAACTCGAGGCGCTGCAACTCGGCGCGGTGCAGATGCTGGCGCCATCGCTGGCCAAGTTCGGCCCGCTCGGGGTGAAGGAGTTCGAGCTGTTCGACCTGCCGTACATCTTCAATGACAAGCAGGCGCTCAACCGCGTCACCAACGGCCCGATCGGCCGTGACTTGCTGAAGAAGCTCGAGACCAAGGGCATCCTCGGCCTCGCCTACTGGGACAATGGCTTCAAGGTGATGTCATCGAACCGGCCGATGCATGTGCCGGCCGACATGAAAGGCCTGAAGATGCGCATTCAGGCATCGAAGGTGCTCGATGAAGAAATGCGCACGCTGGGCGCCAACCCGCAGGTGATGGCCTTCTCCGAGGTCTATCAGGCGCTGCAGACCGGCGTGGTCGACGGCACCGAAAATCCGCCGTCCAACCTGTACACGCAAAAGATGCACGAGGTGCAGAAGCACCTGACCCTCACCAACCACGGCTACATCGGCTATGCCGTCATCGTGAACAAGAAGTTCTGGGACAAGCTGCCGGCGGACATCCGCACCCAGCTCGAAGGCGCAATGAAGGAAGCGACGGTCTATGCCGACAAGATCGCGCAGGAAGAAAATGACAAGGCGCTGGAGGCGGTGAAGAAATCGGGCAAGACCACCATCTATGTGCCGACCGATGCCGAGAAGGCCGAGTGGCGCAAGGTGCTGCTGCCGGTGCAGAAAACCATGGAAGGCCGCATCGGCAAGGACTTGATCGATGCCGTGAACAAGACAGTCGCGGCCAAATAACGCGCGTGGCCCGCAGGCCATGCGGGATGTAAACAACAAGAACATGACCATGATCAGGATGCTGGACCACCTCGAAGAATGGCTGATCGCGACACTGATGGGCGTCGCGACTTCCATCATCTTCATCGCCGTGCTGCATCGCTATGCATCGAGCCTGCCGATACCGGTGGTGCAGGACTGGCTGCTGCGGCTCAATACCAGCTGGGCGCAGGAACTGACGATCTACCTGTTCGTCTGGATGGCCAAGTTCGGCGCGGCCTATGGCGTGCGCACTGGCATCCATGTCGGCGTCGACGTGCTGGTGAACCGGCTGCCCGAAGGACAGCGGCGCGCCATGGTCTTGTTTGGCCTGATGGCCGGCGCACTGTTCACTGGCCTGATCGCGGCATTCGGCGCTGACTTCGTGTTCGAACTGTCGTCCACGTCCAGCACTTCCGAAGTGCTGGAGCTGCCGATCTGGATCGTCTATCTCGCCATCCCCCTGGGTTCATCGTTGATGTGCTTCCGCTTCCTGCAGGTCGCGTGGCGCTTTGCGCACGGCGGCGATTTGCCGGTGCATGACCATGCGCATGTCGAAGGCCTGGTCGCTGACGCAGCGGAGGGCCGCCAATGAACAGCCTGTTCATCTTCGGCCTGCTGGTCGTGCTGATGCTGACCGGCATGCCGATCTCGATCGCACTCGGCCTGACCGTGCTGACTTTCCTGTTCACGATGACGGACGTGCCGGTGCAGGCGGTCGCGCTGAAGCTGTTCACCGGCATCGAGAAGTTCGAGATCATGGCGATCCCGTTCTTCATTTTGGCCGGCAATTTCCTCACCCACGGCGGCGTCGCGCGGCGGATGATCAACTTCGCGACGTCGATGGTGGGGCACTGGCATGGCGGGCTCGCCTTGTCCGGCGTGGTCGCCTGCGCGCTGTTTGCGGCCGTCTCCGGTTCGTCGCCGGCGACGGTGGTGGCGATCGGCTCCATCCTGCTGCCGGCGATGGTCAGGCAGGGCTATCCGAAGCGCTTTGGGGCCGGCGTGATCACCACCTCTGGTGCGCTCGGCATCCTGATTCCGCCGTCGATCGTGATGGTGATGTATTCGGTATCGACCAATACCTCGGTCGGCAAGCTGTTCATGGCCGGCGTCGTGCCCGGCTTGCTGCTGGCGCTGCTGCTGGGGGTGACGACCTGGGTGCTGGCGAAAGAAAAGGATTACCCGCGCATGCCGCGTGCCAGTGCCGCCGAGCGTTGGCAAGCCTTGCGCGACAGCCTGTGGGGCTTGCTGCTGATCGTGGTCGTCATCGGCGGCATCTACAGCGGCGCGTTCACGCCGACCGAGGCGGCGGCGATGGCTGCGGTCTATGCATTCGTCATCGCAGTCTTCGTGTACAAGGATCTGACGCTGAAGCAGGTGCCCAGGGTCTTGCTCGATTCGGCGTCGATGTCGGCGATGCTGCTCTACATCATCACCAATGCAGTGCTGTTTTCCTTCCTGATGACCAGCGAAGGAATACCGCAAGCGATGGCCGGCTGGATCATGGACAAGGGCTTGGGCCAGGTCAGCTTCCTGCTGGTGGTCAACCTGCTGCTGCTGTTGGCCGGCAATGTGATGGAGCCTTCGTCGATCGTGCTGATCATGGCGCCCATCCTGTTCCCGGTGGCGACGGAGCTCGGCGTCGACCCGGTGCATTTCGGCATCATCATGGTGGTCAACATGGAAATCGGCATGTGCCATCCGCCGGTGGGCCTGAACCTGTATGTTGCCTCCGGTATCGCGCGCATGGGCATCAGTGAACTGACCGTCGCGGTGATGCCGTGGCTGTTGACGATGATCGTCTTCCTGCTGATGATTACCTACCTGCCGCAGATTTCGCTCTGGCTGCCGCGGCTGGTGTTTGGCTGACCGCCGTGGATTCGGCTGATTCAATGATGCAAGAGCGACCGGACAGGCAGGAGGAAGCATGAACAAGGAAACCGACGCGCTGTTTTCTGCGATCGTGACGGCGCCGTTTGGCGGCGTCGGCATACGCGTCGATGATGGCCAGTTGAAAGAACTCGCTTACCTGCCGCGCAGTTACGAGGCCAGGACGGCGCGTGACCCCGTGTCGAAGGAAGTCGCGGCGCAACTGCGCGCCTACCTGAAAAATCCCGACTTTGAATTCACGCTCGACCTGCCCGAGGTCGGCACTGTGCACCAGCGCAAGGTGTGGAAAGTAATTCGCGCCATTCCGCGCGGCGAGGTGCTGACTTATGGCCAGGTTGCCAAGCTGATCCGCTCTGCGCCGCGTGCGGTCGGGCAGGCTTGCGGCGCGAACTGGTTCCCGGTCGCGATCCCTTGCCATCGCGTGACAGCGGCCGGCGGCATTGGTGGCTTTGGCGGCTATGCGCTGCATGATGGTGGCTTCCATCACGACGTCAAGCGCTGGCTGCTGCAGCATGAGCAGGTGCCGGGCTATTGATGGCGGCGACGCAAAGAAAATCGGCTGCAACGACGGGCAAAGGCACAGACGAGCAGCGGCCGGGCCAGGCCATCGTCGACGAATTCTGCGACGTGCTATGGCTGGAAGACGGCTTGTCGCAAAACACGCGCGATGCCTACAGTCGCGACTTGTTGCTGTTTGCCGAATGGCTGCACAAGGAGCGGCGCAAGACCCTGCATGACGCCACCGGCGTCGACCTGAACGGTTATTTCGCGTTCAAGCACGCGACCAGCAAGGCCAGTACTTCGAACCGGCGGCTGGCAGTGCTCAAGCGCTTCTACCAATACGCACTGCGCACACATCGGATTGCCGCCGATCCCTGCCTGCGAATGAAATCGGCCAAACAGCCGCCGCGTTTCCCGAAGACCTTGTCCGAGCAGCATGTCGAATCCCTGCTGGCGGCACCGGACGTCAACACGGCGCTCGGCCTGCGCGACCGCACCATGCTGGAACTGATGTATGCAAGCGGCTTGCGCGTGTCGGAACTGGTGCTGATCAAGGGCATCGAGGTCGGCATGAACGAGGGCGTGCTGCGCATTACCGGCAAAGGCAGCAAGACCCGGCTGGTACCGTTCGGTGAAGAAGCGCGGCGTTGGCTGGAGCGCTACCTTGCCGAAGCGCGGGCGGCCATCCTCGACGGCAAATCATCGGATGCCTTGTTCGTGACCGGCCTTGGCGGCCCGATGACGCGCCAGATGTTCTGGACCCTGATCAAAAAATATGCGCTGCGGGCCGGTATCAATGCGCCGCTGTCGCCGCATACGCTGCGGCACGCATTCGCGACACACTTGCTCAACCATGGCGCCGACTTGCGCGTGGTGCAACTGCTGCTGGGCCATGCGGACATCTCCACCACGCAGATTTACACGCACGTCGCACGCGAGCGCCTGAAGCAGATTCATGCGCATCACCATCCGCGGGCCTGAGCGTCGCCATTGCCATGCCCAAGGCCTGCCCGTGCTTGCTCATGCATAATGGCGGCCACACCAACAGGGGAAATGAATGAATCCGGTACTGACCACCGTTGCCGCCGCCATCGTCGCGTATCTGCTTGGCTCGATCTCTTTCGCGATCGTCGTCAGCAAATTGTTCCGTCTCGACGATCCGCGCACTTTCGGCTCCGGCAACCCGGGCGCGACCAATGTACTCCGCACCGGCAACAAGCTGGCGGCTGCGTTGACGCTGCTCGGCGATTGCGTGAAGGGCTGGATTCCGGTCGGCCTTGCCGTGCAATTCGATGACCAGTTTGCGCTGGGCGATGCCGGCATTGCGCTGGTGGCGATTGCGGTGTTTGCCGGCCATCTGTGGCCGCTGTTCTTCCGCTTCAAAGGCGGCAAGGGCGTGGCGACTGCGCTGGGGGTTCTGCTGGGCTTGAACCCGATACTCGGGTTGGCAACGCTGGTCACCTGGGTCGTGGTCGCGTATGCGTTTCGCTATTCATCGCTGGCTGCGCTGATCTCGGCCGTATTTGCGCCGTTTTATTACGGCTTGTTGTTCGGTCCGGATGTCAGGCTGGCAGCCGTGGCGCTGATGAGCGCGCTGCTTATTTATCGTCACCGCAAAAATATCGGCAACCTGTTGAGTGGCAAGGAAAGCCGGATCGGGAAAAAAGCCAGCGAGCCATCGTCGCACTGATAAATTTCATCATCGACACGGCTGCCGCGAGAGCGTGGTCAGCCGTAGTTAACAGGCCAATCACAGCGAACGCCGGCAGATGTCGGCGTTGTTTTTTCAGGCATCGATCGCGTCCAGCGGCCAGCGCGGTTTCACATTGAATCCGTAATCACGCTTGGCGGCAGTTGGATTGGCTTGCATGCGCAAGGCACCGGCAAACGCAATCATCGCGCCATTGTCGGTGCACAGCTCCAGCTCCGGATAGAACACGTCAAAGCGCTTGCGCGTCGCTGCGTCGTTCAGTGCTGCGCGCAACTGCTTGTTTGCGCCGACACCCCCGGCGATCACCAGCCGCTTCATGCCGGTCTCCTTGAGCGCCTTCAGGCATTTCGCGACCAGCACTTCAACAATCGCATCGACAAAGGCGCGCGCGATATTGGCCTTGTCCTGTTCGCACAGATTGGTGGTCTGACTCTTTACGAGCGTGAGCACCGCCGTCTTCAAGCCCGAGAAACTGAATTCGAGGTTCCCCGAATGCAGCATGGGACGCGGCAGCTTGTAGGCGCCGGGGTCGCCGAACTCGGCCAACCTCGAGATCGCCGGCCCGCCCGGATAGCCGAGGCCGAGCAGCTTGGCTGACTTGTCGAAGGCTTCGCCGGCTGCATCGTCGAGCGTTTCACCCAGCAGTTGATATTTGCCGACGCCGTCGACGCGCATCAGCTGCGTGTGGCCGCCCGATACCAGCAGTGCAATGAAAGGAAAGGCCGGTGGTCTGGCCGACAGCAGCGGCGACAGCAAATGGCCTTCGAGGTGGTGCACGCCCAGCACCGGCTTGTCGAGCGCAAGCGCCAGGCCGTTGGCGACCGAGGCGCCGACCAGCAAGGCACCGGCCAGTCCCGGGCCCTGCGTGTAGGCGATCGCATCGATGTCATCGAGCGACGCGCCACTGTCGGCCATCACCTGCTCCAGCAACGGCAACGCGCGCCGCACGTGGTCGCGCGACGCCAGTTCCGGCACCACGCCGCCATATTCTTCATGCATCGCTATCTGCGAGTGCAGCGCATGCGCGCGCAGGCCGCGCTCGGTGTCATACAAAGCGAGGCCGGTTTCATCGCACGAGGATTCGACGCCAAGGACTAACATTCGGTAGGGAGATGGCAAGGTTCTTGCAAACGCGTATTGTAGAGTACGTCTCGCGGGGGCTATGTCAGTCCGAAATTGGTTATCAAATTATGAATGATTCAAGGAAGCTGAAGATCATCGTGGTCAATTCGCTGGTGGCTCCCGATGGCGCTGACGAAGCGGCGATCGAGCAGGCGGATCGCGCACGCAAGCTGCGCATCGGCCTGCTGGAAAACGGCTACAACATCCTCGCGGCTTTGCCACCGTCGGAAGATCTGGAATCCGAAATCGCCAAGCTGCAGCCCGACCTGATCATTGTCGATGAGCAATCCGATGCGGCCCTGAAGCGCGTGGTGGCAGCCACGGCATCGGCGCGCCGTCCCATCGTCTGCTTCACCGAGGATGACGATCGCGCAAAGATGCACGAGGCCATCAAGGCCGGCGTGTCGGCGTATGTGGTGGCTGGCTTGTCGGCGGACCGCGTGAAAGCAGTGCTGGACGTGGCTGTGACCCGCTTCAAGGTCGAGCAAGAGCTGCGCTCGGAGCTTGAAGAAACCCGTAACAAGCTCGCCGAGCGCAAGATCATCGAGCGCGCCAAGGGCTTGCTGATGGAGCGCCAGCAGTGCAGCGAGGATGAGGCATATTCCAAGCTGCGCCGGCTGGCGATGGACAAGAACCTGAAACTGGTCGAGGTCGCGCAGCGCATGCTGGACGTGGCCGAACTGCTCGGCTGACCGCGCTTTGCGCCATGACGGTGCGTGCCGCCATGGTGCGTCTGGCTGCCGCCCGCCCTGTTCCGGGGCAAGGCTGGCAACTCGCTTATCCCACCACCAGCAGGTAAAGCAGCAGCAGGTTGACCACCAGCGAGATCGCGCCGACGACTTTCCACAGCGCGAGCGGATCGCGCTTCATCAGCGGTTGCGGCACCGGCGCCTGCAAAGGGCGCGACGCGCCGCGCTCCAGCGCCAGCAGCATTTCTTCCGCCGTCTCGAAGCGATCGGCCGGGTCTTTCGCGATCGCTTTCAATAACAGGTTTTCGAGCCAAGGCGGCAAGTCCGGCCGGTAACGGCTGGGCGGCACCGGGTCGCCGAAGCGCGGCCGCTGGAAGGGTTCGACTTCCCCGTAAGGGTAGTGGCGCGTCAGTGCGTAGTACAGCGTGACGCCGGTCGCATACAAATCCGTCTGCGGTGATGCCGGCTGGCCGTCGAATTGCTCGGGCGCGAGGAAGGAAGGCGTACCCGCCTGCGGCGACAAATCCTGCTGCTCTGCTTCCATGCCCGATTGCGCCACGCCGAGATCGAGCACGCGCAGCTCGCCATCGTCGCCGAGGTGGATGTTGGCCGGCTTGATGTCGCGATGCAGGATGCTGCGACGGTGCAGCGCGCCGATCGCGCGCGTGATCTTCGTCGCATGCGTGACCAGGTCCGGCACCGTCAGGTGGCCGCCGGCATCGAGCAGCGCCTGCAAGGTGTGGCCTGCGTGCCAGGTCGACAGGAAGTAAAGGAAATTGCGTTCGTCCGGCGCGATCACCTGCGGGAAGAAGCGCGCCACCACGCGCTTGGCCAGCCATTCTTCGTGCGCGAACGCGCTGATCTCCTGCGGGTCGTTCGCGCGATCCGGGTGCAGGGTCTTCATCACCAGCTTGCGCTGCGTGCGCGGGTCGAGCACGCGATAGAGCAGCGTGGTCTGCGATTCGTGGATGACCTCTTCGACCAGATAGCCGTCGAGTGACTGACCGGGCTTGAGCCGGGGTGGCACCGGCAATTGCTGCGATCCGGACAAGGCATCGCGCAGATTCTCTTCAGGCAGTTGCGCGACACGCACGACGATGGCGCTCGCATTGTCTTTCGATCCCGCAGCCAGCGCCGCGTCGACCAGCAGTTTGGCCGTGGCTTCGGGCGCCTCCGGCTTGTCGGCCAGCGTCGACAAGTGCCAGCTCAGGTCGTATTCGGGCAAGGCGCCCCAGACGCCGTCGGAAGCGAGCATGAAGATGTCGCCCGCCTGCAATTCGCCCATGCCATGATCGATCGCGAGTTGCGAGTCGAGGCCGATGGCACGCGTCAGCACGTGGCGCATCTCCGGCCGGTCCCACACGTGGTCCGCGGTCAGGCGCTTGAGCGTGCCGTTGCGCAGCAGGTAGAGGCGCGTGTCGCCGACGTGCGCGAAATAATAAAAGCTGCCACGCACGACCAGCGTCGTCAGCGTGGTGGCCATGCCACCGGCTTCGGCGCGCACCGTGCCCTGCTTTTGCACCCAGCTGTTGATCGCCTTGATCACGCGATCCAGTGCCTGCGTGACAGGCCAGGTATCGGGCGTCGCATAGTAATCGGTCAGCAGGCCGCGCACCGTGTACTCGGCGGCCTCGCGTCCGCCTGCGCTGCCCGATACGCCATCGGCGACGGCCGCGATCATGCCCTTGGTCGAGATCTCCGGTTCGGAGGGCGTGACCATGCCGACGAAATCTTCGTTGCGTTCGCGCAGTCCGGTTTGCGAGTGATGGGCGGCGGTGAGGACGAGGGGCATGGCAGGCAGTATGAGGGTATGGCCGCTATGGTAGCCGGTGTCGTCGCAGGCGGCGATCGCGGGTGGTTACGGGCAAATGAAGCGGGCAGCCGCGCGGGCTGCCCGTCAGTCAGTCGGATGCGGCGATGCGGATTTTCAGATCTTGGCCGTGGTCATCGCCGCGCTGCCCCAGGTGGTACGCCAGCGGCCCTTGACCGACGACAGGCCCAGCAGCGCCAGCACTGCCAGTCCGGCGAAGATCGACAGGCCGAGCTGGTAGCTGCCGGTCATCTGCTTCGAATAGCCCATGCTCGACGCCAGATAGAAGCCGCCGACGCCGCCGGCCATGCCGACCAGACCGGTCATGGTGCCGATCTCCTTGCGGAAGCGTTGCGGCACCAGCTGGAACACGGCGCCATTGCCGGTACCCAGCGCCAGCATCGCCAGCACGAACACGACGACGGCTGCCATCGCCGACTGCAGGCCGAAGCTGGCGATGAACAGGAAGATCGCAGCCAGCGTGTACATGATCGACAGTGTCTTGATGCCGCCCACGCGATCCGCCAGCCGGCCACCCATCGGTCGTACCAGCGAACCGGCGAACACGCAGGCTGCGGTGAAATAGCCCGCCATCACTGGCGTGAGTCCGTATTGGGTGTTGAAGTAAATCGTCAGCGAGGATGCAAGGCCCGAGAAGCCGCCGAAAGTGACCGCATAGAAGAACATGAACCACCAGGCGTCTTTGTCCTTGAGCACGTGCAGGTACTCGCTCAGCGATTTCGGCGGCGGCGATGACGGTGCATCTTTCGCGAAGATCAGGTAGACCGCCAGCGCGACGGCCAGCGGGATCAGCGCGAGGCCGAACACGTTCTGCCAGCCATACGCAATCGCTAGGCCCGGCGCAAACAGGGCGGCGAACGCGGTACCCGAATTGCCGGCGCCCGCAATGCCGAGCGCCGTGCCCTGGTGCTCGGGCGGGTACCAGCGCGACGCCAGCGGCAGTGCGACGGCAAAGGCGGAGCCGGCCACGCCCAGCAGCACGCCCAGCGTCAGCAGGTGATTGAATTGCGACAGCTCGCCGCGCCATGCCCAGAACAGGCTGGCAATGACGAGCAGCTGCCCGATCAGGCCGGCTTTTTTCGGCTTCAGGTGATCGACCAGCACGCCCATCACGATGCGCAACAGCGCGCCGGCCAGCAGCGGCGTGGCGACCATCAGGCCTTTTTGCGCGGCGCTCAGGTGCAGGTCGGTGGCGATCTGCACGGCGAGCGGGCCCAGCAACACCCACACCATGAAGCTCAGGTCGAAATAGAAGAACGATGCGAGCAGCGTCGGCGCATGCCCGGCTTTCCAGAATGATGTTTTGTTCATGGCTCCATTGCCCTGAGATTGAATCCAGAGCTCGCTAATGCAAGCCTTGTGCCATACATTTCATGCGTGATTTTGCGCAGTCGGCGTGCGCGAGACTGGCAAATGCGCCAAGTGCCAACCACCTGGCATCGGCATTGCACTGAAAGAGTGCGAGAGACGAGCCGCTGTCCTGATTTCGGTGCAGTTTTCATTTGAATCGCTCTGAATTACGCGCTTATCGACTGGCATCGCTCTTGCTATTACAGATTCGAACCTGTTTTACATCGCTCCAATGGCGGAGCTGAAAAATCGTAGGAGCTTTAATGAAGAAGCTGAAATTGGTCATGGTCGGCAATGGCATGGCTGGCGTGCGTACCCTCGAAGAACTCATCAAGATCGCGCCCGATATCTATGACATCACGGTCTTCGGCGCCGAACCCCATCCGAATTACAACCGCATCCTGTTGTCGCCGGTGCTCGCGGGCGAGCAGACGGTGCAGGACATCATCCTGAATGACCTGAACTGGTATGCGGATAACCACATTACGTTGCACACTGGCAAGAAGATCACGCAGATCGATCGCGCCAAACGCCTTGTGATTGCCGACGACGGCACGACGGCCGAATACGATCGGCTGCTGCTGGCGACCGGCTCCAACCCGTTCATCCTGCCGGTACCCGGCAAGGACCTGAAGGGCGTCATCGGTTATCGCGACATCGCCGATACCAATGCAATGATTGAAGCGGCGCAGACTAAAAAACATGCGATCGTCATTGGCGGCGGCCTGCTCGGCCTTGAAGCGGCCAACGGCCTGAAGCTGCGCGGAATGGACGTGACGGTCGTCCATCTGCCGGGCTGGCTGATGGAGCGCCAGCTCGACCCGGTCGCCGGCAAGATGCTGCAAAAATCGCTGGAAGATCGTGGCCTCGATTTCCTGCTCGAGAAAAATACGCAGGAACTGGTCAGCGACGAGCACGGTCATGTGAAGGCGATTCGTTTCGCCGATGGCAGCGAACGTCCGGCCGATCTGGTCGTGATGGCCGTCGGCATTCGTCCCAATACCACACTGGCCGAGTCGGCCGGCCTGCACTGCAACCGCGGCATCGTCGTCAATGACACGATGCAGACTTTCGATCCTCGCATTTACGCTGTCGGCGAATGCGTGAACCATCGTGGCATTGCGTATGGCCTCGTTGCGCCCTTGTTCGAAATGGCGAAGGTCTGCGCGAACCATCTGGCCAATTTCGGCATCGGCCGTTATCAAGGCTCGGTCACGTCAACCAAACTGAAAGTCACCGGCATTGATCTGTTCTCTGCTGGCGAATTCATGGGCGGCGAGGGCACCGAAGAAATCGTGCTGTCCGATCCCATTGGCGGCGTCTACAAGAAGCTGGTGATCAAGAATGACAAGCTGGTCGGCGCCTGCCTGTATGGTGATACGGTCGACGGCAGCTGGTATTTCCGCCTGCTGCGCGAAGGCAAGGATATAGGCGAAATCCGCGATTCGCTGATGTTCGGCGAAGCCAACGTCAGCCGCCCCGGCGATACCGGCCATGAAGGATTCAGCCAGGCGGCCAACATGCCGGATACCGCCGAAGTCTGTGGCTGCAACGGCGTCTGCAAGGGAACCATCGTCAAGGCGATCAAGGAAAAAGGCCTGTTCACGCTGGATGACGTGAAGAAGCACACCAAGGCTTCGGCCTCGTGCGGCTCCTGCACAGGCCTGGTCGAACAGATCCTTGCATCGACTGCCGGCGGCGATTATTCGGCGTCGCCAAAGACCAAGTCAATGTGTGCGTGCACGGACCACACGCATCAGCAGGTGCGCGACACGATCCGCGAACAAAAGCTGCTGACCATCCCGGCCGTGATGCAGTTCATGGAATGGCGCACGCCCAACGGTTGTGCCGGCTGCCGCCCGGCGCTGAACTACTACCTGATCTCGACCTGGCCTCACGAAGCCAAGGATGACCCGCAGTCGCGCTTCATCAACGAGCGTGCACATGCCAACATCCAGAAGGACGGCACGTATTCGGTGATCCCGCGCATGTGGGGCGGCGAGACCAATGCCACCGAACTGCGCCGCATCGCCGATGTGGTCGACAAATACAAGATCCCGACCGTCAAGGTCACCGGCGGCCAGCGTATCGATTTGCTGGGCGTGAAGAAAGCCGACCTGCCAGCCGTCTGGCAAGACCTCGGCATGCCGTCCGGCCTGGCGTATGCGAAGGGCCTGCGCACCGTGAAGACGTGCGTCGGTTCCGAATGGTGCCGCTTCGGCACCCAGAACTCGACCCTGATGGGGCAGCAGCTCGAGCGCGCGCTGGCGCGCATGTATGCGCCGCACAAGGTCAAACTGGCGGTGTCCGGTTGCCCGCGCAACTGCGCCGAGTCCGGCATTAAGGATGTGGGCGTGATCGGCGTCGATTCGGGATGGGAGATCTATGTCGGCGGCAACGGCGGCATCAAGACCGAGGTCGCGCAGTTCTTCTGCAAGCTGAAGACGCATGAAGAAGTGCTGGAATACGCCGGCGCCTTCCTGCAGCTGTACCGCGAAGAGGGCTGGTACCTGGAGCGCACCGTGCATTACATCGCACGCGTCGGCCTCGAGCATGTGAAGAAGGCCATCCTCGAAGACCATGAACGCCGCAAAACGCTGTACGAGCGCTTGCTGTTCTCGCTCGACGGCGAGCCCGATCCCTGGCACCAGCAGGCCGAGGCCCAGGTGGACGCCCGCCAGTTCCAGCCGCTGAGCGCGTGACTATGCAGCGAGGACTCTCGACCACCGTCGCCCCGGCATACGCCGGGGTCCAGCGTCTTTGCCGATGTGCGAAGGACGTCACTGGATCCCGGCGTGCGCCGGGATGACCTGTCACCAGAATGAAAGGCCGTATCTCATGACACAACAATGGAAACCCGTCTGCGCCGTGGCTGACATCCCGGTGCTCGGCGCGCGCGTCGTCAACCGCGCGCATGCCGACGATGTCGCCATCTTCCGCAACACCGAAGACAAAGTCTTCGCGCTGCTCGACAAATGCCCGCACAAGGGTGGTCCGCTGTCGCAAGGCATCGTATTCGGAGAGCGCGTCGCTTGCCCGCTGCACAATTGGAACATCGAGCTGCCGACAGGTTGTGCGGTCACGCCCGACGAAGGCTGCACGCAGAAGTTCAGCGTGAAGATCGAGGATGGAAAGGTGTTCCTCGACCTCAATGAATTGATGGCCGGAGCAAGCGACGCGGCATGAGCGCCATCGACGTCAGTATCGTCAGCAGCATGCGTGACATCAAGACTACCTGCTGCTATTGCGGCACGGGTTGCGGGGTCATTGCGACCACCGACGGCACGCAAGTGACGGCGGTGCGCGGCGACCCCGATCATCCTGCAAACTTCGGTCGCCTGTGCACCAAGGGCAGTACCTTGCACCTGACCACGCAGCCGGCGCTGCAGCAACAGGCGCGGTTGCTGGTGCCGCAGTTGCGCCGCTCGCGCAGCGATCCGCGCGCGCCTGCCAGCTGGGAAGATGCGCAATCCTTCATCGCCGAAAAATTGGCGTCCGTCTTGAAGGCACACGGGCCGGATGCCATCGGCGTCTATGTGTCCGGACAGCTGCTGACCGAGGATTACTACGTATTCAACAAGTTCACCAAGGGCTTGCTGGGCACGAACAACATCGATACCAATTCGCGGCTGTGCATGTCGAGCGCCGTCGCCGGCTACAAGCAGACGCTGGGCGCCGACGCGCCGCCAGCCTGCTATGAAGATTTCGATCATGCAGAACTGATCTTCATCGCCGGCTCCAATACGGCCTATGCGCATCCGATCCTGTATCGCCGCATCGAAGATGCGCGCCGCAGTAACCCGAACCTGAAGGTCATCGTCGCCGACCCGCGTCGCACTGATACTGCGCGCGAAGCCGATTTGTTCCTGCCCATCCTGCCGGGCACTGATGTGGCGCTGTTTAACGGCATGTTGCACCTGTGCCTGTGGGAAGACCTGGTTGATGTCGATTTCATCGCCCACCACACCGAAGGCTTTGCCGAGCTGAAGGCGACCGTGCGTGACTACACGCCGGCCTTCGTCGCCCAGACCTGCGGCATCCGCGAAGAAGACCTGGTCACCGCTGCACGCTGGTTTGGCAAGGCAAGGGCAGCGCTGTCGCTGTACTGTCAGGGCCTGAACCAGAGCTCGGCCGGCACGGCAAAGAATGCCGCACTTATCAACCTGCACCTGGCCACGGGCCAGATTGGCAAGCTCGGTGCCGGCCCGTTCTCGCTGACCGGGCAGCCGAATGCGATGGGCGGTCGCGAAGTCGGCGGCCTGGCCAACCTGTTGTCCGCGCATCGCGACCTCGCCAATCCCGATCATCGCGCCGAAGTGGCCGCGCTGTGGGGCGTGGACGACGTGCCTGCAACGCCCGGCAAGACGGCCATCGAAATGTTCGAGGCCGTGCGCAAGGGTGAAATCAAAGTCCTGTGGATAGCCTGTACCAACCCGGCGCAGTCCCTGCCCGAGCAGGCGCTGGTGCGCGAAGCGCTGCAAAAGGCCGAGCTCTTGATCGTGCAGGAAGCCTATGCGACTACGGCCACGGCCGCGTATGCCGACGTGCTGCTGCCCGCTACCAGCTGGGGCGAGAAGGAAGGCACGGTCACCAATTCAGAGCGCCGCATCACGCGTGTGCAGCGGGTACTGGACAAACCCGGACAAACGCGCCATGACTGGGAAATCGTGGTCGCCATTGCGCGCCGTCTCGAAGCCGCGCTCGGCCGCACGGCCACGCTGTTCCCGTACGAGACGCCCGAGCAGGTCTGGAACGAGCACCGCGAATCGACCCGCGGCCGCGACCTCGACATCACGGGCTTGTCCTATGCGCTGCTGACACAGCAGGGGCCGCAGCAATGGCCATATCCGGAAGGCGCGACACACGGCCGCAAGCGCTTGTATGAAGACGGACAATTTCCGACGGCGACGGGCCGCGCAAAATTCGCGAATACCCGATACCAGCCGCCGGTCGACAAGGTCGACCCGCGCTTCCCGTTCAAGCTCAACACCGGCCGCTTGCGCGACCAGTGGCACGGCATGAGCCGTACCGGCACCGTGGCGCAACTGTTCGCCCATGCGCCTGAGCCGGTGGTCTTCATGGCCGGCGATGACATGCAGCGCCGCCTGCTGGCCGATGGCGATCTGGTCGAAGTGAAAAGCCGGCGCGGTGCACAAATCCTGCCGGTGCAAGCCAGTGATGAGCTGCGCGGCGGTCAAGCCTACATCCCGATGCATTGGGGGGAGGAATACCTGTCCGGCCGCGACAGTTACGGCGTCAATGGCCTGACTTCGCCGGCGATTGATCCGGTGTCGAAGCAGCCCGAACTGAAATATGCGGCCGTCGCGATCAAAAAAATGGAGCTGCCCTGGCGCTTTCTGGCCTTTGGCTGGGTCGCGCAGGAGCAGGCGCTGGCCTTGCAGCTGGCGCTGCGCGCCCGGATGAAGGACTTTGCTTTCGCGTCGGTCACGCTGTTTGGCCGCGACAAGGTCGGCGTGCTGCTGCGCGCCGCCAATGAAACGGCCGTTGCCATCGACGACATCCTGCAAGCGTTCGCGCTCGATGGCGTTGACGTGCTGCGCTATGACGATGCGCGTCGCAGCGTGTCGCGTCGCGTGCGCGTGGCGGATGGAAAGTTGGCCGCAGTGGCGCTGGCAGGTGACGTCGCGGCCGAACGCTGGCTGCGTGCCTTCCTCGAAGATGGCCATCCGGTGGCAGAGCTGGGTCGCCAGCTCTTGCAACCGACAGCGACCGCACCGCAGGGATTCAAGGAGCGCGGCAAGATTGTTTGCAATTGCTTCAACGTGGCCGAAGGTGACATCACCGCCGTGCTCGCTCTCGCGGACGAGGCGGGTGGAGGCCAGGGCGGCATCGACCGGCTGGCGATGCTGCAGCAAAAGCTCAAGTGCGGCACCAGCTGCGGTTCCTGCGTGCCCGAACTCAAGCGCATTGCGAATGCAGGGGCGCGTGTCGGCTGAGCTTCTGCCAGGCTGAGCCCTTGCCATCGCGTCCTCTGGTTCCATGCCTTTGCTGCCAGTTCGCGAGCGCCGGCACCTCAGCGGTGTTCCTGCGCTTCGTAGTACCCTTGCGCGATGAATGCAGAAAACCGATTTGTCGCCGCGCCCTTCATCCGTGAAGTAGGGCGAGGCAAGAAAGGCGCGCGCGACATGACGCGCGACGATGCGCGCGCGATCTATGAAGCGATGCTGGAAGGCCGCGTGTCCGACCTCGAGATGGGCGCTTTCCTGATCGGCATGCGCATCAAGGGCGAATCTGTCAGCGAGATCGCGGGCTTGCTTGATGCGGCCGAAGCCAGTTTCGAGCGCGTCGCTGCACCTGCCGGCAATTACGGGCCGGTCGTCATCCCCAGTTACAACGGCTCGCGCCAGATGCCGAACCTGACGCCCTTGCTCGCATTGCTGCTGGCGCGCGAAGGCGTGCCAGTGCTCATCCATGGCGTCAGTACCGATCCCGGGCGCGTGACCACGGCCGAAATCCTGCAGGCAATGGGTCATCGTCCGGCGGCCGGGCGCGACGACATCGCTGCAGCATTCGCGCGCCACGAGCCAGCTTTCATCGCGATTGATGCGCTGGCGCCCAAATTGCACGGGCTGTTGCGGCTTCGGCGCGTGCTGGGCTTGCGTAATTCCACCCATACGCTGGTAAAAATCATGCAGCCGTTTGCACAACCTGCATTGCGGCTGGTGTCGTACACGCATCCCGAATACTTGACGATGCTGACCGAATATTTCAGCACGCAGGCGCCGGCCGAACGCGGCGACGTGTTCCTGATGCGCGGGACCGAAGGCGAAACAGTGGCCAATGCCAAGCGCGCGCAAGCAGTGACCTGGTTCCACGATAACAAGGCGACCGAACTGATCGAGCGCCAGCAGCCGGTCGATGAAATGCCGCCGCTGCCGTCAGCGAGTGATGCCGCCACCACGGCTGTCTGGATCGCTGAAGCGATGCAGGGCAAGCAGCCGGTGCCGGCCCCGATCGCCGACCAGCTGGCGCAATGCCTGCAAGTGGCCAAGGCGATCAAAGCCGCTTCGGTGAATGCCGCCCGCCATGCATCGGGCGCCGCATGACCCGTTCCGTTGATGTCGCCGTGATTGGCGCCGGCGCAGCCGGCATGATGTGCGCTTCCGTCGCCGGGCAGCGCGGCCGCAGCGTGGTGCTGATCGACCATGCCGAAAAGCTGGCCGAGAAAATTCGCATCTCGGGCGGCGGCCGCTGCAACTTCACCAATGTCGATGCGGGCCCCGCCAATTATCTGTCGCAGAACCCGCATTTTTTCCGCAGCGCGCTGTCACGCTATACGGCGCAGGATTTCATCGACCTCGTCAAGCGCTACCGCATTCCTTTCCACGAGAAGCACAAGGGGCAGCTGTTCTGCGATCGCTCTGCCGAAGACATCATTGCGATGCTGAAGGCTGAATGTGATGCCGGCGGCGTGCAGTGGCTGATGCCAGCCAGGGTGGCCAATGTCGCGAAAGAAGGCGAGGCTTTTCGCATCGTCACCAGCCAGGGCGAGCTGCTTGCACGGCAACTGGTGATTGCGACCGGTGGCCTGTCGATACCGAAGATCGGTGCCACCGATTTCGCCTATCGCATCGCAAAGCAATTCGACGTGCCGCTGGTCGAGCCGCGTCCGGGCCTGGTGCCGCTGACCTTCGACACGGCAGCGTGGCAGCCTTTCGTTGCGATGGCGGGCATCTCGCTGGAGATCGATATCGAGACCGGCGACAAAAAAGACAAGAAGGCGCGCGGTCATTTCCGCGAAGACCTGTTGTTCACGCACCGCGGCCTGTCTGGTCCGGCGGTGCTGCAAATCTCGAGTTACTGGCGTGATCGCGCAGCGCTGACGCTGGACCTGCTGCCAGGGCAGGACATAGGGCAGGCACTCACGGAAGGCAAGACCCAGATCAGGAAGACCCTCGGCAACTGGCTGTCGCAATACCTGCCGACGCGGCTGGCTGAAGGGCTGCTGCAGGCGAATGGCTTTGCCAGCGATGCGCGCGTGCCCGACCTGCCGGACAAGGCACTGCGCCGCCTCGGTGATGCGTTGAACCGCTGGACCATTACGCCGGACGGCTCCGAGGGTTACCGCAAGGCCGAGGTGACGCTGGGCGGCGTGGATACCAAGGCGCTGTCGCAGCAGAGCATGATGGTGCAGAAGGTGCCGGGCCTGTATTTCATCGGGGAGGCGGTGGACGTGACCGGCTGGCTCGGCGGCTACAACTTCCAGTGGGCCTGGGCTTCCGGTGTGGCTGCGGGGCAGTCGGTCTGAACACGGATTCAGGCGTGGTGTCGATCGAACCCGCCGCATGGCATTTGAGCTGAGGCGCTGACTTTGCCCGGTTTCGATGCCGGTTTGGCATCAAACGACAGCAATTCGCGGCATTTCGGCTGGTTCATCAAGCCGCTTCCTTTCGCCGCCGCTGGCTGGTATAATCGCCGGCTCAGCAGATTAAACAGATACTTTTTCATCCATGACCACCATTCGCGTTAAAGAAAACGAGCCGTTCGAAGTTGCCATGCGTCGCTTCAAGCGCAGCATTGAAAAAACCGGTCTGCTGACCGAGCTGCGTGCCCGTGAGTTCTACGAGAAGCCGACTGCAGAGCGCAAGCGCAAGCTCGCCGCTGCCGTGAAGCGCCATTACAAGCGCATCCGCAGCCAGCAACTGCCGAAGAAGCTGTACTGATTCCCGGCCTCGCCGATGTGCGAGGCGACTGGTCGAGAACCCGCTCCGGATACGTCCGCAGCGGGTTTTGGCGTTTTTTGAGCCTGCGCCAAAACCTTGCTGGCTGCGTTGCACCTCCCCGGCGTACTGAAGTACTGTCTTCGTCGGCGCGCCTTGCCAGCAACGTTTTGGCGCAGGCTCGTTAGTCAGGAAATACTGGAGAAAACATGAGCCTCAAAACAAACATCAGCGATGACATGAAGGCCGCGATGCGCGCCAAGGAAAGCGAGCGTCTCGCGACGATTCGCCTGCTGCAGGCAGCCATCAAGCAAAAGGAAGTCGACGAACGCATCGAGCTCACCGATGAGCAGGTGCTGGCCGTGATCGACAAGATGGTCAAGCAGCGCAAGGATTCGATTACCCAGTTCGAGGCCGGTGGTCGCCAGGATCTGGCTGACATTGAAAAGGCCGAGCTGGTCGTGCTGTCGGCTTACATGCCGGCGGCGCTGTCGGATGCCGAAGGGCAGGCCGAAGTCGCTGCTGCGGTGGCCGCCGTTGGCGCCGCCGGCCCGCAAGACATGGGCAAGGTGATGGGCGTGCTCAAGCCCAAACTCGCCGGCCGTGCCGACATGACGGCCGTCTCGGCCATGGTGAAGGCGGCGCTGTCCAAGTAAAGACTTAATGATCCCGCAAAGCTTCATACAGGACTTGCTGAACCGCGTCGACATCGTCGACGTGGTGGGTCGCTATGTGCAGCTGAAAAAAGGCGGGGCGAATTTCAGTGGCCTGTGCCCGTTCCATAACGAGAAGTCGCCGAGCTTCACGGTCAGCCCGACCAAGCAGTTCTATCACTGCTTCGGTTGCGGCGCGCATGGCACGGCCGTCGGCTTCCTGATGGAGTTCTCCGGCATGGGCTTCGTCGAGGCCGTCAAGGACCTCGCGCAAGGCGTCGGCATGGTCGTGCCCGAACAGGAAGATCGCCTGCCGCCGGCGCAGCGTGCCGAGCAGCAGGCGAAGAGCCTGGCGCTGTCGGATGCAATGACGCATGCCTGCAACTTCTATCGGCAGCAATTGCGCGGCGCGCGCCATGCGGTCGACTACCTGAAGGGGCGCGGGCTGACCGGCGAGGTGGCCGGTCGCTTCTGGATAGGCTATGCGCCCGATGGCTGGGATAGCCTGCGGCAAGTCTTCCCCGATTACGACAATGACGCGCTGGTCGAGGCCGGCCTTGTGATCGATAAGAGCGACGAAGAGGGCAGCACGCGCAAGCGCTATGACCGCTTCCGTGACCGCATCATGTTCCCGATCCGGAATACGAAGGGGCAAGTGATCGGTTTCGGCGGTCGCGTGATGGGTGCCGGCGAACCGAAGTACCTGAACTCGCCGGAGACGCCGCTGTTCCAGAAGGGTAGCGAGTTGTATGGCCTGTTCGAGGCGCGGCAAGCGATACGCGACAAGGGCTATGTGCTGGTCACCGAAGGCTACATGGATGTGGTGGCGCTCGCGCAATTCGGTTTCGAGCAGGCGGTCGCCACGCTGGGCACGGCCTGCACGCCGGTTCACGTGCAAAAGCTGCTGCGCCAGACTGACCAGGTGATCTTCAGCTTCGATGGTGATGCCGCCGGTCGTCGCGCGGCACGACGCGCACTCGAGGCCTGCCTGCAACATGCATCGGACAACCGCACGATCAAATTCCTGTTCCTGCCCACCGAGCATGATCCCGACAGTTACATCCGCGAATACGGCAATGACGCCTTCGAGCGCGTGGTACACGATGCCACGCCGCTGTCGCAGTTCCTGATCGCCGAAGTCACCGAAGGCAAGGAACTCTCGACGGCAGAAGGACGTGCGCGCGCGCAGTTCGATGCGAAGGCGATGATCACGCAGATGCCGTCGTCGGCGTTGCGGCTGCAAGTGCTGCGTCAGCTGGCGCAAGTCACCGACAGCACGGTGCAGGAACTCGAATCGCTGTTCGAACTCGCGCGCCCGGTGGCGCCGCGAGGCAAGCCAGCGCTGCCGGCGGTACGGCGCAAGCCGCCGGTCGAACTGGAGCGCCAGGTGTTGCGCATCCTGCTCGCGCATCCGACGCTGGCACAGGAGCTCAATGATGCGGCGCTCGACCTGATCGCCGGCACGGCGCCGGATCAGGGCGAGATGCTGCGCGCGGTCGCGACGGCTGCGCGTTCAGTCACCGGCGAATCCGGCTTTGCCGGCCTCGCCGAAGCGCTGCGCGGGCAGGGCGACGAACTGGATCGCCTGCTGGGTGAGGTGGCGGCCGAGTCGCCGTCCGAAATCGACCTTGCGCGCCGCGAACTTGCCGGTGCGATCAGGCAGACTAGAATGAAAATTCTGAAGGCCGAACAAGACCAGCTCGCTGCTGCCGGCCTGCCGGATGATGCGGCGCGCCAGCGCTATCGCGACATCGCCGCGCAACTGGAGAAACTGCGCCTTGCTGCCGAAAAAGATACGGAGCGATGAACGCAGGGAGCCTGTAAAGGCCTGACCGGGATCTAGAAAAGCCCCGGTCTGTCCCCATCTCGGACAGGTGCAGTTCAGAATTGTCGTTTCGGCACGATTTCGAGCGGTTGCGGGAGGCCTTCCCGGAAAGGAAATTGTTTCCCTGTGCTATAATTAAAGGCTTTTCATTCAATGTCTTACAGAGTTTCACCCACAGTTTTACTGAGTTGACCCTGCCGGACAGGCGGCCACCCATGCAAGGCAGATAAACCGGTCAAGACACCGTCCTGCCGCTACGCTGAGATACAGCCCGGCCCGCCCCTCTGGTTCCCTGTGCAGCATCCGCAAATACCCAATGGTGGATCGACCCATGGCGACAAAAAAACCAGTTAAAAAGACCGAAACCA